>Ga0114963_10001496_pt1 | contig 16158 bp, 17 predicted proteins | sample C_131016_EF_Meta_FD_87019 | JGI IMG/M metagenome (GOLD analysis project Ga0114963, IMG submission 87019) | Freshwater microbial communities from Lake Croche, Canada to study carbon cycling - C_131016_EF_MetaG | ecosystem: Environmental > Aquatic > Freshwater > Lake | place: Lake Croche, Canada...
AAGATTATACTGTTCTTTTCTTTTTATGCCCGCATTGTTACTCTAGCTATAACAAAACGCACTATAAAAATGAGAAACAATACTTGCCAATTATATTTCTGGGTAGTTGGGGATAACATATGAAACATAACTGGCACAATACAGCGATCTCCAATGTTTATTATGCAAATATCATTAGATTTCCCTGCCACACGAAATCTAATGAATAATGTATAATTTTAGCACTCTTGTGAGTTCTAAACTTATACAAATTGCACTATAACATACATGGATTAATTTATGTAAGTCCCCCAAGCAAAAAAAATGAAATTATTTTTAAAGCATCTGAACCTTGGTCATGATATCCCTAGCCATTGGCGCAGCTTTGACTGAGCCCCAGCCGCCATGATCAACAATAATAGCACAAGAATATTTAGGATTATGCACTGGTGCAAAGCCTGTAAAGATGGAATGGCTCCGCAAATGTTTTGGAATCATCCCGCTATTTTCCGCGGTATCTTTTGAAATTACCTGAGCAGTACCAGTTTTACCTGCAAGCATATATTCCGGAGCAAGAATTCTGTTGTTAAAGCCAGTACCTTTTGGATTATTTATAACATTTTCTAGACCATTTCTGATAAATTTCAAATGCTCATTATCTATACCTAAATCTTTCAGGTCGGAAGGTGGGATTTCTTTTTTGCCTATGTCTGTCACCAGCCTTGGTAAAACCTTGCGACCAGAAGCAACTCTTGCTATCATCGTCGATAATTGCAATGGAGTAACCAAAACATAACCCTGGCCAACACATGCATTAACAGTATCATATATGAACCATTCCTCCTTACGTGTTTTCTTCTTCCAAATTTGATCTGGGTTCACTCCTGATAGCTCTCCTGGTAAAGTTATGCCAGTTTTATTCCCCAAACCAAGCAAATCAGCTATATAATGGATCGAGTCTATACCAGCCTTCAACCCCATCAGATAAAAATAACAATTGCATGAACCCCTAATCGCCTCATGCAAATTAACATGTCCATGACCACCTTTTTTCCAGCATTTATACGTGTGACCATTGATAGTAACAGCGCCATCACAATAAATTTTCTGTTGCGGATCTAAACCTTTATGCAAAATAGCTAACGCAACCGCAATTTTAAAAGTTGAGCCTGGTGGATATAATTTAGCGATAGATTTATTAGTTAAAGGCAGTGATTTATGAGTATTGATTTCAGACCACTCATTCTCAGAAATCCCACGTGAAAACATGTTAGGATCAAAACCAGGAGTAGACACCATCGACAAAACATCACCATTAGTTATATCCATAACTACAACCGTTGCCCATTCATTCTTAATAGTTTCAGCAACATATTCTTGTAAGTTTTTATCGATCGTTAACTTCAGCTCTGAACCAGGCTTACTCTCTTGTTCAGACAACTCTTGTACTACAGCTCTATACGCATTGACCTCTACTTTTTTTATACCAAACTCACCGATCAAATTTTTCTCATAAGTTTTTTCTATACCATCCTTCCCAACTTTAAAATCCTTATGTCTTGATAAATTATAAGCCTCAATCTCAAAATCATTTGGTACACCCATATAACCAAGAACATGAACAAATATATCATTAAATATATATTCTCTAACCAATCCTTTATTTATATAAGCCCCCTTGAGCTCACATGAAACCTCTTCAAAACTACATACATCCTTCCACGGCAAATAATCTATAATCACAGTTGGCCTAAAATATTGCGCAGCTTGCATTTTCTTAAGAACAACTTGCTTACTAACTTCGCTCAATTGTAATATCTGCGTTAATTTATCAAATAAATAATTAATATCCGTATCTTTCTTCTTATATAAAACTAACTTATAACTGTTCTTACTAATCGCCAGCTCTAAATTATTTCTATCTAAGATCTTACCACGCTCTGGGTCAATAAAGATAACATTAATGCTATTTTGGTCCGATAGGGTTTTATAATCTCGAGACTTTATAATTTGTAAAAAAAACATTCTGCAAGCAAAAATAAATAGAACAATGCCGTTAAACACCGTTAAGATAAACACCCTACGAGAAAATATATTTAGCTTTGATGACTTACTATTACGCATTGAGCTGATTAATTTTACATTTATTTACAATCATATCAAATGCATGATGCATAATAGGATATAACAAACAAGAAAAATACCATCGAAAAAATAACGATAAAACTTCTGAGAATGAATAAGATAAGAACTGACATAAGATAAATGATTGTAATAATACAATATATAAAGAGCATAAAACAAAGCCAATCCAGATAACATTAAAAGGCTTGTTAAGCAAAAATCTTTTATAATATCCCACAATTAGCCAGTACATAACCAGAGACAAAGAGCTGAAGCCAAGAGGAAAGCCGAACATAACATCTTGAAATATTCCTAAAATAAATATAGCTAATACTGGCAATGTTTTAGGAAAAAATAAAAACCAATAATAAATGATAATAAGGCTATAAAACGGTGTAAAACTACCAAAAGAAAGAAAGTTATGCGGCACTGTTAAAACAAAACTAACCAGCAACAACAATAAGAACGGTATGGCCAACTTAAAATACATAATGATTTAGGTAATATATTAATATATGATACATTTTATTAATTTATTCTAACAAGAGGTTTTAACTTGAAAAGCTTTTTTAAATATTTTTTTGGTTTAGTTTGGGTACAATACACTATTAGTTTCTTTATATATCTATATTTACAACTAGTCTATCATACTAGTAAAAAACTAATTATTTATGAAGAAGGTTTTGATCCTAAAAAATACGCTACCGATCCAGCAATTTATACATTCTGGCATAATAGATTGGCATTTATGCCATTTACCAACCGTAAGAAGAATAAAATAAGTGTATTAATTTCTGACCATCGCGATGGCAAGGTTATAGCTCAGACTATGAAAATATTTGGCTTTAATATTATCTCTGGATCATCAACCAGAAATAGTTATAGTGCCATGAAAAATATCCTTAAATGTAATAAGCTTAACCAAACAATCGTTATCACACCAGATGGACCAAAAGGACCAAAAAATCAAATCAATAGTAATATTATAGCAATCAGTAGCTTATGCCAAAGATATATAGTTCCAGCAACTTATTCTTGCTCAAAAGCGTTTATATTAAACAGCTGGGATAGATTAATTATCCCAAAACTATTTAATGAAATTGTAATTATTTATGGCACCCCAATTAGACCAGAAAAAAAACTAAGCGATCACCATACTGAAATTTTAAAAAATCAACTTGCATCCAACCTAAATTACATTAGTAATAAGGCTGATTCAATTACAAGTCTAAAGCAAAATGCCAATGTTACTGATATATAATATATTGAATATTTTATTATTGCCATTCTGGGCTCTCTATCTTTTATATCGCGCATTTAAAGGCAAAGAGCAATTATCCAGATTACAGGAAAGATTCGGTATAGCCTCAATTTCAGCTCCTAAGAACAAAAATCTTATATGGATACATGTAGCCAGCGTTGGTGAAGCAATGTCAATTTTAACCCTCATAGACAAGCTTAAAACTAATTTGCCATCTTATAAAGTACTTCTAACTTCAGGCACAGTAGCCTCAGACAGAATAATCAAAGATAAATTAAAAGACATTGTAATACATCAGTATTTGCCGCTGGACAATTATTTATGCATAAATTTATTTCTAAATTACTGGCGGCCAAAGTTAGTTTTATTCGTTGAATCAGAATTTTGGCCATCCATCATTTCAGAATCTGCAAAAAGAAGTAAAGTTATTTCAGTGAATACCAGAATCTCTCCAAAATCATGCCAAAATTGGCAGAGATATCCTTCATTTATTAAGCCAATCATAGATTCTATAAGTCTTTTTATGGCGCAAAGTCTTAATGACATGGAAAGACTAACACTCATCGGGGCAAGAAACACCATTTATCTTGGAAATTTAAAATACTGCACTAATAATAAAATTATTGATGACAAGCTATTGCTAAAATTAAAAACATTGTTTAAAGGGCGCAAAGTTCTTCTCGCTGCTAGTACACATGAAGGCGAAGACAAACTAATTGCCGAAACTTACTGCCATCTAAAAAAACAAAACAAAAATTTACTATTGATCATCGCACCAAGACATCCGATTCGTAGTAAAAAAATTAAACAAATGTTGGAAGACGAACTTGATTTAAAAGTCTCTACCAGATCTATAGGGGGGAAAGTTACAAATGACATCGATGTTTATTTAGCAGATACCATTGGTGAGCTTAATTATTTATACAGCATTTCATCAATTTCAATTGTGGGAGGGAGCTTTGTCCCAATTGGTGGACATAACATAATTGAACCAGCAAAGTTAGGATCGGCCATTATAGTTGGCCCATATCACTTCAATTTCCAAGAAATATGTGATGAATTTGCAGAAAAAAATGCAGCACAATTTGTACAAAATAAGGAAGAATGCATTAAAGCAGTTGAAAAATTACTTGAAAACCCAAAACAATTGAAGTTATACACTAACAATGCAGCTAAAATAGTTGCAACTAAAAATGCAACATTAGACAAAGTGCTAAAGAAGATTTTAACATTTATCTGAGCAAAATATGCTGTTTAAAACTCCAAAGTTCTGGCAAACCAACAACTTTATATCATGTATTTTAACACCATTATCCTGGATTTATATAATTGCACATAGAGCAAACCTAGCTTTTCAAACTCCAAAAAAATTTAATAAGAAAATTATTTGCATTGGTAATATTACAGCTGGCGGCGCTGGAAAAACTCCATCTGCAATTGCGTTATGCCTATTATTAAAAAAGATCGGATCGAACTCTGCTTTTGTTAGTAAAAATTATGTAGGAAGAAGTACCGAAGCAAAATTAGTGAATTATAATAAAGATAAAGCTAGAGATGTTTCTGATGAATCTTTACTACTAGCAAAAACCGCGCCTTCATTTACAGCAAAAGACCGTATTGAAGCTATCAGCTTTGCCTGTGCGAATAGCAACACAGATATCCTTATTGTTGATGATGGATTACAAAACAACCGTTTCTTAGCCGATGTAAAAATATTAGTAGTTGATAGCCAAATACAATTTGGTAATAAAAAACTATTGCCTGCTGGGCCATTACGTGAATCAATTAATAACATAAGTAAAGTAGATTTCATTTTTCAAATTGGTGGTAATAAAAATAGTATTAAAGAACTTACTAATTTTAGAAAAAACATCTTTATCGTGACTCCAACTTATAAAATTATAGAAACTCCTGAAAAAAAATACGTAGCATTTAGCGGAATTGCTTATCCGCAAAAGTTTTTCAACGCCCTAAAGCAACTAAAACTTAATGCTGTTAAAGAAGTTAGCTTTCCAGATCATTACCTATATAACGATCAAGATTTAAAGAAATTAGAAACAATAGCTAAAGAAAATTCGGCTCAACTGATTACAACCGAAAAAGATTATGTTAGAATCCCTCCCAATCGAAAAGGTATACACACTCTTAAAATGATTCTAAAGTTTGATAAAGAACAAGATTTGCTAAAACTCCTTAAAAAAAAGCTAGATATTAAATGAAAGCCATAAACCATTATTTTGAATTTTTATTGTTTCTAGGCTTAATAAAGTTAGTTAAAGCATTAAAAATTGACCGTGCTTCTAATTTATTTGCCAAGGTTGGAAGAATTATTGGACCATGGCTACCCGTTTCAACTGTGGCGAGAAAGAATCTGGCCATTGCCTTTCCAGGGATCTCTCCCTTAAAAACAAAACAGATAATTACAGAAATGTGGGATAACCTTGTCAGAACTGCAGCAGAACTACCGAATATATACTTATTAAACGATGAAGAATTTCATAAAAGAGTAACTATAATTGGAAAAGAATACTTAGAAGAAGTAAGAAAATCTGGTAAATCATGCATATTTTTTACTGGACATTTTTCAAATTGGGAAATAACCCCAAGAATAGGTCATGAAGCTGGTCTGAAATTATCAATTGTATATAGAAAAGCAAATAATAAATTTATCGATGAACAGATTCACCAACTACGTCAAACTATGGATTTAATACAAATTTCTAAGGACAGGGGAGGCGTAAGAGAAATTATAAAATCATTTAAGCAAAATCGTTGTCTAAGCTTTTTAGCCGATCAAAAATTAAATAGCGGAATAGAAGTGCCATTTTTTGGAATAAAGGCAATGACAGCAACTGCGCCAGCAAAATTAGCTTTAGATTATCAGTGCCCGCTCATACCAGTGCAGTGTATTCGAAAAAAAGGAGCTAATTTTATTGTTAAAGTGCATCAACCTTTAAAAATCAATTATGCACAAAATAATTCTCAAGAAATATATAGAATTATGCGCGAAATAAATTATATTTATGAGCAGTGGATAAAAGAGAATCCTGAGCAATGGTTTTGGGTCCATAAGAGATGGCCTAATAGTTATTACTAAAATTTAAATGGGGTGTATTTATGACAGATACGGAAAAAGTAATATCTGGTAATTTACTAGCTGGTAAACGTGGATTGATCATGGGCGTAGCCAATGACAAATCTATTGCTTGGGGAATAGCCGAAGCAGCACATGCACAAGGGGCTGAGCTGGCGTACACTTATCAAGGAGAAGTGCTTAAAAAAAGGGTGGAGCCTTTAGCTGCAAAAACAGATTCGCATTTATTATATGAATGCGATGTTAGTAGCGAATCAAGTATGGATTGGTTATTTGATGATCTAAAGAGAAAATGGGATCGCCTAGATTTTATTGTCCATGCAATTGCCTTTTCTAATAAAGATGAGCTCAAAGGTAAGTATGTAGATGTAACTTTACAGAATTTTCTAAATACAATGCATATTTCTTGTTACTCATTTACCGCTGTAGCAAAAAGAGCTGCGGCAATGATGAGTGAAGGTGGCAGCATGATCACCCTCACTTATTATGGAGCAGAAAAAGTTATGCCTAATTATAATGTTATGGGTGTAGCAAAAGCAGCACTTGAAGCAAGTGTTAAATATTTAGCAGTAGATCTAGGACCAAATAATATCCGTGTAAACGCAATTTCAGCAGGACCCATTAGAACATTAGCTGCAGCTGGTATTGGTGATTTTAGATATATATTACAATGGAATGAGTATAATGCCCCCATGCGCCGCACTGTTACAACTCAAGAAGTTGGAAAAGCTGGGGTCTTCTTACTTAGTGATCTATCTTCTGCCACTACTGGCCAAACATTATATGTTGATGCTGGCTATAATGTGATTGGCATGAAGGCTGTTGATGCTCCTGATATCTCGACAGTATGAGTTTAAGGTAATATGTAAATAAGCTGGCTCTAAACAATTAACTGCATATTACAAAGATTTAACAATATTTCATCTCCATCGAAATAAAAATGGTTAATATTTGTAAGGTTTTTTAAATAGCTATTGCTTATTAAAAAATATTTATATAAATTATTACAAATTCTTAATCAAATAAATTGATACGCCCTTGGGATAAAATAAAGAAGGAAAAAAATAATAAATTCAATCTAGCGATAACGATTTAGAATCTACCTAATATTATTTACTTATAAACAACTCACACCTAACGCAGTATAAAATGCTACATAATTCACTGCAATATCTTCCAAATCCAAGAGAAATCTTAGTAATTACCTTAATAGCCACAATAATAGAAGGCGTCATAGAACCGATACTGAACCTAGGCAGCAACATATTTGCAAAAGATGTCTTTAGAGATATGGCAAAAATTCCAGGATCAGCGATTTTAGATCATTTAGAAGTTAATGTTGGAGAAACAAAATATAAATACGATGACTCATACGAAAAAGCACAATACCTAAGAATAGGATGCAAGCTTGCTTTCATAGTACCTACCTATTTTGGTCTTGGTATGGCTCCAGCAATAGCTATGGCGTATATAGCAAGCCCTATCTGCGAGATACCAGCACAAACTGTAATTAGAATTGGTCAATTGAAGCAAGATACAAATGACACATCCACCCCTTTTTTACAATATTACATTGATAATATTAACAACGATATTGTAATAGGTTCCATCATCGCATCAGTTACTAAAAAAGGTACTGCAGCTATTGTTGCCTCTATTATTGATCTCCTTCCTAAAACACCTCACCTATACGCTAAGTCTGGCGCATTAGCAAATGATAGAGCACTATTAGCAATGTTTAAAGTAAATGGAGATTTTATTGTAGATGCAGACACTAAACATACTTGTGCACACATAGTTAAAAAAATATATCATGCCTTAGAAGAAACAACTCTTACAACAGCAACCAAAGCAATTATTTTATCACTAGCAGTAGCTAATGAACTTATACTTAGAGAAGCAGCCAATATATTTAATGCATATATACTGATGTCAGCTGCAAGGCCAGTCCAAGAATTAAGTTATAGTATATATATGAAATATGCTAATAGCACCATTGATCTGGCAACTGACCAAAACAATAATACAGCTTCAAATAATGAAATTTTGACCCCTAGTGTACATGAAACCAGCGAATACTTGGACAGTCAAACTTGTAGCATAGCTAAACATACATATAGCAAACTTTTAGGTAATGATACTTGTAGCATAGGTGAATTATAAGTCGCTTTAAGACAAATATGGTCTTGACACTAGCATAAAAATTCGTTAAAAGTTATGGCTAATAAATAATTCTTATTTTAGGAATATAGATGGCAAATCATAAATCAGCAGAAAAGGCAATCCGCCAAATTAAAAAACGTACATTGGTTAATAAGTCTCGCCTGAGCAGAATCAAAACTTTCATTAAAAAAGTTGAACAAGCAGTTGTTAGCAATGATAAAGTAAAAGCTCAAGCTGAATTTAAAATTGCACAATCTGAAATAATGAAGGGTGTAACTAAAGGATTGTTGAAATTAAATACTGCATCCCGCAAAGTCAGTAATTTGTCTGCAAGAATCAAAAAATTAGCAAGCTAATTAGCTAAAACTATGATGAAACGTTCGCTTAACCGTCTACTTTGTTTAATCCTAATCGTGTTTGGTATCCAAATGAGTGCTACTGCCATTAATTCTGAAAATATTATCCTGCTTGAATTGCCATATGGAGTTGTGGAAATAGAGCTTATGCCTGATGTTGCACCTAATCACGTCACTCGAATTAAAGAACTAGTCCGCCAGGGATTTTATGATGGTTTGTTATTTCACAGGGTTATACCTGGCTTTATGGCACAAACAGGTGATCCTACAGGTACGGGAACAAGCGGATCTGGCCAAAACCTTAAAGCTGAGTTTTCTAAAACCCCGCATGTTAGAGGAACTGTTTCTATGGCTCGTGCTATGGATCCAAACAGTGCTGATAGCCAATTCTTTATTGTCTTCGAGGATGCGCCTCATTTAAATGGTCAATACACAGTTTTTGGTAAAGTAACCAAAGGAATGGAGTATGTCGATCAAATTAAGAAAGGTTCTTCAGGTAGTGGTACAGTAACTAATCCAGACAAAATCGTCTCGATGAAAATTGCTGCGGATGCTAGCAAGACTAAATAAATCCTAAAACTAAAAAATCTCTAAGTCTATTGGGCAACCTTATTGCTAGAGCAGCTTCTTTTGCTATACCATTTTCATAGACTTACTTATTATTAGATAAAGTGCCAGACATAAACTGGCACCATCATCAAATATTATCTTTTTTGGCCTGTTGTCGGTGCAGGAGAAATAGGACGAGGAGGAGCGGATGCAGACCTTTCTCCCATAGATGCCTGTAACTCGCTAGTAACTTGTTTCACTTCTCTATTTAATGCAGCTTTTGTATCTAAAGTTTTCGCGGTTTCACTGAGTTCTTCAAAATAAATTGCTGCAGATTTGCCTTTTTCTGTTCCTTGCCCCCTAAAAAGTGCAGCAATATTAGAAAAGAAGTTCGATACAGCGGTATAAACCTCAACGCCTTTGTTATGAATTGCATCCCATGCTAGACCAGCTAACTCTTTAACCTGCTCTTTAAATTCCGCAACCTCTGTAAAAAAATTATTTCTATATTTATCATCAGTAAGAAATTTTACTATATTTTCTAAACCCTCTGCTTCTGGATCGTAATAGAAAGCATCCCCAATATCGGTTACTAAATCATGTGAATCATATTCTAGCGGCATAGTCTTCTCCTTTTATTATATTTATTATAGTTAGAGCTTAAACTGCACGAGCAGCAATTTACAATTTGTGAAAAGTACCAGACATAAATCTGACACTGATCAATGTTATATAGATTTACTCCTACTTTTGTTAGGCACAGCAGTAGTCGCTGATAATCTTGTACTATCTTTACCTTTATAACCTTGCAGATCAAGTGATTCCAAACTAGTACGAACTTGTTTCACTTCTTTATTGAGTCCAACTCTTGTAGCTAAAGTTTTTACAATTTCACTTAGTTTTTCAAAAAAATCCCCCACAGATTTGCTGATTTTTGTCCCCAGATCTTTAAAAAGCTGAGCAATATCTAAAAAGAATTCTATAGCTTTATAAGCATTATCACCTGCCTTACGAGCTGCGTCCCATGTCTTACCAGCTAATCTTTTTACCTTAGAGATATTACTATCACTGCCCATTTCCTCAAGCAGAGCTTGCATCTCCATTGTTACAGGTATAGTATTTATAACTAATGCGGCTGCTTGACCCTGAAACTTATCCCTAGTTTCTTTGGATACACCATCAATAAGCGTTTCTACTATGGCTATTTGGTCTTTTTCTGTTTTCATAACTTTCTTTTATTATATTTATCACAATTAGGATACCTAACTGCACGAGCAGCAAATTACACTAAAATGATTAACAAAAGATTAAGAAAGATAAGATTATTTGTAAGTGATAATTAAAATTAATCTAAGTGGTTGGAGTTTTTGGGTAAAGCCTTGCTGGTTTATAATCAAAAACTCCTCTACATGTGGCTGTTTTCCAGAGCTAGAAAATAAATCTAATGGCTAGTTGTAGAAATATCTTCTTCTAAGCGTACCACTTTCATAGCCACCTAGTATAGAATTACTTATTGTTAGGAAAGTGCCAGATGTAACCTGGCACTTTCACCATAAAATGTTATTTATATTTACTCTCTGCCTTGACTCTTTTTAGTCTTGCCCCCAGCATCACGTATATCTTGCATCAGAGTTCGAGGTTTTCCTTCCACTCCTTGGCCAGCTTCTACATGCTTCAACCCACCGCTTATACTATCTATCTTTTCCATTAACTCCGCGCCAACAGCTGCTCTAGCTTTAGCCGTTGCTACATTTATCTTTGAGCCCTCCTCTTCCTTTTTAATGTTATACTTGACCGCATCCGCAGTAGCCATTCCTCTTCCGCTTATCTCACCTAAAGTCATACCAGCAGCATGCCTATCTATCCGTTTCTGTATTTTATCAAAAAACTCTCCTACAGATTTGCTGATTTTTGTTCCTATCTTTGTAAAGTAATCACCAAGCTTGGAAAGAAGTTCTGATATGGCTTTGCCAACTTCAACACGTTTCTCATTAACTTGTTTCCATGCTTCATTAACTAACCTTTTAATCTCAGCTCTACCTTCTGGAGTGAGCAAAGAAGCAACAGCCTTAGCATCTACATCGCTAGTTTCACCCAGAGAATTAGCAGTGCTGACAGCAACTTCAGCCATCTCCAAAGGATCAGCTGTTCCACTTTCAAGCACAGCCTGTGTTACCGCGCTAACAGTTTTACTCTGTGAAGCATCATCAACCGTAGCCGCAGCTATTACACTAGCTTCTAAACCATCTACAGCCTGCTCCTTAGTTCCTCCACTAAAAATATTATACACATAACTTCCCAATTCACCTCCAGATTCTCTCCATGATTTCGCTTTTGCCATAATCTTCTCCGTTATTATATATTTACAGTAACTAGAACACCCAGCTACATAACAAACACATTAAACCAAAATGATTAAAGAAAAGTTAAGAACGATAATTAAAAGTTTTTTTAATATTATTAGCAATAACCATACCGATAGGTAGCCATAAAATAAGCCATAATGGAGACGGAGATTTAACTAATTGACTATGATCAGTAATCCCTGAAATTAAGCCAAAAATTAAAAGTAAAAAGACCATAATTATCTTTGGTTCGCCCGGTAGAGCCATTTTAGTAGCCATCAATAAACTCTTACCAATTAGATATAAGAAAAATACGCCACCTAAAATACCTATATGAAAGAATGTTGCTAGATAAATATTATGAGCATTGTAAGCATCTGGCGAGCTGACAAGAGGTGTTAACCGCGCTTGCATACCATTTCCAAGTAACGGATGTTCTATAATTCCCTTTATAGCTTCTTGCCATAACTGAAATCTATAAGAATCCCCTCTTAAAATTAAAGGTTTAAAGTAATTATATAGAATATCTTGTAATGGGTGTATTATTGTAATTAACAAAACCAATGCACACAAGAATATAGCAACCTTATAAAACAAAGCAGTAAGTGACTTAGAATACAAAGCTACACCAAGCCCCATAGAAAAAATATATGCAAAAATTGGGGTGCGACTTAAAGTAAGTAATATCATGGCTCCTATAATAGTTATTATTGTTATACAGATTGTTTTTTGCTTTATGCCAATTGAAATATTATAGATATACAAAGATACAATCCCTGCAATTCCATAGACAAGAGCTCCTAATATTTGGTTTGAGGCACGTCCTATTGGAGAAAGTCTTGGATCTGTTTGTGGATAAAAATAGTAAAGACCAAGTGAAATAATTGCACATATCCCAACTAAAATTATAAATATAAAGAAAAATTTATGAATAAAATTCTTATCCGCATAAACAAAGAACGTTACTGTGGAAAGTAGAAATACTGCCGTTACTATTGTGTTTCCTATGGTTTTAGATAAACCATAATGGCCTTGAGTAAGAAATAATGCATGGAAAATAATATAACCAAACAATACTAAATAAAACTTTATAATAGGTTCCTGTATAATTCTGATAATTTTATTGTTGTTATAAATCACAAAAAAAAGAAAAGCTGGAAGCAATATTCCATAAAATGCAAAAGTAGTAACAAATGCTGCTGATACAGGATATTGGATTAAAATATAAAAAATATAACTTATAAAAAATACCGTAGGTGATTCTTTACTATATTTAGATATAAAATTAATATGTTTGTGTAGGCCAGACATAATCCTCTGTTAATTTTAACCTAAATGTCGTTTCTAAAATATATTTTGCAACTAATCTTTCGTTTAGCTGCTGGTGTGACTTCTTCCAACCAGCATAAGCAATTTTTTTTCGTTCCTCATCATGATGATTAAAATAAATAACTTTTTCTGCAAGCTCTTCTTTACTTTCAAAAAGCACGAGCTCTTTATCTTCTTTGAATAACTCTTCAAGCCTATTTCCTCTTCTAGCTAGAGTAAGCAAACCACTTCCCATATAATGCGAGATACGATCAGATGAATATAAATACAACTCGTTGGCACTTGCTATAGGACTATCTACAAATGCACGCTCCACACTAATATTTATTCCCATACGTGATTTTTCTATTTCTTTATAATACTGAGCATTTAGCAATTCTGGTTTACCATTAATACCATGATAATCAATTTTTATTTTTCCAGTTTGCTCTAAATATATAGGAAAGGTAAATCGTGGATCTTCAGGATATGAAGATCCGCCACCTGAGCGCATTGCCCAAAATATATCATTAGGTTGATCACTTCTTTCATGACAGCGTGGCCACTCCATAGAACCATCAATAGGGTTAGGAATATAACTAACTAATCCTCTAGGATGACTAAATTTTTTTAAAATATCACCAGCAGTAGTAATAAAAGTAGCATCCATATAAGGTGCTTTAGAATTTATCTGAGCAATATTATGAGGACGAAAAACTGGATCAACATTAAACTGTGCCATTTTGACATTCGGTAATATGGTTTTAACCTTAACTATAGACTCAATATTGATAATATCAGCATGACCAAAAAGAATTAACTCTGGAGCAAAATTATAACATGTATCTATAAAAGCATTGTTACAATAACGCTTACCTAACTTCAAGGAACCAAATAAATTAGATGACCTAGATACATCACGATCACTAAAGAAATAGACGTTATGACCATTTCGTATTAGCCCATTCAATATCTTACGCCCTACATCATAATATCGACTGCCGCGATGTTTATAATTGCCATTACCAACATATAAAATTTGCATTTAATTATACTAAGCTCACTGTTTCATCAATTTAATTAATTGAACCATATCATCTGGTAAAGGCGCAGTAAATTCAAGGCTTTTTTTCGTAACAGGATGGGTAAATTTAATAAAAGTTGAGTGCAAAGCCTGTCTTTTGAAAGACTGTAAATAATCTTGCACTTCTTGACTAAAAGCTTTGGTCTTTTTATGACGCACATTACCATATTCTTGATCACCAATTATCGGATAGCCACTATGGCTGAAATGCACTCGAATTTGATGAGTACGCCCAGTATCAAGATTACATTTAACAATAGCCGCCAAGCCCTTGGCTAAAATCTCTAACACCTCATAATGAGTTACTGCAGACTTTCCACCAACGGCAATAACTGCCATCTTTGTACGATCCTTATCACTTCGACCAATATTGTATTTAATAGTTCCAGAAAGAGGTTTAGGTACACCAAATGTTATGGCCGTATATTGACGACATAGTTCTCTATTTTGTATTTGTAAAGCTAGGGAGGCATGAGCTATATCATTTTTTGCCACTATTATAACACCGCTAGTATTTTTATCTAACCGATGGACGATACCAGGACGCAGATGCTCTGCTCCAATAGTAGAAAGACTTTTACCACAATGAGCCAATAAAGCATTCACTAAAGTATTAGAATTATTGCCAGCTCCAGGATGAGTAACAAGACCGGCTTGTTTATTTATTACAATCAAATCATCATCTTCATACAAGATATCTAAAGGGATATCATTGGGAAGTAAATGTGAAGGAGTAACCTCAGGGATGATAATATCATACACATCATCTTCTTTAACCTTCTGTGCACAATCATGTACTTGACCATTTTTTGTAGTAACAGACCCGCCCATGATCAGATTCTGAATTTTACTCCGCGAAAAATCTGGAAGTGATTCAGCAATGAACTTATCTACCCTTTTATTGGCATGAAGATGATCAACCCTCAGAGTATATTTCATTCGATCATCCATAAAAAACCGCCTACATAATCAATTGCCAAATAATAGTAATTCTTTTATCGTACTAAAAAATACTATATAGCTTAATGATGTTAAAACCAAACGATATTAAAATATTAAAGTGGTACAAGGAAATGGGAGTAGATGAAATCCATTCAAATAAAACTCGTAACTATAGCGAAAAGGAAAAAGTAGCTATGCAGCTAGAGAAAAATCCGAAGCCAGAAGCCATAGCAAAAAAATATACCCCTCCAAAAGAAGCCGCTTTACTGGCGCGCAAACTTGCTGATCAATGCCAAACAATTGAACAATTACGACAGGTGGTGTTTAATTTTGAGGGATGTTTATTAAGGAAAACAGCAACTAATACAGTTTTTGCTGATGGCAACCAAAATTCTGAAATTATGTTGATCGGAGAAGCACCAGGAGCAAATGAAGATCTGCAAGGCATTCCGTTTTGTGGTGATAGTGGAAAATTATTGGATAATATTATAAAATCGATAGGACTAGATCGCAGCAATACTTATATCACCAATACGATTTTCTGGAGACCACCAGGAAATAGACGCCCTAGTGAAGAAGAAGTGGAAATTTGTCTGCCATTCGTCGAAAAACATATCGCACTGATGAATCCAAAATTGATAGTCTTAGTCGGTGGCACTGCCTCTTTTGCATTGTTTGGAGATTTAGGCCCAATTACAAAACAACGACAAAAAATATTGCAATATACTAATAAATATCTGGAAAAACCTATTGCCTCAACAGTAATTTTTCACCCATCCTATTTACTGCGCCAACCTTCGCAAAAAAAACTGGCTTGGTATGATATGTTGAATATCAAGAAATTATTAGGAGCTGACAGCGCCCAACAGTTATAATTTTTATGTGTGAACCGAATTGCTAACTCCGCAGTGACAACTTCAAAATATGAACTTAGTTAAATTTTAGCTTCGCCT
>Ga0114963_10001498_pt1 | contig 16148 bp, 38 predicted proteins | sample C_131016_EF_Meta_FD_87019 | JGI IMG/M metagenome (GOLD analysis project Ga0114963, IMG submission 87019) | Freshwater microbial communities from Lake Croche, Canada to study carbon cycling - C_131016_EF_MetaG | ecosystem: Environmental > Aquatic > Freshwater > Lake | place: Lake Croche, Canada...
CGCGTCCGCCGGCCCCTACTACCGTCTGCCCGGCGGCGAGCGGGTGCCGGTCGCGGCCCGCGGCGTGTTCACCCTGGTCGAGGTCGTGCGTGATCGCAGCCGCGTCTACCTCCTGGGCTACGGGGATGGCGGCTACTCCCTGCTCCACGTTGAGGGGCGGCGGCGGTCGCGGGTGCCTGGGCTCGTCTGCCGGCCGTATCGGATTCGGCGGGTGAAGGCGAAAGAGATGATGGCTTGACACTGCCGGAGACGATGCTAGAGTAGGTGAGTCGGAACGAGGAAACGATAACTCCGAACGAGGAGACGCGACGATGCTTGAAGCAACCCTGGATACCCTGACCCTCTGGTGCAGCTACCGCTGCCCGCACCTGGCCGTGCGGCTGGCGGCGGTCGCGGCGGCGGCCTGCCGGCTGGCGGGCTGCGAGCGGCCCGCCCGTGCGGCTGCGGCATGGGCCTACGACGTTGCCGACTCGACCATGAGCGCGGAGCCGGCTTTCGCCACGCACCGCGCGACGATGGCCTGGGCCTGGAACGCCGACCGCACCCTGCTGGCATGGTGGGGGCGGGCCTGACGATTACCCGCCCCGGCGCGTTGCCGGAGCGGCGAGACGGTGGCATGATGCACGCCCCCGGATGGGGGAAACGAAACGAGGAGAGCGACGATGGCGACGAGAACCTACTACTGGGAGCATCCCACCGACGAAAGCCGGTTCCTGCGTTCTGTGTTTGCGTCGAAGATGGCTGCCGTCGCGCACGCGGCTGGCGGCGAGGTCGGGGTGATCCTCGACGATGGTGGCCCGCTGACCGTGCTGGCCGTCGAGATCGGTGCGACGGTCAAGGAGACGGCGCGGCGGCTGGAGTCGATTGGGGTGGCGGCGGCAACCGCACGGCACGAGGAGCGGCCCGACAAGGGCACCGGGTGGTACGTCTATGTCGGCGGGGAGGATGCCGGCGGGCCGTTCGAGACAGAGGCCGATGCTCTGGAGAGCTGGAAGCGCTGACCGACCCCCCGCTACCCCCGGCCGGCGAAACGCTGGCCGGGGACTGCGGCGGGCCGGCGTGGCCCCTGGAACGTGGAAACCTAGAGACGAGGAGACGACGATGGCTGAGTTTTTCTTTGGCGTTCATCGCGGGCACCTGACGGCGAAGGCCGACCGGATCGCCCGGCGGCACGGGGCGAGCTACACCGACGCGACGGGCGAGCGGCGAGGCTGGTTCGTGGCCGACAATCGCGGCAGCCCGTTCGACCAGCGGGTCGCGGACGCCGTCCTGGCCGACATCGAGAAGGCCGGCGGCATCGACGCGCTCCGGTATGCCCGCGACCGCTGACCCCCGGAACGACGAAACGACGATCCCACACCCTGCCGGCCCCGGCCGGCGAAACACGAGGAGAGAGACGATGACAATGACCAGTAGCAGCATCGCGATTCAGCGGGAGCTGGATCGTTTCGGCGGTAAGGTGATCGCGACGGGCGACGAGGCGATCCTGTGGCAGATCGGCACCGGCGACGGCCGGCTCGTCATTGAGACGACCGGCGACCCCGTCTGGGAGAACGAGTCTGGATTCGGCACCCTGGCCTGCGAGGTGGCGGCGCAGCACAGCCACGGCGAGCACTACCGCAGCCCAGCGTGGCGGAAACTGGTCGGCGACGGCCGCCTGGGCTGGGACGGCGTGTGGCCCGTCATCGACGCGGACGGCAATCTCACGGGCCTCGTCGTGTCCGACGACGACGCCTATTTCAACGTGGACGACGAGGCGATGATCGCGGAGGACGACCTCGACTGCCGGTGGGAGGAGGTGGACGGCCACGCGGTCCCCGTCACCGCAGCGATTGAGGCTGCCGTCTCAGACGAAACGATCCGCGGTCACGGCGGCATCGACGAGTTCGCCGGCCTGGAGCACTCCGCGATGAACGAGGCGTGCGTGGCCTATCGGCTGGCTGCGGCGAACGCGATTGAGGACGACGCGCGGTGCGGACGACTCGCCGTGATTGCTCCCCGCGGGCAGAGGATCGTCGCATCCGGCTGGAGCGGCTCGCACTGGATGCACTCCGCGGGGGCGTTGGGGACGATGCAGCGGCTCACCGAGGACGAGCAGGCCGCGCTGGCGGCCGCTCACGACGCGGGCCTGGCTGCGGCGAGGGCTGTGATTGAGCGGGCCGACGCGGAGATGGAGGAGGCCGAGGGCGAGTGACCCCGGCCGAGGAGACGAGCGGACTATTCACCCTGCCGGCCCCGGCCGGCGAAACTCAAGGCGAGATGCGATGCTCACGAAAGGCTCCCGAACATGACAAACCCCGAAATGGAAGCCGGCGAGTGCCGCTGGATGGGCAGGCCCGACATCCACGTCTACTGCCGCGGCACCCGCGTGGACGGCCGGTACGACGCACGGGTGCGGCGGTACAAGCTCTGGTGGCCTGGCCGACCGGCGGCCTGGGGCTCGAGCCCCTGGGATGATGGCGGGTGGGAGTCGTGGCCCGCGGTGGCCGCGAGGATTGAGGAGATCATGCAACAGGAGCCCCGACCGTGAAAAACCGAATCACTCCATACGAGGGCGGCTGGCTGACGTTTCTGGTGGAGCAGGGCATCGCATCTCGTGCCTCTGCACGGGACGCGATGAACCGGGTCGCGCAGGAAGCCTTGGACGAACTCGAGCGCCGGCGGAAGGCAAAGCGCCGGGCTAGGAAAAAACGCGAGGACGAGTAACCTACTAGCCGATACATCCACTACACCCCGAACGAGGAGACGAGCATGGAGGTTGGGCAAAGCTGCTATGTGCCGCACGTTCGCTGCAAGCAAGACGGCACGCTGATAGTCAGGGTCGAGGCGGTGACGGTGCAGTTTTTTTGCGCCGACAGCAGAGTGCTGTACCGATCGGAGGATGGAATCCTCGACGAGCAGTTGGCCGGCGAGCACAAGCTCTTCGACCATGAGGCAGACGCCTGGGACGACGTTGCGAAGAAGCTCCTGCCGATCAGCCGAGACATTGATTACGCGATCCGCACGGCCACCGCGAGGGCGTCGGCCGCCCGCGTCGGGCAGGCTGTGCCGTCTTAATCTGTTGAACGAGAGATCGATAACCCCCTGCGAGGAGATGATTTCATGGATCTGGCAGTCGGACAGGTCGTGTGGTGCGCCTGGGTTGGCCTGGGTAGCGACGGCACTGCACGGCCGTGGGTGAGGCGGCTTACGGTGATTGCCACCCACGGCGAGCAGGCAGTGTTCGCAAACGCAAGCGGAGGCGTAGTGACCATCTGCGATGGGTTGGGCGAGACGATTCGCGGCACTGAGTCTGGCGCGTGGTTCGCCGTCCACGCCAAGTTGCTCAAGTTCCGGGCAAACCTCAACGACTGCATCATGGAGTCCCACGCCAAAGCCCGAGCCCTCCTTGAGCGAGAGGCGGTGCCGTCGTGAGACGCTGGGACGACGCCATCCGCGCCCTCGTGCTGATTCGGGTCGGGCAACTTCTCGGCTCGGACAGCACGGCGGCGCGGGCTCTGGCAGACCTCGTGGACGCCCTCCTTGCCGCCATCCACGGGTGACGGCTACAATGACACCCCTACCCCCGAGCGTGAGAACGATGCCCGACCGTATCAACGACTACTGCACGATTGACGAGCTGATGAAAGCTCTCGACGCCCCCCGGCGGGCCGTGTTTCGCGCCCTGGCTCGAGCCGAGGCCGCCGGGCATACCGTGCGGGAGCGGGTGCTCGGCCGCTCTGCGGTCATCAAGGCTGCGATCCCGGTGATCCGGCAGCACTACTTCCCCTACTACTCCGAGGCTCATCAGGCCAACGTCAGGGAGTGGGGGCGGCGGGGTGGTGCGGCGAAGGCGAAAAACCTTCGGCAGCGTGCCGGCGAGAGTGACAAGCCCGGTGGACGAGCCTGAGATTGTCGATTGCCTCGACCACCTCCGGCGGGCCGTCGCCGCGGTGAATGATGTGGTCGATGTGGGCGTCCCGGTCGAGGCCCAGCACGATCTGCCCGCAGAGCTGACAGATGCCCCCGTCGCGGGCGATCACAGCCTGGCGGGTCTTCTGCCACTCTGGGGTGCAGTAGCCCCTCTGGGCGGCCGTGGGACGCCTCTCAGGCGGCCTTCGGCGGAGGCGGAAGACCGGGATTCTTGGCGGCATACTGCCATCCCTCCATGAGCACCTGATGGCTGTGGTGTTTCTTCCACCACTCCACGATGTAGTGGCAGATGAGCTGCACCATCACGCCCAGCAGGATCGACAGGATGATCGAGCCGTACTTCTCGCGCCCCCGTACCCGCAGACGAGCCGCGAGCACTTCTTCCTTCTGATCGTCGGGGGCGTCGAGGGGAAACTCCTCGACGGCCCAATCAATGAGCTGGTCGCGCAGAGGCCCGTGCGCGGCAACCCGAATGCCGCCGTGGCGCTTCACGAAGTTTCTCAGCGGCGTGTAGCGTTCGGTGGGCATGTGCCAGTTACACAGGGGGTGCTCTGTCGGCTGCTGCCCGCAGCAGCCGACGGTGAAACCACTTTGCCCGTGCCCTTGCAAATCGGGCACTTCGACGAGACGTTGCCGTCACCAACAAACCCCGTCCCGCGGCAATTGCCGCAGTCTGTGGACACGGGCTGCACGGGCCTCGTCGGTGCCCCCATGAGGGCGTAGCGCCCGTACACGGCAACATCAGGCCGGAGGTCGCGGCGAGCCGGCGCGAACAGCGACCAGCCGATCACGGCGATGACGAGGCCACGCTCAAACATTGCCCAGCGCTCCGTAGGTCGTGTGCCGCCGCCGCGGCCAGCCGGCCACGCTCGAGAAGGCGATGATCGTGCCGCAGCGGTCGATCGTGTCGGCCAACGCCCAGAAGGAGCCCTCGGGGATGTCGATGTCGGTGCCGTGGATGCGGCGAGGGCCAGTGTTCCAAATGCCCCACTGGTTGTTCCAGAGCACGAGAGCCTGGCCGAAGAGCTTGTGCGTCTCGGGGCGATCGTCGAAACCCAAAAATCATTCCGCGTGAGCCCAACGGCCTACCTGGCGACTCACCCCGTACTGATTGCGAGTTCGCTCAAAGCCCATCCCCGAACAGTTGAAAATCCCAGCGCCGGCGCAGAGGAAGTCTCGCACCTGTTCGCGACCCTTCAAGAACGTCGCCGTCCGCGCGACGTGCAGCTTCGTCTCGGCGAGCACCGCCGGCCCCGGCGCTCGAGCGCCGCCGACGCGAATCGACGACTTCGTGTAGCGGCTGAAGTCGATCTTGAGCTGCTCGTAGTTCTTGCGAATCAGGAAGCCCTTCTCGCAGGCCACCTTCGCCGCCTCGCTGCACACCCAGCCGTCGCCGTCGTATCCCCGCCACATCCACAGCGACTCCTGCGCCAAGGGGAAGTCCTTGACGCCCGCGGGAGCCACCTCGGGCGCGCCCTCGAGCCTCCCCGTCACTTCATCGACGCGAGAGCCCACGATCTCGTTGCACATCGCCGAGCAGACGGCCCGCGAAGCCGCCGCGGCAGCGCAGTCGCCCGTGAGCTGCGCAGCCCCTGGCAGGCAGCCGGGGAACACAGCCTCCATCGCCGGGAACGTGAGGGTCAGCCGGCCCGCGCCGATGCCCTCGAGCCCCCAGTCGAACGCGACGCTGCCGCCGTTCGGGTCACCGCCGTAGCGGAGAATGCTGTCGGCTAGCAGCTCGTCCGCGCGGTGGTCAACGCGGGCTCCGAGGAGCCCGCGGTTGTAGGCGTCGAGCGGGTCGAAGTCAGCCATTGCGCACCCGAAGAACCCATGAGATCAAGGCCGACGCCTTCGCGATGCGATCCCGACGACTCTCGTCGATCGTCTTCCGGTAGGGCTCCGACAGCTTGCCCACGTCGGCCCCCGCGACGATCAGGTAGACGCGATCGATCGCCGCGTCGAGGCCGGGGTAATTGCCGATCTTCTCTCGCTCAATCGCCAGCTTGAGCGAGCCAGCGTGAAAAACCGTGAAGGCTTCGCTGTCCGCGATGACCGGGACACTGCCGCGGTCGTTGCCCACAACCCAGAAAATCGCCTCGTAGAAGTCCGCGAGGTACTGCCTGTCGGCGGGTAGCATCGTGCCGGCGATCTTGGCGAGGTCGGCCTTCGCCTCCTCGAGCGACTGGCTCTCCTCCGACTCGAGCATGATGCTCGGCTTCTGGGGACCGCCCTGCTTCCACCCGACGATGTCGGGGAGCTTGAACTTGATGGCATCGCCGCCGAGGGCGAACCAGAGCAGGCCAGCAGCCACGAGATACCTCACATGGTCGGGCTTCACTTGTCGCTCCCTGCCACAAGCTGAAGGGTGAGCGTGTCGATCGCCTTCTTCGTCGGTTCGTCGAGCAGGGTTGTGAAGACCAGCCGGGTGCGCACGAGGGCCAGGTTGTGGATGGCGGCCTCGTAGGAGACGGGGGTGCTGGCGGGAATGGGTGCGGTGGTGCCGAGGGCCGGCGGGTTGGTGCCGGGAGCCGGCACCAACCAGGCCGGCAGCAGCCCCTTCGCGAGGTGCATGAGCTTGGGCCAGAAGAGAGCCGCAACGCCGAGAGCGGTGGCGGCGATCTGCTCGTTTGTCATGTGATCTCCCCAGATACCTTTGCGAACCAGTTGACGATTGCGGCCCCCTCGGGAGTCCGCAGGATCTTTTCGACGTGGTCGAGGACCGCGTTGTCCTTCGTTGTCGCGGTCTTGTCGGCCGAGAGCCGCAGGGCGGCAACGAAGGCGAGCGCCTTGTCCAAGGGCGTCTTCGCCGTCGTGACGGCGTTCCAAGCAGCCGCCAGGCGGAGCTTGTCAACGATCCTCATTGACCCGGCCGTCTCTTCGGGCACGATTCCGCTCCAAGAACTGCTGGTAGGCCAGGCTCGCCGTTCGACCCTGGCTGGTCACCTTGCCCCGCGAATACTGGTCGTCCCTCACCAACGAAACGAGCGGCGTCGTGTCGTTTGCAGCGCGAATGCCGCGAAGTTCCCCGGTGTCGTCGTCATCCTGTGGAGGCATCGCCGTGCGTCAGAAATTGGAGTGTGTCGTAGGCACAGTCGAAGATGCCCTTCGCGAACTCGTCGGCTTCGGCCTGCCCGATCCGACGCTCAAACTGCCACCGCTCCTCGTCGATCACGGCGTCGCCGCGGGTGACGGTCAGGACCGCACCCGTCGGCTCGAGCTGGATCGTGAGGGTTGCGAGCACGGCAATAGTCTCCCACGGTAGCCATTCCTACATTCTACCGAGCCGAGCATCGCGAGTGGCGCGATCCCAGCCGAAGCGAGTGCGCGCCGTCTCAAGCCGAATCTGCGCCTCGTCGGGGAGGTAGCACTCAGGCTCGACGCGGGGCGGCAGCCCCAGCTCGGCCGCAGCGGCGGCGAGCTGCTCTGGAGTCATCTCCAGATCGTCGCAGATGTCCTCTGTCGTTGAGTCGCTCGTCCAGAGCCGTCGTAGCGCCCGCTTTTGGTTCGGTGTCAGGCTCAAGGCAGGACGGCGACGTATCGACTCCCAGGGTTCAGGTAGAGCTTGTAGCCGGCGGCGTGCATCGACTTGTGGAAGGCAACGTGCTCGCAGTCGCCGCCGCAGTAGACGCCCGACAGGTAGGCAGTGCGGTCATAGACCGCTAGGCCGCCGAAGGCCGAGTACATAGGCACCGGCGGCGAGCCGACCGGCGGCAGCCAGAGGTGAAACCACTGATGCTGCCGGGTGTCGCGCCAGTCGTTCAACCGAGCGGCCCAGGCGTCGTACTGAGCCACCCCCAGCGTGCCGTCGGGGTTGCGCCGCACGAAGAGGCTGTAGGAGGCCATGCAGCCGACGTTGTCGGCGTGGCCGTTGCACTGGTGGTAGAACCAGCCGATGGAGTTCAAAACCCCGAGCGGATCAAAGCCGCCGTGCGGGTCGGAGTCGAGCACGATGACCCAATCGGCGTCGGGGGCGCAGTTGCGAACCCAATCCTGACACCGCTGCCGGCAAGCTGCGAGGCGGTTCGTCCGCTGGTCCGAGAACCCCCGCTCGTCGGCCTGCGCGGAGTAACTCTTGGTGCTATCCACCCACACATCGACTTTACCTTCTGCCCACCGAAACAGTTCTTCAAGGGTGCCGTCAGTCGAGTCGTTCTCGTAGGCGTAGACCTTTGACCGCTCAAAGAAGCCAGCCACTTCCTTGACGAGCGGCAGCGTCTTCGTCAGGTGCGGCATGGAGTTGCGGCAGATCATCACGATCGCCACCCCGCTCCCCGCGGCGACACTTCGGCCTTCCTCGACCCGCTTGAGGAACAAGTCCTTGAAGTGCGGCTCGACGCCCCAGGTGAAGTCGTTCAAGAGCATATCGGTCATCGTCGCACCTTCGTCTTCGCGACCAGCTCGACCTTCTCCTGCCGCAGCCCCATCGGGTAGACGCCGCACGGGTGGTACACGAGGTCACCGTCCCGCCAGTGACACCCCGGCTCCTCAACCCCGGCGTTGCCGGGGTGCGTCCACGCCGTCGAGTTGAACGTCCGCGTCGGCACGACGGTGATGTCCTCTCGGCGGCCCATCCACGTCTGCCAGTAGCCCGGCTCCTTCATCCAATGGTCGCGGGCGTCGGACATCTGCATGAGGATGCGATTGGCGGCCCAGCCCTTCCGCCAGAGCACGCTCCCGCAGTTGATGCGATTCCACTCGACGATGTTCTCCTCGCACACCGTCACCCCCGGCCTGATGCAGTCGAGGGTGTGGATCGGGATCGTCATGTTCGTGATCACGGCGTCCGCGTCGAGCGTCCAGACGAGGTCGTGAGTCAGCAAGAGGCTCCAGACCGTGCTGGCCGTCTTGGCGACCCCCTGGAGGTAATCCACCGTCTCGGCCACGAGTGTGTAGCCGTGCCGGAGGCAATACTCGAACTTGTTCGGCACCGTGACCGCCGCGAGGCCGGCGATGTTCTGGCTCACGCTTGTGTAAATGCAGACCTTCATTTAGCAGCCTCCACGAACAAGCATCCGACGACCTTGGCTATCCGCTCTTCGGCCAGAGTGATGTAGGCCGGGTTCAATTCGCACCCGATGCCATCACGCCCCAGATTCGCGGCCACGGCCAGCGTCGTGCCGCTGCCGGCGAATGGGTCGAGCACGACGCCGCCGGCCGGGCATCCCGCTTTGATGCACGGCTCAACCAGATCGGGCGGCATGACGGCAAAATGCGCGCCGCTGTACGGCTTCGTCGCGATCGTCCAGACGGAGCGGCGGTTGCGGGTTTCTGCCGCGGCGATTGCGTGGAGGTTGGCGGCGGTGCGATGCTTCTCGTCGCCGCTTCTCGCCGCCTTGGTGGCCTTTACGCTTCCGCACTTTCGGCCGGATGCCTTCTCGCTCACCGCTTCCGCGTTGTAGTAGTACCGCTCGCTCTTCGTGAGCAGGAAAACGTACTCGTGTGCCTTCGTGCAGCGATCCCGCACGCTCTCCGGCATCGGGTTGGGCTTGTGCCAGATGATGTCTTGCCGCAGCCACCAGCCGTCAGCCTGGAGCGCTAAGGCGACACGCCACGGGATGCCGACGAGGTCTTTGGGCTTGAGGCCAGGCGGCGGAACTGGCTTCTTCTCCGCGTATGACAGACCCCTGGCTGCAAGCGTCTTGCTGACGCGAAAAGAGCCGTCCAGTCCGCCTTCGGCGGCTCGCCTTTTCGTTGTTTCGGATTGATACGAGGCGCCGCTTGGGCCGCTGCCTGCGTAGCTATCCCCAAGATTCAGCCAGCACGTCCCGTCCTCGCGCAGCACCCGCCGCACCTCGCGGAATACTTCCACTATGCGGGCGACGTAGGCTTCCGGCGTCGGCTCTAGGCCGATCTGCCTGTCAATTCTTTTCGATCCGCATTTCCGACAACGGGAAGCATCAACGCCCGGCCTCACGCCAGAAACGATCGCTCCCGGCGACTTGCTGTCTTGAACTTGCCCGCCCACCTTGTGATCGCAATCTACGTCCCCGCCTTCCCACCTCGCGGTTCCGTAGTCGCGGAGCCCCCAATACGGCGGCGACGTGACGCAGCAGTGGACGCTCGCGTCAGGGAGCGTGCGCAGCACCGCGAGGGCGTCGCCTTGGTGGATGACGCGACTCACTCGAGGCTCTCCAGAAAGTGTCGAGCGTCGGCCGCCGAGAAGACGACGCACACAGGGCACCCCGCCGCCGACAGCTCCCGCATCCGGTGGAGCTGGATCTTCGTCGGCTCCTCGCCCGGGCGCTTGCACTCCATCCAGGCAGCGCGACCGCCCTTGATGGCAAGCACGTCGGGGACGCCGGCCATGCTGTAGGCATTGCCGTGGAACTTCGTCACCCACCAGCCGAGTGCGCGTCCCTGCGCCATCACGTTCGCCACGATGGTCCGCTCGAGAGGCGGCCTACGGGTCATTCACTCATTGTCTGTTTCAGCAGGACGGCGTCAATGCGAGAAGCCGGCGGCTCGGGGGAACTCGTAGGGCTCATTCGCCCCTCGCCGCGACCGCTCCTCGCTGTCGGTCCACTTTTCGCGCAGGGCCGCCGTAATCTCGGCAATCTCTTCTTCGGTAGGATCGGGGACCGGCCCCGTGGCTGGCGGCCGGAGGGTCTCGGCCCCCCGCTTCCGCAGGCCCATCTTCCGCGCGAGCTGCATCAGCCGCTCGCGGTGAACGCCGAGAATCTCCTGCATCAAGTCGGTGTGGGTGTCGGCCTCCCACAGCATCACGAACTGGTCGATGTCGATGCGATTCTTTGTCCGGGGGCGTGGCATCAGTGGTTCTTTCCTAGGATGGACCCCGCAATCCTCCGCGACTCGTCATCGCTGAATACGGCGTAGAGCTGATGGTAGACGAACAAGCCGTCGCGCTCCTCGCAGTCAACGGTGATCTCAACGTCTTCTCCAACCGCCACGGCGTCACGCATCGCGACATACAGCTCCTCCGAGCTGCCGGCAGCAACGCTCCACAGCGGCCGATAGAAAAAGTCGCTCGCCGCCGGGATGGACTCGCCCTTCACTCGCAGCTCGCCGAACATCTGCGGCTCGTACTTCGCAAAAAGAGTCCCAGGCGGCATGGCGAGGAACTGCTCAAGGCTGACGATTCTCATTCCCCAACCCCCACCAAGGCCCGCCTCGCCGCGGCCTTCGCGTCCACGCCGTCGTACCCCTGCGAGATCAGCCACAGGGCCGACTCAAAGAAGCCCGCGCGACGGGCGTAGTGCGTGGACTGCTGGATCAGAATGCGGAGCGGCTCCTCGAGCTTCGCGGCCGTGCTGGGCCGAAACCCCGCGGCGTGCAGATCGTCCACGAGCTTTTGTGCCTGCTGCCGCGAGAGCGTGAGAAGCGATGGCGCGGAGGTGTTCTCGCGAAGCTCGTTCCAATCTGCCGTTGCAGCGTGGGTGCCTATGATGTGACGGTCAACGTGCGGGATGACAGCGTAGATTTCGACGAGGTCTTTGATTGGCTCGTGCCTTGCGGCGATGCGACCGTGACGGGTGAAGTTGTCCATTACGCAGGCTCCTTTGTGCGGAAATCAGAAGAGTCGCTCGATCACCGCGAGAATCTTGCCCAGCGGCTGAAGGAAGACGCGGAACGCGCATCCGTACAGGAGAAGTCTTTCCTCGTAAGTCACGGCGTGCGCTCCGGCGGGGCGGCGGGTAGCGGCATCCAGTGACTCGGCGTCTGGAAGCTCGCCCAATCTCCGTGGCTCGGCCACCAGTCTTTGTCCTCGTCAACGCAGGCGACGTGAAGGCCGTCGCAGCCCACGCACAGCACGTCTTCGCCTTCTGCGGGCAGTCGCTCGCTGACGGGAATCCATCGTGGTTCGCTCACGGCGTGGCCTCCGGCCTGGCGGGGGGCGGAGGCAGCGGCATCCAGTGGCTAGGAAAGACCGAGTAAGGGGTGTGGCCGCCGTCGGTAGACCACCAACAGTCTCCGATCGCGTAGCGGTGTATCTCCGCAACCACGACTAGCTCGGGCTTTTCGTATGCCAGCACACGGTGGCCCACTTCTGGCAGGCGGTCCTCAACCGAAATCCACTTCGGCTTCGTAAAGGCGTCGGTGATCTGATCGACCATTGCGCGTGCCGACGTGGCGTGCAGATGAAACTCAACTACTTCGCAGCCTCGCACGGCCGGGTGCAGTGCGATCATGCCCTCCGACAGCAAGATCGCGTTTTTCGCCATGTCGCTCAGAACAACAGAGCCAGAGGGTTCGCCCCTCCAAAAGACATTCATTTCTCTGCCCTCCCGCACTTGCAATCCGGGTGGTGGACGATCGCCCCCTGCGACTGCCACCTAGAAACCACGAACGCATGCCCCTCGTACTCGACGGTGCGCATGTAGTGCGAGCCGTCGGTCGCGTGCGCGAGTGAGTCAAAGGCAGCGGCGACTCCGATCACGACGAAGCAGACCGCGCAGACCGCAAGAAGCACAACCTGCACCAGCTCAGGGTCCACAAAGCCGCGGCGTCTCATGTTAAGTCCTCCACGGTCGCCGCTGGCTTTGGCGGCGGCATCATCTTCACTCATCTCGCGGCCCTTTGTAGACGCCGTACTTCTCATAAAGGGCGATGACGCGATCGTAGAGCGCGTGCTTCTTCGCCCGAATGTCATCCTTGCCCCCAAACGTCCTCCAAAACAGGCGATCGCTATGCGTCGCATCCTTGAAGAACTTCATCACCATGCCCGTCAGCTCGTAGCCGATCACGAAAGCCACCAGATAGACGGCCACGACGGCGGCGATGGCGAGCCCCCACGCGATGATCTGATCGGACGCGATCAGGACGGCCTCAAGCTTCTTCGGGAAGTCGCTCATCCACGCCTCCGCTTCAACTGCCGCACGGCGCGGCGAACCTCGACATCCTGCCCCGGCGAGAGCATCCCGCGGGCGAGCAGCAGCCGGCTTGTGTCCTCGACGCCTTCGACGCGGCCCTCGTTTTTGACGAGGGATATCAAGACTCGGGCCACATTGTATTGGCCGGCAGCCTTTTGTCGATAGGCCGCGAGCCGCTCCTTGGGGGTCATCCTGCGGACGGACTTCTTCATCGGGTGGCCTCCCAGATCCAATCTCGAACATGCGCGACAACTTCGTCGCGCGACTCAAAACGCTCGTAGAGGCCGTCGGTGTTCACGGTCGAGGTGGCGGTGAACAGCGTCGTTTCGGTCTTGCGCCGACGCCCCTCTTGCACCATCCATCCGCACACCCCGAACGCCTCGATGGTGTGAAGCTGGTCGCTGCACATGGAAATGAACTCGCCACGGATTCGCTTCCGGGCCGTTTGTTTGAGGTGGCCGCACCCGAGAAGGCGAAGCTCAGGAGCACCGCTCTCAACGCCGGATCTGTGCGCCCAGTGGTAGAACACATCGCCGTCAGGGGATTCTTGGTAGAGCACGTTGTATGCCGTTCCCGAGATTCCGACCAAATGGATGTCATAGAGGTGATCGTGAACGCCGACCTCAAGGTGGCCTCCGAAAAGGCCATGACCGGGCCAGCACAAGAACGCTCTCGTCAACTGGCCGTCGTCGTTCCGCACGACGATGCTGCTCACGTTTTTGGCGTGGCAGTGCTTGCGGCTCATCAAGAGCGTGGCGTTGTCCGCGACTTCGACAAGGTTCTTGAAATACTGGATGCCGCTCACCGCGGATCTCCTTGCTCGAGAACGAACGGCTTCGGACGCAGAGGCTCGCCAACGTGGCGAACATCAATCAGCCAGCCCTGCGGGGCGATGGCGAGCTGTCTGAGGCCGCTCATCGCCCTCATGCCGCCGCCGCCCCTCGTCATCTCGACGATCGGCGGCATGATCGCCTCGTGCTCGAACTCCCGATGCACGACACCGTCGGGCCTGACGATCGCGATCTTGAAACGCATCGGCGGCGGCGAGTCGCAGCCGGCGAGGAGCAGGATGATCGTGATGGCGTACTGTTTCATCGCTTCCTCGCCTCCTTCTCGTACTTGCCTTTCGCGATCCTCGACACCACCGACGCGCTGCAACCGAGCCTCGCGGCGATCTGCGTGGCCGCCAGGCCGGCGGCGACCAGTTGCCGCACGCGGCCGGCGTCCACTTTGTTTGCGGGGGGCATGGTCAGGCTTCTCCAGCGGGATCGCCGTGCGCGGCGACGCCAAGGCCGCGACGCACCATGCGGATCACGTCCAAGGCGTCTTCCGTTGCGGTGTGCGCCACGGTCGCAGGGAGGCCGCACCTGCGGAGGCACTCCTCGGTGCTCGGAAGCTTCTCGTCGTCTGGCTCGGCGAAAATCGACGCCGGGTCGAGATAGCGGTGATGGAAGATCGCAGCGCTGAAGCCCTCCATGCGGCGAAGGAACCGCAAGTCGAACGAGGCGAAGTTCTTGCCGGCGGCCTGGACGGCCCCGCCGAAGTTATGCGCAAGAAACGCCAGTAGCATTTGTGACGCGGCGCGAGGGACGAAGATGTCGCTCAACGCGGTCTCTTTGCCCGCCAGAATCCTGAAGATGCGAGAGTGCATCGACAGAGCGTATGCCTCCCCGCGGAAGCTCTCGTGACTGACGTAGCAGTGGAACGTCGGGAGATTGTGAATTGTGTTGAGCCTCACTGCGGTGTCGTCCACGATCGCCGCGATCTCGATCACCTGACACCGATCGGGGTCAAGGCCCGTCGTCTCAATGTCAATGCTGACGTACTTCATTTGGCTTCCTCCAAGATGCTCTCAAGAGCCGCCGCCACGTTGGCGCTCGTCTCGTCGTCGTCGTTCTCTCGATACGCCTTCGCGGCGATCTTCAAAGCGTTCTCCTGCTCGACCGTCAGCCCCTCGTGAATCTTCTCTTGCCGAGGCGACCACGACGGCACGTCGGCCTCGATCCAATGAAATTGGATCTCGCGGGCGGAAAAACCTGCGTGGTATCTCATTCGAGACATCACGGCGACATCTTCGCAGTCTCGCCACCCGTCGGCGAACCACTCGCCGTCACGCTTGACCGCCACGCACACACGAACCCTCATAACATTCCCTTCTCAACGGTGATGGTTGCGGGCTTCTCAAGACAAGACAAGGCGACGGCCAGCACGATGCCACTGGCAAACCGTCTGCGAACTCATCTGATCGACTCCTTCTTCTCGGGATAGCGTTGACGAAACTCTTCATATGTCATGGCGTCGCCGTGTCCGCCGACACCAGTGGCAATGAAAGACCCGCGAGACTTGCGAACAGCTTTGACGCCGGCTTTCTTCTTGCGGCCCGTGTACGGCGTATACCGCAACTCGACCGCGCCGCTTCCGTTGCACTCCAGGCACACCACGGGCTCGTTGGGCTTCTCGCAAAAACCGCGATGCAACCCGGTTGCCGAGCAGCTTGTGCATTCAATGAGAACTGTTTTTCGCGCAGCATTCACGCTCATGGCTGCACCTCGTTGTCAATGACTCGCACCTCCACCCGCAACTCGCGGATGGCTCGCTCGATGCCGTGCAGCCGCGAGCAGCCGTAGGCGATTGCCGCGGCTGCAAGGAATCGCAGGTAGTTGTTCCACGACCAGAAGCTATCGGGGTTGCTCATTGCCTTGCCTCTTCGATCAGACGCTCAAGCCATTGCAGCTCGGTCCGCGTGTGCTCTCGTACCTTCATCCTGATAGTGCCCGGCCAGACGCCTGCTTGCAGCAGTTGCCAGACGTGATCCGAGACCTTCTGCGCAATTGACTCGGAGGTGATGCCGAGCACGGTCAAGGACTCCGCGACGGATGGCTTCTTTTTGTCGCTCATGCGTCCCCCTCCTGTATTGGTTCGGTGACGTTTTCCGGTGCTTTTGTCATACGATCGGGGCTGCGTCCCTCCGGTGCCGCTCCGCGATGGCGAGGAGAAAACCGGCGATTTTAAACAGCCCAAACGCTGAACACTGCGCGGCCCCCGACGCCACCGCCTCCCGCTCCGCCTCCGTCATCCGCAGCCGCTCGACCTGGGCTCTGAGCCGCACACACTCCGCCGACATAGACAAAGACATGCGAGTCACAGTAGCGGGCTCGTCCTCCGGCCAGTCGTGCGGCGCGCCGCTGCGTGCGAACGCCGACTCGCAAGCTGACTCCTCGTCGATCCATGTCCCTGGGTTCATCCGCAGCCGCTCGACCTCGGCGCGGAGGCGATTCAACTCGTCCACCACAGGTTCCAGATCTCGGTGCCAGCGACGATCCTCTGGTTCCGTCAGCAGGCATTGCCAACCGGCCGGTCCGACAAGCAGTTCGTAGTTTTCATCGCAGTTGCATTCGGCGAACTCCA
>Ga0114963_10001502_pt1 | contig 16127 bp, 16 predicted proteins | sample C_131016_EF_Meta_FD_87019 | JGI IMG/M metagenome (GOLD analysis project Ga0114963, IMG submission 87019) | Freshwater microbial communities from Lake Croche, Canada to study carbon cycling - C_131016_EF_MetaG | ecosystem: Environmental > Aquatic > Freshwater > Lake | place: Lake Croche, Canada...
AGCGACTTTTAGCTCGTTGTTATTGCACGTGTATTGCACGTCAAATGCAATTTTCAGTCAAGCAAGGCACTGCAAATATCCCTAACAACTAAGCCCCTAAGAGTTCGAGCGTCAACATCAATCTGAGCTACAAGAAATGTCTAGAGGTTATGGGGAATGCCAAGGTGCCATTCCCAGCCGCTTACGATTGAATCGCCATGAATTTATTTCATTTGGAACCAGACACGAAGGCCTTCAAAGGGCTCGGGTCAATAGATTCGCGAATTAGATTGATTGGGACCGGGCTTGGTATGCTTTTTGTGGCGTAAAGCACCTGCATCGCAAGATTGATTTGGCCTACTAATCCTGAATCAACAGATGTAAGGGAGAGGTCTGAAGTGAGATCAACCTGCTGGTTAAAGGTGGGGCGACGGTTGTAAATTCGATCCATAGTAGCTTTAGCGACTTCAGGCGCGAGACTCAATCGCTTAACCAAAGCATCAACAGCTATCTGAGGATTTCTGGCCACCGCCGCTGACGCTGCAGCATCCACTTGTAAAAGACGAAGGCCAATATCAGGATGCGCCTTTGCAAAAGCCGGACGCATGGCGGTCATCCTTGGACAAACTCCCCCTGGGGTATATTCAGTGTCCCAACTGACAACCTTAAAGCCTTCTTTATCCAAAGCCATAGAGTAAGGAGCCCATGCAATACCAGCGTCTAAAGAATTACTCTTAAAAGAATTTCGTAATAAAGGTGCAGGTATATTTACTATGTCCAATTTAGAATAATCTATAGATGCTTTTTGCGCCATTAAATAAAGTGCAACCTGGGCACAGGTACCAGAAGCAGCTCCAATTTTTCCTGCTTTACCAATATCCTTCCAAGATTTAATGTTGCTACCTTCGTTTACAACAAGCCCTTCTCCCATTGCATCATTAGAGTTCACATAAAAAATAGACAAAGGAATGTTTTGGCCTAGCGCGAAAGCAAGCCCAAGGCCAGCCGTTACGACGTCTAAGCTCTCGCTTTTGAGACCTGCTAAAAGCGGAGCTCCTGATGGAAATGTGAAAAACTTGGCTTTGATGCCAGCTTTTTCAAAAAGACCAAGATCTTGCGCAACATAGATATTTACATGGTCCGCAGTTGTGTACCCATAATTGATTTCTATGGGAGCACTCACCTGAGCACGGAGTTGCGAAGCAAAAAGGGTGAACGCAATACAAGCCAGAACATGAGCAGTATTTTTAAAAAACATAAGGGTGTCTCCAGGTCATAGAAGGTCAACGACCCTTCCAGTGCAAGATTTTATTTTCAACGGCTATCAACAATAAATTCAACAAAAGACCAATTACACCAATAAGTCCAATTCCAATAAATACAACTGGAATACGAAATAATAGCGCCGCATCTGAAATCATGAAACCTAACCCGCTTTGGGCCCCCACCAATTCAGCAGCGACCACTACCGCCCAACTCAAAGCCAATGACACCTTCAATCCAGTAAAAATAGACGGTATGGCACCAGGCAGAATAATTCGAATAAATGTTTGACCTGGGGAAAGTCCCAAAGACTGCGCAGCGCGACGCCAAGCAATAGGGAAGTTAGCCGCACCAGAATGGGCGTTCGCTTGCACGTAATTGAATGACACGAAAAATATTAAAATTATTTTTCCTACTTCGCCTAGGCCAAAATAGAGCACTGCCATAGGTATAAAAGCAATGGGCGGAATAGGTCTAACGAAAGCCATGATAGGTGAAATCATGGCGCCTGCTCTTCGGCTATATCCGCTGAGCAATCCTAAAGGAATGCCCACCAACGCTCCCAAAACAAATCCTGAAAATGTTCGGAAAAGACTTATGCCTATATGCACCCAGAGTGGTGAGCCTTGGTATCCTTGAATGACAAGTTCCCAAAATGTAATCACCAATTCCTCTGGCGTAGGAAAATAACCAGGCTTGATCCATCCTGAATGCGTAATAACCATCCAAATGAATAATACAAAGAGAATGGAGCCTATAGACCACACAACATCGGGAATGGTTTTTTTATTCAATGTATAGCCTTAATGATCGAATTGGAATTCAGAAGTAAAAAGACATTAATTATTGAAATACTACTTTACAGCAGTTCTCATATACTCACGCAGATAACTAGGATCTATAGCATTTTGTATAGCTTCTAAAGAAATCGGCTCAGCTATTGCTTTCACTGCAAAAAGAGCTTCGCTTGCCAGTTTGAGTTTTAAGACCAACCCACCCTCTTTTGATGTCATTGAATAAGGAGATGATGGGTCCAATTGTTCGGAGAAACTAGGTATGCTTTTTCCACAACACTCTCGCTCAACAGTGGCTTTTGCAACTTCAGGTGATAGCTGAAGTCTTTTTATATAGGCATCAATGGCTAATTGTGGGTTTTTAGAAATTGCGTCTTTTGCCATCGCTTCTACTTGAACCAATTTCAATCCAATCTCAGGATGCTGCTTCAAATATGAAGGTCGCACAGCAGTAAGGCCAGGACACACACCGCCGGGAGGCGTGTACTCTTCATCAAAAGACACTATGGGAAAACCCTCTTGTTTTAGTTGCAAAGAAAATGGTGGCCAAGCGACACCAGCATCTATGGATTGACTCAAGAATGCATTACGAAATAACGGGGCTGGAATATTTACTACATCTAATTTTGAATATTCAATACCTGCTTTTTTTGCCATAAGATAAAGTGCTACCTGTGCGCATGTACCAGTTGCTGCACCAATCTTCTTTGCCTTTGCTATATCCTTGTAAGACTTCACCTCAGATTTTGGATCTGCTACAAGTCCCTCACTCGAGGCTGAATTTGCTTCCCAGAAAATCAACTTCAAAGGAATGTTTTGACCCACAGCAAAAGCCAAAGCAAGACCAGCAGTCACTACATCCAAACTTTCACCCTTAAGGCCTGCCAACAAAGGCGCACCCGATTGAAAAAAGAAAAACTTGGGTTTTAATCCGACTTTCTCAAATAAACCAAGATCTTGTGCAACGAACACCGATGCATGGTTTGCAGCAGGCAATCCATAATTGAATTCAAGTAAGGGCTCAGAGGATTTTGGTTGAGCGAACACTTCAAAATTTGCTATTCCAAGAAAGAATAGTACGAATGTAATTTTTAAAAATCGGAACTTCAACATATAACTAAATCCTTTGCAATCTATTTTGGGTTTTTAATATTTATTTTTGTTATTGACTTTGCATTAATTCATCATTTTCAACTTCACTCTGAACTGCCATCAATAATCTTCGCTCAATATCTATGAATTCGGGTGAAGACATGAATTCGTAGTCTCTTGGTTTTGGGTAATTCACATCGAACTCACATTTAACTTGTCCTGGTCGTCGAGTCATGGCAATGACACGGTCAGAAATGAAAACAGCCTCGCCGACATCATGCGTAATAAATAAAATGGTTGGACGAAAGCGCTCCCACAAACGAAGCAACAACTTTTGCATGAGCAAGCGTGTTTGATAGTCAAGCGCACCAAATGGTTCATCCATGAGCAGAATATCAGGCTCCCCAATGAGTGCTCGCGCAATCTGAACACGTTGCTGCATTCCGCCTGAGAGTTGGTAGGGATAATGGGACTCAAAGTCAGAAAGTCCGACCTCTTGCAATAACTCTCTGGCTCGATGAACATAAATCGAAGTTTCAACACCGCGACACTTCAAACCTAGCGTCACATTTTCGATCACAGAAAGCCAAGGGAAAAGTGCTGCCTGTTGGAAAACAATACCTCGATTGGGACCCGGACCTATGACCGATTCGCCATCTATCAAAACTTGCCCTTGGCTAGGATATTCAAAACCTGCAAGTAAATTTAAAGCGGATGATTTTCCACAACCAGTTGGACCCACAATCGAAACAATCTCTTGTGAAGCAATATCTAAATTAAAGCCATCTAGCGCGAGGGTAGATTGAGAGCCAGACCGTACCCCGTCGTAACTTTTAAAGACAGCGTCGAAAGAAATTTTTGATTCGCCAGCCAACATAACATTTCACCACCAAAAATTAAGTGAGCTTGAAAAGCTTGGGCTTGTTAGCCGCAACCCCAGTGCATTTTTTCACGTTAGCACATCAAAGATTAAAAAGGGCTTCGAATTACGGCATGGTGGTCTATGAATTTTCTAATACCCCACTTAAATGAAACGCAAAGCAACCTTCCCTAAAACGCCAAAATCGGCAGTCACTGTATCACCTGTCACTAGTACTAGGGGTGTCATACAGGTACCCGTTTGGTCTTGACCCTGTATTCCAGTACCGCCGGTATGTTTAAGTTACCAATCGTTTCTCCATCAACAGCGTTGGCTGCAAGTATCCAAGTGCGCTGTGCGTGTGATGAGAACAAGATTCCTACTTTTAAATTTCAGTACCAGGGTTTTCCATATATTGACATCTCAACTAAAGAAGTTGAAAAATGCAACCATGGAAGCAGCAAAACTTTTCAATGTCCGTGATCAAGTCGTTGCCATCACCGGTGCAGCGAGTGGCATCGGATTGGGCTATGCAAAAGTCATGGCTTCCAATGGGGCCAGGCTGGCCCTGATGGACATCAATGCCAACAGCCTGGAAGCAGCTGTCGCGTTATTGAAAGAATCTGGTGCCGATGTTCGAGGTTACGTAACAGACGTCACTCGCCCAGAAAGCTTGCACTTGGCCTTTCAGCAAGTCATTCAAAATTACAAGCAATTAGACGTAGTGTTTGCCAATGCCGGCATAAGTGGCGGCCCTGGATTTCTAAAAGGCTCTGGCGAACGAAATCCCGAGGGTGAAGTAGAAAATCTTTCAGCCGAAACATGGCATCGGGTTTTTGAAACCAACGTCACTTCCCTCTTCCTCACTTTGCAGGCTGTCGTGCCGCAAATGAAAAAACAAGGAAGTGGCCGAATCATAGTCACCAGCTCCATTTCGGCCTCTATGGCCGAAACTCTGGTGAGTTCAATCTATGCTACCTCCAAGGGTACCGTGGGGCACATGGTTCGACAATATGCACTTGAACTCGCCAAATACGGCATCTTGGTAAATGCCATTTCACCTGGTCCTGTCATCACCAATATTGGCGGCGGCCGCTTGCAACAAGCTGAAAGCCGGCGTCCTTTTGAACGAGCTGCCCCCTTAGGTCGCATTGCCGATCCATCTGATCTTTACGGTGCAGCATTGTTCTTGGCCTCATCTGCATCCGCCATGATCACTGGCACACAAATTGTCATCGATGGTGGACGGCTTCTGGGCTCGGCAGACTGAAATGGCACTACAGACTCTCACTGCCAGCGACGGCCATCAATTTTCATGCTGGTTAACCAAAGCAAGTGGCACCAGAAGAGATGCGGTGGTGGTGTTACAAGAAATATTTGGTGTCAATCACCACATTCAAGCAGTTTGCGAAAGACTTGCAGCGGAAGGTTTCGACGCCTATGCGCCTGCATTGTTTGATCGAATCAAGCCCAATTTTTCTTCAGGCTACAGCCAGGACGAAATTACAAAAGCTTTGGCTTTCTTACCCCAATTGGACTGGGATCACTTGGTACTCGATGTGCAAGCCACCGTCCATCACGCACACCAGGTTACGCCAGGACCTGTCAGCTTAATGGGATTTTGCCTCGGTGCTTCAGTGGCCTATTTGACTTCACAAAATGGCACTGGGATTGCAGCGGTAATTGCCTACTACGGCGGCCAAATTGTGAACAACCTGCAAGCACCCCCTGTAGTTCCCAGTTTGATGCATTTTGGTGATGCAGACCACACCATTACCATGCACGATGTTGAACGCATCCAAAAGGAACGGCCAGAATGCACCGTCCACGTTTATGCCGCAGGACATGGCTTCAATTGCGATGAGCGCCCATCCTTCAATGACAAGTGCGCTGAACTTGCTTGGTCACGTTCTTTGCAATGGCTTGCGCAACACGCCACCTTCCAACCGTCCATTCATCCCCTTCCCCACCACTAAGGAATCTTCATGAAATTTCAACTCCTCAAGCGTTGCATCTTGTTAGGACTGGCTTTGGCCGGGACTATTACTACGGGCCAGGTTATGGCGCAAGCTAAACCACTGATCACCGTCAATGCGGGATTCGTGCCAGTGACTGATGTGGCGGCACTGTACCTCGGTGAAGAAGTCGGAATTTTCAAAAAACAGGGCCTAACATTGAAGGCCAACATTGCGTCCACTGGGGCTGTGCCTGCGGTCATGAGCGGTGAATACCATTTTGGCTTTACTGCATTGGTCAATGTGCTACAAGCACGCGACAAAGGTTTGCCCATCAAAATCATTGCAGCGGGCTCAAGCTCAACAGGCGTTGCAGGCGCAGACGTCACAATGATTCACGCAGGTCCTAAAAGCGGCATTAAATCAGGCAAAGACTTAGAAGGCAAAACAGTCAGCGTCAATGCACTGAACGGCTTACTTCAAATGCTGGGTAAAGCCGCTGTCAAAGCTGATGGTGGCGATCCGAGCAAAGTTCGCTTCATTGAGCTGGGTTTTGCCGAGGCCTTGGCGGCCTTGCAAGCTGGCAAAACTGATGCCATGGTGGGTGCTGAGCCATTTGGCACAGCCGCCATGGGCTCTGGTTTTGCTGCGATCGCTTCGCCTTATCAGTCGATGTCGAAATCTAGCATGTTGACATCTTCTTACTTCACGAGCGAAACACAAATCAAAGCCAACCCGGAGTTGTTCCGAAAAATTCAAATCGCCATCAACGAGTCTTTAGAGTATGCGCAAAAGAACCCAGATCAAATTCGCGCGCAGTTACCCAAGTTCACCAAACTGGGGGGTGATGTCGCCGCAAAACTGATCTTGCCACGCTACCTCACCGCCATTCCACGCGAATCAGTGGAGATGTTTTCCAAAACAGGTCAAGAGTTTGGCATGCTGAGCAAACCCGCCGTATACGACGAAGTTGTTTGGAACGGAAAGTAAATCAATGCACAGAGTGTCCAGCTTCCTTGGCTTAGCGCTACTTGCTTTGGCTTGGGAGCTGGCTCCTCGATTGGGATGGATCAACGCTAGCTTTTTTCCACCCCTGCAAAATGTCCTGCAAAAACTCCTAGAGATTTCGTCCACTGCTGAATTTTGGGGCTTTCTGCTCTCGACGGTTCGAACTTGGACACTGGGATTGTGTCTTGCTACATTCGCTGGCATTGCCATCGGTTTGTTCATTGGTTTAACCCCAGGTGCGCGTCGCTACACCCATTCCACCATAGAATTTTTGCGACCTATTCCATCGGTGGCCTTGATTCCGGGCGTGATTTTGATATTTGGTTCGCGTTACCAATCCGGTGTTGTTTTGATCACGTATGCTGCTTTTTGGCAGGTACTGTTGCAAATCTTGTACGGCTTGAATGACATTGATTTAGTGGCCCGTGACACAGCGCGCTCCTTTCGGTTTTCCCGCATGGGCTTCATTCGAAATGTTGCATGGCCCACGCTACTGCCTTTCCTTTTCACCGGCGTTCGACTGGCCGCGGCCATGGCCCTTGTGCTCGCGGTCACAGCCGAAATGGTGATTGGCAGCCAAGGCATTGGGCGTGGCATTGTGGTGGCACAAGCCTCCAATGCCACAGCGGAAGCCTATGCCTACGTCATCGTGGCAGGACTTATTGGTGTGGCGATCAATGGTTTGGCACGTGTGTTGGAGGTCAGAATTCTGAGCTGGCACCCCAGTGTCAGGAATTTAGGAGGACAAGCCTGATGTTCAATGCCTTGCGCAAACTTTTTGTCGAATTGGCCTTGCCAGCTTTGCTGTTCGCGCTGCTTTACATCATGAGTGCCAACTCCACTAACTTTTATTTCCCAGCGCTGTCTGCGGTTCTTAAACAATTCAATCTACTGTGGCTAGGTCCTCGTTTTGCAGCGGATGTCATCCCAAGTTTAGAACGATTAATGGCGGGCTACCTATTGGCCTGCATTGCAGGTATTGCAATCGGTATTCCAATTGGCCTTTACAAGCCACTCAGAAGAGCTCTTGAACCCGTACTCGAATTTTTTCGGGCCATCCCACCTGTTGCCATGATCCCCTTGTTGATCGTCAATATGGGGTTTGGCAACAGCATGAAAATCACAGTCATCGTTGCAGGCGCCATCTGGCCAATCTTATTGAACACGGTTGAAGGCGTTAAAGCCGCTGACCACGTACTGAACGAAACCTGCCAAACCTACGGCATTCGCGGCTTTGCCAGACTAAGGCATTTCATTGTGCCAAGCGCCTCGCCACAGATCATTGTCGGGATGCGACTTGGTCTTTCTATTGGCATTGTGCTGATGGTCATCAGCGAGATGTTTGCAGCTTTAGACGGATTAGGTTCCGCCATCATTTATTTCCAGCGCAGCTATGAAATTCCGCAGATGTGGAGCGGTGTGATGATGTTGGGATTGTTTGGCTTTAGTCTTTCCGTGCTGTTCAGATGGTTTGAACGCTGGGCACTGCATTGGTATGACGGCATGCGAGATTTGGAAAGGCATTCTTAAATTGGCAACGCAACAACACGCAATGGTCGCAGTTGACCATTTGAACAAAGTTTATGAGTCAAAGGAACGACGCGTCGAGGCCATTGGCGACTTAAGCTTTGAAGTCAATCAAGGAGACTTCACTTGCATTGTGGGTCCTTCTGGCGCAGGCAAAACAACTTTGCTCAAATGCCTGGCAGGTTTATTGGCACCCACACGTGGATCGGTTCGCGTCAACGGCCATCAAGTGACCGAGCCACCAGAAGAAATGGCGGTAGTGTTTCAAGAATACGGACGCAGTTTATTTCCCTGGAAAACAGTCCGAGAAAATGTTGAATTGCCGCTGCGCGAAAGAAAAATTCCCAAAGCAGAGCGAGAAAAAACAGTTTCAGATGCTTTAAAAGCTGTGGCTTTGGATCATGTGGGTGAGTCTTACCCTTGGCAACTTTCTGGTGGCATGCAGCAACGCGTGGCAATTGCAAGGGCCGTCGCATACAAACCCAAAGTGATGGTACTTGACGAACCCTTTGCGGCGGTAGATGCCCAAACCAGAGCCGACCTTGAGGACCTGATGTTGACTCTATGGTCAGAATTGGGGTTGACGCTCATTTTTGTGACTCATGACATCGACGAAGCCGTTTATCTCGGCCAGCGTGTGCTGGTGCTGTCTTCATCACCCACCAGAATATTGGACGATGTCAGCATTGACATTCCGGTGCCACGTTCGCAAGCAACAACACGCATCGATCCTCAATTTGCAACGTTGCGAACACGCGTTTACGCAGGTATTCAAAAGGCCAAAAAAGGTGCTTAACGCTTTGCATTCAATCGCTGTTCATGTGCGGAACTTGTTGCTCAACGCGGCGCAACAACGCCCACAAAACGTCCACTTCGTCGGCATCAAATGCGCCAATCAACTTAGTTTGACGACGGCGTGCCGCATCTTTCAATTTTTTGTAAACGACTGCGCCTTCTGGGGTGAGACGAACAATGGCAGCACGGCCACGACCGGTTGTTTGTTCAACAGATACAAAGCCGCGTTGTTCGAGAACTCGAACACTTTTGCTGGCAGCAGCGTAGTCCAAGTCTGCCATTTCAGCCACTTCTCTCACAATGCTTTCTGCGGTTGCGCCAATGGCCATCATGGCGCGCCATTCCGACATGCCCAAATTAAAATGGGTTCGGTAATAGTTGGAAGCTCCGTTGGCCAATCGATTGGCGACACCCATGATGTAGGCCGCCAAAAAACGATTCACAGAAGCTTTCGATCCGTCCACGGGTGCCGTTCGCGAAACCTTGCGAATAGGCGGATTGCCGGAAATCGGAACAACTGTTTTCTTACTTGCATTCATGAAAAAACGCCGGATTCGAAGGTGAATAAGCATGCCACAAATTCTGATGCAATTTCCATGCAACCTGCAAACTCAAACTAACCGGACTTCATAGCATGTCAAATCAAAATTCAACTCGCCGAAAACTTCGCAGTAATTTTCCAAAAGGAACTTACCTTTGGGCAGTGCGAAATGCTCAATGGCACGGCATGGGTATTCCAGAGGAAGATTGCGAAAAACCCAAGATTGCAATCGTCAACAGCTCATCTTCTTTGGCTGCATGTTTTTCCCACCTGGATGGGGTTGCAGTAGTCGTCAAAGAGGCCATTCGTGCGGCGGGTGCCGTGCCGTTTGAGATTCGTACCACAGCACCCAGTGACTTCGTCATTGGAGCAGGCGGCAAAGGTGGGTACATTCTTTCTTCGCGTGATTTGGTCACCAATGACATCGAAGTTGTCGTAGAGGGCGCGCAATTGGACGGCATGATTTGCTTAACCTCATGCGACAAAACAGTACCCGGTCAAATGATGGCCGCAGGCAGGCTCAACATCCCCACTCTGATGGTTGCCTGTGGTTATCAACCCAGTGGTCATTATGAAGGTGAACATGTCGACATTGAAGATGTCTTTGTGAGCGCCATGCACGCACAAATGGGCCGCATGTCCGTCGACAAAATCATTGGCATGAGTCGCAATGCCATTCGCGGACCTGGTGTTTGCTCTGGCATGGGCACCGCCAACTCCATGCACATTTGTTGTGAAGCTTTAGGCATGGCACTGCCCGGCACCACCCCCGTTGCAGCCAACAGCGACGCCATGTTCGATGCGGCTCGAAGAGCGGGGCAACGTATCGTTGAAATGGTTTGGGAAGATCTCAAGCCCAGAGACATTTTGACGCCAGCCGCCTTTGAAAATGCCGTCAAAATTATCTTGTCGGTGGGCGGGTCAGTCAACGCAGTCAAGCATTTGCAGGCCGTCGCAACAGAGGCGAATTGCGGTGCTGATGTTTACGGAATGTTTGAAAAGTTTTCCAAAGAAGTACCCGTCCTAACTTCGGTACGTCCGGTTGGAGAGCATGTGATCGAAGTTTTTGATCAAGCAGGAGGCGCCAAAGCAACTCTGAAACAACTCGAACCCATTTTGGCAACCCATGCCCTGACGGTGACTGGCAAAACTTTGGCAGACAACTTAAGAGATTACAAGGTGCCTGACGAAGACATAATTCGTCCCATCAGCAATCCAATTTCAAATCAACCGGCCATCATGATGTTACGCGGCAGTTTAGCGCCAGACTTTGGCATCATCAAAACGGGCATCGTGAAGCGCAAAAGTCAAAAGTTTACAGGGCCTGCCGTCTGCTTTGCCACGTCTGATGCAGCCTTGGTTGCATTGCAAGATGGCAGCATCAAAGCTGGCGATGTGATTGTCATGCGAGGTGCTGGCGTTACCGGCGGGCCAGGCATGGGCGGTGGTTCTTCCAAGGTGGTGTTTGCCATCGATGGTCTGGGCCTAGGCGACCAAGTGGCACTGATTACCGATGGTCACCTGTCAGGCTTGGTCTGCAAAGGGCTGGTGGTGGCAGAGGTCTCGCCAGAGGGTGTGGTGTGCGGACCCTTGGCCCTGGTCAAAGACGGGGACACAATCACCATTGACTTAGCGACACAGCGTTGTGACCTAGAAGTGGACGAGGCAGAAATGGCCAAACGCCGGGAGGCATGGACACCTTCTCAACCACAATTTGATTCAGGCTGGTTGCAAATCTATCGACGCAATGTTGGCCCACTGACCAAGGGTGCGGTACTGGTCAATCCTCGCTGATCACTAATTTTGAAAAGAGAAAATGATGGCTGAAAATCCAGGCATGTTCAGTACAGAACGCACAGCAGAACGCATCTTGGTATCCGATGTGTTTGAACGTAAAGATCAGCGCGAGCCCCGACTCGACTACGGGTTTGTGCAAGAAGCATCGCGTCAAATTCCTGTGTACCACCGGTGTGATGTCTTGGTTGTAGGCGGCGGCCCTTCAGGTACAGCTGCAGCGGTTGCAGCAGCCCGCACTGGCGCCTCGGTAGCCTTGCTCGAAAGGTACAACCATCTGGGCGGACTCTCGACTGGTGGCCTAGTGTTGTGGATTGACCGCATGACAGATTGGGAAGGTAAGTTGGTAATTCGTGGTTTTGCAGAAGAGATTTTCAATCGCTTACCCTCAGACGCCATTGCAGGTCCCGATCCCAGTGACTGGGGTTCTAAAGATCCGCAGAAAACTGCCCATTGGTCGCAGCGTACGGCGGCCTACCATGGCGTTGTGACATGGTCGCCCACCATTGATCCTGAAAGACTGAAACTGCTCAGCCAAGAAATGGTGTTGGAGCAAAACGTCAAACTCATTTATCACTCATGGGCTGCACAACCCTTGGTCGAGAACAACACGGTGACGGGCGTCGCTTTTGAAAGCAAAGAAGGTCGCATGGCCGTTCAAGCCAAAGTGGTGATTGATGCCACTGGAGATGGTGACATGTTTGCTCGTGCAGGCGCCGCCTACACCAATGACATTGAGGCGGCAGATGTGCACCACTGTATGAACACCGCTTGGTTATTTGGCGGTGTTGATATGAATCAGTGGATTAATTTCAAAGCAGGTCAGCCCGAAGCTTTTACGGCCTTCATGGCCAAGGGCCGCGAAACTTGCGGCCTGTTTGAAAGGCCATTTGTATCTTGGCGCAATGACGTTGCCTTGTTCATGGGCCCAAGACAAACTGGCTATTCCGCATTGGACGTTGACGACTTAACGGCCGTTGAAGTTCGCTCTCATCGCGCCATGGAACAACACCTCGATTACTACAAACAACATGCGCCTGGCTTTGAACATGCCTACATGTTGCTGAGTGCGCCACAAATTGGCGTTCGACATGCGCGACGTTTAAAAGGAACAGGCGCTGTTCTGCGGTCTCAGTGGCCTGATGGCGTTGCACTGCCAGACGAAATAGCGGTCTCCCCTGCTGTCTCGCCCAATTTTCCCAACATCTCGGTGCCCTATGGCGCCTTGGTTCCAGAATCATTAGACGGTTTACTGGCATGTGGACGCCATCTGTCATGTGATCGAAATTCACATGGCTTCATGCGAGAGATTCCACAATGTTGGTTAACTGGGCAAGCCGCTGGTGTTGCGGCTGCGCTGGCAGCTGCACAAAACATTCAACCCCGTGCCGTCAACATTCGAACCCTACAAGAAACACTGCTTTCGCAAGGCGTTTACTTGCGTCCGCAAACAGCGCATGTTGACCAGTCCGAAACGGTTTAAAGGAACACCATGCAACTGACCGATGAAGAAAAAGCCATGCTCGATGGCCAACAAGGCCCTGCCATTCAAAAGGCAATGGACTTGTTAGTGCGCTATGGCAACGCCCTCAATGCAGAACGCTTGGTGGAGACCAACAACATCGTGGCGTCGGTCAGTGCCACCACCCCTTTCATGCGCGATTTTGCAAAACAAAATGGTGGCATGGATGCGGTCTTCTCTCAATTCAGTTTGGACAGTGATGAAGTTGTCAGGATTCCCAAAATCAAAGCCTTCACCACGCACACGCAATTGGGCTTTGACCCAGCACAAGCGGCACGCATGGGCGTGGATGAAGAGACCGTGCACTTTTATCGCAAAGGCGAAGCCTTCACGACAGGCTTGGGCATTCAAGCGACCAACACCTGCACGCCTTACCAAGTGGGCAACATTCCAACACGGGGCGAACATTGCGCATGGATGGAGTCCTCTGCAGTCATTTATTGCAATTCAGTACTGGGCGCCAGAACCAACACGGAAGGTCGCGAAAGTGTGGGGGCTGCGATGCTCACCCAACGCATCCCTTACTGGGGCTATCACTTGGATGAAAACCGTTTAGGCACCCATTTGATCGAAGTGGCAACGCCCGTAGAATCCACAGCCGATTGGGGCTTGCTGGGCTATTGGATTGGCGACAAGGTCCAAGAAAAAGTTCCCGTCATTACAGGCAGTGGCATTGGCAAGACGCCAAATTTGGCACGTTTGAAACACTTTGGCGCATCGGCGTCTTCTTCAGGCGGTGTGGAGATGTATCACATCGTAGGCATCACACCCGAAGCCATGTCATTGGAACAAGCTTTTGGTCATCACAAGCCCCAAGAAGTCTTCAGGTTTGATGCCAAAGAAAAAGCCGATATATTGGAACGACTCAACAGCACTGGCCAAGACCGCAAGGTGGACTATGTCATGTTGGGCTGCCCTCACTACAGCATGGAGCAGCTTTGGGAACTCACCCAATTGATCGAAGGTAGGAAAGTGCATGCCGATTGCGAACTCTGGATCTTTACTCCGCGCAGCACAAAAGCTTTATGTGATCAAAATGGCTTCACCCGCATCATTGAAGAAGCAGGTGGCCACATTTTGTCTGACAGCTGCTCGGCCATGAGCCGAGCCATGCCCAAGGGCACTCGCGTGGTGGCCATGGACTCTGCCAAACAAAGTCATTATTTACCAGCCATCTTGGGCGTGCAAGCATGGTTCGGTTCTACAGCCGATTGCGTTGAAGCCGCGTGCACAGGTCAATGGCAGGGAGGTTTGAAATGAGTCATGAACCTCAAACAATCACCCTCCGCGGACGGTGTGTGGTGCCCGGCATCAGCGAAGGTGAAGCACTGGTCACACGACAACAAATATCTGGCTGGGGTGGCATAGATTCACGCACTGGCACCATCGTTGAAACCAGGCACGAACTTCGAGGGGTTAGCTTTGCTGGCAAAGTATTGGTGTTCTCAGGGGCTAAAGGCTCTTCAGGTTGGTCCAATGCTTTTCATCTCACACGCACGTTTGGAGTGAGTCCTGCAGCCATGCTGTTCAATGAAATGACCACCAAAGTTGCCTTGGGAGCAGTGGTCACCCGCGCACCTTGCGTCACGGATTTTGACCATGATCCTTTGGACTTGATCGAAACAGGCGATTGGGTGAAGGTCGATGCCGATCGTGGCATTGTCGAAATTACTAAACGAAGCAAACCCAAATAACAGGAAATTCAGATGCGTACATTTAATCAATGTATAACGACTTTCTTAATGCTCTTTGGGCTTAGCGTTTCAAGCGCATTTGCGGCAGACTTTCCCAATAAAACGGTGCGTTTGATTGTTCCGTTTCCACCCGGCGGTGCCACCGATGCCTTGGCGCGGTTGATGGCCGAAAAACTCAGTGAAAAGTGGAAACAGGCCGTAGTCGTTGAAAACAAACCAGGTGCCAACACAGCCATTGGCACTGACATCGTTGCCAAATCTGCCCCCGATGGCCACGTTGTCGGCATCGTCACAGGCTCACATGTCACCAACCCTTTGTTAGGGGCCAAACTGCCCTATGACACTTTAAAGGACTTGACCGGTGTGATGATGTTGACGCGGTTTCATATGGGAATTTATGCACACCCCTCCTTGCCTGCCAACACCCCGACAGAACTGATTGAGTTGGCCAAGCACAAACCTCCTCTGGCCTTTGCTGCAGCTACAACCCAATCGTATCTGGGCATGAGCTTGCTTAACAGCATGACTAACACAAGCATGGAATACGTAGCCTATAAAGGCAGTGCGCAAGCCACCAATGATTTGCTGGGCGGGCACATCAAACTCATGATAGATCCCATCTTGCACAGCACACTTCAACATGTTCAATCCGGCAAACTTAAATTGATTGGCACCTTGGGTAGTAAACCTGCCGAACTCACTCCCAACACACAAGCCTTTGGCAAACTGGTCAATGGTTATGACTTTTCTGGTGTTTTCGGCTTGGTCATTCGCAGCGGTACTTCGCCTGCTTTGATTCGCCAAATTCGAAATGATTTTGCAAGCGTGATGCAACTACCTGATGTTGCAGAAAGAATTCGTTCAATTGGCCAAGAGGCCATTACTTCGACACCCGAAGAATACAACGCATACATTTTGGACGAAATTAAAAAATGGACGCCAGTGGTTCAAGCCACTGGCGCCAAGCTAGATTGATTTTGAAACCCTATTGAATTGGAGTTCTTATGAAAAAACAAAACGTCTCTCGTCGAACGTTTAGTCTGGGTTTAACAGCCCTCACCGCCAGTGCCGCACTTCCTCAAGCATTTGCTCAAAACAACTTTCCCAGCAAACCTGTCACCATCATCGTGCCGAATGCGCCCGGCGGTGCCATCGATATTTTGGCAAGGTCATTGCAACAACACCTCCAGACAGCCTGGGGGCAAAGCGTCATTGTGGAATACAAACCAGGCGCTGGTACCGCACTCGGCACAGACTTCACCGCCAAAGCCGCGCCTGATGGTCACACACTCTGCTTGGTGGCC
>Ga0114963_10001503_pt1 | contig 16122 bp, 14 predicted proteins | sample C_131016_EF_Meta_FD_87019 | JGI IMG/M metagenome (GOLD analysis project Ga0114963, IMG submission 87019) | Freshwater microbial communities from Lake Croche, Canada to study carbon cycling - C_131016_EF_MetaG | ecosystem: Environmental > Aquatic > Freshwater > Lake | place: Lake Croche, Canada...
AAGTCAATTCATCTCACTTCCAATGGCCACGATTGTTTTAGCTTCTGCCCCTGGAGGAATAGCCGAAATGGCAATTACAGCAAAAGTAATGCAACTAGGTGTTGCCATTGTTACTGCTTTACAAGCTTGCCGAATCATCGCTATTTTACTTTTAGCTGAGCCTCTCTATCACTGCCTTAGACGCTTTAAGCTATTGAATTCTTGAATTACTCAGATGACAACCTATGGTTACTTGCCGATCAAATCGCTGAGTCAAACTGCTTTCTTATATCCATTTACAATATAGTTTAATAATTCACATAAATATTCAAATTATCCGGAGCAAGAAATGATCAAATATCTTAAGCGTGGTAAAGATGTTCAAATTCGCTTAGACGAGGATGCCAAAGTCCGCCAAACAGTTGAGGACATCATTAAAGATGTCGAAGTAAGGGGTGATGAAGCTGTCAGAGAATATAGTAAAAAATTCGATAACTGGGATCCGTCTGATTTCAGATTAAGTCAAGCCGAAATTGAAAAAGCGCGTAAAGCCCTCTCAGCTCGTGAAATCGAAGATATCACTTTCGCCCAAAAACAAGTTCGTAACTTTGCCCAAATTCAACGGGACTCGATGAAAGATGTCGAAGTTGAAACTTACCCTGGCGTCATACTTGGTCACAAACATATCCCAGTCAATGCGGTAGGATGCTATATCCCTGGTGGTAAATACCCACTTCTCGCCTCGGCACACATGAGTGTTCTAACGGCTAAAGTTGCTGGTGTCAAACGCGTGATTTCTACTGCTCCACCCTTTCAAGGTGTACCTCACCCAGCGATCGTGACAGCAATGTCGATGGCTGGTGCAGACGAAATCTATGTTTTAGGAGGTGTTCAGGCTGTTGTTGCAATGGCTGTAGGTACACAAAGTATCGCTCCTGTTGATATGCTCGTTGGCCCTGGAAATATGTTTGTTGCAGAAGCTAAGCGTCAACTCTATGGACGTGTAGGTATTGATTTATTTGCTGGTCCAACCGAAACTTTAGTCATTGCTGATGAGTCTGTTGACGGCGAATTATGCGCGGTAGACCTTTTGGGGCAAGCAGAACACGGGCCAACTTCTCCAGCGATTCTTCTAACTAATAGTGAAAAACTGGCAAGAGACACGATGGCAGAAGTTGAGCGTCAATTAGAAATTATCCCAACAGCTGCAATTGCGAAACAAAGCTGGGCTGACTATGGTGAGGTGATTGTTTGTGACACTTATGAAGAAATGCTGCAAAAAGCTGATGAGTTGGCGTGTGAGTACGTTCAAGTCATGACGAAAGATCCTGATTATTTCCTGAACAATATGACGAATTTTGGCGCCCTATTCCTTGGCCCAAGAACGAATGTGAGCTTTGGTGATAAGGTAATTGGCACAAACCACACTCTTCCAACTAATCGTAATGCCCGTTATACCGGTGGACTTTGGGTTGGGAAATTCCTTAAAACTTGTACTTACCAAAAAGTACTCACTGATGAGGCAAGTACGACGATGGGTGAATACTGCTCACGTCTATGCCATATGGAGAACTTTGCGGGTCATGGTGAGCAGGCGAATATTCGTGTGCGTCGCTACGGCAACCGTCCAGACCTCGCTTGGTACGAACCAGTTGCTGCAAAATAATGACGATGCAAGCGCCTAACTTTAGAGTAGATGGTCAGCGTGCACTCGTAACGGGAGGCAGTCGTGGCATCGGTTATTGTGCTGCGCTTGCCTTAGCCCAAGCTGGAGCAAACGTGACGATGGTTGCAAGATCTCTTGACACACTTGAGTCCGCTCAACAGGAATTACTATCCGCAGGTTTTACCAGTGAGATTTTGCAACTCGATGTCACCGATCCTGTTGCGGTTGATCAAGCACTTGGCGCTCTAGAACCTTTTCAGATTTTGGTCAACAATGCTGGTATGAATCGTCCAAAGTATCTGGTCGATGTTAAAAATGAGGATATCGACGCTGTTTTTGATCTTAATATCAAGGCCGCTTTTTACGTTACCCGTCAAGTAACTCAGCAACTTTTAGCTGCAAAGCTTCCTGGCTCCATTATTAACATCTCCTCTCAAATGGGAGTGGTAGGTAGCCCAAGACGCACTCTTTATTGTGCTAGTAAGCATGCTTTAGAAGGTATGACGAAAGCTTTAGCTTGGGAACTGGGGGGCGCAAACATTCGTGTGAATACGATTTGTCCTACCTTTATTGAAACCGATATGACGGCTCCGATGTTTGCTGATGCCACCTTTAAGAAATGGGTCATTGAAAAGATTGCTCTTGGACGACTTGGTCAACTCGATGAAATCATGGGATCAGTTGTTTTCTTAGCTAGTCCTGCTTCAAGTTTAATGACAGGAAGTGCTTTGATGCTCGACGGGGGCTGGTCAGCAGCATAAGTCCTGAAATAATTGTTCTAAACCAGACTCTTTAGCAACTTCTTGCAAACTTTGTAAGGTGTCCTCCGGCAGAAGCAGTCCTTGTCTACGGTTATCAGTATCTGCCATGGCTTCCATCTCACCTGGGAAGTAGACTTGTTGATGACCTTGCGCTAGTGGTACATCTTTTAATGAGCGAATATAGTCATCAATCCTTTGTTCAAATTCAGTAAGCGGTAAAAATGTCGCTACATTTAGTGTGATGACTAAATGGGAGGCACCACTTTTATTAATGGGATCGTATGGTCCATGCACTTGATCTAAATACGCTCCACCAGAAAGTACTCCAGATAAAATATCAACCATTACCCCCATAACATATCCTTTATGGCCTGCCATCGGAAGAATAAATCCCTCGATAGCAGCTTGTGGATCGGTAGTTGGACGCCCCTCTTTATCAATTGCCCAATCATTAGGAATGGCCTCTCGACGCTTTTTGGCCAAGTATATTTTTCCTCGAGCAACACCGGAATTAGCCATATCCATGACGACTGCGCCGTGTTTGCCAGCAGGCACTGCAATTGACCAAGGGTTCGTGCCTATTTTCTTTTTACGTCCGCCCCAGGGTGCCATATTAGGCCCTGCATTACTCATCAAAATGGTTATACAACCATTCTTTGCACCCATTCTTGTGAAATACATACACGTACCAAAGTGATTGGAATTTTTAACAGAAACAATGCCAACGCTATGTTGTTTTGCTCTTGTGATGGACTCTTCTATCGCTTTTTTAGCAACTACCTGTCCAACCCCATCACCCCCATCTAATACGGCGATTGCATTAGAGTCAACAATCAAGGTTGTGTTAGTTAATGCCTTCATAGCTCCAGATCGCAGGCGCGCATAATACCAAGGTAAACGAAGTAACCCATGTGACTGGTGTCCCCATAGATCTGCCTGCACCAAAGTATCCGCAGCGATAAATGCTTCTTCTTTGGGGACCCCTGCGCTTTCATAGACTGCTTGCGCAAATTGAACTAGTGCTTCTGGTTTGATACGAGGGGGGGTCTGAGTCATTCTGTTGGGGCTTTCTTGGCAGCGGCTACCGTGTTCAATCCCGATGTGATTGATTGAAATATGTGAATACGATTAGGCAGACAAAAATAACAGGGATTGATATGTCTCATATTCTTAAAACACTTTTTTTATTTTTAACAGTTGAATTATACTTTGCTCATTAACTATACCCATTAGAGGTTTCATGAGACAACTGCTCTTTATCTTGATCGCATTATTGGCGCAACTCATTTCTCCAGCGCATGGTGCAGAGTACCCACAAAGAACGATCAGAATGATTATTCCTTTTGCTCCCGGTGGGGGTTCAGACGTTCTTGGACGTGTCCTAGCGGAAAAAATTTCTACGGAACTTGGAGTTTCAGTGATTGTTGAAAATAAACCTGGCGCCTCCAGCATTATTGGCACCGATGCAGTTGCCAAAGCGGCTCCTGATGGTTATACCATCCTACTAACGAATAGTGCTATTACGAGCAATCCAAGCTTTTTTAAATTGTCGTTTGATACTCAAAGTTTGACTGCTATTACAAAAGTTGCGAATGCCCCGCAGTTGCTAGTTGCAAATCCATCTGCGCCGTTTAAAAATCTAAAAGAACTTATTGCTTATGCTAAAGCGAATCCAGGTAAAGTCTCCATTGGAACTGCTGGAGCAGGACAAATTTCACACTTAGCAGCCGAACTCCTAGAAAAATCAAGTAATACTGAAATGACTATGGTTCACTATAAAGGTAGCGGTGGCGCCCTAACAGACCTCATCGGGGGTCAAATCAATATGTCATTTGGTACTGCACCAGGTTTGATGCAACATATTCGTAACGGTAAAGTCATTCCAATTGCCGTTTCTAGCGCTCAACGAATGCCTTCACTACCAAACACTCCAAGTGTTGCTGAAATCTTACCGGGCTTTGATATTAGTAATTGGTTTGGAATTTTCGCGCCACCACAAACTCCAAAACCTATCGTCGACAGGATCTATCTAGCCATCACAAAAGCTTTGGCGAATCCAGAACTAAGTAAAAAGTTTGGTGAAGAGGGCTTTGACCTTGTTGCATCTCCACCCGATCGATTTGATAAAGCCTTCAAACAGGAAATTATTTATTGGCAAAAATTTGCAAAAGATAATAATTTAAAAATCGATTAACTATTGACTAATCGCCAGCATTTCTTCTTCAATTAATTTCTTAAACCAAATATGTGAATGCTGGCGATGCGTTCTCTCGTGCCAGTAAAGAGCAATCCTCAACTCTGGGATGCTTAAGGGGATTGTTCGAATTTGAATTGGAAACTTTTCTTTTACCTCTTCAGCAATTTTTTTTCCTACACAAGCCAAAAAATTAGTTTCTGAAACAGCTCTCGCAAGATTAAAAATTGTTTGGACTTCTAATGCAATTTTAATTTTTATGCCTAACTTTAATGCCGCTTGATCTATCACCATCATAGAAACGCCATTCCGAGGAGATTGAAGCCGAACATGTCTTATGTTGGCAAATTCATGTAAGGCTAACTTTTGATTAGATACGTTACTTTTTCTCGATATACAAACTAGCTCATCTCTAAATAAAATTTTGGTACGTAACATTAAATTGGGCTTTGGCCACCAACCTAACCGAAAATCTAATATTCCTTTATCTAACATATCAAATGCCTCGTTAGGGTTGGACGTCTTAAATTCAACCTTAATATTAGCCCCCTCTTTATCTAAGCGAGAAGCAATGCGAGGCGCTAAAAAATACTCCAAAAACTCAGGGCACATAATGGAAAATTTCACTTCATCCGTTTTCGGGTCAAATATAGCCTTTGCGCGATTTAGCTTATTGACTTTATCTAAAATTTCACCGATCTCCACCTCTAACTCAAGGGCTCTATTTGTAGGGGTCATATGCCCATTAGAACGAACAAATAACGGGTCATTAAATTCCTCACGTAATTTTTTTAGGGCAAAACTTACTGTGGGTTGGCTTACTCCAAGAACATTAGCTGATTTAGAAACATTTTGATATTTGATTAAGGCTATAAAACATTCCATTTGCTGTATATCAATATTATTCATTTTTTAAATAGTAGTTATTTACTAAATAAGTATACAGAAAACATGATTAATAATAAGATAATTAAAAATATAAATTCCTTTCTTCTTAGATTTAAGTGGGGGTAGACAACGTGATTAGTATTCAATTGAAAGTTTTGACCTTTTTATTGTTTTGCTTAACGATAAATCCTAAAGCGACATTAGCTCAAGTCGATACATGGCCTAATCGCCCTGTAAAGTTGGTTGTTCCATTTGCTGTTGGTGGTGCGACAGATATTGCTGCACGAATTATTGCGCCAGCTCTGGGGGAGATTTTAGGTCAGCAATTTATCGTAGAAATTAAATCTGGGGCTGCAGGAAATATCGCTATCGAATACGTGGCTCAATCCGCGCCTGATGGGTATACACTTTTGGTAGGCAATGTTTCAACTAGCTCAATTAATGAAACTCTATTTTCATCAAGCTTAAAGGTTAAACCTTCGGTGGCACTCAAGCCAGTTTCATTAATTGCCTCAATTCCTAATTTATTAGTTGCAGGTGTCAACTTTCCGCCAAATAATATGAAAGAGTTAATCGCCTATGCAAAGATGCGCCCGGGTGAGCTCAATTTCTCTTCACCATTAGGAGGCTACTCCCATCTTGATATGCTGGATTTCAATAATAAAGCCGGTATTAAGATGGTCAACATCCCTTCTAAAGGAGCTGGATCTTCTACAGTTGGTTTGGTTGCTGGAGATATTCATTTCACTATTTTGAATGCAGCATCTAGTCTTAGTCTGATTAAAGCAAATAAATTGAAAGCTATTGCTACAACCCACGCAAATCGGCTCCCCTATCTACCTGATGTACCTACTTTTGCTGAGAGTGGTTTTCCTGGTGTTGGTACAGATCAATGGAATGGCATATTTGTTCCAGCAAATATTCCAGCCCCAATCATGGAAAAACTTTTTAATGCTCTTGTCCAAGCATTACAAAAACCTCAAGTGAAAGAAGCTTTTGTCACAGCAGGCATGACTGTTTCGCCGAGTAAATCGCCAGCCGATGCCGCGGCCTTTGTTGCATTAGAAACTAAACGCTGGCCAAGAATCATTAAAGAAAATAATGTAAACGTAAATCAATAATTGGAGGAGTGATGACATCAATATCAACAGCTGTATCAGCAGATACTTATGAAGGACCTATTTCGAAACCTCAAGATTGGGGAATGATCATTGAACGTGATGTCGAAATTCCTTTAAGAGATGGGGGCGTGCTATTTGCTGATATTTTCCGACCCGATACTACTTCTGAGAAGTTTCCTGCGATTATGAATATTAGTGTTTATCAAAAAGATAAACTTTGGATTCCGCCAGATGATTTGGAAGAAGCTCCGAATCCACATATGAATTGGGAAACTGTAAATCCAATGTGGTGGGTTCCTCGCGGCTATATTTGTATTCGTGTTGATGCCCGAGGTACTGGAAAATCGCCAGGTAGTTGCGAGCCGAGCTCTTACCAAGAAGCAGTAGATTTTTATGATTGTATTGAATGGGTTGCTAAACAGACTTGGTGTTCTGGCAATGTTGGCACATTGGGTATTTCATACCATGCTAGTTCTCAGTGGCGGGTAGCTAACTTACAACCTCCTTCACTGAAAGCAATTATTCCTTGGGAAGGCAGGGCTGACCAATACCGTGATCAGGCTTTCCATGGGGGAATTTTTTCTAGTGGATTTATGGTGAATTGGATTGCCACTCATACAGCTCATCATCTATTGGGTCGCGCTCGGAAAAATAATCCAGATGCATTTTCAAGAGATATGCTTTGGCAATATCTTAGCCATGATTTAGACTCTGAGTGGTGGCGAATGAATAGTGCTCGCTGGGATCACATTACAGTACCAATGTACAGCGTCGGTAATTGGGGTGGTTGGGCTTTACACTTGCGTGGCAATACTGAGGGTTATGTTAATGCCGCCTCAAAGAATAAAAAATTACGTATTCATACTGGAACTCACTTCCATCCTTTCCATTCTGAAGAAGGTAGACTTGATCAAATTCGATTCCTGGACTATTGGTTAAAAGGGATTGATAACGGAATCATGAATGAGCCTCCAATTAAGTTAGAAATTCGAACAGGTGGAAGTTCTAAGCCTTACCCATTTCGCTATGAACATGAATGGCCATTAGCTAGAACACAGTGGACTAAGAAATTCATCAGTATCGAACGTGAACCTTCTGAGGGCGAATCAAGTACTGAGGGTTCTTTGGCATCAACATGTCCTGAAAAACAGGCTCAAGTAACTTATTCCACAAGTGGTGCAACTAAAGCGGGTGTCGCCTCCAGTTCGTCCCTAGCAACTACCCATGGCAGCAGTGGTAGAACTGGGGTTTCTTTCATCACCGAACCAATGTCAAAGCCTCTTGAGATTACTGGACCATTGATGTGTAATCTTTGGGTTTCTAGTACATCGGAAGATATGGACATTATGATTACTCTTCGCAATATAGGTCCTGATGGAAAAGATGTATCAGAAGTTGGACAACATGGACAACCGATTCCTCTGACAAAGGGTTGGTTACGAGCTTCTCATCGAAAATTGGATAAGGAAAAATCTTTACCCTATCGCCCTTATCATGCCCATAACGAAAGATTATGGCTAGAGCCTAATGTTCCTGTAGAGTGCCAAATTGAAATTTGGCCTACGTGTATTGTGCTACAAAAAGGCCACTCTTTGAGGGTGGATATCCAGCCACGTGATGGTCTTGGTAGCGCACCGTATACTCATTTTCACTGTGATTACAATGCAGGTGCTAAAAATACCATTTATTCAGGTGGTGATATGCCATCTTACTTATTACTACCAGTTATTGAGGGGTAAATATCTAACTATTTTTGAAGTCCCTAATGATTTGAAATCTAGAACTTGGATAAACCCTTCAATAGGAGGGGTCAGCTTCATACGTGGATTACGAAGCTGACCTCAAATAAGTAGATAAATTAAATCAACATGGAGAAATTGCCCTAGAACGGGGTACAATAAATTAAAAATATTATTGGGGACAAGATGAGGCAAAGCCTATCTATTAATTCTATGAATAACTTTGAAGATCAGAGTTTGCCTCTTATCTATTCATATAAACAATTTAATCCCCAAGACAAAATCCAAAAATCGCATTCTTTAGTTAATATTTGTACTGAAGCTACTGATTTAAATGGGATGCAAAAAGAAGCCTTTCTATCAGCTGGTAGAAATAGCACGGGTTGGCGAATCCCGACTGATGAAAGTGTTCAATTACGCGGTGCTGACGCCGCTCCTCAACCTCTTGCGCTGCATAATGCATCTGTACAAATGTGTCTGTTGAATCAAATCAAACAGATCTTTACAGAGAATCAAATTGAAAGTAAAAAAATTGCCATAAAAGTGGATTCTTACTTCAATATTAAAGGGTCTTTTTTTCGAGGCGATGTAAAAAGCTGTTTAAAAGATTTAGTCATTAATTTTGATATTCAAGCTAATTTGAGTGAGGAAAAACTCAAAGAACTCATGCAAGAAGCCCTGCGAAGGTCGCCACTTATTCGAGCGATTCGCTATCCTATGAAAAATACCTTCTCGATCAAAGCGAATGGTAACAAAACGATACTCCCTGCTAGTATGCAATCGGGGCTTGAACAAGTGAGTGATCCTATAGAACGTATCAAAGAGCTACAAAAAATAACTCCAATCAATCATCCTGAAAATAAAATCTTAGAAAAAAAAGTTGATTCAACTTTGGAGCCTCCAAAACCTGGAGAAATACCTGTTGGTTTATTGCCTGAAATTGATAGAACAGTTCATATTAGAGGAACAGGTTCTGCTATTAATGCTTGTGAAAATGAAGTACAAACAAGCTTTTTTCATCCCCTAGGTAGCGTCTTTCAATATCGTAGCGATCTACATGATCAAGATGTTTCAGGCTTTCATGCTCCTTCTGCTCTAACGTATCATGGCGCCGCTTTAGCATTTTGTTTCATGACACAATTTCATCGCTACGCAAGTGTGAATAAGATCCATTTAGATGCGCTAAGAATTGTTCAACTAACACCTTTTGATCTAGACCCAATCAATAACCAAAACCTATCATTTGATACTCATATTTTTGTCGATGGAGATTTTAGTGATGAAATAGCAACAGACTTAGTCAGGATGGCTCATCAGGTCTGCTTTTTGCACGCAGCTCTGGAAAGTGAAAATGTAATTCATTACTCCATTTCACACAATGATGTAGAAATTCTTTACCAAAATCAATTCAATGATTAATTACACAATATATATGACTTTTTTTAGGTAACCTTTATTCAATCAATGGAGTTTTATTAAATTTCTTATGCGCTATTTACTTTCTCTCTTAGTTCTCCTATTTTCTTTTCCAGGGTTTAGTCAAAGCTATCCTAATAAAGCAATTACGATGGTGGTTCCATTTGCGCCAGGAGGATCTGCTGATACGATTGCTAGACCATTAGCAGATCATTTGGGGAAACAATTTAATCAAGCAATTATTGTCACAAACCGTGGTGGTGCAGGTGGCGCTCCAGGTACTGCATATGCTTTAGCAGCTAAACCTGATGGATATACGATCTTATTTAATCTTTCTACCATTTCTGCAACCCCAGAAGCAGATAAGCTATTTGATAAAAAGCCACTCTATGAATTAAAGCAGTTAGCCCCTATCGCGTTAATTTCGTCTGAACCTCTCGTATTAGTAGTCAAAACCAGTTCTCCATTCATGAATATGAATGATGTCATCAAAGAAGCAAAATCTAAGCCCTCAAAAATCACCTATGGTTCATCGGGGGTTTATGGTCCAATTCATTTAGCGATGGAAATGTTTGCCAATGCTGCAGATATTAAATTGCAACATATCCCGTTTACGGGTGCAGGTCCGGCTTTAACAGCTCTGCTTGGAGGTCATGTCGACATCTCTATTTTGGCACTCAATAATGCTTTAACTCATCAGAAATCTGGCACTATCAGGATTTTAGGGAGCTGGTCTGGTCAACGAAATAATCTTATACCGAACGTGCCAACTTTAAAAGAAACTGGTCTGAATGTTGAATACCCAAATTGGGGTGGCCTTTTTGTCTCCGTCAACACTCCTGAGGACGTTATACAAACTCTAAGAGTTGCAGTCAAAGCTCTTTCAACGAACCCCGAATATTTAAAATCAATGGAGAACTTAAATATTCCAGTAACGTACCTTGATGCTCCAGAGTTTGATAAGTTCTGGAAATTAGATGCTGCCAGAATTGGTGAAGCATTAAAGAAAATAGGTAAAGTCGATTAAGGTATTCATTTTTTTCATTTTATTTTTTGCAACAATATATAAGGAGTCAATATGAAAGGTTTAGAAATTTCCCCGTCAGAAATGGAGCAGTATGTTGCTCGATTTAAGGACTTATCACCTAGTAAAAAGAGCTTTAAAGTTGAAAATACGGGTATCCCAGGCGAAGCCTATGAAATGATTGCTGCGCATAGTGTCTATTCCGTCATGGCGCCAGAAGGCAATACGCGCAAAGCTGCCAAACCTGGTGTCATAGGTATTCCTGGACTCGAGGTTGCAATTGCAGAATGCCCCCCAGATAATGGCCCTGCACTTCATAATCACCAACGAACAGTAGAAACATTTATGTGCTTAAGCGGTCGTTATGAAATTGTCTGGGGTAACGATGGTGAACATAGTGTTGTTCTTGAACCATTTGATTTATGTTCGGTACCTCCTGGCGTATATAGACGATTTAAAAACGTATCCCAATTACCTGATGCTAAATTACTCGTCTTAGTACAAGGTAAGGTCGAAGATACTTTTGGTGATGTGGCTTTTGATCCTAGAATCGCTACTGAAGTTGAATCCCGCTGGGGTCCTGAAGTGCTTAAGAACTTTAAAAATATTGGCATTACCTTCGGCGATAGTAACTGATTCATCATCTAAACCAAATCACTATAAACATATATTCAATTTGATTAAAAGGAGACAACGATGTCCTATTCACCGGATGAAATAGAAAAGACTCGCATTGCACGTTGGGGAAAAGTTGCCCCTTATGGAGAGTCTTTTATTGAAAGTCGTATTCCAGGTTTTCAGAAAAATTTATATAAGATTATTAATCGTGGTGTCTTAGAAAATAAAGGTGTCGAACCTGCAATCCAAGGAGATCATCGCTTTGGTGTTAGCCTCATCGAGATTATGCCCGGTCAAGGTGCAAACCTTCACTCACACGATACTGAGGAGGTTTTCTTCCCTCTGAATGGAAAAATGATCGTGTTTTGGGGTGACAATGCAGAACACCAAGTTGAACTTAACCAATGGGATTGCTTTTCTGTTCCAGTTGGCTTGATGCGAGGCTTTAAAAATCCAAATGATTTTAATTTGGTGGTTTATTCGGTCGTTGGTGGAAGAGATGCAGAGGTTGGCAAGATTACTTGGCATCCTGATGTTCTGAAAATGGCAGATGAAACTGGACTCGCTTTTGGTAACGATGGCTTTTTAAAAGATAAATAAAATCAATTAGGGGACTGAAAATATGAATCTTGTTAGATTATTTGTAATGGGGCTTATTTTACTGACCCCAACATCTCTTATCCTAGCCCAAAACTATCCATCTAAACCAATCAAAATGATCATTGGATATCCTCCAGGGGCAGCCACTGATCTTTTTGGAAGAGCCATTGCAAAACAATTACAAGATTCCATGGGTCAAGCAATTATTGTGGAAAACAAGGTTGGCGCCGCAGCAACTGTTGCTACTGAGTCAGTTGTAAGATCCTTGCCAGATGGTTATACGATTTTAAATAGTGCTTCACAAATTACCATTAATCCATTCGTTCAAAAATTATCCTTTAATACTGAAAAGGATTTAATCCCCTTAATCCAAACAATTTCTGTGTCTTATGTATTAGTATCCAACCCCAAATTTGCTCCAAATAATTTGGCGGAATTAGTGGATTACGCCTCTAAGAATTCTGGGAAAATTAATTACGGATCTTACGGTAGCGGTTCAGGCCCCCATCTGAGTATGGCGATGCTTGAAAAAGCAGCCGGTATTCAAATGCAACATATTCAATACCGCGGATCACCGCAACTTTTAACTGCGCTGATGGCCGGTGAAATAGATATCGCATTCGATACCACAACCTCTACTTTATCTCTCGTACAAAGTGGCAAAATCAAAGCTTTAGCCATCGGTGGGCTCAAGCCTTCGGAATTGTTTCCTAATGTTCCAACTATTGCTAAATCCTATCCGGGATTCGACTCCGATGGGTGGCAAGGTTTTCTCCTTCCAGCAAACACACCAAGTGAGATTGTCAAAAAACTTAATCTTGAAATTAATCTTGCGCTGAAAAGTCCTGTGATGAAATCTCTAGCAGAAAGTAGAGGTGTCAGAATCGTAGGTGGATCAAGTGAACAGTTTTCTAGTTTTTTCAAACAAGAATTAAAGAAATATGAACAGCTGATTGTGGAAAACAATATAAAAATGGATAACTAAGCGTCTCTTATTTTTTCTGAATCAATCGATATAGCAATCGATACGCTGACGATTAGAGCTTTCACTTAATTCATGACCATCCCAACACGTCCAAGTGTCTTACCTTCTCGTATGGCTTGATGCAAATCTGGTATCTGGGATAAAGAAACTGTTTGAGTAATGATCGGTTTAATTTTTTTATCTCGAATGAGTTCTAATGTTCGACTAATCTCAGCTAAGGTTACATATCTAGCGGCATGTATCTCAAGACCTCGGTGTAAAAACCGCTGCGGATCAACTAAAAAACTTGGGTCTTCTTTATAAACGCCGGGAGGACTTGATCCAACAATGACTAATCGACCCGCGATGGCTAAACATGCCATTCCTTGCTCTAATGAATATTTAGAACCGACAATATCGATTACGGCATCAACTCCTTGATTGTTTGTTGCTGCCATCACCTGATCAACAATCGATCCTTGAGCTCCATCAATTACATAATCAGCACCAATTGATTTTATAAAATCCATTTTTGAGGATCCTCGATCAGCCGCAAATACTGTGGCTCCGCATAATCTTGCCATTTGAATCATGTGTATACCAACACCGCCTGCAGCACCAATAACTAAAACGGTATCACTTGGTTTGAGTTTGGCCTCCTTCACACATGCGTGATATGGCGTAGCAATTGCATCCGAACCAACGGCTGCTTCTATGTCTGATACTCCCTCAGGAATCAACACGACGTTACGCTCTGGCAACACAATCATCTCCGCATAACCGCCATCTATAGCCTGTCCTACATTGCCAATACAAGCTGTACATAATGTCTCGCGACCACTTCGACATTGAATACATTGACCACAAGTTAAATAAAAATGATTGGTAACTCGATCACCAACGCGAACACTAGACACTTGCGATCCTACTTGAAGAACCTTTCCTGCAATCTCATGTCCAGGAATTCTTGGGTAGGTTTTCACTCGTCCAGGTGTGGCTAAGAGATTAACTACCGTTAAACCCACTCCACAAGCATTTACCTGAATGAGGACGTCGTTAGGACCAACTTGGGGGGTAGCAACTTCTTTTAGTTGTAAAGCACCACCAAATTCCTCAATAATTAAAGCCTGCATTTTGCTCTCCCTTATTTTTGAACTTATTCCAGTTCAACGCCTAATTTTCTTCCAAGATCACCCCATTTTTTCGCGTCTTCAATCATAACCGCTGCCATTTGTTGTGGAGTACTTCCCACAGGCTCATTACCACCTTCCGTAATGATTTTGACAATCTCAGGCTTTCTTAAAATAATAGCAATTTCGTTACTGAGTTCTTCCACAATTTCTGGGGGAGTTTTTGCTGGAGCTAAAATGCCATACCAAACTACTGAGTCATAACCTTTCAATCCAGATTCAGCAATAGTTGGAACATCCGGCGCTAACAGAGAACGCTTGGTCCCACCAGTTGCAATCATCTTAATTCGGCCAGCTTTCACCATCGGTAACGTAGTAAAAATATTTGCCAATGCAAACTGAATTTCATTTTGCACAAGCGCTAAGGTAATTGGGGCTACTCCCTTATAAGGAACATGAGTGGTTTTGATGCCCGCCATAACATTTAACTGCTCAGTCATGAGGTGCGGGGCACTTCCTTGTCCTGAGGAACCATAATTTAATTTATTGGGATTTGCCTTAGCATACGCAACAAATTCTTTAAAGTTATTAATGGGTAAAGTAGGATTAACTAATAAGACTAATGGGGACTGAATCGCAAGAGACACCGGAACAAAATCCTTAATTGGATCATATGGTAGTTTTTTAAATAACTCTGCACTCATCGCATGCGTTGAAAAAACGGTGAGTAAGGTATAACCATCTGGCGGCGCTTTAGCAACTGCGTCCGTCCCCACAATACCTGAAGCTGCTGGTTTATTTTCAACAATAAACGACTGTCCAAATTTTTCAGATAAATTTGCGGCAAGTAATCGTCCGATAGCATCAGAGCCACCACCAGGAGCTAAGGGCACGATTATTTTGACTGGACGAAGCGGATAAGTAGGTGAAGCAAAACTGAATTGAAAGGGCGATACGCTAGCACCAATTGCTGTCATACCTAAATATTTAACAAAAGGACGACGCTTCATATTTCCCCTCTCAATTAGTCATGTGGCAAAAAATTCGAGAATACTTATTAAAATCTTTTTACATCTTTTAAATTTTTAAATTTAAAAGCTTGATCGCATTGGCTCCCAACATATTGTATCGATCATCATCGCTCAACTCAGGGGTGTTCATAATGTGGCCAACAGGATCTTCCTCCCAAGGAATTGGCCAATCAGTTCCAATCATTAACTGACTTGGCCCTACCTCTGCAGCAAGGTGTCTTAAGGCTTCACCCGTAAATACCAAGGTATCAAAATAAATTTGTTTTAAATATTCAGTTGGTAATTTCTTTAACTGAATTTCAGGGTTACAGTTTGATGGAGAAATATAACAACTACGATTCATCCTTGGCGCATATGAACCTAAGAAACCGCCGCCATGTGCAGCAAGAACTTTAAGTTTGGGGAATTTATCAAAGATACCTTCATAAATTAATTTTTCTAATGCTATGGTTGTATCTAATGGATTACCAATCGTGTTAGCCAACCAACCATTTCCTTTAAAACGAGATTCAAGTTGTGGCGTACTTTGTGGATGAATAAATAAGGTAGCTCCTAATTCTTCGGCCTTAGCTAATACGGGATGATATTTAGGATGACAAAAATCATCGCCTAAAACACTTCCTCCAATTGCTGCCCCTTGCAACCCGTACTTCGTCATTGCTTCTTCTAATTGCTGAACAGCTAAATCAGGAAACTGCATTGCCACAGAAGCAAAAGCCCCAAAACGAGTGGGTGCCATTGCACATAATTCAGCTAATTTTTGATTATTTACTTCACAGATTTTCTGCGCTAACTCTCTATCTGATTTATACCAAAATGGATTGATACTTAATATTTCCATATCAATACCCATAGCGTCCATATCTTTAAGACGGTCTGCAATTTCTATAAAATGCTCTTGAGCACCTTTTGTTGCTGGAATAATACCTTTACCATTTTCACCCATTAAATCAATTGATTCTTGAAATAAACAATGTGTGTGAACGTCAAC
>Ga0114963_10001504_pt1 | contig 16115 bp, 15 predicted proteins | sample C_131016_EF_Meta_FD_87019 | JGI IMG/M metagenome (GOLD analysis project Ga0114963, IMG submission 87019) | Freshwater microbial communities from Lake Croche, Canada to study carbon cycling - C_131016_EF_MetaG | ecosystem: Environmental > Aquatic > Freshwater > Lake | place: Lake Croche, Canada...
AACGTTCAACGATTATTGCACCATCAAAGAAAACAAGTGATCAGTATTTAAGACTGTATAATCTTTATAAGACAACGATCCTACTATACGAATTTAAAAAGTAATTTTTTTTATCTATAATTTATACACAATACTTGTTTATTATTTTTTCTATTTAAAGAACTTAAAAAATAGCGAGACAATAATTGAGATCACAATGCAGGTTACAATTGGAAAATAGAAAGAATATTTTTCACCCTTAATACTAATATCGCCAGGCAATCTGCCAAGTGGAATTTCTTTAGCAAGCGGCCAAAATAATCCAACCAAGAATATTAAAATTCCAATAATGATGAGTGCTTTTTGCATAAGGATAATTTTATTTATGATTATTTATATACGTTAATAAGTCGTTTAGGTATTTCGTTTTTATTTCACTCTTTGCACCTTCAGGTGCGCTAAATTTAAATCCTTCTGGTGTACTTCGGGCTCGTTGTCTGAGTTCGCCATTAAAAATTCCATGTGCTGCATCATCATATAACCAAATTTGAATATCTTTTTTTTTATTCTTTTGTTTTTCATACCAAGCAAGATGGCTTTTACTATTCATATTTGGAGGTGAATTTATATTGCAGTTAAAAGAATTTCCTTTGGGTGCTACAGAAAATTCCATTGGATTTAATACAAAAGATTACATCTTAAATTACTATTATTGCTTAACTTGTTGATTATTAACAATTGTTATAAATAAAAAATTTGCATAATTAGTTGAAATTGTTATAAAATCTAAATAATCTTATAAGTATAAAATTTAATTTAATTAATTTTTTATGGTAGCACCAAATACCGCCACATTTAATTATATATATGAGGTAACTCTTTCAGGAGGTACTTGGACTGCCGTTAGAAGTTATAGTGGTTTGTTTACTATGACAAACATCGATAACCAAAATCCAGGCATTGAAACCCCTCCAACTAACCAAGGCGAAGACCAAGTGAAAATTACTGGAGATAATAGACCTGATAAATTAAATACAGCTTTTTATGAGGGAAGTGGTGGCACCTACCGCCCTATTGTTCTTGGCGCTGGCGGTAAATATTACTTACTATCAAATAGTCCAATACCTGGTTCTCCTGATAACACTGGCACTTTAGATGATGCCGCAAATTTTATTTACTGTTATTTAAAAGACACACTAATTTTGACGCCTGAGGGGAAGAAAAAAATACAAGAATTAAATATAAACGATGAAATTCTTAACCACGATCAAAAATCCATTAAAATAAAATGGATAGGCAAGCAAATTATTAACCCTGTTTTTGCAAAATTAAATAAAGAATTACCAATAAAGATATCTGCAAATGCAATCGATATTAACATACCTGAACGAGATCTTTTCTTATCTCCAGATCATTCAATATTCCTAGAGGGACTTATGATAAACGCTAAGGCTTTAGTTAATGGTCATACTATTTATCAGGTGAGTGAATGGAAAGATGATGTTGAATATTATCATATAATGACAGAAAATCATGAAATTATATATTCAGAAGGCGTTCCATCAGAAACGTTACATTTGAACGATGAAATACAATTAAATAAATTTATAAATGCTTATGAATTAAAAGAAGCATTTCCCAATAGATTATTTATGGAACGTATTAATTTACCCTTTATACAATATCCACGTCAGGTACCTCAATTTATTAAGAACAAACTGCAATTGAGAATCAATGAATTGAGCAAAAAATTTCAACTCAAAAAGTCAGCTTAAATTAATAGCTTCACTCTCTACCTTAGTCAGGTAAAATCACTAAAAAATGCAAGGCTTTCATTAAAATTATTATATAAATGAATGACCTATCAAACATATCTAAATTAGATTCTTGTAAATTAAGCGCATTATCTCACATTGAAAAAATATATAACATTCAGCTCGATCTAAGTACTCCACCTATTCAAGTTGCGTTAAAATTAAGAGAGCTTGGTGAAATTGACTTTGCAATTAGATTGCTTTTAGAGATTCATGCTAACAATCATACGAGTAAATCTTATATTGAACTAGCAATTAATTATCAGCTTAAAGATGATTTTTCTAATTCAATTAAATATTTAGACTTAAGCATTAAAAAAAATCCAAAAAAAATAGATGCTTATAACAGTCTTTATAATGAATACATTAGACAGGGCTTTCTTGAGGAAGCTAAAAAAACTATTGATCAAGGACTAGCAGCCACAAATCATGTGAAATTTAAAATTTTAAATATTCAACTCCTACAAAGACAAGGCTTAATTGAAGAGGCGATTGCTTGTTGTAAAAAAATTATCGATGAAAATATAGATAATTTTAGAACGTGGATTCACTATATAAAATTAAATATTTATATTGGAGAGTTTGATAGAGCAATTGAATGCATTAATAAACTAAAAATAAAAAATAGCTCTCAGAAGCAAGAAATATTATTTTTAAAAGCTTTAGTTGCAAAAGAAACATTTGATCTTGAGGCCTCATTAGGTTTTATAATAGAAGCAATATCTATAAGTCCTAAAAATCCAATATTCATCAAGCATAAAATCGAACTTTCATTAATGAAGTTTGATAGCAAAATGGCTCAAGAAAATTTAGAAGAATTAAAAGAATTAATCGGAACAAATGGAGGGTTTTTAAGAGCTTTATATAATGAGATGCGAAATAATCCATTTCAACAAAAATTAATTGCATCAATCCAAGACATTTCAAACAAAGAAAAATTTGTTCAACTAAAAAAAATTTTTGAAGAAGATCCCACTTCTTTTTTTGGGGCTTGTAACCTTCTAATTACAGCTAGGAAACTAGGTATTTTTAACAATCAATTTCAAAAAACAACTGCTCAGTCACAAGTAATACCTAAAAGAATAGTCCAATATTGGCATGAAAAACAATTACCTTACGGTGTAGATAAATTTACAAAAAGTTGGAAAAATTTACATGTTAATTACAAATATGAAATATTTAATGACGAAACAGCTTTTTCGTTTATTAAAAAAAATTTTGATGCACAAACCTTAAAATCTTTTATAAAATGTAAAACTCCAACCATGAGAGCTGATCTTTTTAGACTTATATATTTAGGTATTCATGGTGGAATATATGCAGATGCGGATGATTTATGCAGACACAATCTTGATACACTAATTAATTCTTGCTCAAATTTAATTTTAATTCAAGGAGAAATGGGTCAGATCTGCAATCATTTTATAGCTGTAACTCCTAATCATAACTTTATTTTGTCTCTAATAGAAAAAGCAAAAGAGTATATATTAACAAACCAAGGTCCAAGTTGGTTTGCAACAGGTCCAGCATTATTCACATTAAATTTTTGTAAGTTTTTTCAGGAGAATTTAAATATAACCTCACCATTTCAAGGTGTCAGTTTAATAAGTTCTTACGAATATAAACGGTTTGTAAGCCCTCATTTAAACCACAAGAATATGAAATTGATCAAATTAGAAACAAGAACATAAATCTAAAAATAAATTTTTTTAATTCTGCAATTTACTTTATTAAAATTTAGACATTACTAAATGAATAGATTCTAGATTTCTGTCTTCTCTAAATATATATATTTAATATATATTATTTTTATAATTGATTATGTTGAATTTATAATTCACTTTTAACCCTATATGTGGATTATAGCAAAATATAAAAGTGCAGAATATAATATATTTCAAGATTATTTAAAAAAATCACTAAATGGCGTTGTCTTTTATCGACCTTGCTACATAAAAAATAACAAGCAGTTATCTATTCTTGGAACTTATTGCTTTATTAAACATGAAGCATTTACACAAACTAAAATTTTACAAAACTTAAAATTTATTAAAGGTTTAAATTATTTTTTAAACGGGTGTCATTTTTACCAAAAGCAAATCGATGATTTTATAAATTATTTAAAATCAAATGAGCAACAGGATCAAATTATTGATCCTTTTTTATTTTATCAATATTTAAACACCAAAGGAGTTTTTCTTTCAGGTCCTCTTAAAGACTTATTTTTTAATGTTCTTGAAAATAATAAAAAAATTTTAACAGTTTCTATAGAAGGTTACTTGGCGCCTATTATTGTCGATAAAAGAAAAGTGGCAATTAATTTTTTATAGAAAATTTTTATATATGAAAATCATAATGTCTTTAACAACAAAGACAGAGTGCGGAGCATTGGTTAAATAATAATGAACAAAGATAATAAAAATCCAGGTAGCGATGAAGAACAGTACGATCCTGTTTTAAAACATTTTAAAGAGTTAGATAATTCAAATTCTCAAAGCGAAAGTCTTGCTAGTAAAAATGTCGATAAATCCTCATTAACAGCTTTATTCGAAGAAAAACTAAATAACATTTTAAATAAATATAAATTTTTAAAAGATAAAGTTTTTATAAGTATAGTTGTATTACCAACCTTACTTTCAATCTTATATTATGGATTATATGCAACTGATGTTTATATTTCTGAATCAAAATTCATCGTTAAAAGTTCTGAACAAAATCAAACGTTACCATTACAAGGTGTAGCGCAGGTTATTTTTGGTCAGTCACCTATAAATTCCTTTAGTGTGCAAGATTATGTTGTTTCAAGAGATGCGATGAGTCTTTTAATTAAAAATTTAGATATTAAAGAAGAATTTTCTAAAAAAAATATTGATTTTTTTAGCAGATTCCCAGGAATTAAATTTTGGGATGCTAGCTTAGAAAATTTTTACACATATTATCAAACTAAAGTAACCGTACTAGTAGACCCGGCTACTTCAATTACCACAATTACAACGAAATCTTTTAATTCTGATTTGACTTTAAAAATTAACGATACCCTCTTAGGTTTAAGTGAAGATTTAGTTAACCAATTAAATAATAGGTTAAGAGCTGATCTTATTAAATCTGCTACTGCAGAAGTCGATTTAGCCAAGAGTAAATATAAAGAGTTAACTACAAAAATTAATATTCTTCGAAATAAAAAAAATATCGTTGATACGGATAAACATATTAATGAATTGCAGTCTTTGTATTTAGAACGTGGATTTACAGATAAACAAATTCAAGCAGCAATGACTTCATTAGAGACAGCAAGAGCTGAGGCGCAAAAAAAACAAATTTATCTTGAAAAAATATCAAATCCCCAACTTGCCGACTACCCACGTGAACCAAGAACATTTTTAGTTATTCTTGGGGTTTTTATAGTTAGTTTAATTATATGGGGAATTGCAGCGTTAATGATTTCAGGAGTTAAAGAGCACACTCGTTAAACTAGTTCTAATTATGCAAGATAATATAAAAAAAATTAAATTTTTTAATTCACTAGTTTTGCAATTTCAAGTGATCAAAGCATTAATGATTAGAGAGTTGTTATCAGAGCATGAAAGAAAGAATATTGGATTTTTGTGGTTATTTGTTGAACCACTTATTTTCTTGATAGTTATAATACTGTTACGAGGCGCTTTTTTTCATACAGAAGATTATATTAATGGAATTCCTTTTCTAGGTTTCTTGCTAACGGGGTACATTGTTTTTATGATGTTCAGAAGAGGCATAAGTTATGTTGGCTCTGCAGCTGATAGTAATAGAAATTTATTATTTCACAGAAATATTACTGTTTTAGATTTATTTTATTCAAGATTTTTTTTAGAGTTTTTAAGCTTATCTTTTGTTTTAATTTTTCTAAATTTAGTTTTTTTTTATTTTGGGTTTATGAAACTTCCTACAGATTATCTTAAAGCTTCTATAGGCTGGTTTTTTATAAATTGGTTTCTTTTTAGTGTAGGTCTTATTTTTTCTTATTTTAATTATAAATCTACGTTCTTAAAAAGAAATAAAATGATAATTATGTTTTTAATTTTACCCTTTTCAGGAATAACATTCATGGTCAGTTGGCTCCCTATATCTCAGCAAGATTATTTCTTTTGGTGGCCGTCAATGCATGCTATGGAGTTATTTAGAGAGGGATATTTTGGCACAAATATTAAAGCTATATATTCATTTAGTTTTTTAATTTTCACAAATTTTTTTTTATTTTTATTTGGTTTAGCTTTAGCAGGAAAATTGAAAAGAGAGTTAGAAAAAGCCGAATGATCCAAGCTGAAAATATATCAAAAGAATTTAAAGTCAAAAATGGGATTAATGTCGTATTACAAGATGTAAGTTTATCTATCCTTAAAGGTGAAAAAATAGGAATTATTGGAAAAAATGGATCTGGCAAAAGTACATTAATTAGAATTCTTGCAGGAATTATCCCCCCCGACCAAGGGACAGTTAAAAAACAAATGACTGTATCATGGCCCGTTGGTTATGTTGGAGGTTTTCAAAATAATATTACTGGATTAGATAATATTAAATTTATAAGCAAAATATATGGCGCTGATTATAAAAAAGTTCTTAATTTTGTAAAAAATTTTAGCGATTTAGGTGATTTTTTAGATGAGCCTTTGCATGTTTATTCATCCGGTATGAAGGCAAGGTTAAATTTCTCTTTAATGATGGCAATTGATTTTGATTGTTACTTAATAGATGAGCTACTTAATGTAGGAGATGCAGATTTTAGAGCAAAATGTAATCATGAAATTTTTCAAAAAAGGCATAATAAAGCTATAATTATTGCTTCTCATAATGATCAAATTATAAAAAAATATTGCACTAAATCTTATGTAATTTTTAATAAATCACTTTGTCCATTTAGCAATACAGAAGATGCTTTAAAGTTTTATAGAGGAACTTTAAAAAGTAATGAAATGAATTTAAATGATAGACAAAAAGCAGGACAACAAAATAATATTTTAAGACAATTAGGAGTTAAAAAGTGAATAAAATAAGCTTAAGAATTATTTTTTTTATAGTTCTTTTAATGTTACTACAAAATTGTAGTGGTTTTCTTCCATCTTCTGGACCAGGTAGAGTGTCCATTGAAGGAGTTGATAATAGTCTAAACCCAATTATTCAAGTCATTGAGGTAAACAATTCAGTGACTCAAAATATTTTAAATAATAATAAGAAAAAACTTTTTTCTGAAATTTTTAGAGAAAATATTACTAAAGATTATAATATTAAACCGGGAGATGTGTTAGAAATTAATATCTGGGAAGCAGACCCACCGCTGTTATTTAATCCATCTTTTACAGGTGGAATCGGTTCTAATAAAACAACTTTACCTGAGCAAGTGGTGAATTCTGATGATTTTATTAGCATTCCTTTTGCAGGTAAAATTTCAACAAAAAATAAAAATATTTCTCAAATAGAAGATGAAATTTTACAAACATTAAAATCAAAAGCAAATCAACCTCAAGTGTTAGTAAGACTTATAAAAAATCTAACTTCGTTAATTACGGTCGTAAGTGAGACGAATAGTGCTTTGGTTCCTTTATCACCCAAAGGTGAAAAAATACTCGATGTGATAGCAGCGGTTGGAGGCATAAAAACCTCAGCTAATAAAGTTACTGTACAATTAAACAGACAAGACATTGTCCAGTCCATTTCTTTAGCGCAAATTATTAAAGACTCAAAACAAAATATAAAACTGGAGCCAGGGGATGTTCTGACAATATTTTATCAACCCAATAGTTTTACAGCGCTTGGAGCTGGAATTAAAAATGATGAAATAAGTTTTGAAGGAGAGGGAATTAATTTAGTGCAAGCTTTGGGTAGAATGGGTGGTATTAATGATAATAGAGCAGACGTTAAAGGGTTATTCATTTTTAGATTTGAGGATCCTGAGGTTTTGGATTCGAAATATCAAACAAAAGCCTTAACCCCAGAAGGAAAGGCTGCAGTTATTTATCAAGTTAATATGAGTGATCCAGCAACATTCTTCATCTCACAAAATTTTCAAATTAAAAATAAAGATCTACTATATATTTCTAATGCACCCGCTACCGAACTTCAAAAATTCCTCAATATTGTTTTATCGATCACAACTCCAATTTATAATTTAGATCGATTAGGGATTATTGACGTTAAAAACTAATAACATTAGCACACAAATCAAATATAGGGGATTTGCAAGACTGTACTTCATTGCATGTTTTTAGAGATAACCCGTTTATCATATAGAAAAATATTTAACAAGCCTTTAAGCGGAATAGATAGAGTTAATTATGCATATGTACGTTACGCAAAAAAATCTAATTGGTCTTTAGTTATTTGGAACGGCAGATCATTTAGAATTTTAACAAAATTTGAAGAAAATATTTTATTTCGTAATAAACTCAATTTTATAGATCAAATTAAATTTATTTTAATACAGTCCTATTTTTATTTTTTATCATTTGTAAAAAATACGAATTTGTTTTTAGATAAAAAAATATTTATAAATGTTTCGCACTATGCTTTAGATAAAAATATATTTTGGAGTACATTAAAACAATGTAATTGTTATATTGTTATTTTTATACATGATTTAATTCCTATAAAGCACCCAAGATATACAAGAAAAACCCAATATCAAAAACATTTCAGACGCATCGAAAACACTTTAAAATTTGCAAATCAAATTATAGTAAATTCCAATTATACAAAAAGAGAATTAATTAAATTTTCAAAAAGAATTCAAGTAATTAATAAAAATATTGATTTTATTCATTTAGGTTCAGATAATTTTAGAAAAGGAAAATATATTCAAAAATTAAATAAGATTAAATATTTTATTTGTTTAGGAAATATTGAAAAAAGAAAAAATTATTTATTATTATTAAAAGTTTGGAAACATCTTGTTAAATCTAACTACCAGTACTTGAGAAAACTTATTATTATCGGCAATAAGGGGTTTGGACATCAAGAGTTTTATAATCAATTTAATTCTAATTTAAAAATATCAAAATATATAAAAATACTTCCAGAACAATCAGACTCGCAAGTTCAAAAATATTTAAAAAATGCTATTGCTTTATTATTTCCAACCTTTACTGAAGGATTTGGTCTACCTTTAGTAGAGAGTTTATCATTAAAAGTTCCGGTAATAAGTTCGAAATTAGAAACATTTAAAGAAATAAATGGCAATATTCCAGAGTATATTTCAACTAACAATTTTAAAAAATGGTTAAAAGTTATTAAAGAGTATTCTAGGCCAAATTCACTATTGAGGTTAAAGCAAGTTAATAGAATAAAAAATTATGAAATTAATTATTGGTCGGATCATTTTAAAAAATTTTCAAAAATTTTACCTAAGCAATGCAATATTTAACATTCGTATATATAGGTTTATCGCCTTGGAAAAAAAAATTTATTCCTAAAATGGTTTCGTTGAAATTTAAAAGGAAGATCAATAATGTATTTGTGAACAATATTAATGAATTTTTAAAAATCAAACTCGATTCCTTCTACGCAATAGTTATCTGGGGTAATAAACTGCGTAAGCAATTAGAGAGTCATAATAAAAATGAAAAATATAGAGTATTTTCGATTGAGGATGGTTTTATAAGGTCTATTGGTTTAGGCTCTAATTTTGTTAAACCCCAATCAATTATATTTGATAGTAGGGGTATTTATTATGATTGTTCTAAAAGTTCTGATTTAGAATTTTTTTTAAATAATCATAAATTTACAAATAAAGAGATTCAGAAAGCAAGTTATATAAATCAAAAAATTATTAAAAATAATATTTCTAAATATAATCTTTTACAAAAAAAAAATTATTTATTAGACGATCAAAATAAAAAAATTTGCTTAGTTATTGGTCAAGTAGAGGATGATGCGTCAATACAATTTGGATCCTTTCATATTAAAAAAAATATTGACTTATTAAAACTTGTTAGAAAATTATATCCAAAACAATTTATAATTTATAAACCGCATCCTGACGTATTAATGAAAAATAGAGTAGGCGATTATAAAGACAATGTTTTATTAAAATATGCAGATTGCATTGAAAGAAAAGCTGACATTAATTTTTGCATTAAAATCGCAGACTCTGTTCATACTATTACCTCACTATCTGGTTTTGAGGCTTTGTTACGAGGAAAGATAGTTCATGTATATGGAGCTCCATTTTATTCAGGTTGGGGATTAACAAACGATTATTTCAAAAATAAAGCGATATTTAAAAGACGAACAAGAAAAATAACTATCCCACAACTTGTTTACGCTAGTCTTGTTTATTACAATTATTATTTCAATCAGAGCACAACAAAAATAATCTCATGCTTAAACTTAATTAAGTATATATCAAAATCTATAAAAAAAATTTCAATTCCTAATGAAAGATTAAATTTATTAAAAAAAAATTTTATCAAATTTAAAAATCTTACATCATTGTACAAAGAAAATTTTTTTTATAATGAAAAAAACTAAAATATTATTAGAATTGAAACCTGCTTTTTGGGAGGGATTTGCTGGTATTCCTCAGGAAACTCGTCTTTTATTTTCAATGTTAAAAAAAGAAAATTCTTTACACACTAATGGTTTCTTACAGCCTGTTTTATCTTATCATACAAATTTTTCTAGAATAAAAAAAAGAAAAGCTTGGAAAGTATATTATAAAACTAGTAATTTAATTGTAAGATTATTAGGAAATGAAGAAAAAACTTTTTTTAATCAAATTAAGAATTTTTTTTTAAGAAATTTAGGTAACGTATATTTTATTCTTTTAAGACGTTTTATTTACATAAAGACAATAAAATTGCAATTAAATTTATTTAAAGAATTTGTATGGGAAAAAAGTTTCTCTAAAACTTTAAATCCCAATTTATTAAATTTGATAACTTCTGGTAGAATTGAATATTGTAATTATGGGTTGAAAATGTTCCATGATTTTATTAATTTTAATAAGGGATTTTTTTTTCCGCGACTTAAGTTAACCTCGGATATATTTATTTCACAAACTCCTTATCCCGCAAAGATACATAAGCAGACCATTCATATTGTCAGATATCATGATGCCATACCTATATTTTTGCCTCAGACCATTTCAGATAGATTACAACATCAAAAACAACATATGTTTGCACTAAAAACCAATGTAAATAATGGATCTTGGTTTTCTTGTGTTTCTGAAGCCTCTAGAAACGATCTAATTAAAATTTTTCCAAAAGTTAAAGAAAGATCAGTGACCATTTATAATACTGTATCTGATATTTTTTTTAATGAAAACAGTAACAAAAATATTACCAAAAATATAATCAGAAAAAATTTGCATGAAGGAGATGTTGGAAGAAAGATTTTCATTGGACCAAACTTTCTATCAAACAAAGAAAAAGAACTATTCTATAAAAAAAATATTTTTGATGCTGAATACGATTATATTTTAGCCGTTGGAACAGTAGAGCCAAGAAAAAATTATAGTAGGTTAATCTCCGCGTGGGAAAAAATAAGATTAAACAAAAATTCAAATTTAAAGTTGATAATAGTTGGAGGTTTAGGTTGGGATTATGAATTTTTTTTAAAAAGAATTGTGCCATGGATGGAAAAAGGGGAGTTGTTTTTATTAAGTTCAGTACCTAACTACGAATTAAGAGCATTATACAAACATGCAGCTGCGTGCATCTGTCCGTCTATAAAAGAGGGTTTCGATTTTTCAGGAATAGAAGCAATGAAATCAGGCTGCCTAGTTGTAAGTTCTGAAATTTCAGTTCATACAGAAATTTATAAAAATGCAACTTTATATTTTAATCCGTTTTCAACAACAGATATGTCAAATAGTATAATCAAAGCTTTAGAGCTGCCAGAAAATTTAAAAAAACGACAAATCGAGGCAGGATTTGAAGTTTCACAATTGTATACAGAGGAAAAAATACTTCCGTGTTGGAAATCATTCTTTGAAAAAGTAAAAAACAATTAAAAAACTATGGATTTATATTTACATATAGGAACAGATAAAACCGGTACAAAAACCATTCAAAAATTTATTTACGATAATAAACTTGAATTGGCTAGCTTAGGAGTGGCCATAAGTGAAATATTACATGAATACCCTATAGCCAGAGAAAAAATTGCATATAATTTTATGGACAAAAAAAAATTGACTGGTTTGCATGAAAAAAAATTATTAAAAAAATTTAATATAAAAAATATTAATGAATTTGAAATATATTTAAAAAATTTTGCTAATAAATTTTACGAAGAGATAGACTATTTAAGTGCTAATTTTAATAAATTAATTATATCAACAGAGGCATTATACAATGAATTGAAAGACAAAGAAAAGATACAAAGATTAAAAGATTTTTTGGATAAAAAGTTCAAAAAAATATACATCATTTGTTATTTTAGAGAACAAGCAGACTACTTTAGTAGTCTTTATCAGCAAGGGTTAAAGAATATATTACCATCTAAAACATTACCAATCGATGTTGACTTAAAAATAAAAAAAGAAAAAAAACAAGTCTATAATTACTTATATAGGTTATCTTTATGGGCAGATATTTTTGGAGAAAAAAATTTAATACCAATAGTTTACCATAAAAATAATTCGCTTAATAATTTTGTAAGATTATTAAATTTAGCTTCTAATGATATTAGATTCAAAAACACTCAAAACCTAAATCAATCAGAATTACCCATTCAATCTGTTTTAGTATATAATTTAAATATAATTTTTCAGAATAAATTATTACCTATTAATGATTACAACTCTTTATTTAAATTATTTCATACAAATTCTTTTTTTTACGACTTAAAACATTATGTTTATCCAAATATGGATAAATTATTTTTGCAAATTTATGAGGAATATAATAATTTAAATATTAAATTTGCAAAAAAATTTCTTAATATTGATAAAAACCCATTTAATATTAAAAAATCAGAAAGTACTAATAAGAATGATGTGATTATTGATCACGCTAGAGTTTTTGATCTTTTAATAATTTTTTTAAAAGAAAATAAATTTAATTCAAAACTCTTTTTAGAAAATCAAAATTTATTTTCAGAATTCTTTAAGAAAAATTACTAGTAGTACAAATAATATTTTTTAGTAAAAGATATAACTTTAATGGATTTATATTTACATATAGGAACTGAAAAAACAGGAACCACCTCTATTCAGGATTTTTTATATGAAAATATTGAAAAATTAAAAGAAAAAAAAATTTATCTTAGTCAGTCAATTAATTTTCCCAATAACCGCTCTTTGGTAGAGATGTTTAGTGACAATTTAACACAAAATGAATTTTATATAGAAAAATCAATTTTCGATGAAAATCAAAGAAAAATTTTTTTCCAAGAATTGGATAAAAAAATTCAGAATGAATTTAAAAAGGCAAGTCTCAGTTTTGATAAAATGATAATAACATCAGAACATTTTCATTCTGTTTTAAAAAACATAAATCAAATTAAGTCTTTAAAAAATTTCTTAAATAAGTTTTTCAAAAAAATTAAAATAATATGTTATTTCAGAGAACAAAGTGAGGTTGCTGTTTCATGGTATTCAACAACTATTCAAGGTGGCTATACAAAAGGAATCAATAAGTTTTTAATTTCTCACAATGTAAATCCTGACAATCACTATTTTAATTATTATGATTTTTTAAAAAAATGGTCTGATGTATTTGGTAAAGAGAATATTGTTCCAATAATATTTAATTTTAGAAATAAAAATAATGACGAACTCATAAAGAGCTTCTTAGATCAAATTGATAACCAATTAATTATTTCAGAATTCAAAAATTTTAATTTAAGAAAGAATTTATGTATTCATTCTCAATTGAGAAAATATTTAGTACTAAATAATATAGCGAATCCTCTATTTATTGAAAATAATACAATGATAAATCTTAAAAGACGTGAATTACAAAAAATTATAGTAAGAGCCTCAGAAGGTTTAAGTGAATATGATCAGGATTATGAATTGAGAATAACATTATATAAAAAATTTTATAATATAAATGTTGAATTTTTTTCATATTTTTTTTCTAAAAAAGAAAATTTGTTTGAACCTCCAATTCAAATGCAGATTTTAACTAAAGAAGAACAAGAAAAAAACGAAGAATTATTTTTAATAAATTTTTTTCGTCTTATATCAAAAAAGTCAAAAAATTTTATGTCAGATAATACGAAAACAAAAAGCGTTTTACTTTCTGTGTTAAAAAAAAAACCTTATCTTTCTCCTATTAACATTTCTAAAATCCACACTGAATATGAACTTAAATTTAAGAAAAAACTTCAACATGAAATAATTTTAGAGAATATTTCGTTAAATAAAAATTTTTTTATTATTTCTAAAGATTTAAATAAATTAACCATAAAATGTGATATGAGTGTTAAAGGAAATTTAGAACGAGTCGTAGCAGTCATTAGAATTTGTGAATTTACAAAATATTTTAAAAACGCTCTTTTTAATTTGGGCGATGGTCACAAGAGCCCTTTTTCCGAAAAAACCATCTCATTTTGTTCAAATAATGATAATGTTTTATTAATTCCAGATTTTAATTTTGTTAATAATTTTTTTAAAGTTATCTCTGATTTAAATGATCTTCCAAAAATTAAAAGTAATCAGGCTGTATTTTGTGGCAATATGACTGGATTATCAACATCAAAGGACAGATTGAGTCTTTTTAATTTTGGATTTAATAATGATGACATTTTAAATCTATTTTTAGTTAATAATTTAAAAAATTTAGCGATATTAAATAAGCATAAAATAACTCACTTGCAAAAATTTTTTCCCAGAAATAAAGGTTTCTTTGAAATTAATAACAATGAACCATTTAATATAATTCCTCGTGAAAAAATGTATTTTTTTTTAGTTCAAGTAGATGTTGATGGGATTACAAATTCTTTTTCAGGTTTTTTTCATAAACTTTATTCAGGAAGACCTTTGCTAAAAATTAGATCATCACTTGGATATAAGCAATGGTATTATGATAGATTAAAACCTGACTATCATTATTTTGATGTAAAATCAGATTTAAGTAATTTTAGAGAAAAATATTTTCAAGCTTTAGAAGAATATAAAACTACTAAGGTGTTTCCAGGACGAGAATTTATTTCTAAAATGAACTACGATGAAGAATTGCAGCTCGCTGCAGACAAAATATCCTTTTATTTTAAATAATAGATTTAAACTTAAATTCATTAATACTAATTCCTATAATTTTTTTTATTAATGTTACTGCTTTTAAAAAATTTAGAGGAGGAAGCTATTTCAATTATTAGAGAAAGCTATTCCCATTCATTAAATGCAGTAATGATGTACTCTATTGGAAAAGATTCTAGTGTTTTGCTTCATTTAGCTAGAAAAGCTTTTTATCCATCAAGTGTTCCTTTCCCACTTCTTCATATTGATACAGGTTGGAAATTTAAAGAAATGATCACTTTTAAAAAGAAAATTACAAAATTATTTAAAATTAATATGATTACTCATACTAATAAAGAAGGAATTAAATTAGGCATTAATCCTTTTACTCACACTACCTACACTGATGTAATGAAGACCGATGCTTTAAAACAAGCTTTAAATCTGCATAAATTCGATACTATTTATGGGGGTGCTAGACGTGATGAAGAGGCCTCGAGATCTAAAGAAAGGGTCGTTTCATTAAGAGAGAGTAGCCATACTTGGGACCCAAAAAATCAAAGGCCAGAAGTATTTGGAATTTATAATTTTCATAAATTAAAAGATCAAACATTAAGGGTATTTCCATTATCTAATTGGACCGAAGAAGATATTTGGAAATATATTCAGTTAGAAAATATAGATATTGTTAAATTATATTTTTCAAAAATAAGACCAACCATTCAAAGAGATAATGCTTGGTTTATGCTAGATGACGAGCGTTTTCCTATTAAAAAAAAAGAAAAAATTATTTATCAACCTATAAGATTTCGTACCTTAGGTTGTTATCCATTAACTGCTACTACCTTAAGTGCAGCTAAAACAATTCCACAGATAATTATTGAAAATAAGAAATTTAATCATTCCGAAAGAGCAGGAAGATTAATAGATAATGATAAGCACGATAGTATGGAAACAAAAAAAAAAGTTGGATATTTTTAGAAAATGTTTGTTTTTCAAATTTATTTATCAGACGATGATAATATGCATCCTATCATATCTAAAAGATGTGAAAAAATAAAAAAATTTTACAGTGAATGTAATTACAAAATTTATAAAAATAAAGAAGCAGAAGATTTTATAAAAAATAACTTTGATCATGACATTTTTGAAGCATATAATAA
>Ga0114963_10001505_pt1 | contig 16106 bp, 17 predicted proteins | sample C_131016_EF_Meta_FD_87019 | JGI IMG/M metagenome (GOLD analysis project Ga0114963, IMG submission 87019) | Freshwater microbial communities from Lake Croche, Canada to study carbon cycling - C_131016_EF_MetaG | ecosystem: Environmental > Aquatic > Freshwater > Lake | place: Lake Croche, Canada...
AACTAACTGAAAATCTTGAGTTCTTGAACAAACTTCAGATTCAGCCAAACGAGGATGTTGAACTAGCAGAACTAGCCCAAAAACTCACTCACACAGAGCAGCTTCGCAACTCGGTGACACTCGCTCATGAAGCACTCACCTCAGAAAGTTATGACGCTATTGATGCTCTGGGGCAGTTAGGCGCTGCACGTAAGGCTTTGGAATCGGCTGCAACTTATGATTCAAAATTGAGTGAGCAGGTTGAGGCGCTAAGGCTACTAACCCAACAACTCAATGACGTTTCAGCAGACCTTGCGGGCTATCTAGCCAATTTTGAAAATGATTCAAAGTTAACTCTTGATGAGATTCAAGAAAGAAGAGCTCAAATCTCATCAGCACTAAGGCGCTTTGGTCCAACGCTTGATGATGTCTTCGCCTATGAAGAGTCAGCCAGCAAGAGATTGCTAGAACTGGATTCTTCAACAGAAAGTGTTGAAGCTCTGGAGTCCTTAGCCTCTGAACAGGAAACTCAAGCTATTGAGCTGGCAGTGAAACTTTCAACAAACCGAGTCGCTTGCGCGGATCAACTTAGTTCTCGTATCACTGCAGAGCTAAAAGCCTTGGCAATGCCTGGATCAAGTGTTGATGTCAAGGTTGAGAAACTTCAAGAACTTGGACCCTTCGGTTCTGATCAGATCAGTTTTCTACTCAGGTCTTATGAAGGTGCCGAACCTAGAGCTATCGGCAAGTCTGCCTCTGGCGGTGAACTAAGTCGAATCATGTTAGCTATTGAGGTGATCCTTGCAGAAAGTGAATCTGCAAATACTTTTATCTTCGATGAAGTTGATGCCGGTGTGGGTGGAGCAGCGGCTATTGAAGTTGGTAGGAGATTGGCAAAACTTGCCAAAGGAGCCCAGGTAATTGTTGTGACTCACTTGGCTCAGGTGGCGGCTTTTGCAGATAACCATCTTTCCGTTATCAAAGAGACTTCAGTTGGCTTCACTTCAAGCGATGTGAAGAATTTGGTCGGGGAAGACCGAGTAACCGAACTTGCCCGTATGCTGTCAGGCTTGCAAGATTCAGACTCAGCTCGTGGCCACGCGGCCGAACTTTTGGAACTTGCCAAGCAGATTTAATCAAGAAAAGGGCATGTCGCAATCGCTGCTTTTGGCGGTTCGCCAAGGCTAGTGCTAATGTTAAATTCCATGGCAGATGCGATGGATTCCGGGGTTACAAGACAAATTTTCGTCACCGGCGGTGTCGCATCCTCTCTAGGTAAGGGCCTAACAGCCGCCAGTTTGGGTAATCTCCTTCGTGCACGTGGTCTCTCTGTTGTTATGCAGAAATTGGACCCATACCTAAACGTTGACCCTGGGACTATGAACCCTTTCCAGCACGGTGAAGTTTTTGTTACCGATGACGGCGCTGAAACAGACCTAGATATTGGTCACTATGAGCGTTTCCTAGACATTAATCTTTCTCAGGCAGCAAACGTAACCACCGGCCAGATCTATAGCGAAGTTATCCGTAGAGAACGTGCTGGTGATTACCTAGGTGATACCGTTCAGGTCATTCCTCACATCACCGATGAGATCAAACGCAGAATGCGTATGCAAGCTCAGCAGGTTCCCGCTCCAGATGTGATCATTACCGAAATTGGTGGAACCGTTGGTGACATTGAATCACAGCCTTTTATTGAAGCCGCTAGACAGGTTAGACACGAAATTGGCCGTGACAAAGTGTTCTTTGTTCACGTTTCATTAGTTCCATACCTAGCTCCTTCAGGTGAACTAAAGACCAAGCCAACCCAGCACTCGGTTGCAACTCTTAGATCTATCGGTATTCAGCCTGATGCAATTGTTTGTCGAAGTGATCGCCCAATTGGGGAGAGCATCAAGAAGAAGATTGCTTTGATGTGTGATGTTGACATCGCAGCTGTTATCAATGCCGCTGATGCCAACAGTATCTATGACATTCCTACTGTCATTCATGAAGAAGGTTTGGATTCATACATCATCAACCAGCTCGAACTTGATGCCAAAGACGTTGACTGGACAAGATGGTCCAGTGTGCTAACCGCAGTTCATTCACCGGTTGCTGAAGTTAATGTTGGCCTAGTTGGAAAATACATTGATCTTCCAGATGCTTACCTTTCAGTAACCGAAGCACTACGCGCCGGTGGCTTTGCTGAGCAGGTTAAGGTAAACATCAAATGGGTTGCCAGTGATCTTTGTGAAAGTGACGAAGGTGCTAGAGCTCATCTAAGTGATGTTGACGCTATTTGTGTTCCTGGTGGTTTCGGTGTTCGAGGCATAGAAGGAAAACTCGGAGCACTTAAATTTGCTCGTCAAAACTGAATTCCAACACTCGGTTTGTGTCTCGGACTTCAATGCATGGTGATCGAGTATGCCCGCAATGTGGTTGGTTTTGACGGCGCATCTTCTACCGAGTTTGATGCGGATAGTAAATACCCAGTAATCGCAACGATGGCTCAACAGGTAGACATTCTTGAGGCCGGAAACATGGGTCACACCATGCGCCTTGGTCTTTTTGAAGCACAACTAACCCCTGGAAGCGTCGTTGCAGAAACCTACGGCAAGACCACTGTTGAAGAGCGTCACCGTCATCGTTACGAAGTGAACAACAAGTATCGCGATCAGATTTCGGCTGCTGGTTTGAGTTTCAGTGGAACTTCACCGAATGGTGAGCTGGTTGAGTTTGTTGAACTACCAAGAGAAGTGCACCCATACTATGTAGCAACTCAGGCTCACCCAGAGTTCCTGTCAAGACCAACCAAGGCACACCCTTTGTTCCACGGTCTTATCAAAGCGGCTCTTGAAGGTAAATTGTTCTCATCCCAGAACAGCAACTAGAGCATCATCATGTCAGAGCCTCTAGCTGACCGAGCCGGACTTGATGAAAGTTCAACCACTAAGTCTGAGGTTGTCTTTCGAGGCAAGATTTGGAACATAATTTCTAAGACATTCAAGTTCTTTGACCAAAGCCTAACCAGAGAATATGTTGAACATCCAGGTGCCGTTGCAGTTATAGCGTTAAATGAAAATGATGAGGTCTTACTCATCAATCAATATCGTGCTCCGGTAAACGAATATCTCTACGAGATTCCAGCTGGACTACTCGATGTTGCAGGTGAAGAAAAGCTTGAAGCAGCCAAGCGTGAATTGCTCGAAGAAACTGATTATCTAGCTAACAATTGGGAACTACTTCAGGTCTTCTACACAACACCAGGTTCTAGTAGTGAAGAGATCACTATTTATTTGGCTAGCAATATCCACAAAAGCCTTGAATTGTTTGATCGAACTGGCGAAGAAAAACACATGGAGATCAAATGGGTTGCTTTCGAGGAGGTTCTCGAAGGTGTCATGAGTTCCAAATTAAAGAGTCCAAGTTTGGTCTTAGGTGTTCTAGCGTTAGCTCAAAGGCGTAAGCATGGCAAAAACTAGTTTTGCTATAGATGCTTATCTTCGTCACCTAACTATTGAGCGGGGAATGGCTAAGAACACTCTCTTGGCCTACCGTCGTGATTTAGGAATCTATTCAATCTTTCTGAGTGAGCGTTCAATCGAAGATCTTTCATCGGTTAGTGAACTTGTTATTCGTGATTTCTCACAGTATTTAGTTTTGAGTAAAGGTTTGGTCGCTAGTTCAGTTGCTAGAGTGCTAGCTGCAGTTCGGGGTCTCCACAAGTTTCTACTTCTCGAGGGCATGGTTGAAACCGATGTTTCGGCTGCGGTGAAACCACCTAAAGCACCTAAACGATTGCCTAAAGCTATTTCAGTTTCTGAAATTGAACGTTTGCTAAAAGCATCTGGCCCAGAACCGGATGATGTTTCTGGCTTATCTGGTGATCTAATCAGGGTTCGAGACCGTGCAATTCTGGAACTTCTCTATGCAACGGGAGCTCGTGTTTCAGAGCTCGTGAACATAGACCTCGATGACCTAGTTGATCCAGAGATTATTCGACTTTTTGGTAAAGGTTCAAAAGAGCGCATAGTTCCGGTGGGTAAGTTTGCTCAGGCTGCCTTGCAGGCTTACTTGGTGAGGGTTCGTCCAGGGCTGGCCATGCTCTCCAAGGGAACCCCAGCGCTATTTCTGAACCAACGGGGGACTAGGTTATCTAGACAAAGCGTCTGGCAAATCATCTCTGATGCCGCTTTGGCAGCCAAAATGGAGAAGGAAGTCTCACCCCATACTTTTAGGCACTCTTTTGCCACTCATTTACTTGAAGGTGGGGCTGATGTGAGGGTGGTTCAGGAGCTTTTAGGCCACGCGTCGGTGGCTACCACCCAGATTTACACCTTGGTCACCGTGGATGCGCTCAGAGAGATATATGCAAGCAGCCACCCCCGCGCACAGCGTTAGACTATTCAAAGAACTTATTGAAGGTTATTCCTTCAACACTTACTGCTGTGAAGCTAGAGAGGAAGCCTTACTATGGCAGGTAAAAACACTGACAGCCGGTTTCCCACCCCTAAGCGCCTGACCAGCCATGGTCCAGCCCGCGTTATTGCGCTATGTAATCAAAAAGGTGGCGTTGGTAAAACTACAACCACCATTAACACTGCTGCTGCATTAGCTGAATACGGCCGTAAGGTTCTTCTCGTTGATTTTGACCCTCAAGGTGCACTAACCCGTGGTTTAGGTGTTGAACCTGAGGATGGCAAAACTGTTTATGAGTTGCTCCTTGATCGCAAACTCAAAGCTTCTGATGTGATTGTTCACACCGAGGTTGAAGGTTTAGACCTCATCCCAGCAAACATTCAACTTTCAGCTGCTGAAATCCAATTGGTTGCTGAACCTGGTCGCGAAAAGATTCTTTCAGGTGTTCTTCGCCCTCTTCTAGGCGACTACGACGTAGTGATGATTGACTGCCAGCCTTCACTCGGTCTTCTCACAGTTAACGCACTAACCGCAGCCCACGGAGTGCTAATTCCAGTTGCCTGTGACTACTTTGCGCTCAAAGGTCTTGAACTTCTGATCAACAACACGGTTGAACTGGTTCGTGAACGACTTAATGAATCACTAAAGATTGATGGCATCTTGGCAACCATGTTTGATCCAAGAACTTTGCACTCGAGAAACATGCTGAATGAGTTGAACGAGAAGTATGGTGCAACAGTTTTCCGTTCAGTTATCAAAATGACTGTGAAATTTAAGGATTCCTCTGAAAAGGGAAGACCGGTAACGCAATACGCTCCAAGCTCTGAAGCAGCTGAGTTGTATCGAGCAGTTGCAAGAGAGATGGTGGACCGTGGCGTCGCTCCATAATGATGTTGATGATATTTCGGGTTCTGGTTTCTCACTAAACATTGGTAACTTCGAAGGTCCTTTTGACTTACTGCTCTCACTTATTTCTAAGCACCAATTAGACATCACCTCTATTTCGCTTAGTCAGGTCACCAACGATTTCATTACCTACGTGAGAACTCTTGAAGAGACTGACCAAATGGATGAATTCAGTGAATTCCTGGTGGTTGCCGCAACGCTGCTAGATATCAAGATTGCTGAACTACTTCCTAAAGGTGAAGTGGTTGATCCAGAAGACGTTGCACTTCTTGAAGCACGTGACTTGCTCTTTGCTCGACTACTTCAATATCGTGCTTTCAAAGAGATCTCTAGTTGGTTCCAAACCGCTATTGCTATGGAAGTTAGAAGAGTTTACAGATCGGTTCGACTTGAAGATAGATTCAAGGCACAGCAGCCGGAACTAATTTGGACTCTAACCCTTGAAGATTTCGCAAGGTTGGCCGAAGAGACCATGATCCCTAGAGAAATACCTATGGTTGGTCTGACCCACTTGCACGCTCCGAGAGTTTCTATTCGTGAGCAAGCTTATGAAGTTGTTTCAATGCTTCGTTCGGCTACCAGTCTTAGCTTTAGAGAGCTAATTGCATCGGTTAGAGACCGTGGTGTTCTGATTGCAAGGTTCCTTTCTGTTCTTGAGCTTTATCGCCTAGGTGCAGTTAGCTTTGAGCAAACCGAATCGCTGGGACCACTACAGATCACCTGGCGTGCAGAAAGTTTTGATGAATCACTATTGTCAGCGTTAGGAGCCGACTATGACTCTTGAGAATAACCAAGAACCAGAAATTGAAGTAATCGTTGAAGAGAGCGTCGCTGAAGAGGTGTCAGAAACTCAAGACCCTAGAGAAGCACTTGCCTTGGATGAAGGATTGGATCCTGACTCCCTTCAGGGAGCAATCGAGGCTATCTTGATGGTTGCCGAAGTTCCACTTTCTTTAGTTCACATGGCCACCTCACTAAACACACCGGTGCCGCAGATCAAAGAAGCAGTGCTCAAGGCTAAGGCGGATTTTGATGGAGCTGATGGTTCTCGACCTAGAGGATTTGAACTGCGTGAAGTTGGCGGTGGTTGGCGAGTTTTCGTTCGTGAAGAATACGAATGGGCAGTTAGAGAATTTATTTCTAATGAAAATCCAACCAAATTATCCCAAGCCGCTTTAGAAACCCTCGCAGTTATTGCTTATCGTCAACCTATTGCTCGTGGACAGATTGCCTCTATCCGTGGTGTGAACGTTGACACAGTTATTAAGACCTTGCTCTCTAGAGGTTTGATCACAGAGTTGTTCACCGATAGTGAGACCGGTGCAATCAACTATGGAACCACAGAAACCTTCCTAGAGACTCTCGGCATTAATGCCTTAGAAGATCTGCCGCTTATCAGCCCGTATCTTCCTGATGCTACTGCTGACTTTGATAGTTCGAACGGACAGTAGTGATGAATGCAAATAACGAAGGTGTGCGCCTTCAAAAGGTGTTAGCCAATGCCGGCGTAGCCTCTAGACGAGCAAGCGAGGAGTTAATCCTCGCGGGTTCCGTTAAAGTAAACGGCAAAGTGGTCAAAGAACTTGGCACAAGAATTGATCCGACTCAGGACATGGTCTCGGTCAAGGGAACTCCGATTCAGCTTGATGCCAGCCGTGTCTACTTGGCGCTAAACAAGCCAATCGGTGTTATCTCATCTATGGCTGATGAATTCGGTCGACCTGACCTAAGTCAATATGCTCTTCGTGATGACCGCGTCTATAACGTTGGTCGACTAGATGCTGACACTTCAGGGCTAATTATTTTGACCAACGATGGTGAGCTTGCAAACATGCTGGCTCATCCAAAATTCGGCGTTACCAAGACCTATGTTGCAAAAGTTGAAGGTCAGGTTTCAAGCCAAGATCTAAACAAACTTCTCAACGGGGTTGAACTTGAAGATGGTCTCATGAAAGCGGATAAAGCTAACCTGATTGACGGAAATGCTTTGGAATCTTTGGTGGAGATTATTATTCACTCGGGTAAAAACAGGGTGGTTCGAAGAATGTTTGAAGCCATTGGCCACCCGGTTACCGAACTGGTTAGAAGACAGTTCGGTCCTATTCAGCTAGGTCCACTAAAGCCAGGACAAACCAGATTGCTGAGCAAAGTTGAAGTTGGAGCTCTTTTGAAGGCAGCTCAGAACTCGGCCAATAAACCACAAACCAACTCTGGAGCTAAGCCAGGGCCTAAACCAAGGGGGAAGCGCAAATGGTAATTAGAGCGATTCGCGGAGCAATACAACTCGACTCTGATGAGCGCGAGCATCTATTGAAGCTAACAGCAGAGCTGTTAGCCAAGATGTTGCACGCAAATAATTTACACACCGACCAGTTGATCAGTATTTTGTTCACCGCAACTCCAGACATCACAAGTGAGTTCCCAGCACTTGCTGCTAGAGAACTAGGGCTTGGCGATGTTCCACTGCTTTGCTTTGTTGAGATGAACGTTAAGGGTGCATTACCTCGAGTTGTTCGCGTGATGATCAATGCAGAAGTAGACACCCCTAGAAGTGAAATTCAGCATGTTTACCTTCGTGGTGCTGCTGCGCTCAGATTGGACATCGCTCAGTAATGTCCAGAACATCAGGTCAGGTTCACATCATCGGTGCAGGTTTATTAGGAACAAGCATCGGGTTGACTTTGTCTAACCTTGGACTAGATGTTTCACTTGAAGATAGTTCTCCAGCGGTAACCAAACTAGCCATAGATTTTGGTGCTGGCCGTGAACTCAAAGAAACAGACCTAGTTTCAATTGTTGTTGTTTGTGTTCCACCTGATGTAACTGCTGACACAGTTATTTCTGCGCTAACTAGATTTCCGAATGCAGTAGTCACCGATGTTGCTTCGGTCAAGAGTTCTGTTCTTGAAGCAATCACAGCAGGCAATGCCGACACATCTCGCTATGTTGGTTCGCATCCAATGGCGGGACGAGAAAAAGGCGGAGCGCTTTCTGGTCGCCCAGACCTATTTGTTGGTCGACCATGGGTGATAGCAGTTGAAGCAACAACCGTTGCGACTGCTGCCGAACAAATTGAAAAGCTAGCTTTAGATCTAGGTGCTAGCCCAATTCGTATGAGTGCTGCTGAGCATGACAGGGCAGTGGCGCTGGTTTCTCACGCCCCACAGGTAATCTCTTCGCTATTGGCCGCAAGACTTGTAGATGGTCTTGATGAAGATTTGGCTCTAGCTGGTCAAGGTCTTCGTGACACCACTCGAATTGCAGCAAGTGATCCAAAACTTTGGCTTCAGATCTTGGTGGCTAATTCTGAAGCACTGCTTCCGGTGCTAAGTCATTTCTCAGAAGACCTGAACAAACTAATTGTTTCTTTGCAGGAAGTTGAAAGTGCTGGCGCACTAAGTGTCATAGCTAAAACTCTGGAGGCAGGAAATCAGGGAATTGCCAGAATTCCAGGTAAGCATGGTTCTAGAAACACTGCCTACGCTTCTCTGGTTGTAATGATTGATGACAAGCCGGGTGAACTTGCCAGATTGCTAAATGAGATTGGTCACGCTGGGCTAAACATCGAAGACTTGAAACTAGATCACGCCGCTGGAGCTCAAGTTGGTTTGGTTGAGCTTTCGGTTTTGCCGAAGATTGAAGCGGCACTTATCGAACTGCTCGCTACCAAAGGCTGGAAGTTGGCTGGCTAATGCACATTGTTGCCATCGACGGGCCTGCAGGTTCAGGTAAATCCAGTGTCAGTAAAGCAAGCGCACTAAAGCTTGGCTTTGGCTACCTAGACACCGGTGCAGCGTACAGAGCGCTAACCTGGGCGGTTATCGAACACAAGATTGACTTGGAAGGTCTAAGTGCAAAAGATATTGCAACTAGCTTTGAATACTCAATTTCATTAGATCCGAGTAACTTCTGGGTGAAGGCATTCGGAACTGATGTCACAGATGCGATCCGTGAACCTCGAGTAGCTGAGGCAGTTAGTTTGGTTGCCAAAGAGCCTGAAGTCCGTCAGTACATGGGAGATTTGACTAGGTCTTTAGTCGAACAGACTGCATTACCAGGTGTTGTCGTCGAAGGTCGAGACATAACTACAGTTGTCTTCCCGGATGCTAAAACTCGTATTCTGCTAACTGCTAGTGAAGAAGTTAGACTAAGAAGGCGTTCCGCTGAATTACCAGCTGGTGTTTCACTCACCGAAATGGTGACCAAACGTGATCAAACAGACTCTAAAGTTGTTGACTTTATGACCCCAAGCGAAGGTGTGAGTCTTTTAGATTCAACTGAGCTCAGTTTTGAGCAAACGGTTGATGCAGTTTTGAATTTAGTCAGAGAAATTAGATAGGGAATTATGGACGAGCAAGAGTTTGAACCAGAGTTTGAGAACTCTGGTTTCATCGAACGCGTTAATTCGCTATCCGATGAGCAGGCGTTAGCCACTGAGAATGCACTTCGTGCAGGTCTTGAAGATTATGACCTAGACGAAGATGACGTTCGTATCCTGGAAGAACTTGGTCAGAACGACGGCCAGCCAGTTCTGCTTCCAGCGCTACCGGTTCTAGCCATTGTTGGTAGACCAAACGTGGGTAAGTCAGCACTGGTTAACAGAATTATTGGTCGACGCGAAGCAGTGGTTGAAGATAAGCCAGGTGTTACCCGTGACCGTGTTTCGTATAAAGCCGAATGGAATGGACGTAAGTTCACTTTGGTTGATACCGGAGGTTGGGAACCGGACGCTAAGGGTATTGATAAGTCTGTTGCTTTGCAGGCGGAGATCGCAGTCGAGCTAGCCGATGCAGTTTTGTTTGTGGTTGATGCAACCGTAGGTGCTACCGCAACCGATGAGCGAGTTGTGAAGATGCTTCGTGCTTCAAAGAAGCCAGTTTTGTTACTAGCTAACAAAGTTGATGATGAGCGTCAAGAATCTGATGCAGCAACACTCTGGTCTTTGGGTCTAGGGGAGCCACATCCTGTTTCAGCAGTTCACGGTCGAGGTGTTGCCGATGTTCTTGATGCTGCTATGAAAGTCTTGCCAGAAATCTCAGCTGTAGCAAAGCAGGAGTTTGGTGGACCTCGAAGAGTTGCGATTATTGGTCGACCTAACGTTGGGAAGTCATCCCTTCTAAACAAAGCAGTTGGCAGCGAGCGTGCTGTGGTTAATGATCTAGCCGGAACTACGAGAGATCCGGTCGATGAGCAGGTTGAATTAGGTGGCAAGATCTGGCGCTTCATCGATACCGCAGGTATTAGAAGAAGATTGCACCTGGCTCAGGGTGCAGATTTCTATGCATCACTTAGAACAACAGCAGCGCTTGAAAGAGCAGAAGTTGCTGTTGTCGTTCTTGATGTTACAGAGAAGATCAGCGAAGCAGACATTCGTATTGTTGATCTAGCTCTTGAATCAGGTAGAGCACTGGTGGTCGCCTTCAATAAGTGGGACAGCCTTGATGAAGATAGGCGTGAATATCTTGATCGCGAGATTGAACAAGATCTTGCTCACATCGCTTGGGCACCTAGAGTGAACATTTCAGCTAAGACCGGTCGTCACTTGGACAAGCTGGTTCCAGCACTTGAAGTTTCTCTTGCTTCTTGGGATACCCGTATTCCAACTGGCAAGCTGAATGCTTTCATTCAAGAGTTAGCGATGGAATTCCCTCACCCGGTTCGCGGTGGTAAGCAACCTAGAATTCTGTTTGCTACTCAGGCAAGCTCAAGACCGCCTAGATTTGTTCTGTTCACCACTGGCTTTATTGATCCTGGCTATCGCAGATTTATCATTAGAAGACTTCGCGAAACCTATGGTTTTGAAGGAACTCCAATTGAATTGAGCATGAGGGTTCGAGAGAAGCGCAAGCGTTAAGATTGTGAACACACGGGCTATAGCGCAGCTTGGTAGCGTACTTGACTGGGGGTCAAGGGGTCGTGGGTTCAAATCCCGCTAGCCCGACAGGTTAAAAGGAAGACATGGCAGAGCAGAATTTACAGTTATCGGAAAAGGTCCTAACCGTTCCGAATTTGTTGAGTGCGCTCAGACTTTTTTTAGTTCCTGTTTTTCTATGGTTGATTTTGATTGATCAAAACCTTCTAGCGTTTGCTGTTTTAGCTTTCTCGAGTTTCACTGACTGGCTTGATGGCTACTTAGCCAGAAAGCTAAACCAAATGTCCCGCCTAGGTCAATTGTTAGACCCGGCTGCTGACCGACTTTTCATTCTGGCTTCACTACTTGGGCTTGCCATAACCAATCAGGTTCCTTGGTGGTTGGTAATAGTGATTGTTTCAAGAGATATCCTTCTGTTTTTCACCTTGCCCTTCTTGGCTCAGATCGGTTATGGCCCACTACCGGTGAACTACACCGGTAAGGCAGGAACGTTTGCCCTGCTTTATGCCTTCCCTCTGCTTCTGCTTCCGCAGGTTCTGCCAGAGAGTTTCGCCGTCGTGGTCTATCCGATAGCTTGGGCTTTTGCCTTCTGGGGTATCTGGTTGTATTGGTGGACCGGGGGAGTCTATTTACTTCAGGTTTATAACTTAAGAAAATCAGCCCGTTCCAATGCCACTATTCTTGTTAACGAACAGGAGAAGTAATTGAACGAGAGTCCAAACCTAGGTAACAGTGATGAGCTGGACGCTACTCGTAACTTCTCTGCCGACCTTATCGCTGAAGACCAATTCGCGCTAAGTGATGACGAACAAGCAGCTGTTGATGCACTTCCTTCAGGCAACGCTCTTTTGATTGTTCGCAGAGGTCCAAACAAGGGTTCACGTTTTCTTCTAGACCAGGATTTGGTCACTGTAGGTAGACACCCTAACGCTGATGTTTTCCTTGATGACGTCACTGTTTCCAGACGTCACGCTGAGATCTCTAGATCTAATGGGAAATTCACTATCAAAGACTTAGCTTCATTGAATGGAACCTACTTCGAAGGGGCAAGAGTTGATTCTCAGACACTTGCCAACGGGTCTGAGATACAGATTGGAAAATACCACTTCACCTTCTATGCATCTAAGAAGGACAGCTAGTGGCATCTAATCAAGCAAATCAGATTTATCCGGCACCTAGTGGCAAGCAGCACACTATTGGTCGGGTAATTGAAATTCTCAAACCAGATTTTCCCGACCTTTCACCTTCAAAGATTAGATTCTTAGAAGAGCAGGGTTTAGTTTCACCTTTCAGAACTGCATCTGGTTACCGTAAGTATTCAGATCAGCACGTTGAACGAGTTCGCTTAGTGCTTGAACTGCAAAGAGATAAGTTTTTACCACACAAGGTGATTAGGTCTTACCTTGAAGATATAGACGCAGGTAAGCAGCCGGTGCTACCTAGTGAAACCAGACGACCTAGCGTAAATACGAAGTTCAAGAAAATTGAACTTATCGCTGAAACCGGAATAAACGAGACTCTATTGGCTGAAGCCCAGTTGCATAAACTAATCGGTTCTGAACCTTTCAAATTTAGTGACATTGAGATTGCTCGAGCATTGATGAGTTTGCAACGCTTTGGAATCGCCCCTCGACACCTTCGCGGCATCAAAACTGCTGCTGATCGAGACTTAGGTCTTATCCAGGGAGTTATTGCCACCATCAAAAAGCAGCGTGATCCTGCTGCTAAATCAAGGGCTGCCCAGTATGCAAACGAAATTGAGGCCGATTTTGCCCTTATTCGATCAGAGATCATCAGATCTGTGATCGATTTGATTGACTAATACGACACGCCGAAGAAGAATATTAACCGAGATAAGTCGGTGCCAGCGACAAGAATTAATAAAAGATTCAATCTTTACTTGAACCTTGAGAGGAGGTCGTGTGTTATGAACGAAGAGCCAACAACAGATACTGGACGAATCGATCTAAGTGGAGCGAGCGAATTCGCTTACCTGGCAGATGACCTTTTCGCAGAGTCCCAACCTTGGCACGACCCTAACGTTGGTTACCGAGGAACATCAGCAGCTACGGCAGCTGGCATCACCTACCGTCAACTTGATTACTGGGATTCCAGTGCTTTGGTCAAGCCAAGCGTTCGTGGAGCTGCCGGTTCGGGTTCACAACGTCTTTATTCTTTCCGCGACATCTTGGTCCTCAAACTCGTTAAGCGTCTATTGGAAGCTGGAGTTACCCTTCAGCAGATCCGTATTGCTATGGCTGAACTGCACGATGCAGGTATTAAGGACTTGGCCAAGATAACTTTGATTTCTGATGGTGCAAAGGTATTCCTATGCACATCAATGGACGAAGTTATTGACCTACTTGATAAAGGTCAAGGTGTGTTTGGTATTTCTGTTGGCAAGGTGTTTGGTGAGGTTGAAGCAACTCTAACCAGCATCGACCCTAGCCACATTGAAGAGATGGATGAACTAACCCTTCGCCGTCTAAAAAAGAACGCCGGTTAGTTTTTCTCTTCAGGCAGTTCGCCTTCTTTTATTGCTTTAATCTGCTTACTGGTCATTGTTTGACGAAGCGCTTCTGAGAACTTATCTTTGTATTCATCTGAAACAGGGGAGTTGTCAACTAATTCAACTCTTTCCCCGATATTGGCCTGCGGAGCTTCAGTTGATCTTCTGCCTGACCGTTTTGAGCCATCATGGCTGCGCTTTGAGTAACGGTTCTTGGAAGATCTTCCAGTCATCTCAATTCGGCGGATGTCTTCTGAGGCAAAAGACTTCTGAACCTTTTCCAGCAATGAATCAAATTGAGCAGCAATTTTGGCAGCGGCTTGACCTGGGAATGAATGAATTGCACGACCTGCACCTTGGGCTTGAGCAATCACAGACTTTTCTTCAAATACGACATCAACCAAAAGGCTTGAATAGAGCTCTTCTAATTCATTGATTCTGAATTGGTGCTCGGCAACGGTGGTTCTGAGGCGGTTGATAACAACTCCCATTAGGGTCACGTTTCGGTTGACCTGTTTACGAAGTTCGGTAAGTGCCTTGGTTGCTGATTCGACAGCGATTACTGAGTTAAAGGTTGGTTCTGTAACCAGCAGGACTCTGTCGCTGGCTACCCAAGCCATACGGGTAAGAGTGTTGATTGAGGGAGGAGTGTCGATAAGGACTAGATCGTATGAAGGCTCGACTTTAGCCAAAGCCTGCTCTAGATTCCAAAGCTTTTTGAAAGAAGGGTTGGTTCCGTTTGCTGCTGTGAGCCTAGAATGGCCAACCATGACATCTAGCTTTCCAGTCTGTCCCTTAGCCCAGGATGAGACTAGAATTGCCTCAGACACAGTGTTGTGCCGGGGTTTTTTGATGACTTCAGCCGCTGTGACATCAAAATCCCCAACTGCACCTAAACCATTGCTGGTATTACATTGCGGATCAAGGTCAATAACCAAAGTTCGCAGGCCACGTTGCATGGCGGCAGAGGCAAGACCCAGCGTCATTGTGGTCTTACCTACTCCGCCCTTCAAGGCGCTAATGCTTAATACCTGCACCTAACTAGGCTACCTTTTGATTGAAGTGCAAACCTGTATTTGTTCGTAAAGCAGTAAAGGAAATCGTGTTTAAGAAGATTTTGGTTGCCAACCGTGGCGAAATCGCCATTCGCGCCTTCCGTGCCGCTTACGAGCTAGGGGCCAAGACAGTTGCTGTCTTTGCCTATGAAGACCGCAATTCTTTGCACAGACAAAAAGCAGATGAGGCTTACCAGATTGGTGAAGTTGGCCATCCGGTTCGCGCTTACCTAGATATCTCAGAGATCATCCGTGTTGCAAAAGAATCTGGCGCAGATGCCATTTACCCAGGTTATGGTTTCCTTTCAGAAAATCCAGAACTAGCCGAAGGCGCTAAGGCAAATGGAATTGTTTTTATTGGTCCAGGTTCGGAAGTTCTTGAATTAGCTGGAAACAAAGTCAATGCTAAAGAAGCTGCAATTTCAGCTGGAGTTCCAGTTTTGAAATCTTCGATTCAGTCAGCAGATGTTGAAGCACTGGTTTCTGAATCTAACAAAATCGGTTTCCCATTATTTGTCAAAGCGGTTGCCGGTGGTGGTGGTCGCGGTATGCGCAGAGTTGCTGAAGCCACAGAGCTTGTTGCAGCACTGAACGAAGCTATGCGTGAAGCTGAGAGTGCTTTCGGTGATGCGAGAGTTTTCCTTGAGCAGGCAGTGCTTCGACCTAGACACATTGAAGTTCAAATCCTTGCAGATAGCCAAGGCAATGTGGTTCATCTTTTCGAAAGAGACTGCTCGGTTCAACGCAGAAATCAAAAAGTAGTTGAGATTGCACCTGCACCAAATCTTGATGAAACTCTAAGACAAGAACTTTATAAGGATGCGATTGCATTCGCTAAGAAGGTTGGTTATGTCAACGCTGGAACTGTTGAATTCCTAATCGACACTGTTGGACCAAATGCCGGTAAACACGTCTTTATCGAAATGAATCCGCGCATCCAAGTTGAGCACACAGTCACTGAGGAAATCACCGAGGTTGATCTAGTTCAATCACAGATGAGAATTGCTGCTGGTCAATCTTTGGTTGAGCTTGGCCTGACTCAAGATCAAATAGAAATGCATGGTTTTGCAATTCAGTGCAGAATCACAACTGAAGATCCGACCGCTGGCTTTAGACCAGACACCGGCAAGATCACAACCTATCGTTCACCAGGTGGTGCTGGTATTCGTCTTGATGGTGGAACAGCTGCCACTGGTAGCGAAATCAACCCGCACTTCGATTCGCTTTTAGTGAAGCTGATCACCAGAGGTAGAGATTTTAAGTCGGCAGCTCTGAGAGCTCAAAGAGCACTCGCTGAATTTAGAATCAGAGGCGTTTCAACCAACATTGCCTTCTTGCAAGGAGTTTTATCGGACCCTAGCTTCATGGCAGGGGAGCTAAGCAC
>Ga0114963_10001506_pt1 | contig 16104 bp, 9 predicted proteins | sample C_131016_EF_Meta_FD_87019 | JGI IMG/M metagenome (GOLD analysis project Ga0114963, IMG submission 87019) | Freshwater microbial communities from Lake Croche, Canada to study carbon cycling - C_131016_EF_MetaG | ecosystem: Environmental > Aquatic > Freshwater > Lake | place: Lake Croche, Canada...
ATCCCACCCACTTCCATGGGCAAAACACTCAAGCTCCTCCACATCCGCCACAAGCAAGCGTCTCACAACGCTACTTCTTAACTTCCATGAAAAACCGATGCGGTTTTAAAACAACATATCCGACACCCAATGCCAAAGGCCTTTCGGACTTTAACTATGGACACCCCCTCAGGGGCAGTCGGGACTCCGGCAGAACCGGCAGGGACACGACACTATCGGGACCAACCCTTCGTGTCAACAACAACCTGCCATCTCTTCGGTGAGCGGGCTTCTACGGGGGGGGGCGGCCGCTGTCAAACCCCCATTCGCAAGAATTCGACAAAACCTTTTCAGCTGTCCAAGCGGATGTCGTTGGCGCGGATCACCCGCCCCCATTTTTCGATCTCCGCCGTCAAAAATTGCCCGCATCGCTCAGGCGTGCTGGCCACGATGTCGCAGCCTTGCTCCTCGATGCGGGTCTTCACCGCGGGTTCGTTGAGCACCTGAACCAACGCCTCGTTCATTTGCCGCACCAGTGTCGCGGGCGTGCCGCTGCGCGCCAGCATCGCCCACCAGGTTGGCGCCTCAAAATTCGCAAATCCCTGTTGTGCAAAGCTTTTCGCGCCAGGCACATGCCGGCTTTCGACGCTCGTCGTCACACCCAGCGGCCGCAAGCGACCGGTGCGAATATGCTGGTTGACGATCACCACATTGGTCATGAACAGCGGTACATCGCCGGCTATTGCGTCCTGCACGGCGGGCCCACCCCCGCGATAGGGCGCATGCAGCAACCGAAACCCTCCCTGCTGTTGCAGCAGCGTGGTGGCGACATGCGCGAGCCCACCCACCCCCGAGGTCGCGAAATTGATCGTACCCGGCGCGCGCTTCGCCGCATCCACCACATCCTGGAGACCTTTGTAGGCCGTGCCGTGATTCGTCACCAACACCAGCGGCCCGGAGGCGACGTGACAAACAGGAACAAATGCCTCAAAAGTGCGGAATGGCAGCTGCATCAGCGTCTCATTCATGGCCTGCGTGTCGTACACGAAGGTCCAGACACTGCCATCATCGGGCGCGCGGCTCGCCTCGGTCGCGCCAGTGGCACCCGACGCGCCGCCGCGATTGTCGATCATGATGGCCCGCCCTAACACCGCCGCCAAGCGGGGCTGGAACAACCGGGCAATGGCGTCAGTCGAGCCCCCGGCTGCCCAGGGAACGATCAGCCTGAGCGGCCGAGCAGGAAAACCAGCACCCAGCCCCTGGGCGCTCAGAACCGCCGGCCGCGCTAATCCTGCCGAGGCAATGCTGAAAAAAAGGCGGCGGCGCATAATGTCACTCCTGTAAAATTGCAACAATGATCGTTCATGAACAGTGCCTGACTGGGACAGCGCAAGGCCATCCCACAATTCACCTAGCCGTCGACGGTGATGCTATTGGCCCGGATAACCTCGCCCCATTTGGCAATCTCCGCCCGGACAAAAGCCGCCGCTTCGACGGGCGTATTGGCCAAGATTTCAGCGCCCTGGTCAGCCATGCGGCTCTTCACCTGCGGCTCAGCGAGCACCCTCGCAATCGCCTGCTGCATCCGCGCGGTGGTCTCGGGCGCAATGCCGGCCGGGCCCACCAACACCCAGTAGGTCAGCGCCTCAAACCCCGCGAAGCCTTGCTCGGCAAAGGGCACCACACCCGGCAGGAAGCGGCTCTCCGTCGCTTGGGAGACGCCCAGGGCCCGCAACCGCCCCTCACGGATATGGTTCAAAATGATCACGATATTCGACATAAACAGCGGCACATGCCCGCCCAGCGCATCCTGCAGCGCTGGCCCGCCGCCACGATAGGGCACGTGGGCCAGGCGAAAATTCCCACGCATTTGCAGCAGCACCGCAGCGATATGGGCCAATGATCCCACCCCCGTGGTGGCATAGCCCAACGTCTCAGGCGCGCCCTGTGCCGCGGCGATCAACTCCGCGACGCTCCGAAATGGCGTGCTCGGATGCGCTGTCAGCGCATAAGGGCAGGTGCCCAGCACCGAGCAAAAGGTAAAGGCCTCCATCACCCGATAGGGCAGGCTCATCAGCGTCTCGTTATTGGCCAGGGTGTCATTGGCCAACAGCCAGGTATTGCCGTCGGGCACGGCGCGCACCGTTTCGCTGGACCCCACCGACCCCGATGCCCCGGCGCGATTATCCACAATAATGCTGCGCCCCAAAATCTCCGCCAGCCCTGGCTGGATGATCCGCGCCACCGTGTCATTCGACCCGCCAGGCGGGAAGGGAACAATGATGCGGATTGGCCGATCGCCAGTGATCTGGGCCAGGGCAGGGGAGGCCAATAGGGCGCCGCCTGTGAGCAAACTCGTCCTGCGAAACATTGCGATCAATCCCGTCTGTATCCTTGCCGCAGATGTGCGCAAACTTGCGCCGCGGGGCAAGCCCCGCCAAAATAACCTTTGAATGTCAATTCCGACCCTTCGCAGCGCCCGCCGGCCTGCCAACGCCGCCCTGGCCTTCATGCCCGAGGGCTATTCCACCCAACATGGCAAGCTCATGGGGCGGCAATCCGCCACCGAGGGTTTTTTGCGCGCCATGATCCGCCATGCGGGGGTGGACCGCCATGTGGCCTATGCCCTGGCCCCGCAGGCCATGGCCAGTTTTGAGCCCATGATCCGCGCCCTGGGCAGCCGCGCCCCGGTCAGCGTCATCGCGCCCGACAATATCGCAGCCCTTGGCGAGATCGGCACCCTGCTGCTGCCACAGCCCAATATCGGCGCCCAGGCCGGCTTGCGCGCCCTGGCCCGGGCGGAGCGCGCCTTCAGCATCACCGGCATCACCCACACGCTCTCCTCGCGCGCGGTGATGGCGGGGGTCGCTGACTTGGTCAGCCAGCCGCTGCAGGATTGGGATGCGGTGGTCTGCACCTCACATTCGGCGCGGGCGGTGATGACCGGCCTGCTCGCGGCCGAGGAAGACCGCCTCGCCCAACGCCTGGGCGCCACCCGCTTCACCCGCCCGCGCCTGCCGGTCATCCCGCTGGGCATCGACACGGCCAGCTTCGTCTTCCCACCCGCGATGCGGGCGCAATGGCGGGCCAGCATCGGCGCTGGCCCCGATGATTTTGTCCTGCTCCATCACGGCCGGGTCAGTTGGCACGCCAAGGCGCATCACTGGCCCATGCTGGCCGCTCTCGGCCGCGTCTCCGCCCGCATGGCCCCGGGGCGCAGGCTGCATCTTCTGGTCGCCGGCTGGAGTTCCAATGAGGGCCAGGAGGCCGCTCTGCGCGCCCAGGCCGCCGCCATCTGCCCCAATGTCACCCTGCACCGCGCCGGCGGCCTGCAGCCCGAGCGCCGCCCCGGCATCTGGGCCGCCGCCGATGCCTTCACCCTTTTGGCCGATAATATTCAGGAAACCTTTGGCCTGGCCGTGGTCGAGGCCATGGCCGCCGGCCTGCCGGTGCTGGTCAGCGACTGGGATGGGTTTCGCGACACCGTGCGCGATGGCCAGGACGGGTTTCGCATCCCCAGCCTCATGGCCGCCCCCGGCACGGCGCCCGATCTCGCCATGGCGCATGGCGCCGGCGCCATAGATTATGACCATTTCCTGGCCGCCACTACGCAATTGGTGGCCATCGACATCGCCGCCACCACGGCGGCACTGGAAAAGCTGGTGCTCGATGCCCCCGCCCGCCGCAGCATGGCGGCGGCGGGCCAGGCCCGCGCCCGCGGCGAATTCGACTGGGCGCGGATCATCCCGCGCTGGCAGGCCCTCTGGGCGGAGCTGCGCGCCGTGCGCGAACATGCCACCGATACGCCCCCCCGCCCCTGGCCGCACCCCGCCTTGGCCGACCCCACCCAACTCTTCGCCGCCTGGCCCAGCGCCCATTTACAGCCCGAGACGCGGCTGGCGCGCGACCCCGCGGCGCACCCCATGGGCCTGGCCGCGGCCCTCAACCTGCCGGCCGCCATCCACCCCAAAGCCGATGCCGCCACGGCCGCCCGGCTGGCCCGGCTGCTGGCCGCAGCGCCGGAGCAGGGCAGCATCACCGCCCAGGCCCTGCGCGACGCCATGCCCGAGGCCGAGCGTATCCTCGCCGGGCGGGGAATGCTGTGGCTGCTCAAGACCGGGTTTTTGCAGGTGGTGCAGCCGTTAGGCTGAGGCCGGGAGCACGTCGTAGAGCACGCCTCGCACCTCGAATATCGATGTGTCTTTGGAAAATGAACCTGATGCTACCGAGCGTCACTGTTTTGGCGTTGATATTAGCATTCCAAAGAATTATAGTTGATCTCTGGATTTATCCCCATATCGGGAGTGCCCTCGTGGATTTTAAATTTTTCAAGAAGATCAATATCGGCTGTGGCCATAACAAACTAGATGGCTATCTGAACATCGATATTGATGAGGCCGCAGCACCGGACGTGCTGGTGGTTGATAATGATTTATCTTTCCTGCCGCAGGGCCATTTCGACGAAGTACTTGCCAATGACGTCTTGGAGCATATTCCCCACCGATACACCATGTCCGCGCTATTGGACTGGGCATCATTGCTCCGACACAATGGTATTTTACGAATTCAGACCAGCAATGTGCTTGGTGTGATGCAGCAAATGCATAAAAATCCAAAATTTGATGCGGAATATAATTGGATGCGTTGCCTTTTCGGCAATCAGCAACATCTAGGTGATTATCATTACTATGGATTCACACCCCGCACATTGCAGGTCTATCTTCAGGTTGCGGGTTTTGCATGCGATGGCTTCGAGGTGCGGGATCTCTGGTTGCTCTATTGCGAAGCCGAGAAGGTCACGGATTGGAAGGCTAGCCTTTCACTCGACCTGAGCGACGAGGCCTTCGTCGAGCACGCTTATCAGACCACCCTGCGACGACCTGCCGATACACATGGCCTTGTCTGGCATTGCGAGGCATTAAAGCGAGGGCAGCCCCGAGAGGTCGTGTTGCGGCAGCTGCTTACGTCGCCCGAGACGATGTACGTCGCCGGTGCGGCATTGCCGCAGCTTCCCAACGATGACGGCTTTTTCGCGTTGGAACCTACCGAGCAGGGGCCGGTCCGTTGGACCGGCCAGCATGCGCGCAAGCGCCTGCGCGTCTATGGGGGCCGCGCCTTTATCGCCGTCTCTACAAACCGGCCCAGCGCGCGCGAGTCGGTAAATCACGTATTCATCCTCACGGCATGGCAGACACTGAAAGTGCCGCTGCTGCCCGGTGCTTGGCGGGAGGTAGAAATAACCATCCCAGCAGGTGCAGATCTCGATACCATCACAGTGGAGATTGTGACCTTAGAACACTGGTACCCCGCCAAGGAGATCGGTAGCACCGACCAACGCTGTCTTGGCGTGATTGTGCGCGATGACGATACCCCTCAGGGCACTATTTGGGACGGGGATGTGCCAATTAACGCGACCGAGAAAGCTCGGCTGGATATCTTTCGCTTCGAGAGCCGACTGGCCATGCAGAGGCTTTGATGGACGATGCCATGCCCCAGGCTGTGCGCATGCTGGCCGGGCGAGGGCTACTCTGACTGCTCAGGAGTGGGTTTTTTCTGGTGGCGCCAGCCTGAACCAGCTTTCGGGCGTTCGGAATTGGTTGTATTTTTTGGCAATAAATCCTATTGATGGTAGGCTTATGCTGTTTCGACAACCAAATCCCTATCAGGCAGGCCTTCGAGGCCCCATGAGCTTTGCCCAGCCCCCACCACCCTATTTGTCCGAATACAACATCTTTGCACATTCAACGCGGTACCAACCGCACCCGGCTCTCCGCCACCGCCGCCACCGCCGCCGCCGAATAGGCCAGCGGCACCATCTCCCCTGCCACCCAAAGCGGATACAGATCGCGATAATGCGCCTCCCGCGGGTCGCCCGATTGCCCAGGCAGATTAATCCCCCGCCCGGCATCCCAGGCGCCAATATCCAGCACAGCCCGAAAACTGGCCCCGCCAGTCACCACCGGGTTTTGTCCATTGGCCCACCAGCGCGCCATCACCGTCGCGCCATCGCCGCCGCTCCGCCCGCCCAACACATTGGCGTTCGGCACCATGGCTGACATGGCATGGCGCAAATCCACCCGGTGCCGCGCCCCCCAGGCCCGGCCATCCTCCGGCAGCCCCCGCAGCCGAGCAGCAGCCCGTTGCAGCGCCTGCGCCACCAGGTCGCGATGCTCCGCCCGCCCGGCCAGCGCCAGCACCACATGCGGGTGCAGCGCCGCAATCGCCCCCCGCGCCGCCTCCGGCACCACGGCCAGCCGAAGCGCCGCCGCCAATTCAGCCCACCACATTTGATAAAGGCTCGCCGCCTCGCTCTCGGCCGAGAGCCGCCCATCCCAGCCGCGCAGCAGCGCCGCCTCCGCCGGCAGTTCCGGCACATTGTCCAGCAAGGCCACCAGCGCCTGGGCCCGCAACGAAACCGTATCCAATTGCAGCGCCGCCGCCTCATCCATGCCATGGCGGCTTTGCCCGGCCAGCACCGCAGCCACCCGGCGATACCGGTCATTGGGGATCCATTCCCGGCTGGTCATCCGCGCCTCGGGCCAGCCCTGCGGGTAGGGCATCTGGTTCGCAGTGGCGATCCACCCCTCCGGCGGATCATACAGCCCGACCATCTGCTCCAGCGGCATATACCCCGCCCAGTCAAAACCCCCTGCCGCCGGCACCGGCATCAGCCCATCATGGCCCGCCCGCAGCGGCGCCCGCCCGCCCGTCTGCCAACCAATATGCCCATCAATATCGGCATACATATAATTGCTGCCCCAAACCGCGAAGCGCAGCGCCTCCCGATACTCCTGCCAGTTCCGCGCCATGATGACGGCGAGATATTCCAGCGTGACCACCGGCCCCGGCTCCAAAAAGACCGAGCGCAGCGCCAGCGCATGGCCAGCAGCACGATCCTCAAAGATCACCGGCCCCAGCCGAGTATGGGCAAATTCGCGGATCACCGGCGCCTGGCCACGCACCGCAATCGCCTCGCGCAGCCGGGTCACCGGCTCCATCCCAGCCGGGCCCCGAAACGCCGTGCCCTCAGCATTGATCTCCAGCAGATAAAGATCTTCCTGGTCGATCTGGAGATCCGTGCGGCCATGGGCGATACGGTCATTATGGCCGAACTGAAACCCAGGCCTGAACACCGGCCCCGCGCCAATCGCATCCAGCCCCGGCGCCCGCAAATGGGTGATAAAGCGCGGCCCCGGCGCGCCGACCGCCAGATGCGGGTCATTGGCCAGCAGCGCCCGGCCGCTGGGGCTGCGCCCGGGGGCGATCACCCAGGCATTGCTGCCCGCACGGGCGTCGAGGTCATCCTGCTCCACATCACTGCGCTGCCGCGCCTGCGGCCAGGGCAGGGGGGCCAAAAGCCGGTCATACAGCGCCAATTGCTCGCGCTTGAGCCGGCAAGGGTCGAGGCCCATGGGCGGATGCGGCTGGCCTGGCGGCTCAAGCGGCTGCGCCAGCGCATCGAGGCCCAGCAGCCCCTGGCAGGCCAGCAGCGCCCGGCGCATCTCATTGCGGATATTGGGCCCAGCCCCCCAGCGCATGCGGATGAGATCATCGACATGCCAGGGCTCTGGCCGCGCATCCATCGCCTGAAATTCCGGCGGCAACAGGCCCGGATCGGCCAAAACCTCGGCCACACGGGCATTGATGCCAGCCACCCAAGCCTGGGCCAGGGCATGCGCCCTGGGGCTCTGCCGCTGCCATTCCGCCGCCACATCGCCGCGAAACACCACATGGCGCGAGGCCTCGTCGAAGGGCAGGAAATCTGGCCCGAAGGCCTCGGCCAGCCGGCCCAATTGCCGCCGCCGCGTCACATCCAACTGCCACAGCCGCGCCGTGGCCGCGGCATAGCCCTGGCCGAAAAACGCATCCTCCTGGCTCTCGGCGTTGATATGGGGAATGCCCCAGCGGTCGGTGATGATCTCCACCGGCGCGGTGAGGCCCTGCACCTGGCGCTCCTGCGCCAAGGCAGAAGCAATGCTGAGCAGCAGGGCAAGCAGGATGCGGGTCATGGCCCAGGCTATCGGTGCGTCGTGCTGGTTTGCAATGCTACGCGCTCTGTTTTCACTGGCAGCGGAAATTGGCCGCCCTGGCCGACCACACGGCCTGGGGTTTATCCGCCCCGGTGAAAGCGCGCGCAGGGCGGATGACAGGCTGCATCCGCTCCGCCTAGACTTCCCCCCGCCCAAAAGGAGAGAGTGAGATGAACCTGCGCCGACGCGATGTGATGGCCGCGGCCCCCCTGGTGATGACCCTGGCCGAGGCCCATGCCCAGGGTGTGACACCGCGCCGTGGCGGCACGCTCACCACCATGCTCACCCCCGAGCCCGGCCTCTTGCAGATCGGCGTGAACAATCAGGGGCCGACCATCGTCATCGGCTCCAAGATGTTTCAGGGCCTGTTGACCTTCTCGCCCACGCTGCAGCCCATCCCGGTATTGGCCAAGAGCTGGACCATCAGCCCCGATGGCCGCGAATACGTCTTCAAGCTGCAGGAGAATGTGAAGTTCCACGATGGCAGGCCGATGACGGCCGATGACGTGATCTTCTCCATCACCAAATTCTACCCCGAGGTGGCACCGCGCGCCCGCGCCATTTTCGCCCTTATCGACAGTGCCGAGGCGCCCGATCCCTACACGGTGAAATTCACCCTCAAGCAGGCCTTCGAGCCCTTCCTGCTGATGATGGATGTCTCGGCCTCGGGCATTGTGCCCAAGCATTTGTTTGATGGGCTGGATTATCGCACCGCCCCGGTGGTGCAGCGGCCGATTGGCACCGGGCCCTTCCGGCTGGTGGAATGGCAGCGCGGCAATTTCGCTCGGCTCGAGCGCTTCGAGGAATATTGGAAGCCCGGCCAGCCTTATCTTGATGGCATCATCTATCGCATCGTGCCCGATAGCCAGAGCCGCCGCCTCGCCATTGAAACCGGGCAGGCGCAGCTCACCCAGGCCAATGATATCGAGCCCTTCGATGTGCCGGCGCTGCGCTCGCGGCCCAATCTGGAGGTCAATACCGCGGGCTGGGAGTATTTCTCGCCGCTCTCCTGGATTGAGCTGAACCATCGCGTGGCGCCGCTTGGCGACCCGCGGGTGCGCCAGGCGATGAGCATGGCGATCGACCGCAATTTCATCGCCCAGCGTCTGTGGTTCGGCGTGGGCAAGCCGGCGACCAACCCCATTGCCTCCACCACCAAATTCCATGACCGCAATGTGCGCATCGCCGGCTACGATGTGCGCGCGGCCAATGCGCTCTTGGATGCGGCGGGGCTGCGGGCCAATGCGCAAGGGGTGCGCTTTACGCTGAAGCACCTCGTGCTGCCTTATGGCGAGGTGTGGTCGCGCCTGGCCGAATATCTGCGGCAATCGCTGCGCCAGGTGGGTATCGCGCTGGAGTTGGAGAGCACCGATGCCGGCAGCTGGGCGCGGCGCATCGGCAATTGGGAATATGAGACCAGCGTGAATTTCGTCTATCAATTCGGCGACCCGACGCTGGGGGTGGAGCGGACCTATGTGTCGAGCAATATCCAAAAGGTGACCTTCACCAACACTGGTGGCTATTCCAACCCGCGGGTGGATGCGCTCTTCGCCACGGCCCGCACCGTGGCCGATGCGGCGGCGCGGCAGGCGGCCTTTACCGATGTGCAACAAATCCTCTGCGAGGAGGTGCCGCAGATCTGGCTGATGGAAATGGCCTTCCCCACCATCCATGACCGGAAGCTGCGCAATGTCGTCACCACGGGCCTGGGTGTGCATACCAGCTTCGACGACGTCTTCCTCGCCTCCTGATGGAGGTGGGCAAATTCCTGCCCTTTCTGGGTGGGCGGCTGGTGAAGGCGGTGGCCGTGGTGCTGGCCATCGTGGTGTGCAATTTCTTTCTGGTGCATGCCGCGCCGGGGGACCCGGCGAGCGTGATGGCCGGGCAATCGGGTGCGGCGGACCCGCTGTTTCTGGAGCAGTTGCGCCGGCAATTTGGCCTGGACCAGCCGCTGCATATCCAGCTTTGGCTGTATCTCAAGGCTGTGGTGATGCTCGACCTGGGCTTTTCGCACCGCCAGCAGGCGGCGGTGGCCACGCTGATCTGGGAGCGGCTGCCGGCGACGCTGCTGCTCACCGGCGCGGCTTTCAGCTTTGCCGTCGTGGCTGGGGTGACATTGGGCGCGCTGGCGGCGCAGCGTGTGGGGCGCTGGGCGGATAGTGTCATCACCGTGCTGGCGCTGACCTTCTATGCCACGCCGCTGTTTTGGGTGGGGCTGATGCTGGTGCTGGTGTTTTCGGTCTGGCTGGAATGGTTGCCGAGCTTTGGCATGAGCAGCGTGGGGGCGGACCTCACCGGCATGGCGGCGGTGTTAGATGTGGGGCAGCATTTGCTGCTGCCGGCCCTCACGCTCGGGCTGTTCTATATGGCGGTTTATGCCCGGCTGACGCGTGCCACCATGCTGGAGGTGCAGGACCAGGACTTCGTCAAAACCGCGCGGGCTAAGGGCGTGCCGGAAGGGCGCATCACCCGCGCCCATGTGCTGCGCAATGCGCTGCTGCCGGTGATCACCTTTGCCGGTATTCAGGCTGGGCAATTGGTCGGTGGGTCCATTCTGGTGGAAACCGTCTTCGCCTGGCCGGGCATTGGCCGCTTGGCTTTCGAGGCGCTGCTGGCGCGTGATTACGCCGTGCTGCTGGGGGTGTTTTTCTGCACCAGCGTGATTGTGGTGTTGTTCAACCTGATGACCGACCTGCTCTACGCCCTGATCGACCCGCGGGTGGAGGTGGGCGGATGAGCGATTTCTGGCGGCGTTATCGGCGCAATAAGGGCGCTGTGGTGGGGCTGGCGGGGCTGCTGCTGGTGCTGCTGGTGGCGGCGACGGCGCCGCTGCTTTTTCCGGGCAGCCCTTGGGATATGGCGGGTGCGCCCTTCATGCCGCCGGGCGAGATGGGGATGTTGTTGGGCAGCGACAGCCTGGGGCGGGACGTGGCGGCGGGCATTGCCCATGGCGCGCGAATCTCGCTGATGGTGGGGGCTGTCTCCACCGTGGCCGCACTTTCGGTGGGCGTGACGCTGGGGGCGGTGGCCGGGTATTGTGGTGGGCTGGTGGATGATCTGGTGATGCGTTTTACCGAGTTCTTCCAGACCATTCCCTCCTTCGTGCTGGCCATTTTGCTGGTGGCGATTTTCACGCCCTCGATCAGTTCGGTGGTGGCGGCGATTGCCATTGTCTCCTGGCCGCCTGTGGCGCGGGTGGTGCGGGCGGAGTTTCTGTCGCTGCGGGGGCGGGAGTTTGTTCAGGCGGCGGAGGTTTTGGGCAAGTCGCGGCTGTCCATCGTGCTGGGGGATATTCTGCCCAATGCGCTCTCGCCGATCATCGTGCTGGCATCGCTGATGGTGGCCACGGCAATCTTGTTGGAAAGCGCGCTGTCATTTCTGGGCCTAGGTGATCCGAATTTGATGACCTGGGGGTTTTTGATCGGCTCGGGGCGGTCGGTCATTCGGATTGCCTGGTGGATGAGTGTGTTTCCGGGGCTGGCGATTTTCGTCACCGTGCTGTCGCTGAACCTGGTGGGGGAGGGGCTTTCGGATGCGCTGAACCCCAGGCTCGCGCGCCAGCGTGGCGGTGATGCATGAGCCTGCTGCGGATTGATGATCTGACCGTGGCGCTGCCGCGCGGTGCGGACCGGGCGCATGCGGTGGAGGGGGTTTCGCTGCATCTCGATGCGGGTGAGATACTCTGCGTGGTGGGCGAAAGTGGTTCTGGCAAATCCATCACCGCCAATGCGGTGATGGGGCTTTTGCCCAAGGCGCTGCCGGTGCGCTCGGGCCGGCTGGAATTGCTGGGGCAGGATTTGCGTGGGCTCTCGCCCGAGGCGCTGCGGAAGCTGCGTGGCGACCGCATGGCGATGATTTTTCAGGAGCCGATGACGGCGCTGAACCCGCTGATGCGGGTGGGTGATCAGATTGCCGAGGTGTTTGCGGTGCATGGGCAGGCCGGCCGCGCCCCGGCCCGGGTGCTGGAATTGCTCGAGGCGGTGCGTCTGCCGGACCCGGCCGCCATTGCCCGCAGCCATCCCTTCCGGCTGTCCGGCGGGCAGCGGCAGCGGGTGATGATTGCCATGGCGCTGGCGCTGGAACCGGCGCTGCTGATCGCCGATGAGCCGACCACGGCGCTGGATGTGACCACGCAGATGCAGATTCTGCGGCTGATCCGCGAAATTCAGTCCCGCCAGGGGACGGGCGTTTTGTTCATCACCCATGATTTTGGCGTGGTGGCGGAGATCGCCGATCGGGTGGCGGTGATGCAGCATGGCCGGATTGTGGAGCAAGGGCCGGCGGCGCAGCTGCTCAATGCGCCGGTGCATCCCTATACCCGGGCGCTGATTGCGGCGGTGCCGCATGGCGCGGCGGCGCGGCCGGAGCGGGCGGCGGGGCCGGATATTCTGCAGGTGCGTGGGTTGCGCAAGACCTATAGCCGGGGCGGGTTTTTCAGCCGGCGGGTTGTGGTGCCGGCGGTGGCCTCGGCGGATTTCACCCTGGGCCGAGGCGAGACTTTGGGCGTGGTGGGGGAGAGTGGCTCGGGCAAATCCACCCTGGCGCGCTGCATCGTGAAGCTTGTGGTGCCTGAGGCGGGGGAAATTCGTTTTGAGGGCAATGATCTGCGCCCGCTCTCGCGCGCTGCCTGGAAGCCGTATCGCGCCCGGGTGCAGATGATTTTTCAGGACCCTTACGCCTCGCTCAATCCGCGACGGCTGGTGGGGGAGGCGATTGCCGAGGGGCCGATCACCCATGGTGTGCCCCGCGCGGAGGCGTTGGGCCGCGCGCGGGAATTGCTCGCGCTCGTGCAGCTCGATCCTTCGGCGATGCGGCGCTATCCGCATGAATTCTCCGGCGGCCAGCGGCAGCGGATTGGCATTGCCCGCGCCTTGGCGATGCGGCCGGATTTGCTGATCGCCGATGAACCGGTGAGTGCGCTGGATGTGAGCGTGCAGGCGCAGGTGCTGGCTTTGCTGGCGGATATCCGGGCGCGGTTTGGGCTGAGCATGCTGTTCATCACCCATGATTTGCGGGTGGCGGCGCAGATTTGTGACCGGGTGGCGGTGATGCAGCGCGGCCGGATTGTCGAGATGGGGCCGACGGCGCAGGTCTTTGCTGCGCCGGCGCATGATTATACCCGGGAGCTTTTGGCCAGTATCCCGGGCCAGGGTTGGACGCCGCCGCTGCGCTAGGCCTGATGTGTTGCCGGCCTTCGTCGATGACGCACAGATTCATTTAATGTTTTGATTGGTAAAATTATCTCGATGATCAGTGCGAAATCGTATTGTGGGTAAATTTCCCACATGCGACAACATCGCAGCGGCTCGTCGAACCGGGCCGATGCAAAACGGAGAACCTGTCAATGATCGCCAAGCCTCGCCCCCTTCCCGGCCAGCCCGCCCTGGGCGTACAGCCGGACGATACCGGTGCCCCTATGCCCCTGGGGCTGCCCCAGCAGGCGCCGGTCCTTGACGTGCTGCTGCACCCGCCAGCGCCGCTGCCTGCCGCCAACCCCGCCGCCGCACATCCCGCACCGGCCCAGCCAGCGCCTGTGATGCCGGCGGGCGTGCTGCCGCCCCCGCCGCCGCCTGGCATGGGCGCAATGCCGGGCAATCCCGGCCCTGGCCATGCAGGCCCCGGCACGCCGCCGCCGGCCGGCCATGCGCCGCAGATGATCTATCGCTCCATTGATGGCAGCGGCAACAATTTGGCGCATAGCGCGATGAATGCCGCGGGCCAGGATTTCTCCCGCATCGGCCCGGCCAATTTCGCCGATGGGGTGGATGCGATCATCACCACCGCGCCGAATGCGCGCACGATCAGCAACATCCTCGTCGCCGGCCAGGGTGATGTGGCGAATGCGGAAAAGCTGTCGGGCATGATGTATGCCTGGGGCCAATTCGTGGATCACGACATCAACCTGACCAATTCCGACGGCAAGACGCATATCGACATTATGATCCCGGCGGGTGATCCGGACCTCGCGGCGTCGAAGATCAGCATGACGCGGGCGGTGATCGACCCCACCACCGGCATCAATGGCAAGGCAGCGCTGGCGGTAAACAATGTCACCGGCTGGCTGGATGCGAGCCAGGTCTATGGCTCAAACGCCACCACGGCGGCGAGCCTGCGCAGCGCCGATGGCCATATGCTGACCAGCGCTGGCGACAACCTGCCCATCGTCAATGGCATGTATGCCGCGGGCGATGGCCGCGCGGCCGAGAATCCGGACCTCACCGCCCTGCAGGTGCTCTTTGTGCGCGAGCATAATTTTCAGGTGGACCGGCTGGCGGCCGAGCATCCGAATTGGACCGGTGATCAGCTGTATCAGCAGGCCAAGGCCATCGTCACCGCCGAGATTGCCCATATCACTTACAATGAATTCCTCACCCATTTGCTGGGGCAGGGGGTGATGACCGCCTATGCCGGCTATAAGGCCAATGTGAATGCCACCATCAGCGAGGAATTCGCCGGTGCGGCCTTCCGCTTTGGCCATTCCATCGTCTCGGCCAATTTGCAGAAGGTGGCGGAGAATGGCGCCGATGTTGGCGCGGCCCTGAGCCTCAAGGATGCGTTTTTCCAGGCACCGGCGGGTTTCGCCGCTGATGGCGGGGCGGCGGGGCTGCTGCGGCACCTCTCGGGCGATCTCTCCAATGCGCTGGATGTGCATATTGTTGAGGATCTGCGCAATTTCCTCGATGTGCCGCCGGTGGCGATGGATCTGGCCGCGATCAATATCCAGCGCGGCCGCGATCTGGGCCTGGGCACGCTGAACCAAACGCGGGACGCGCTGGGGCTGAAGGCCTATACGAGTTTCAGCCAGATCACCTCGGACAGCGCGACGGCGACGGCGTTGAAGAATGCCTATGGCAGCGTGGATGCGGTGGATCTGTGGACCGGCGGCCTGGCCGAGGACCACAAGGCGGGGGGGATGCTCGGCGAGACCTTTGGCATCATCATCGCCCATACCTTCGAGAATCTGCGCGATGGTGACCGCTTCTGGTACCAGAACCAGGGTTTTGACGCGAAGACGCTGGCGGCAATTGAGCACACCTCACTCTCCGATCTCATCATCCGCAACACCGATACCGAGCATATGCAGGCCGATGCCTTTGTCTATTACGGCCGGGTCTCCGGTGTTGCGGGTGGCGTGGAGGCCGAGCATCCGGAGGATAATCAACTCATCATCGGCGCCGATGGCAATGACACCCTGACCGGTGGTGTGGGCGATGACATGCTGGTGGCTGGCAGCGGGCATCAGATTTTGACCGGCGGCGCAGGGGCGGACCGTTTTGTCCTCGACAGTGCCGGCACCCAGGCGACGATCACCGATTTTAAGCCGGGTGAGGACCACCTTGATTTTGGCGCGATCGGCCAGGCTCGCGGCACGCCGCTCACGCTGCGCGCGCAGGGGCAGGATACGGTCATCGATGTCGGCGGCGTGCATGTTGTGCTGCAGGGGGTGAGCCTGTCGAAGCTGGGGCCGGATGCGATCACCGGCCTTGATGGCTTCAATGTCAAAGCCCTGTATGGCGCGGGTGATGACGTGCTCTACAGCGGCGGGGCTTTTGGCAATACCCTTGATGGTAGCGCGGGCAATGATCAATATGTGATCAATGACGCCTCCGCCGTGGTGATCGAGCAGGCCGGCGCGGCAGGCGGTTTTGACACCGCCTGGGTGGGGGTGAATGGCTGGCGGCTGGCGGCCAATGTCGAGGTCGGCCGGCTCTTTGGCAGCGCCACCAGCCTCAATGGCAATAATGGCAATGACGTGCTGGTGGCCAATAACGCCTTGGGTTCGCGGCTGGACGGGCAGGGCGGCAATGACACGCTCTGGGGCGGGCAGGGGGCGGATACCCTCATCGGCGGCGCGGGTGATGACGTGGTGATCGGGGGCAAGGGGGCTGATCTCTTTGTCTTTGGCACCGGCCAGGGCCAGGATGCGGTGCGCGATTTCAGCCATGCGGAGGGCGACCATATCGGCCTCTCCACCAAAGGCGGCTTTGCGGCCCTGTCGATCGACAGCGCGGGCGGCAATAGCGTGCTGCATTTGGGGGCTGAGAGTGTCACCTTCTATGGCGTGACGGGGCTGGTGGCGTCTGACTTCATCTTC
>Ga0114963_10001507_pt1 | contig 16101 bp, 11 predicted proteins | sample C_131016_EF_Meta_FD_87019 | JGI IMG/M metagenome (GOLD analysis project Ga0114963, IMG submission 87019) | Freshwater microbial communities from Lake Croche, Canada to study carbon cycling - C_131016_EF_MetaG | ecosystem: Environmental > Aquatic > Freshwater > Lake | place: Lake Croche, Canada...
GCGGGCCGAGGTTCTGGCGCCTGCAGTTCTCCGTCACAGTATCGGAGCTGCCCTCAAGAAGGCGGCTCTGCAATACCGTTGAGTTGATGGGGTTCTAGGTTTTTACAACACGGATTAATTCCTGACCCACCGGGTAAAAATCAGACCTTGCCGGCGGCAAGGATCTCTTTGGCCTTGGCAAGTGCTGAGGAGAGTCCCGCGGCATCGCGGCCACCACCCCGGGCACTGTCCGGCTTGCCCCCGCCCTTTCCACCCACCAATGGGGCTATGGCAGAGATGAGTTTGCCTGCGGGGAAGAAATTCTGATGAGGTTTGCCAACGACCGCCACAAGTGAAACGGCCCCATCGGAGACGCTGGCAAGGAGGATGATTCCCTCAAAGGAGGATTTCAGAGCATCGGCGGCCGCTTGGAGAGCATTCCCGTCACATCCGGGAACTTCCTCCACGATCGAAGGAACTGCGCCAGTTGTTGCTCTGGTCAGGAGATCCTTCGCAAGCGATGCAGCCTCGCGCTGGCGGAATGCTTCGAGTTCCTTCTCCATCTCCCTCTGACGAAGGAGTGTTGATTCCAGCTTTTTCTCAATTTCGGCTAGAGGTGAGCCCAGGCGTGTCGCAATGATCTGGAGACGATTGGCATCGTCTCTGGAGGCAATACGAGCCTCGTGACCCGCAACCGCCTCGATCCTGCGGACTCCGGCGGCAACCGCCGCCTCACTCACGATCCGGAAAAGTCCCACCTCTCCTGTTCCGCGCACGTGGGTTCCGCCACAGAGTTCCATGGAGTAGCCGTCGAGGGATCGGGGCGCGCCGCCGATTTGAACGACTCGGACAATGTCGCCATACTTGTCTCCGAAGAATTGCAGGATGCCCGGTCGACCCTTCACCTCGGCGAAGGGAATTTCCAGCCAACTCACGGAGGAGTTCTCAAGGATGCGCTCATTCACCAAGTCTTCCACCCTGGACACCTGCTCCGGACTCAAGGCGCCACTGGAAAAATCGAAGGTGAGCTTATCCGCCCCGACAAAGGACCCCTTTTGGGAAATGGTTTCCCCCAGTGTCTCCCGAAGTGCCCAATGGAGAAGATGGGTGACCGTGTGGTGGCGTTGAATGGCTGAACGGCGTTCGAGATCCAGAGTGAGCGTGACGTGGGAACCGGGAAGAGGGGGTTCCTCTCCGTCGGTTAATTCGATGAAGTGGAGCCAGGTGAGGCCGTTCTTCTGGGTGTCGATGATCCTCCAGAGGGAACCGCCGGTATTTAGGGAACCGCTATCGCCCACCTGACCTCCCATCTCGGCATAACAGACGGAACGATCCAGAATCACGGCGGTTCGATCCTTGATCCGAACGACCTCCAGAACGGAGGCCACCGTCTCCGTGGAATCAAACCCAGAGAAGGCCGTGGGTGCCGTTGTCTCGAGTGAGGAGACGCTGATGATCTCTTTTTTCTGGGCGGCACGGGCCCTCGAGCGTTGTTGCTCCATGAGGACCTCGAATCCGGGTTGATCAACGGAGAGACCTCTCTCACGGGCAAGAAGTTCGGTCAGGTCGATGGGGAATCCCTGTTCGTCATAAAGACGAAAAGCCACCTCCGCCGAGATTCCTTTTCCCTTGGTAGCCTCCGCCTCGAAGAGCGCAAGTCCTTTATCCAAGGTCTTGTGAAAGGCCTCCTCTTCACGCTTGAGGGTCTCCGTGATCAGGTCCTGCTTCGTGCGCACTTCAGGGAACGCATCACCCATGACGAATGCAAGAATGGGGGTGAGTTTATGAAGGAAGGGAGCGGTGAAACCGAGAGTGCGTCCGTAGCGTACGGCACGTCTGAGGATCCGCCGCAGCACATAGTGGCGCTCGGCATTACCGGGTTGGATGCCATCCGCGATTGCAAATCCTAGTGTGCGCAGATGATCCGCGATGACACGGAAGGCAATGTCATCCTTCTCCTGATTCGTCACTGGCACCATGGCCCCGTCACCCGATGGCTGAGGGAGGGTCGAGCCATAGGTTCGGCCGCAGAGACCGCCGATGGCCCCGAAGATAGGACGAAACAGATCGGTCTCGTAGTTGGAGATCACAACATTGCTGAATTCCGTGAATCCCTTCGTGCATTGGATCACTGAACAGACGCGCTCGAATCCCATGCCCGTGTCCACATGGCATGCGGGGAGGGGAACGAACGAACCGTCGGGATTGGCGTTAAACTGGATGAAAACGAGATTCCAGATCTCAATGCATTCTGCGCTTCCTTTGTTCACAAGGGCACCCTTGGTATCACCTGCCGGAGTCAGGTCGATATGCAACTCGGAGCAGGGTCCGCAGGGCCCGGTCTCACCCATCATCCAGAAATTATCCTTCCGATTGCCGGGGACGACATGGATGCCGGGGTCGAGTCCCTTGGAGCGGAAAAGCTCGGACCAGAGATCGTGGGCCTCTTTATCAAAGGAGGCGGGATCACCTTCCGCCGGGCTGTAGACTGTTGCGTAGAGGCGCTCTGCGGGAAACTTCCAGCGTTCAACGAGCAACTCCCAAGCCCAGTTGATGGCCTCGCGTTTGAAGTAATCGCCGAAAGACCAGTTCCCCAGCATCTCGAAGAATGTGTGGTGGTAGGTGTCGAGACCAACATCCTCAAGATCGTTATGCTTGCCTCCGGCGCGGATGCACTTCTGAGTGTCAGCGGCGCGTGCGGGAGTGTAGGGGCAGGGAGTTGTGCCGAGAAAGATCGGAACAAACTGGTTCATACCGGCATTTGTGAAGAGCAGGTTTGGTGAGTCTGGCAATAGGCTGGAAGAGGGGACGATCGTGTGTTCCTTGCCACGGAAAAAATCGAGGAATGAGCGGCGGATTTCGCAGGAGGTCATTGGGGGCAGAGATTAGGGGATGAATGCCTAAGGCTGAAGGGCAAAATGAAACCGGCAACAGGTAGGATTACCTGTCCGGAGGTGGGGTCTTGAAAAAGGGTTCCTTGGTGAATGCTTGAAGGATCTCTTCCAAAGGGTGCTCCGGAACGATCATCAGGTCATTGGAGTCACCTTCCCTGAGAGCGATCACACCTTTATTGGGAGCGCTGAATGTGTAGGACACAAGGGGAAATTCTCCGGCGCTCTCCTCAGCCGTGTTCTCGGAGAGGCGCGCGGAAAATCGGAGGGTCGCGGTCTCTTGATCCATGCCATAAAATTTTAAGCGTTCGGGGGTGGCCGGTTCAAAATTCTGAACCTCGGTGCTTTTCAGTTTGTCAAACCAGGACCTGACGTTTTCACCCGGCAGGATGGTATTGCTCGATGGAAGGGGGGCATCGATCACCCAATCCTCAGTGCCCGATTTCCGGAGGAAACGTTGTGCTGTGCCGCCGATTTTATGATCCGAGGAATCAATGCAATCAACGGATTCAAAGTCAACCGGCTTGAGCGAGTGCGATCGCAGGGATCGGGGAGTTACGTCGATGACAGGAGAGAGTCCCTTGATGATTGCGATGCCATGTCGATCGCTGCATCCGACATAAGAACACTCGGGAGAGTTGGGAACCGGATTTCCAATCGAAATGATCAATGGACTGGTTGCTCCCTCGGAGGAGAGGGAAAAAATAGCGCGGGGTGATTGTAGTCCGGCTAAGGAGGGGTCGCTTCCCTCTGGCATCCAGTGCTGGATCTTGGCCGAGAGCAGGGGAGTGATCCACTCGGAGAGGGCGCTCGGATCGGCCTGCGCTGAGAGGGGGCTCTCTATCTTCCAGCCCAAGGGGCCTTTTTTTAGGGTTAGCTTGGCGATGTTGCCAGCTTTGGAGAGTGAGATCCCGGTCAGATGATCCATTGTGACCGGGGTGAGGCGGGGATTCCTGAAGTCTTCAGCTGAATGGAAGGCCAGCTTATAGACTTGATCCGGGATCAGGTAAACATCACCGCCGCCGAGTCGGGCATAGAGAAATCCCGGCGCCGCACCCTGAGCACCGAAATCAATCCTCTCCGAGGCCCCGCTTTCAATGGTCAGGGAGCGTTTTGGTTGCTTCAGCTCCAGTTGAGCAAGGCTCACGGCTCCCTTGAGTTCGCTAGCCTTGAGGATGTCAGCCGGTTTGGTCGAGGATGCGGATTCAAGAAGGGAGCGGATGAGATGAGGGTCGGCCGGTTCCGAAAGATCTCCGCCCAAGCACCAGATTCCCTCTTTTTTCACGAGCGAAAGGAGCGAACTTCCCTCCCTGATATCAATCCTTTGAGCCAGGGCAGGATCAAGGGAGAGAAGGGGATCCTGAGCCGAACGGGTCTGCTTATTTTGAGAAAAAAGGAGAAAGGCTGCGGCCAGTACCGCAAAACATACCAGGGCAAGGGTTCCTCTCCAACTCATCGTCTGCGTCTCCAAAGCACCAATCCACCCAGCAAAGCCGAGGCCATTGGAACGGCAACCATTGTCCAGAGCGCCAGGAATCGAACCTGCTGTTCGTCCAGATTCAGCGTGAAAAATTCCTTGGTCTTCGGGGTTGTTCCGACAAGTCGCGTGCGGTCGATCAGCGTGTTCACTGCGCTCGAGAAAAAGTCGAGTCCCGTCCCACCCAAAAACTTGTCTTTCAGAAATTCGGAATTCCCCACCACGACCATTCGTGACGCCCCCATCGAGATCCTGTCGTCATGGACCCCCCCCAGATCGGTCAGTGCGGCGATAACCACGGGGAAGAATTTATCCTTCACCGGGTCAAAGTGAACCCCGTTGCCATCCGTATTTGCGTAATCCGAACAACCGCGGAAGCCGTGGACCGCGCGTATCAGGGGACGTGTGGCACCGGGGTGTTCGGGTGAGATTCGCGGTGCCAGCGAGCGGGTGTTGCCCGCAAAGAGCACATTCAGCCCGACCAACCGTGAGGTGATCTCCGAATCGGCAAAGAACTCCCCGGTGACATCCCTGAGAATCCCCATGCTGTTCCCCAGATTGATTAACCTCAGGACCCTGTCGTTTCTCGGGGTAATACCCGCCCCGGACAAGAATGAGTCGAGCCCCGGGGTCTCTCCCGTGGGATCAAGCAGGACCATCAGGTGGCCGCCTCCATTCCAATAGGCTTGCAGGGCCCGTAATTCCGGTTCGGTCAAATCAAAATGAGGCCCGGGGATCAACACCATCGCTGCATCCCCCGGGATCGAGGGAAGTCCCTGGGCTGACTGGGGAAGATTCAACGGGGCGACGGCGATATTCTGCCGCTTCAAATTCTGGCCCACAAGTTCGAGGGGTGGCAGGCCCGGAAAACCTTCCCCATGACCCTGTAGCACGTAGACCTTTTTGTTAAGCTTTGGCTCGATGAGTCCGATCAGGGCGGATGTCAGAACCTGCTCCCCCCGAAAGGCAACCAGACGTGGCGGTTCTCCGAATTTTGTCGGGGCCGTATCGTATTCCCCCATCTCCGGAACAGGAATCAGACTGCTTCGGCCGCCATATTCGACAATCAACACGTTCTCCTCTCCCGAGAACTTGTATCGCGATTGGATGTCCCTTGCGCGCGCAGGATCCTTGAGCGGGTCGATCCGATCGACCGAGAGATTCCTGAAGTGGTGTGCGTAGAACTGGAACTCCCGCAACATCGCCATGATGTCACCATATAGTTCAGAACCGGTAGCGAGTGAGGAGGGGGAGAAATAGACGGTGATCTTCACCGGTGAGGCAAGATTCCACATCATATCCTTCGACTGATTGGAAAGTTCGAATTTCCGGGAGCGACTGCAATCAAAACGCCGGTAGTGGTTAAACGACCAGCAAAGAAGGGCCACGGTGAGCAGCATGGCCGCAAGGATTTGCAGGCACACGCGAAGACGGACTGTCCTTAGGTTGACGGGTCTCTCTTTACGCGGAGTTTTCATGTCTTTCCCTGGGCAATCAAAGCCTCAACCGCGCCAGCGCCTGGCCTGGAGCGACTGGAGTGTGAGGAAGAGGCAGAGTGCCGTCATGAGAAGATACCAGACGACCGCCCTGGTGTCGTAGAGCCCCCTTGAAAACTGGGTCATTTGATCGATCGGGGAGAAGGTGATGGTGAGACCCTTCATGAACGTTCCGACCTGTCCCGAAAGAAAGGTCAGCAGTCCCGTGAAGAAAAAGAGGGCCACGAGGCAAAAGGTCATCACCGCCGCCGAGAGTTGATGCCGGGTCAGCGAGGAGCAGAGACAACCCAGGGAGAGGTAAAACATCCCCATGAGAAAAACGAGTCCGTAAGCCCCGAAATAAGCACCCATAGCGCCCGCGGCCTGAAGATGTGTCTGCCACCAAAAGATCAGGAAATAGAGACTGGTCGGCATCCAGAGAGCGGCATACAGCACGAGTGACCCGCAGAACTTCGCCAAAACGATCTGGGAGTCCCGGACGGGTGCGGTCATGAGCAATTCAATCGTTCCCGTTCGGTATTCCTCGGAGAACAGCCGCATGGTCAGCAGGGGAAACAGAAGCAGGAACGAGAACCAAAAGAAGACCGTGTTAAAAAAGGATTCAACGACTGTTACCTCGGTGGGGCCGTGGTTAAGACCAGTGACACCCGCATAAAAATTAAATCCTGTGAGAAGCAGGAGAAAAAAAAGGAGAATCCATGCCATTGGCGTAAGAAAAGCCGAACTGACCTCCCTTTTCAGCAGTGTCCAGAAGATCCTCACGGCTGCATCCTTGGTTGATTCCCTGGGGGAATGTTTTCCCAGGTCGAATGATTGCGTGAAGCGGGGACATAGGAAGTGAAAATATCCTCGAGGGACATCTCCCGGGCAGAGAGTTCTCGCAGTTTCCAACCGCGCTTCACGGACTCCTCAAAGATTTCGACCCGGGGATCGACACCGTCGGGAATGAGTTCAAAAGTTGCCCAGCCCTTGCTCTCTGCCAAGAGTGCAACTTTACTGACGGATGAGAAAGCCTTCAACTCCTCGAGGAGCAAGGAGGGGGCTTGCGTGAGGACTTCCAACCTTACCACCCCGCCAAGGGAGACACTGGCGCGTTGGCGCAATTCATCGGGCGTTCCTGTAGCCACTATGGAGCCTTTGTTGATGATTAATATCCTGGAGCAGGTGGCCTCGACTTCACTGAGGATGTGGCTTGAGAGTAGGATTGTATGTCTGGCGGCAAGCCCCTTGATCAGGTTGCGCACTTCCCTGATCTGATTAGGATCGAGTCCTATGGTCGGTTCATCGAGGATCAGGATATCCGGTTCATTGACAAGGGCATCAGCCAGTCCCACTCGCTGGCGGTATCCTTTGGAAAGTGTTCCAATGAGTTGTCTTTGAACCTGACTTAATCCGCAGAGTTGCACGGCATCATCGACTTTCTCCCTGACTCGGCGTGAGCGGACTCCTTTAAGGGAGGCGCGGTATCCGAGGTATTCGCCAACTCTCATCTCGGGATAGAGGGGAACATTTTCAGGCAAGTAACCGACACGCGATCGTGCTCTGAGTGATTCGCTGAAGATATCGAAGCCGGCGATCCTGACCTCTCCGGAGTCTGCGGGTAAATAGCCGGAAAGAATTTTCATCGTGGTGCTTTTTCCGGCTCCGTTCGGACCGAGAAAACCGACGATTTCACCGGGATCCACCGAGAAAGAAAGCTCCCGGATCGCAGGGACGGGGCCGTAGCTTTTGGAGAGTCCTTGAACAGTGATCATGGGAGATGGTTGGTGATGGATCCTATCCGTGATATCCCGATGGCGCAAGGAGCCTAACCTGATGAAATTGCCAGCTTGCCGATCAAAAATGATCTGTTAAAAATCGAGGTTCTTTTCCTTGCTAAGATTAACACTCAAAGAGCCTAAGCGAAGCTGGGGAATCGCAATTTTCAATTCATCTTCATGAGCACATCCTTTACTGCGCGCTGGAACGAGGCGTCGATCGACGAAAATTACGAGAAATGGCGTGCAGATGCCTCCTCAGTCTCCCAAGATTGGGCGTTTTTTTTCGAGGGGTTTGAGCTCGGTTTTGCCCGATATCAAAAAGCAACAGCAAATCCTGCCAAAACTGAGGAGGATCTAAAGGGTGCTACCTCCACCACCAGAGGACTTTCATCAAGTTCCGCAAGCTTGGAAAGCCGGGTTGAGGCACTCATTTACACCTACCGAACCCTTGGACATACGCTGGCCCGCCTGAATCCTCTAAGCGATGAGATTCCTTACCAACCCCTCCTGGAGTTGAAGGAATTCGGCCTGACCGAGGCTGATCTTGACGAGAAGGTGAGCTCCCGATCCTACAGGGAGGGAACCCCTTTGTTACTTCGTGAAATTGTTTCCCAACTCAAGTCGATCTATTGCAGCACTCTGGGCGTGGAATACATGCACATCCAGAACCCTCGCATCCGACATTGGGTCCGGGAGAAAGTCGAATCCCGAGCGGGAAAGGTGGACACTGCCACCCCTCATTACCGGATCCTTAGGACCCTGCACAAGGCCGAGAGTTTCGAGAATTTCCTCCACACAACTTACGTCGGTAGTAAACGATTCTCTATCGAAGGGGGGGAGTCGATGCTAGTTGCCCTCTCCGAGATCCTGCTTCGATCCCCGGAGCAGGGGGTGAAGGAGATTGTCTTGGGAATGGCTCACCGGGGACGACTGAATGTCCTGACCAACTTCTTGAAGAAGCCGTTTGCGATCCTCTTTAATGAATTCAGCGATAAGTATGACCCCGACCTTGGGGAAGCCAGTGGGGACGTTAAGTATCACCTTGGTTACCAGACAACCCGCCGCAATGAGAAGGGTGAGGAAGTCGAGGTCTATCTGGCTGCCAACCCTAGTCATCTTGAGGCGGTTGACCCCGTTGTTCTTGGGAAAGCAAGGGCCCGTCAGAGGATTTTAGAGGACACCGTTGAGCGCCGGAAGGTCGTGCCCATCCTGATCCACGGGGACGCCGCCTTCCCCGGGCAGGGAATCGTGGCCGAGTGTTTCAATCTCTCCCAACTTCCCGGTTACAAGGTCGGCGGAACCGTTCACCTCATTGTGAACAACCAGATCGGTTTCACGACCCTTCCCGCAGACTCCCGATCCACCCTCTACTGCACCGAGATTGCGAAGACCGTCGAGGCCCCTGTTTTCCATGTGAACGGGGACGATCCGATCGCCGTTGCCGAAGCCGCCCGCATCGCTTTGGCCTTCAGGCAGGAATTCGGTAGGGATGTCGTCGTCGATATCGTCTGCTACCGCCGATACGGACATAATGAGGGTGATGAACCGCTCTTCACACAACCTGATCTCTACAAGGTCATCCGAGCTCACAAACGCCCGAGTGAGATCTTCCTCAAACGGGCGATCGAGATTGGAACCCTCACTCAAGAGGTATTTGATGCCAGTTGGAAGAAATCACAATCCCAACTTGAGTCCGCTCTTGCCGAAATGAAAAAGGGGATCGACACAGACGTGAAGGCCAATCAAAAGGCCTTTGTCGGCTCCACGGCTGTCTTCCAGCCACCTTATTCCTTCAAGAAGGTAAAGACTGCTATCAGCGAGAAGACCCTCAAGACTATTGTGGATGGCCTCACGACAGTTCCTTCGGACTTCCGCATCCTCCCGAAAGTCCGCAAGACAATCCTTGAGCGCAGGCGAGAAGTTTTTGAGAAGGGAAATGGATACGATTGGGCTTTCGGTGAGGCTCTTGCCTTCGGATCTCTGATGCTTCAGGGGATCCCGATTCGTCTCTCGGGACAGGATAGTCGCCGTGGCACATTCAGCCACCGGCACTCCGTGTTTTACGACGAGGTGAACCGCGAGCGCTACATCCCCCTGCAACATCTCGCTCCGGATCAGGCCAGATTCTGCGTTTACAACAGCCCCCTCTCCGAGGCGGCCGTTCTTGGCTTCGACTATGGATATTCGATGGATTACCCCAAGATGCTCTGCATGTGGGAAGCTCAGTTCGGCGACTTTGCCAACGGGGCCCAGGTCATCATTGACCAGTTCATCGCCTCGGGAGAGACCAAATGGCTTAGGCCGAGTTCACTGGTCCTGTTACTCCCCCACGGCTACGAGGGGCAGGGGCCAGAGCACTCCAGCGCCCGTCTGGAACGCTTCCTTCAACTCTGCGCTGACGAGAACATGGAGGTTTGTAATCTGACCACCCCGGCTCAGTATTTCCATATCCTCCGCCGGCAGATGCTTCGTGATTTCCGCAAGCCGCTCATCATCATGACACCGAAGAGCCTTCTCCGATCGGAGGCTGCCGTTTCAACTTCGGAGGATTTCATGGAGGGGGAATTCCACGAGATCCTGGAGGGGCCAAAGGCCGCTGATCCAGCCAACGTCGAGCGCCTGATCCTCTGCACCGGCAAGGTCTACTACGATCTCCAAGCATATCGTGAAAAGAACGGTTGGAGCGACCGCTCGGCGATCGTCCGACTAGAGCAGATCTACCCCCTCCATGAGGAGGAACTCCGTAAGGTCACCGCTCCCTATGTCCATGCCAAGGACATCGTCTGGTGCCAGGAAGAGCCAGAAAACATGGGCTCCTGGCATCACCTCCTTCCTAAACTCATGGGGTTCTTTGGCCGCACGATCAGCTATGCTGGACGTGAGCAGGATGCCAGCACCGCGGTCGGTACGACCGCAGCCCATAAGAACGAGCAGGCCGCGCTGATTGCACAGGCCTTCGGAGATTCGAACTCATCGAGAAACTCACCTCACTAACCTACCAATTCCCATCATGAGCGTTGCTGTCACTGTCCCCGCTGTCGGAGAATCCATCACCACCGGAGTCCTCTCCGCATGGCATAAGAAAGAAGGTGACCATGTCGCCGTGGGCGATCTTCTCTTCACCCTCGATACCGACAAGGTCTCTTCGGAGGTCACGGCCCTTGAATCGGGAGTATTGAAAATCAAGGTTACCGAGGGTTCCGAGGTTCCGATCGGCTCGACCGTTGCCGAGATCGAAGTGGGAGGGGTGCCAAAGAAGGCTGAAGGCGAAAGCTTGAAGGAGAAAGTTGCTGAGGTTCTTCCCGAAGTCCCCGCTCCACTATCGGAGGCTCCCAAGCCCGTGGCCGTTTCTTCGCCGGCACCGATTGTCCATTCTCAATCCCCCGCACCAGAGTCTCGGCCCGAGGGGCGCGTCACCCGCCGCAAGTTGACACCTCTCCGCCGTAAGATCGCACTGCAACTCGTGAATGCGCAGCAGACAGCCGCAATCCTGACGACTTTCAACGAAGTTGATATGAGCGCCATCATGGGACTACGCAAGGATGTTCAGGAGGGGTTCCAGGCCAAATATGGAGTGAAGCTCGGTTTCATGTCCTTCTTCATTAAGGCTGTCGTGGAGGCTCTGCAGGCCATTCCCCAGATCAATGCTCAACTCGAGGGAGATGAACTCATTGAGAACCACTACTTCGACATCGGCGTTGCCGTGGGGACGGAGAAGGGATTAATGGTTCCCGTCCTTCGTGATTGCGAGAAACTCACCCTTGCGGGCATCGAGAAGGAACTCCTTGGCTTTGCGGTCAAGGCCCGCGAAGGAAAGATCGCCCTCTCCGACCTTCAGGGCGGCTGCTTCACCATCTCCAATGGTGGCGTTTACGGATCACTCCTCAGCACACCCATCCTCAATCCTCCCCAAAGCGGCATTCTTGGCATGCATAAGATCCAGGAACGTCCCGTTGCCATCGACGGCAAGGTGCTCATTCGTCCCATGATGTATCTTGCACTTTCCTATGACCATCGTGTCGTGGACGGGAAAGAGGCCGTGACCTTCCTGATCAAGGTCAAGGAGTCGCTCGAGAATCCGATACGCCTATTCCTCGACTGAGGATTGACAAGCCGATCTCGCAAGATCGTTAGAATATTGGGGTCTTGGTTAGCCTGATTCTTGGCAGAAAAAAGCCATTTGGTTTTTAGAAAGGAATTTATTAAGAGTCTCAGTTTCTCTTTCTGATTGATTTTTTCTTTTCTCGAACAGGCAACCAAAAATGACGATCCTTTGAGAAATCTGTCTCTTTCATTTGCAGGGGAGGGCATTGAGGAATTTGAAATATGAACAAATCACTTTTCACACTGATCATCTGCCTTCTTACGTGCATATCCCCTTTGAAAGCTCACGAAGAGGACTCTCCCTTGGAGGAGCAGATGAAAATTTTGGCTAGAGGAACCAAACAACTCTCTCAGCAAATCGATACTCCAACAAACCAGCAGTCTTCCATTGATCTTATTGAGAATTTAAAAAAAGCCGTCAAAGTCTCAGAATCTCTTGAACCAAGGAAGATCGTGAGTATCCCTCAATCAGATCGGGAGAAGTTCTTAGCTCAATACCATGCCGAAATGGAGAAGCTTTTTGATCTCTTGAACAAGATTGAAGTGGAATTGAAAGGGGGTAATTACGCCACGGCCAAAAATCTCTTTGCCTCAATTAAACCTATGGAGAAAGAGGGTCATAAGCAGTTCAAGGAGGACTAAAGTCATTTGACCTGTGAAAAAACTAATCTTTTGATTTTAGCTCAAGTAAGGTGCGATTTTTATCAAACTTACGAATCAATCTGTGTTGCTGGTTAATCATCTCTGCGCATATCCATGTGACCACAGGGTTCGCAGCTCAGGAGGATCAAAATTGGGCCAAGGACAAGATTAAGCAATCGCCGCTCCGTCACGAGTGGGTAACGATTAGAAGTGGTGACAGGAAACTAAAAGCCATCCTTGTTTATCCCGAAAAAAGGAGGGATGGAACCATAGTCCTAATCGCACATGAGGTGTTCGGGATGAGCGATTCCACGATCAATACGGCGATGCAAATCGCCAAAATGGGATACGTCACTATAGCTCCCGATTTTCTCTCTGGTCATGCCTCCATTGGTGGAGGGTCAGCTTCCTTTAAGCCGAGAGCACATAGCGACTTGTCAGCAGAATTGGATGATGATGCGGTTGATTCTGACTTCAATAGTTGGATTCATTACGCCATTGAGATGCCCCAATCTAATGGAAAAATCGCCATTGTGGGGCTTTCGTGGGGTGGCGGTGCTTCTTTTCGCTACACTGCAGGGCCGCATGTGGATCCTTCCCTTAAGGCAACGTTTGTTTTCTATGACGTCGGCCCACCCGTGACAACGCAGGGAATCTTTCACAATGCAAAGTCACCGGGGGTATTCCCGGTTCATCGCTTTGCAACGCCGGTGTTTGGATTTTATGCAAGCAATGACAATCGTGTGATGAGGACTCTTCAGTTCACAAAAGATGCCATGGAAAATGCAGGAAATCGTTATGAGCCAATTGTGTATCAAGACGCCGACCATGGTTTTATGCGTTTGGGCAATGATCCCGAGAACACCAATCCAGCCAATAGAGGTGCCATCAAGGCCTCTCTTACAAGGTTAAGTCAGGAGCTAGAAAAACTCTAACGATGAATCGGCCAAGCTCTTAATAAGCCTTGTTCTTGGATCGTTTGGTCTTGTGACTAGAAGAAGATGCGGCGGATGGCGGCGGAGTTGGAGTAGGATTCTTGCTCTCCAGAGCCAGGAGTTCGTCCACGGTCACAAACTTGTAGCCTTTTGCCAGGAGTGCATCAAGGGTTGCAGGCATTGCTTCAATGGTTCCCTTGTGAATGTCATGGGAGAGGATGATGGCGCCCGGTTTGACGCCGCCGCTCCCTTTCCATCCAGAGAGAATCCTTTCTGAAACAACCTTGGATCCTGGATTCTTCCAGTCGAAGGGATCCACAGACCAAAGGATCACTTTCATTCCATACTCCTTCTCGATGGCACGGTTGAGCCTTGGACTGGTGGCCCCATAGGGCGGGCGCATGATGACGGGGGCTTTGCCAATCGTCTCTTTGATGAGGTCGGAGGTGTCCGCCAACTGGTGCCTGAGTCCACCTTCGGCAAGTTTGTTAAGGGGAGGGTGGTCCCAGCTATGGTTTCCGATCTGATGACCTTCCGACACCGCCCGCACAAGGATTTCCGGGTGTTCCTGAACCCGCTGACCGAGAACAAAGAAGGTGGCGTGAATCTTTCGTTCCTTGAGAATGTCTAGCAAACGAGGAGTTAGTTTGGCATCGGGTCCGTCATCAAAAGTCATGGCTATGTAAGGGCCGTCGACCCTGATGGAGGAGTAACTGCTCCGTTCACCAGGTTGATCTGCCTGACGCTGTGGCGTCTGCATCGCCAAGGTTTGATACTGATTTTGCGGCGTTGATGATTGTAAGGACGATTTTGTGGGAGAGTTGGAGGGTGAATTGGTGTTCGCGGCAACCTGATGATTCGAAATCAATTCGGGTGAAGTTGATGGAGTGAGTTGTTGGATTGTTCCGGTTGCGGAGGCAGGTGCAGAGGATGGTTCGGCTGTTATTTTGGGGAGGAACCCCAGGAACAGAGAGAGTGCAATCTTCGGGATCGGATAATAGGTGAAAAATCGTCGAAACATGATGATGTAGAACCTGACACAAATTCTAAAAGATGCACACGAGATCATCCGAAAAAATCATGGAATCCATGAGTTCTTAAGATTCGAACCCAGGATGGAAAATCGAGGACTCGGGGTCCTCTCATCAACGATTTACTCCTCTAGTCTTGGATCAGGGCCTTTGCCCTGGGGGAAAGAAGGCTGAGAAATTCAAGAAGGGAGGCTTTTTCGGGAAGAGGTCTTCTTGTAATCGCCCCCATAGGTCGCCAGAGACGTTCGGCCGTAATCTGGCGTGAAAGGAGCATCCCCTGTTTGATCTCCTGGCGTGCCGATGTCTCGGGGATGATCGCAAGGGCCTGTTCCGCTTCAACCGCCGCCTTGACGGTCTCGATATTTTCAAATTCGGCCAAGTAGGAAATCTTGATGCCCGCTTTTTTAAACACTTTGTCCAGATGCTGTCGGGTGGGAATATCAGGAGTCAGTCCGACGAATCGGCGACCTTCCAGTTGTGCGATTTCAATGGGGCGTTTTCCCTTCAACTCGTGGTTTTGAGACATGATCAGTATCAATCTTTCCTTCCAGAGGGTGATGGCACGAAGGCCCGGGCGAGCTTTTGGATAGGCGACAAGGCCAAGATCCGCCCGCCCATCCTGAACGGCATCATAAATTTCCTCCGCCTTGCGGTAATCCACCAGCACTTCGACTCCGGGATGAGCCTTGCGAAATTGCTTGAGGAGCGGAGGAAGGTTGTGAAGGGCAATGCTGATGACGCTAGCGATGCGGAGTTGGCCGCTTAATTCCCCACTGGCAATCTTAAAACGGGTGCCGAGGCTATCCAAACGTGCCAAAATATCACGGCAAGCCTCAAGGTAGACAAGACCCTCAGGGGTAAGTGTGAAGCTCCCGTTGCTCCTGTCGATAAGGGGAACTCCAAATCGTTTTTCGACCGATTGGATCTGCTGACTGACAGCGCTTTGTGTGATGCCGCTGGCCTCCGCCGCACGTGAGAAGCTGCCGGTGTCGCATAGGTCACAGAAGACCTTGAAGCCCTCAAGTTGCATGATTCAGAATCTGTAGGCAGACTCCGTTTAGAGTCCAAGGGAAAAAACCTTTTTACACCACATGATCCGTCCCTCCATACCAACGAACCTTCAGTCGGTCCGAGAACGTATTGATGCGGCAGCTCGTCGTGCAGGTCGTGATCTCGGCGAAATCGAACTGGTAGCTGTTTCAAAAAAGCACCCTCCGGAGCAGATTCGGGAAGCTTGTGATTCGGGTCAGGAACTTTTCGGAGAGAGTCGGGTTCAGGAGGCCCTGGTAAAAATTCCCCTGCTTCCTTCAAAGTTGCGGTGGCATTTTATCGGACATCTCCAATCCAACAAGATCCGGAAGATGCTTCCCCTTTTTGAATTGATCCACGGGGTTGATCAACTCCAGACGGCTCGTGATCTGGATCGGATCGGCGGTGAGCTCGGGATGTTTCCCCGTGTCCTTCTCGAGGTCAATATCTCTGGGGAGCCAAGCAAAAAGGGTTTTGAACCGAAGGCTCTGGAACAAATCATCGAAGAAATGTTGTCGATGCCCCGGTTGCAGGTGGAAGGTCTCATGACGATGGCCCCCCTGGCTGCCGAGGCGGAGTCCTCGCGCCCCTATTTTTCGGGATTACGCGACCTGCGTGATCGGTTGGCAAAAAAGACAGGCATTCCTCTTGCCACTCTGTCCATGGGAATGAGTGGTGATTTTGAGATTGCCGTCGAGGAGGGAGCCACGCTTTGCAGGGTTGGATCGTCCATATTCGGAGAACTTTTAAGAAATGA
>Ga0114963_10001508_pt1 | contig 16100 bp, 8 predicted proteins | sample C_131016_EF_Meta_FD_87019 | JGI IMG/M metagenome (GOLD analysis project Ga0114963, IMG submission 87019) | Freshwater microbial communities from Lake Croche, Canada to study carbon cycling - C_131016_EF_MetaG | ecosystem: Environmental > Aquatic > Freshwater > Lake | place: Lake Croche, Canada...
CTCCTCGAGCCGGGCGTCGGCGAACACCGCCTGCAGGCCGAAGTACTCCCGCTGCGAGAGCGACTCGTACTTGTGGTCGTGGCAACGGGCGCACCCGTACGTGAGCCCCAGAAACGCCGAACCGACCGTGTCGGCGACGTCGGTGAGCCACTCGTATTCCCGCGTCTTCTCCCGCTGGATGCCCCCCTCGAACCGGCGCGGGCCGACCGCCAGGAAGAGCGCCGCGTCGGCCTCGCCCGCGGCCTCGGGCCCGGACGTGCCGGCGGCCCCGCCGGCGATCTCGTCCCCCGCGAGCTGCAGCGCGAGAAAGCGGTCCATCGGCAGGTTGTCGCGAAACGCGCGGATCAGCCAGTCGCGGTAGCGATGCGCGTGGGTGAAGATATAGTCGAGCTCGTAGCCGGCGCTGTCGGCATAGCGCACGACGTCCATCCAGTGCCGCGCCCAGTGCTCGCCGTAGGCGGTCGTGCCCAGGCCGCGGTCGATCGCGCCGAGCCAGGCGTCGGGGTCGGTCGACCGCTCGAACTCCCGCACCTCCGCCGGCTTCGGCGGCAGCCCACCGAGCGCGAACGACAGCCGGCGCAGCTGCGTGCCGCGGGCCGCCTCGGCGGGGATCGGCAGCCCTTCCCGCACGAGCCGCGCGAAGACGAAGCGGTCGACCGGATGGACGGCGCCGCCGGCGGCGGCGGGCTCCGGCACCACCGGCCGCCGCAGCGGCCGGAACGCCCAATGGCTCTCGAACGCCGCTCCTGCGGCGATCCAGGACTCGAGCACCGCCACCTGCCGCGCCGAGAGCCGCCTGCCGGTGGCGGGGGGCGGCATCACGACGTCGGCGTCGTCGGTGCGGACGCGGTGGACGAGGCCGCTGGCCGCGGGCTGCCCCGGCACGATTGCCGGCGCGCCCGACGCCGCCCCGGCCGTGGCGCCGGCACGCTCGTCGAGCCGCAGGTCGCCCTGCCGGTCGGCCGCCACCGGCCCGTGGCACCGCCAGCAGAACTCGGCCAGGATCGGCTGCACGTCGCGGGCGTAGCTGACCTCGTCGCCCCGCGCCGCGGGGGCCGCACCGGGCGGGCCCGACGCGCCGAACGCCACGAGGAGCGTCGTCAGCAGGAGATCGCGGCAGCGCATGGGGGCCTCGTCGGTTGGCGGGGGCCGCGGTCGTCGTCGCCGAAACGTCGCGCACGCGGCCACGCTCCCGCCGGACACGTGCGTCAGAGCTTGTCGGGCGTCACCTTCGTCCAGGGGCTCCACGCCCCGAACGCGTGCTGCTGGATCCGGCGCTTCCAGATCCTGTCCGTGCAGAAGGCGTAGAGGACGTCCAGATCCTTGCCGCCGATCGCCACCCCGGTGACGCGGCCGCGGCCGGGGACGGTGAGGATCACCTGCGTGGGCCCGTCGTCGGCGGTCACCTGGATGCCGCTCCGCGTGGCGATGAACTGCCGCCCCTCGCGCGAGGCGCAGACGCACTCGGCGCCCGCGTCGTCGTCCTGATCGGCGACGTGCAGGTGGAAGAACCGCTCCTTGTTGACGAGCGTGCCGTCGGCCGCGATCTGGTGGCTCCAGAGCCACTTCGACCGTCCCTCCGCCACCGACAGCAGCCACTGGTCGGGACGGACGGCCATCCCGGTGGCGAACCTGATCCCCGCATCGACACGCGTCTTCGTTCCGCCGCGCACCAGCCAGACGCTGCCGCCGTCGCGGGCGTCGCCGTCGTCGTTGCTCGTCACGTAGAGGCCGCCGTCGGGGCGGGCGAGGATGCTGTGGCCGCAGAGCCCCTCGAGCACCAGGCTGGCGTTGCCCGCCGCGTCGTACCGCAGCAGCCGGCCCGACCGCTCCGAGACCGTGTAGACCGCCCCATCGACCCCGACGGTGACGCAGTGCGCCGCGTCGGCGTCGGCGGCGAACGTCGTCACGTCGCCGTCGATCCCGATCCGGTGGAGCCGGTTGGCGGACGTGTCGGCGAAGTACACCTCACCGGCCGCGTTCGCCGCCGGCCCGCGCGTGCTCCGGAAGCCCTCGGCGACGAGCGTCCAGTCCTCGCCCGCGACGAGGATCTCCCGGGCCCGCGGCGCGCCCGTCCCCCGCGCCACCGGCCGCGGCCAGTCGGCCCAGAGATACGCCATCGCCTCCCGCCAGTGCTCCAGATAGCCGACGACGTGGCCGCCGTCGATGATCCGGAAGCGATGGTCGTAGCCGGAGAACGCGAGCGCCTTGGCCATCTCCTGATCGGCGAGGAACCAGTCGCCCGCGGCGTTCTCCATGTCGCGGGTGCCGGTCGTGAGAAACGCCCGGATGGGCCGCGGCTCGAACTTCCGCACCATCGTGGGAAACTCGTGCCCGCCCCGGAAGGCCACCCAGCTGCCGCTCGCCGCGTAGACGCGGCTGAACGACTCGGGGCGGTGCCACGCGGCGGTGAAGGCCGCGATGCCGCCGCTGCTGCCCCCGGCGATGCAGCGGTCGTTGCCGTCGCCGCTCAGCCGCAGCCCGCACTCGCGGGCGACGAACGGCAGCAGTTCCTCGTCGAGGAAGCGGGCGTTGTCGCCGTTGACGGCGTCGTATTCGAGATCGCGATTGCGTCGGTCCGCGGTGCCCGCCATCGGCGCGGGGAGCGTGCCCGGTCGCACGAACACCCCGACCGTCACCGGGATCTCCCGCGTGGCGATCATCGTCTCGAGCAGCTGCTTCTCGCGCGGGTTGTAGCCGTCGGTCTTCACGTAGACGCAGGCGGCGCGGGCCGCGTCGTACTGGGCGGGCACGAACACCGTCACCTCCCGCACCGTGCCGGGATACACCCGGCTCTCGGTGAACCGGAGGGTCTTGATCGCGCCTTCCCGGACGTCCTCGGGGCGGACGTCGGGGGCCGCGTAGCGCGGCGCGGCCTCGGCCGCCGGCGGCCCGCTGCCCGCGAGCGGCCGGATGAACCACCGCAGGTGCCGGTCGCCCGGTGCGTTGGTCCAGAGGTCGACCCGCGCTCCCGGCTCCGGGTTGCCGGCGAAGTGGTCGAGCCCCTGGCCGGGGGCGTGCTTCGCCACGAGCGTGTAGCTGCCGTCGTCCTGCCGCGTGAGCGACCAGAGCTGCGCGTCGGATTCCCGCGTCGGCTCGAGCACGACGGGCGTGCCGTTGCGGGTCTGGCCGTCGACCGCCGCCAGCGCGAGCCCGGGCCCCGACAGCGACCGCAGCCGGCACCAGCCCGCGGCCGCCGGCTCGACGAGCCACTTTTGGTTCGCCCCGTCGCCCGCCCGCTGCACCGCGACGACGCTCCCCTCGCGCGACAGCCCGTCCGCTCCGACGGCCGCGTCGAGCACGAGATCCGGCACGCTCGCCGAGACGATCCGGTAGGCGGCCCAATCCTCGCCGCGGGCCGCTCCGGCACCGACCACGAGCAGCAGCAAAAGACCCGCGACGCGCATCGGGCACCTGCGAAGAGAGGCGGGGAAATCCAAGCGGACAATGGCGACGGAGTATACCCCGGCAGCCGCCGCCCCGGGCCATGGTGGCGGCCTACCCGAGCGGCGGCGCGCCGACCGCGGCCCGCCGCCGATTGAGCGCGGTCCAGGCAGCGGCATCCTTGCGGAAGAGGTTGGCGAGCTGGGTGGCCGTCACGCCGAGGCTCGCGGCCGCGGGTGTCATCCGCATGCCGTGGGCCTCGAGCTGGTCGAGCGCCTCGGCGACGAGTGCCGGAAAATCATCGTGGCCGACCGCGATCACGAGCCGGCGCTCACGGATCCGCGCGGCCCAGAGGGGCGACGGGCCCGCGGCCGCCGGACAGCGATGCTCGAGGGCGAGCCGGTGGCGGAGGCGTCGGGCCGCGACCTGACGATTGTCGGCCTGGCTGCGGCGCTCGGAGGCCTCCGCGGCGATGCCGGTGGGCAGGTGGACGAGCACGACGGCGGTCTGCGTCTTGTTGCGGTGCTGGCCGCCGGGGCCCGTGCGTCGGGTGTGGGTTTCCCGGGTCTGCCGGAGCAGGTCGACGACGGGCAGTGCGGCGGGGTGCGGGGCCTGGGCATGCATGCGGGCGATCGTCGCAGCGGCCCGATCGGAAGGCAACGGCGATCCACCCCCTGCGCTCGGCCGCTCCCGTGCAGCGTCGGCGGGGCCGGACCGCACGGTGGTCCTCCGGCGCGGCGTGCGACCGGCGTCTCCGGGCCCGAATCACTTAGACTGAACGGGGCTCCGCACCCTACCGTCACGGCCCGTCCGACACGCGTCTTCCCCCGTCTTTCCATCCAGACCTCCGCATGGCCGCGCTCACCGTCGCCGAGATGATCGCCGCGCTGCGCGGCGCGGGCATGACGATCGAGGAGATCGCGGCCGCCGTCGGCACGGGCGGGCCGACGGTTTCGTCGTGGGAGGCCGGCCGCGTCAAGAAGCCCCGTGCGGCGACGCTCGCCCGGATCGAGAACCTCCATGCCTCGGTCGTCGGCGGCGGCCCGGCCGGCGACCGTCCGGGCGTGCCGCAGCTGCCCGGGTTCGGCAGCGACCCCGCCGCCGGTGCCGCGGCCGCCGGCCCCGTGCCAACCGCCGCAGCCGGCGACCCGGCCGTGCCGGCGCCGCAGCAGCGGCCCCGGCGTGCCACCGTCGCCGACCAGACCACCGCCGCGGCCCCTCCGGCCGACCGCCGCGCGGTGCCGCCGCCGCGGCAGCCCGGGGAGCGGTTCCGCTTCATTCACTGTGCCGATCTCCACATCGACAGCCCGCTCGCCGGGCTCCAGAAGATCGACGACGGGAGGGCGGCGTGGATCCAGACCGCCACCCGCCGCGCCTTCGCGCGGCTCGTCGACATGGCGATCGCCGACAGGGTGGATTTCGTCGTCATCGCTGGCGACCTCTACGACGGCGACTGGAAGTCGGCCGACACGGGGTTCTTCGTCCGCCGCCAGCTCCTGCGGCTCTCCGCGGCGGGCATCCCGGTGTTCGCGATCGCCGGCAATCACGACGCCCTGAGCCTCGTCTCCCGCTCCTTCCGCTGGCCGGAGGGCACCCATCACTTCGGCGGCACCGCCGGGAGCCGGGAGGTGCCGGGACTCAACGTCGTCGTCCATGGGCGGAGTTTCGGCGACCGGCACGAGTCGCGCGACTTCGTCGAGTCGTATCCGTCCGCCCGTCCGGGCGTGTTCAACGTGGGCATCCTCCACACGTCGCTCGCCGGTGCGACCGGCCATGGCGACTACGCCCCGTGCAGCCCGCCGCAGCTCGCGGGCCGCGGCTACGACTATTGGGCGCTCGGCCACGTGCACGTGCCGCGGATCGTGCAGGCCGGCCCGCACATCGTCTACTCCGGAAACATCCAGGGACGGGGCGTCGACGAGACCGGCCCGCGGGGCTGCTACGTCGTCACGGTCGACGACATCCGCCGGCCGGACGCACACTTCGTGCCCCTCGACGACGTCCGCTGGGAACGCATCGCCGTGCCCGTCGGCGGCGTCGCGGGCGCGTCCGCCGACTCGCCATCCGACGCCGCCGGCCCCGCCACCGTCGATGACGTCGTCGCCGCCGCGATCGACGCGCTGGAGGCCGCGCTGCCCGGCGACGACGCGCTCCTCGCGGCCCGCGTTGTGCTCACCGGCTCGACGTCGCTCCACCGCCGCCTCGTGAGCCGGCGCGGCTCGCTGCGGGCCGACATCTCGGCCACGATCGAAGGGCAGCTGCACAACCGCGTCTGGCTCGAGAAGATCCTCGTCGAGACGGTCGATTCGGCGCCGGCGCCACGCCCGCAGGACGGCGTGCCCCGCCGGGCCCGGGAGCTTCTCGACGACGAGTTCCGCCGGCTCCTCGACACCGACGTCGACGTCCTCCTCGCGGAGCATCCGGACCTGCGCACCCTCTTCGACAGCCTGCAGCCGCTCGACCAGGCGAGCCCCGGCCGGCGCGACGAGCTGCAAGCACCCGCGGCCTGGGCGCAAGCCGTCGAGGACGCCCGGGCGCTCCTCGCCGCCGAGTTCGGCGACCTCGACGGCCCTCCGGAGCGGTCGCCGTGAGAATCGACCGCCTGCTCATCCGCGGCTTCGGACCGCTCCGTGACCTCGACCGCGACTTCGCCGGAGGCAGCGAAGGGCTGCACGTCGTCTACGGCCCCAACGAATCGGGCAAGAGCCTCTCCCTGCGGGCCTTGGAGCACGGGCTCTTTCCAGTCTCCGGCAAGGTCGAGGGATTCTCCGACGAGGACCTGCAGCAGATCGACGTGCAGCTGGCCATCAGCCGACGGCTGCCGGACGGCACGCGGCAGCGGCTCGAGTTCCGCCGGCTGCGGTCCAAGGCCACCCGGATCGACGGCGTGACGTCGATCGACGAGGGGGAGATCACCGCGTTCCTCGGCACGGCCAGCCTCGACGTCTTCCGGCGCGCCTACGGACTCTCGTCGGAGCGCATCCGTGAGGGGGGCCGGCTCCTCCAGGAATCGAAGGGGGACATCGCGGCGGCCCTGTTCGCGGCGGCGACCGGCCTCGAGCGGGTGCGCGCGGTGGAAAAGGATCTCGACGCGCGGCACGCCCGGCTCTTTTCCCCGTCCCGCAACGCCACGAACCCGCGGATCAACGAGGCGATCCTGGCATTCCGCCGGAGCTTCGCCGAGTTTTCGACGGCCCTGCAGATGCCCGACGCCACCGACGATCTCGAGGCCCGTCTGGCCGCCTGCATCGGGAACATCACGGCGTCCGACCGGCGGCTCGAGGAGCTGTCCCGCCACCAGGCGCACCTCACGCTCGTGCGCGCCGCCCGGGGGGCGGCCGGCGAGCTCAACGCCGCCACCCGCCGGCTCGCGGAGCTCGGCGACGCCCTGCCGCTCGCCGACACCTTCCGTGCGCGGCTCGACGCCGCCCGCACGGAGGTCGCCCAGGCGGAGACGCTGGCCGCGCAGCACGCCGCGGCGGTCGCGGACCTGCGGCGGCGGCGCGATGCGATCGCGGTCGACGCGGGGGTGATCGCGGCCGCGGACGACGTCAAGTCGCTGCTGCGCTCCACCGACGAGCTGCGCGGCTTCGATCAGGCGATCCCCCGCCGGATCGAGGAGATCGCCTGTCTGGTCGAGGAAAACGCCCGCGCCTTCGCGGCGATCGAGGCGACGACCGGCGCGCGGCTGCGGGAGGCCGCGATCCTCTGCCCGAGCACGCACGACGACATCCAGGAGCTCATCACGGCGCACGGCCGCGTCCACTCCGCCTTCGACGAGCGGCGCCGCCAGGTCGACGACCTCCGGCGTCGGCTCGACACGCTGGGCCGCGAGCTCGCCCTGCTCGAGGAGGGCGGAGACGATCGCGACGTCGAGGCGCGGGTGGGGGAAATCCGCGACGCCGGCGACGTCGAGGCGCAGCTGGCGACGCACCGCGGCAGCCTCGCGGCCGAGACCGAAGACTACGCGGCTGCCTGCCGGCGGCTCGACGGACTCTCGACCGACGTGCCGGTCGAGGATCTCCGCGTGCCCTCGATGGCCGAGGTGCAGGACCACCGGGAGCGGTTTCGCGGGCTCGACGCCGAGCTGGCCGAGGCCGGCCGGGAGGCCCGGGCCGCCGCGGAGACGATCGCGTCGCTCGAGCGGCGCATCGCGCTGGTCGAGGAGGCGGCCGACCTGCCGGCGGAAGGCGAGCTCGAGCGGCTCCGCGCCGCGCGGGACGCGGCGCTGGCGTCGCTGGCCGACGACACGGGCCGGGGCGCGGTCGCGGGAGCGGCGGTCGCCGACAGGCTCGCGGCGATCGCCGACCTCGTCGCCGCGGCCGACCGCACGGTCGATCGGCTGCGGGCCCACGCCGACAAGGCGACGCAGCGGGCGCAGCACCGCGAGGAGATCGGCCGCCAGCGCGAACGGCTCGAACGGGCCGAGCGGGAGCGGAGGGATCTCTCGGCCCGCCGGGCGACCGCGGAGGAGGCCTGGTCCCGCCTCTGGCGCGACGTGGGGGTGCGGGCCGGTCCGCCCGTCGCCATGGAGGCGTGGGTGGCGATCCACGCCGAGTGCTGCCAGCGGGCCGGCACGCTGCGGGGGCACCGTCGGGACGCGGCCGTGCTCGAGCGGCGGGTCCGCGCGGAGCGGGAGGCACTCGCGACGATCCTCGCCGGCGTCGGAGGCGCGGCCGCACCGCCCGAGGCATCCCGCAAGCAGCTGCTCGCCCTCGTCGGCCGCGCGCTGGAGGAGCGCAAGGCGAAGACGATCGCCCGGCAGCAGAAGGCGCGGCAGATCGCCTCCGAACAGGAAAACCTCGCCCGGGCGGAGACGCTTCTCGACGCCGCGCGGGAGGAGGTCGCCTCATGGAACTCCCGCTGGGCCGCCTGCATGGGCGTGCTCGACCAGCCGGCCACCGTCACCACCTCGGTGGGCCGGTTCCTGCTCGATTCGATGCGCACCGTCGCCGCCCGCCAGCAGTCGATCGCGGAGCAGCGGGATCGCATCGCGGGCATGGAGTCGCGGCGGGACCAGATTCTCGGCGTGCTGCGCCGGGTGTGCGCCGTCCTCGGCCGTGCGGACGACCGCGCCGACATCGCGGAGATCGGCCGCGCCGCCGACGACCGGCTGCGGGCCGCCGAGAAGACCCGCGAGCAGCGGGAGACGCTCGATGCCGAGATCCGCCGGCACGAGGCGGATCTCGCGGCCGTCCGGCGGAAACGCGAGCAGGCGGAGGCGGTGCTCGCGACGTTGCGCACGGAGGCGGGAGTCGGTGCCGGGGACGCCGCCAGGGACGGTGCGGGAGACGATGTCGGGGACGACGATCGCCGACTCGACGAGGCCTGGCACCGCTCACGGCGGCAGCAGGAGGTGCGGGGCGAGGTGGACGGCTGGCGACAGCGGTTTCTCGTCGCCGCCGGGGCGGCCGACGCGGAGGCCCTGTTCGAGGAGTGCCTCGCCACCACGCCTGAGGCGCTCGACGACGAGGCGGGCCGGATCGACGACGAGGTGACAAGCCTGCGTGCATCGCGCGACACGCTCCGCGACGAACGGCAGTCGCTCCAGGCGCAGGTCGACGCCCTCGGCGGCGACCGGTCGGCCCGCGCGTGGGCGGAATGCCGGATGCACGAGGCCGCGGTCCTCGACCGCGTCGGGGAGTATCTGCCGCTGCGGCTGGCGACGCTCGCGCTCACGCGGGCCGCCCGCCGCTACCGCGACGAGCACCAGGCGCCCGTGCTCGGCCGGGCCGGCGCGCTCTTCGCCCGGATCACCGGCGGCGGCTACTCCGACATCCGGCTCGCCGAGAAGGACATCTACGCCGTCCGCGGCGGCGTCGCGGGGCGATCGGTGTTTCAGCGGCAGATGAGCGAGGGCACCAACGACCAGATGTACCTGGCGCTGCGGCTCGCGGCCCTCGAGCACGGCCACGAGCAGCAGGTCGACGGCAGGTCCGTCGAGCCCCTGCCGCTGGTCCTCGACGACGGTCTCGTGCACTTCGACGACGACCGCACGCGGGCGATGCTCGAGGTGCTCGCCGACGTCGCGGCGCGGATGCAGGTGATCGTGTTCACCCACCACCGCAGCGTGGTGGAGATCGCCCGGTCGCTGCACGCCGCCCGGCCCGAGTCGGTGTTCATCCAGGCCGCGGGCGGCGACTGACGGCCGCGTGGACCGCGTCCACCTGGCCGCTGGTCTCGGGCGCCGGCCGGTCGGCCTTCCGCGTGCCCCGTCGCGCCGCCGCGATGCGATCGAGGGCCTCCGCCGCGGAGACGCCCTGCGACACGTGCCAGCAGCCCACCACCGTGCCGGTGCGGCCCACGCCTCCCCAGCAGTGCACGTAGACCGACCGCCCGGCCGCCCGCTCGCGGGCGATGTCGGCGACGATCGCGTCGTAGCCCTCCGCCGTGGTCACCCCGAGGTCGCGGATGGGATGGTGGATGCGGGCGAGCCTACGGCCGCGGGCGGCGCCCAGCGCCTGCCAGCGGCCGGCGTAGGCGGCGAGACGATCGTCGTCGCGGGTGAGGTCGATGATCGTCTCGATCCCCGCGTCCGCGAGCAGGGCGAGCTTGTGGTCCCGCCCGTCGTCCGCCGGGTTGCCGGGATACTCGCCGGCCAGGATCCGGCCGGGCTCGACCCACCAGGCGTGGAGGTCGTCGTCGAACGCCCAGGGCCCGGCGACGCCGGTCGCCGCCGCGTGCAGACCGTCGGCGAGCGACTCGATCCGGCGTCGCAGCGTCAGCCGCTCCCGCCACGGCTCCGGAATGCCCCCGGCACCGAAGCGGGCGCCGGCCAGTTGTCCGGCGATCGCCGCCGTGGTGTCGGCATCGTCGCCGAGATTCGCGGCGCGGAGGACCGCCGTGCGGAAATCGTCCGCCCCGGCCACGGCCCAGATCGCCGCCTCGAGGGCCGCGACGCAGTAGCCCGTGCCCCTGATCGCCGGCGGCTGCTTCGACCGCCAGCCCCCCCGGGCCACCACCTCCACCTCGGGATGCAGGGCCCCGTGCGACCAGAAGTCGCCGGCGGCCACCGTCTCCCACGGCGCGCCGCGGACGAGCGCCGCCGTCATCGCCGCGAGCAGCCTGCAGGCGTCGACCGGACGCGACGCCGGATGTGTGGGCCGGCTCGACGCCGCCGCCATCGTCACCGCCGCGGCGGGATCCTGCGACCAGCGGATCGCCACGGCCGCCAGCCGCATCAGCGACCCGTTGGCCGCCGATTCCTCGTCCACGTCCGGGGCGTGCGGCGCGCCGGTGCGTTCGAACCGCGCGAGCTGATCGCGGGTCGTGATGCCGACGTCGAAACACCGGCCGTTCGACGACAGATACCCCTCGCGCATCCAGCGGACGTACCGCCGCATCTGGTCGGCGGGATCGTGGCCCCTGCGGTCGAGGAGTGATTCCGCCAGGCACAGGCCCATCGCCGTGTCGTCGGTCCACTGCCCCGCCTCGAGGGCGAAGGGGCCGCCGCCGACCATGTCGGTGAGCGGCGTGAACGAACCGGGCCGCCGAAACTCGACGGTCGTGCCGACGGCGTCACCGGCCGCCATGCCCAAGAGCGCGCCCCGCGCCCGGTCCCGCGCGGCGTCCCACGCCGCCCCTCGCGCCCGATCGTCCCCTGCAGCCGCCATCGAATCGCCTCCATTCCCGGGTGGTTCCCGACGCCGGGCACCGTCGGGCGACGAATCGCTCCCGGCACGTGCGTCCGCCGCCGGCCCGCCGCCGGCCCGCCCGCGGGCGCCGGCTACGCCGCCACCTGATCTCCGTCGTCCGCCGCCAATGCACGTCGTGATGCGGCACGGTCGCGCCGCCGCATCATCGCCGGGCCGCGGACAACGTTGGTCCGACCGCGGGATGTCGGCCGCCGCCCGCGTCGCGCCGGCCGACGGACGGCGTCAGCGGCTCGGGGCCTCGAGGCGATCGGGAACGTTGTCGTTGTCCCGGTCGAAGGGCAGCGGGTCGTCCTCGTTCGGGCGGCCGTCGCCGTCGGCGTCGCCGCCCCGCGAGAGCCAGTCGCCATCGGCCGGGAGGAACTCGCCGCGACGCACGAGCACGCGATGGAGATACTCGACGCACTCGGCGCGGGTGAGCGGCGGGCCGGACTTGTCGTCCCTCCCGCCACCACCGGCGGCGAGGCTCGGAAACGTCGGCAGGTGCACCGCGGCGAGCCAGCGGTCGAGCGTGCCCCAGGTCGCGGCCGCGTCGGGCGCGAAGGCGGCGGGCCGCTCGCCGTGGTCGCCCCAGCGATACACGGCCTCGATGGCCGGCCGCGCGGCGTCGGCGGCGGGCACGTCGGCGAAGAGCGGCGCGGCGCCGACGTCGGGCCACTCGGGGGCGTCCGGCAGCGCCCGCACGAGCCGGGCCAGCGCCGCCGCCAGCTCCCGTCGCGTCACCACCTGCCGCGGGCGGAAAAACAGGCTGTCGGCGTCGGCCTGCCAGATCCCGCGGACCGTGAGCAGGTTGGCGGCCTCGAAGTGCGACTCGTCGGGCCGCACGTCGTGCCAGGGCCAGAGCAGCGTTCCCGGCCCGCCCGCTCCGCGGACGAGCGTCGTCTGCACCGCCCGGATCCGCCGCGGCGAGCCGGCGACCGTCCGCGGGGCGACCCCCTCGCTCAGCGCGAACGCGGCCAGGGTGCCCGCGGCCGTGCCGACGTGCATCATCTGGCCGTGCAGCCGCAGCGACGACTGCACGAGGCTGGTCACGCCGATGTTCTTCGAGCATCCGAGCAGGCCGTCCATCGTCGCCGGCACGAGGCCCCGCAGCGGAAACATCGCCCGGTCGGTGTGGCTGTTCCAGTCGCGCGTGCCGTGGAACCTCGGCTGCCAGGGCTGCGTGGGATCGTCGTCGACGAACGTGCGGCGGGTGGGGTGGAAGTCGATGTTGAACTGATAGCCGAAGACGCCGTCGGGCACCATCGCGGCGGCCCAGCGGGGCCTGTCCTCCGCCGTCCGCACGTCCTGCTCCCGCAGCACGTAGACCGCGTCGAGCCGCAGCCCCTCGCGGACGTAGGGCTTCGGCGGAAGGCGGTCGGGCGTGCCGTAGTCGTCGGCCAGCCTCATCGAGCGAAACGGCGGCGGCGGATCGCCGGCGGGACCACGGGCCTCGGTCTGGAGCCAGTGGACGAACTCGAGCGCCCGCTGCCGCGCGTCGGCGAACACGATCCGCCGCTGCGCGGCCGTCATGGTGACGATGTTCCGCGTCGAGGCGCCGGCCTCGTCCGCCTCGAGCGCGTCGACGACGTGCCGCGGCAGCGTGCAGAGCGGATAGTCCTGCGCGGGCCAGTTGAGGATCACCGCCTCGGTGCCGGGAGCGAGGTCGAAGTGCCGGCGGTCGACCATCCGCCGGTGCGTGTAGATGCTCCAGCCGGCTTTGTTGTAGATGCCGCCGCTGCCATCCCAGTCGACCCATGGCAGGGCCTTCCGCACGTCGGCAAAAGAGCGGGAGTCGTACCGGGGCGGCTGGGGGATCGGGCTCTCCTCCGCAGTCTCCCGCAACAGCGGGCAGAACGAGATCGGATTCATCTCCTGGTGGCCGCCCGGCTCGAGCGACACAGGCGCGCTCGGCTCACCGAATCGCGACCGGAGGTCGGGGCCCGCCATGAAGCCCGCGCCGCTGAGCCGGATGACGTCGCCCCAGTCGCTCGAGTCCATCGTGAGCGTGGCGTTCACGCGCAGCGTGCCCGCCACGGCGTCGGCGCGGGCGAACTCGACGCCGGTCACCCGACCGTCGGCCACGGCTACCCGCACCGGCTGCCACGGGGAGAGCACGCGGATCTGGCCGGTGCCCTCGCCGCTGAAGGCCGCGAGCCACTCGGCGAAGATCCGCGCCGCGGGCCGCGGCTCGATCGTGTTCGCGCCGCACCAGCCATTGCCCGGCCGGGCGATCCCGTAGGTGCGGCGATTGTGGTCGTGGATGCGGTCGAGGATCTCCTGAAAACTGCCGCTGGCCGGAAAATCGGTGCGTTTCCCCTCGACGATCGTCCACTCGTCGATCGGCCCGATGCCCTGGGTGCAGAACTGGCCGCCGAGCCAGTCGACGTCGTTCACGAGCACGATCCGCCCGACGCCGAGCCGCGCCGCCTGCACGGCCGCCGCGCATCCCGACTCGTCGCCTCCCACCACGAGCAGGTCGGCCTCGATCGTCTCGCCGCGCACGACGGCCAGCCCACCGAAGCCCGGCACACCGAAGCCAGGCACACCGGCGCCCAGCGACACGCCCACCGACACGGCACAGCAGACGGCCCGACACAGGCCGCGCACGATGCCGTGCCGGAAGGGCCGGAGCATGGCACGGGGGCGAACGTCGCAGACGCGCCGGCCGGATCGGCGGCCGGACCGCGCCGGCGGCGTCAGAGCTGTGCGATCGGCTGGACCATCGGCCACACCCGGATCTCCTCGGTGACCAGATGCGGCGGCAGCCGTGACGCCTGCAGGACGATCCGGCCCATGTCGGCGGGGGAGATGCAGCGCGTCAGGATCTCGGGATCCCGCGGGGGCAGTCCCGCGCCGGCGGTGAAATCGGTCTGTCCCCAGGAGGGCAGCACCGAGGTCACCCGCACCCCGTGCGGCCGCAGCTCGGCCAGCAGGCACCGCGTGAACATGAGCAGGCCCGCCTTCGCGGCCGAATACGCGGCCCAGCCGGGCCAGGCGTGGACGGAGCAGGCGCTGCCGATGTTGACGATGAGCCCGTCCCCCTGCCGCTGCATCATCGCCGCGGCCCGTCGGCAGCCGAGCATGGCGCCGGTGAGGTTCGTGGCGATGCTCCGCAGCAGGGCGTCGTCGGTCTGCTCGGCCACAGGCCCGATCTGCACGCCCGCGCCGGCGTTGTTGACGAGCACGTCGAGCCGTCCCGACACCCGGAGCACGTCCGCCAGCAGCCGATCCCAGGCGGCACCATCGGCCACGTCGGCGACAAAGGGCGTCGCGCCGATGCGGGCGGCGGTGGCGTGCAGCGTGTCGGCGTTCCGGCCGGTGATCCAGACGCGGCTCCCGGCGGCCGCGAAGGCCTCGGCGATGCCCGCGCCGTAGCCGTGGCCGCCACCGGTGACGACCACGGCGGCCGGTGTCGCATGGTCGTCAGGTGAGATCGTGTTTGTCATGTGAAATCCGAGGAGCGGCGGCGTTATACCGCAACCGCAGGCGGGCCGGCTACGTGCCCGCGTCGTCGCCGGTCTCGCACCCGGGCCGCTCGATCAGATCAGCACGCGCAGATCCGCGCGCGGCGCCGGCGACGACGCGACCTCCGCCGGGTCGCTCGTCGCCGTATCGCGCGGGGTGTATGCTCTCGCCGCCGCCGGGGGTGGTCCCGCGGCTGTCCGTCGGCACCCGCCCTCAGGCCCCTTCCTCCGCGGCCACTGCACCGCCACCGGGGAGCCCTTCCATGCCCGCCCACGCGATCGCCCTGCTCGGCACGGGCCTGATCGGCGACTTCTACACGATGGCCCTCCACGCCCATCGCGGCGCCGACCGGGTCGCCATCGCCTACTCGCGCTCCGCCGACCGCGGCCGGGCGTTCGCGGCGCGGTGGAACATCCCCGCCCACACCACCTCGATGCAGGAGGCCATCGACCACGCGGCCGCCGACGTCGTGCTCGTGGCGCTCCCCAACCACCTCCACGAGGAGGCGGTGGCCGCCGCGGCCCGGGCGGGCAAGGCGGTGCTCTGCACCAAGCCGCTCGGCCGCACCGCCGCGGAGGCCGCACGGATGCTCGCCGCGGTCGAGCAGGCGGGCGTGTTCGCCGGCTACCTCGAGGATCTCTGCTACACGCCCAAGACGCTCAAGGCCCTCCGCGCGGTGGAGGCGGGGGCGATCGGCGACGTCACCTGGGTGCGGTCGCGCGAGGCCCATCCCGGCCCCCACTCCGCCTGGTTCTGGGACGGCCGGCTCACCGGCGGCGGCCCGATCATCGACCTCGGCTGCCACTGCATCGAGATCATCCGCAACTTCGTCGGCAAGGGGAACCGGCCGGTCGAGGTGCTCTGCACGACGTCCACGCTCGTGCATCCGATCGACGACGAGGACAATGCGATCGGCCTGATCCGCTTCGAGTCGGGGGCGATCGGGCAGTTCGAGGTGTCCTGGACGTTTCGCGGCGGCATGGACCTGCGGGACGAGGTGGCGGGCACCCGCGGCTCGATCTGGCTCAACCACTTCCTCCGGACCGGCTTCGAGATGTTCACGGCCGGCGGCGGCGCGGGCTACGTGGCGGAGAAGGCCGAGACGCAGAGCGGCTGGCTCTTCCCGGTGGGCGACGAGGCCGCCGAACTCGGCTACGTCGACATGTTCAGCGACATGTTCGGCTGCCTCGACGAGGGCCGCACCCCGCGGGAGACGTTCTACGACGGCTACGTGGTCAACGCGCTCATGGACGCCTGCTACCGCTCGGCGCGGGAGAAGGCCTGGGTGCCGGTGACGTGCGACTGGCGCGGGGGCGCGACGCCGCGGATCGCGGCCAGGCCTGAGCACCACGACGGCCGGATCGTCATCAAGCGGGAGTTGCTTCCCGACGGCCGCGCGAAGCTGATCCTCAAGGACCCGCGGACCGGCGATTTTTCCGACGTCGTCACTGCGGTCCCCGGCGGTTGACGCCGCGGCGGCCGCGGGCCGGCGCCGGTGCCTCCGCGGGCGGCATCACGCCATGCTCCACGAACAGCTGCTCGTGGTGCCGGCCGAAGGCCGTCGCGGTCGTCTCGAGCCCGGGGGGCTCGAGCGCGGCCGCCCAGGCCCGGAGCTTC
>Ga0114963_10001512_pt1 | contig 16072 bp, 14 predicted proteins | sample C_131016_EF_Meta_FD_87019 | JGI IMG/M metagenome (GOLD analysis project Ga0114963, IMG submission 87019) | Freshwater microbial communities from Lake Croche, Canada to study carbon cycling - C_131016_EF_MetaG | ecosystem: Environmental > Aquatic > Freshwater > Lake | place: Lake Croche, Canada...
AACGCTAAAAACCGTTACCGGGGCAACGCTAAAAACCGTTACCGGGGCAACGCTAAAAACCGTTACCGGGGCAACGCTAAAAACCGTTACCGGGGCAACGCTAAAACCAGATAGTAATACGCCATCGGAGCGGTAAACAGCAGTGAATCGAAGCGATCCAGAATGCCGCCATGACCCGGCATTACGGCTCCGAAATCTTTGATGCCTAAATCCCGCTTCATAGCGCTCTCCGCCAGATCGCCCATCTGTCCGAGCGCCCCGATAAGCGCTCCCAGAAAGATCGTATGAATCAGCGGGATTCCGATCCATGTCCCCCAGAGAATCGACATGGTAGTCGCAGCGATCACTCCCCCGATTGCACCCTCGGTAGTTTTTTTGGGAGAAATATGGGGGGCCAGCGGCGTTTTCCCCCAGCGTAACCCCACGAAGTAGGCGCCGGAATCGGTGCTCCAGGTCACGGCGCAACAGTAGAGAACAAGCCATGCTCCCAGCGATGTCATATCGAAATAGGGAATCACAGCATTCTGGAAGGGCCAGACATGCACGGAGCCGGGAATCATCCGCAGGAAAATCAGATACGACATCAACCAGCCGACATAAACAACGCCGACGAAGGTAACCCCCAGATTCGCAACCGGTTCCGGATCACGTCGAAAGATCTGATAAATAAGTGTCAGAATGACAAGCGTGGCGAAAACGGCGGGCAAGACGGACGGGTAAAGATTCACGCTGATCGCCCATGCCGCGACCTGCATCATTCCGATAGCGATAATGCCCAGAATCCATGTCGGACGAAAACCGCGTAGACGAACGCCCCGGAAAAATTCCCAGCCTCCCAGAAGAGCGCTCAAAATGATCGCGGAGGCGAAGGGCACTCCCCTCACCGCCGAACCGATATCCGCGAACGAGACCGCCAGACTGAAAGGAATGCCCACAAAGGAAGAAAGAAGCCGGACTAGCAACCCCGGCGGCATTGTTTCCGCCGCCAATCGCATCCGCTCCCGCGCTTCATGCGCATGAGCGCGGGCGAGTTCCAACGCCTGCTCCTGCGCCTCGCGGAACAATTCCTGCGTCTCTTTCGTCCGCTCCTGTGCAATTTCCTGGGCGCGGTGGAATTCGTCAATCAGCGCCACAACAACCCCTACTCCCGCTTATGATCCCTGCCGCTTTCCCCTGTTGCGCGGCGTACAGCGTATTCCCAATCTTGAACGGTATCGATATCCGCCGCCAAACGCGCATCGGCGTTCAGCAATGCGCGACACTGGCTTCCTGTAATTTGCGTCGCTTTGTCTTCCACTTCGGGAATGGTCAATCGTCGAAGAAGAAATTTAAAGAAAAAAGGCATTCCCAGTAGACGAGCCATCGCCCACTGGCTTTTTCTTGCTTCAAATACCGCTTCAATGATCGCATGGTTCCGTTCGATTGCCACCGGTTTTACGAACGTTAAGCTACCGCCGGTGTACTCTTCGCCATCAATAGGCGCCCAGATATTGGGCGAATCGGGAAAGCGAGCCTCGTAGGCGGCTCTCGTCACCACAGGAAATAGTATATCGCCCTCTGCATCGGCGGCTCGTGCGATAGCGTCTGCCACTGCTATCGCGGAAAGACCATACATATCCGAGGCGGCGAGGATCGCCCGTCCCTTGCCTGCTTCTCCATGAATCGCTCGCAATCCGGCGATCATATTGTCCGAACCGCTTGCGCCTTCTGGCAGGAGAAGATTTGCTCCCGCATCCAGAGCGATCTCCCGGACGCTCTCTGGACCGACGACGGCAATTGTACTGACGCCGCCAGATTCACGCAAGGCGGAAACGACAATCTCCAGCAGAGGAACGCCCCTGATCTTCAACAGCGCCTTGATATCGGTTCCCACTCGCGCCGCCAACGCTTCCGGCAAACGTCCACCCGCCGTCACGACCGCCGGAATCAGGCTTCCTTTCATCCGTTACCGTACCAGAACTTTCAGTCCGCGCGGAACCATCGCCACATCCATCGGCGTTAGTCCGTTGATTTCACCGTCGATATTCAGGGGAAGGGACGGAATAGTCTTCAGCGAAAATTTCCGCGCTTTCATCATCACCACGCCCGAATGATTCAAGTGCTTACCCTGAGCGACCAGAGAAATAAGCGGCAACAGTTTCGCCTTGGGTAACGCCTTGATGATGAGAATATCGATCAGACCATCATCCATCTCGGCGTAGGGAGCCGCCATCATGCCTGCGGCGTACACCTTACCATTCAGGGCTGACACCATCATAGCTTTGTCGGTGTACTTCTCGCCATCGGAGGTTTCCAGTTCCAGACGGAAAGGCTTGAAGCTGGGGAATGTTTTGGCGATAGCCAGATAAAACGCCAGGCGTCCTTTCGTGAAGCGAATGGACTGATTCATCGTTCGCATCACCTGCGCATCGAAGCCGGTGCCGCAGTTGTTAATGAAGGGCGTGCCGTTGATCAGTCCGATATCGATACGTCGCAGGTTCCCCCCCAGAACGGTGGCGGTAGCTTCCGGCAGATCGAGACGCAGATTCAGATTCCGCGCAAAATCGTTCCCGGTTCCGACAGGCAGAACGCCCAGCGTCGCTTCCGTACCGTAGATTCCCCTTGCGACATCTCCGACCGTACCATCACCGCCGTAGCCGACGACAATATGATTGCGTTGCGCCGCCTGCCGCGCGAGTTCCACGGCATGCCCCGGTCGTTGCGTCGGTATCCATTCCCAGCCCGGCCCCATCAGTTCCCGAGCTTGCGCCAGCATTGCCGCTCCTGTCTTACGACCCGCGACAGGATTGTAAATGACCGCTCCACCCTCTGTGACCAGTTGCTCCATGTTGCCTGAGGCTACTTTCCGCCGGACGCTTCTTTACTGCCGGACGCTTTTACCAAAAGTATACCGATGCAACGAAGAATGCGTCAATGGGAATAATGTTCTGATCATGTGATCTTTCTAACAACAACTGACAAGCATCTTTAGTTTCCAGAATAAAAGCGGGCACATTCTTCATTTATTCCTCGTTTATAGCAATGACAAACAAGAAGCGAAGCGCAATAAATAAACTCTTACATAGCGCCTCGCGGAGAAAGAAAGACAGATGCTTAAAAAATTCATGACGGTCTGCGCCGTCGCCGTAATCGCGCTTAGCGCCAATATCGCCCGCGCTCAGGACAAGACTATTGTTGAAATCGCGGCGAGTGATCCGCAGTTCTCGACGCTGGTCACGGCGGTCAAGGCAGCCGGGTTGGTAGATACCCTCAATAGCGCCGGACCTTTCACCGTGTTCGCCCCGACCAACGATGCTTTTGCAAAAGTTCCCAAGGACGCTCTTACGAAACTGCTCGCGAACAAGGAAGCCCTGAAGAAGGTTTTGCTGTACCACGTCGTTTCCGGCAAAGTTTTGTCCACCGACCTGAAGGATGGCATGAAGGCGAAGACCGCCGCCGGTCCGGAAGTGACGATCAAGACCAAACCGGCGCCGATGGTCAATAACGCGAAGATCATCAAAGCGGACATCGCGGCAAGCAATGGCGTCATTCATGTAATCGACACCGTCATTATGCCGAAGGCGCCTAAGTCAGGCAAGATGACCCCCAAGATGTAATCGGTATATTTTCGCTCAAAAGCGAATTTGCAATAAAAAAAGTCCTCCTAATAATCATATAGGAGGACTTTTTTTATTTAAATTGCGTGAAATTAATCTATAATGGGTAAAATAGTATTATCACGCCATGAAAAAATCCGTTTACCGCATTCCTTCCGAGGAAATTGTCGCTATTCTCGATCAAAAGCAGACGCCAGCAGCAAGCCTGTCGCCTGATCGCAGCGCTTTATTACTCGCGGATTACGAACTATACCCCTCCATAGAACTACTGGCGCGCCCCTTTTTACGACTGGCGGGTATCCGTGTCGATCCTGCTCTCTCGGCGACGCAACGAACCATCCGATATACCGGGCTGTCGATTATGGAAATCGATACCGGGGCGTCGCAAACAGTTACCGGGTTGCCGGAAAATGTCAGCATCAGTTTTCCCTCCTGGTCGCCGGACGGACGCCGCTTCGCCTTTACCTGTGATACGGATCAGGGCGTCACCCTGTGGATCGGCGAACGTGATACCGCCACCTGTCGCCGTATTCCCGATGTCTATGTCACCGATATCCTTGCCGGTCCGCTTCTGTGGCGCGACGATAATCGATCCTTATGGATTATGCAGATTCCCACGCAACGGGGACGGGCGCCGCAAGCGGAACGTATTCCCGCCGGCCCGGTGATTCAGGAAACGGAAGGGAAATCCACCCGGGACGCCACTTATCAAGACCTTCTCCAGAACGCCCATGATGAGGCGTTGTTCGTTTACTATGCCTCATCACAACTGTCAGTCGTCGACCTTGATACGGATGTCGTCTCACCGATTGGGGAACCCGGTCTGTTTCTCGCGATTCGTCCTTCACCGAACGAAAAACATCTCCTTGTCATCCGTCTGCACCCTCCCTTTTCCTACCGGGTCCAGTACAGTGATTTTGCGCGAACGCAGGAAATCTGGGACGCTGAAACCGGCGCGACCGTCCACCTGATCGCCGATTTACCCGTTGCCGACGAGGTTCCTCCGCAAGGCGTTCCTACTGGTCCCCGCAATATCCAGTGGCAACAGAAAAAAGACGCGACGCTGTTCTGGGCGGAAGCGCTGGATGGCGGTGACCCTCTTGCCAAAGTCTCGCATCGTGACAAACTTTTGCGTCTTTCCGCTCCCTTCGATAGTCCTCCACAGGAAGTGACACGGGTGACACACCGCTTCTCCGGCTGGGACTGGTGTGACCGTGAAGACGAAGTCCTACTGACGGAATATGACCGTGACCGCCGATGGCGCACAACCTATCACCTTAATTTGACAGACCCAGAGGGGACACGTAAAGTCCTGTTCGATCTGTCGATCAATGATGCCTACAATGCTCCGGGCAGTCCTGTTTACCAGATGCAACCAGACGGGCATCGGACGATGATTCAGGACGGTGACAGCATTTATCTTGCAGGGCGGGGCGCGACGCCGCAGGGAGACCGCCCCTTTCTCGATACGCTCAATCTGCTAACCGGGACTAAAGAACGTCTATTCGTTTGTGCGGAGGACTGTTACGAGTCTTTTATCGCCTTTGTTGGCAATGACCGAAGCCGCTTGCTGACCAGTTACCAGACCCGAACGCAACCGGCGAACTATTTTATCCGCGACCTTACCTCCGGGGATAGAAAAGCGTTGACCCATTTCCCCGACCCGCACCCGCAAATCACGGGGTTGAAAAAGGAAATTGTGCGCTACGCCCGCTCAGGAGACGGCGTCCCGCTTTCCGGCGCTCTTTATCTCCCCCCGGGCTATCAGCCGGAGTCCGATGGCCCTTTGCCACTGATAATGTGGTCTTATCCGCTGGAGTACAGCGACGCCGCCACGGCAGGGCAGATCCGTGGAAGCGAAAACACCTTTACCCGTCTCGCCGGAACATCGCCACTCTGGTTTGTGACACAGGGATACGCCGTCCTCGACGATGCGACCATGCCGGTCGTCGGTGACCCGGAAACCATGAACGACACTTTTGTGGAGCAGATTGTCGGCGCTGCGAAAGCGGCGATCGATGAATTAGCGCAACGGGGTGTCATTGACCCTAATCGCGTTCTTGTTGGGGGACATAGTTACGGTGCGTTCATGACCGCGAACCTTCTTGCGCATGCGCCCGGTATGTTCGCCGCAGGCATCGCTCGCTCAGGCGCGTACAACCGAACACTGACTCCCTTCGGCTTTCAAAGCGAACGTCGTTCTTTCTGGGAGGCGACGGACATCTATATCAAGCTGTCTCCGTTTACCTATACCAACCAGATCAAAGAGCCGATATTACTGATTCATGGTCAGGAAGATAATAATCCCGGCACTTTTACCATGCAGAGCGAGCGCTTCTTTCAGGCGTTACAGGCAAACGGCGCCACGGCGCGTCTGGTTCTTCTTCCGCACGAATCGCATGGCTATCGCTCCCGCCAGTCCGTTCTGCATACGCTCGCAGAAATGATCGACTGGGCGAATAAGTACGTGAAAAACAAAAGTTAGCTCTATATTCCCCCTGCGTCCCCAGAACTAGCGCTGCCCTCTTTCTATCCTTTTGGATCGTTGGCGGATTCCACATCAGGATATACTCCCGATGAATGAGCTATCCCACTCTCACCTCTTTCGCTTTTTTGTTCGCGTTAGTCGTTGACGGTAGTACGAGACGAGCGTACAATCAGAGAAAGCGTTTTACCGGAAAGGGAAATAATGTCTTCTATTGTTGCAAACAGGTCAGTCACCGAGGCGGAGTTGCCAGAACTGGACAGTGAATATCCGCTGACATCACAACAGATCGCCTCCTATCAGGAAAAGGGGTATATCCTTCTCCGTGGAGTCGCCTCCCCGGAGGAGACGGAGACGTACCGTGCTATTATCACCGAAATTACCAATGAGTACGCCAAAACCTACAAGCCCCTTTCGGAGCGAGATACATATGGCAAAGCGTTCATTCAGTTGAGTAATCTCTGGGAAGAACATGAGGCAGTGCAAAAATATGTTTTTGCTCGACGCTTCGCTCGTATCGCCGCCGAACTGATGGGCGTGGACTCCGTTCGTCTCTATCATGATCAGGCTCTCTACAAAGAACCAGGTGGCGGACATACTCCCTGGCATCAGGATCAGCAGTACTGGCCACTGGATGGGGTCAAGTGCGTCACCCTCTGGATGCCGCTGGTGAACGCCTCGGAGGACATGGGAACGATGCGCTTCGCGGCAGGCTCGCAACAACTGGGCTATCTGGGACCAATGAACATTTCGGATGATTCCGAGGTTCAACTTTCCAATATGGTAAAAGAACATGGGTACGAAATCGATTACGCCGGGGCGATGCAGGCGGGCGACGCTACTTTTCACAATGGATGGACGATTCACGGAGCTCCCGGCAACTCTTCCCTGACCCAGACACGGGAAGTGATGACGATCATCTATTTGGAAGATAACGCCATCATTACCGAACCAGATAGCGGCAGTCGCCAGAACGATCTCAAGCGCTGGTTCCCCGGATTGGCGCCGGGCGATATCGCCACCAGCAAACTCAACCCCTTGCTCTACCATAAGGAAAAAATGCCGTGATGATGTATGTGGGTGCGGAGGGGGACGTATTGCAGGGCAAGATACTGAAGGCGCGGGGCGCCGTGATGGATATGTCTCCGGAAGCCTTCGGTTTTTTGCGTTCCTCGATAGATATCGTAGACGATGTCGAAGCGTTACGCGCACGCATGACCGAGGACGGCTATCTTTTTCTGCCCGGCTTACTGAACCGGGAACAGGTAATCGCAGGACGCAAGACGATACTGGAACGCGCCGCCACCGAAGGGATTCTCGACCAAGAATTCCCGGTGGCGGACGGGATTCTCAAAAAAGGCGTCAATCCTTACTTCCGCCCGCAATACACACAGGAAAACTCCGACCTGTTACGCGTGGTCTACGATGGTTCGATGATCGCATTTTTCGACCGACTTTTCGGCGAACCGACCCGTCACTTCGACTATACCTGGCTTCGCGCCGTTGGGCCGGGGCCAGGGACATCACCGCATTGCGATATCGTCTATATGGGACGCGGCACTTTCAATCTGGTCACTGCATGGACGCCTTTTGGCGATATTCCGCTGACAGTTGGCGGTCTGATGTTGCTGGAAAACTCGCATCGCCGACGCGACCTGACGAGCGATTATCTACAGCAGGATGTGGATAGCTACTGCCAGAACGGCCCGAACGCCACCCTGATCCGCGAAGGAAAGATGCACTGGGAACACTGGCGTAACTGGCGCACTAAGGGCGCCGATTGGGATGGAGCAATCTCCAATAACCCTGTCGCGTTACGTCAGGAATTCGGCGGCAGGTGGCTTACCTGTCCTGAGTATCGTATGGGCGATGTCCTTTTGTTCAGTATGGCGACCGTCCACGGCAGTATCGATAATCAGACACAGGTTCTCCGCCTATCGACCGACACGCGATATCAGCCCGCCAGCGAACCGGTGGATGAACGCTGGATCGGCGATAAGCCGATTGCGCACGGGATTACCGCCAAACGCACTAAAATCTGCTGACTATCAGGTATGCTTAGAAAGGTCACGTCAGGAACGAAAATCCATCCTGACGTTACGTGCGGCGAAAGCTTTTAGGCATTCGCCGCAGCGCATGACACTTTTGAGAGGAACCTAAACCATGTCGGATATTACGACGTTAACACCGGAAGAATTAACAGAATTGCGCGAAGGACCAGCCCTTGCAGGCGCCATCGTTGCGTCCGCCAGCCCGAACCTGATGGATATGTTCTCGGAGATGGGAGCGGCAGTACGAAAAATCGCCGCTGCCAAAAAGGAATTTCCGAATAATGCGCTGATCGGTCGGTTGATCCCGGATGCCGAAGAAGCCAAAACCGCCGAAACTCCGAAGATGCCGGAAATCCCTTCCGGAGCGGATGCGGCGGGTCGTCAGGCGGCGCTGGTTGCAGAATTAGCGAAAATTGCCGCCATCGCCGATAAGTACGGCGTCGAAGGCGCAGAGTACAAAAAATGGGTCTATTCGGTCGCGGTTGCGGTCGCCGAATCTGCTAAAGAAGGTGACTTCCTGGGTTTTGGCGGCGTTCTGGTCAGCGAGGATGAAAAAACGGCTCTTGCCGCCATCGCTGGCGCACTGAATGTAACGCCATAGGCGCGTAAAGACACCAGACTCAACGAATCAAACTAAACCACCAACGGTTATTATCGCCCCGAGTCTCCTGTTTCCTGATTGTCTTTACCGGCAATCTCTGAGACAGGAGTCTCGGGGCGATCATTGTTTTTGATGCCGTCAGCTGGAAAGTCTCGCGCCGGAACGGAAAGCGTTGCCCAAACGGGACTTTAGAGGCAAAATCGCAGGGAGGTAAGAAAAAAAGATGAATGTCTTGATTATCGGCGGAACCGGACTGATCAGTACAGCGACGACGCGGCGACTTCTGGAAAAAGGCGCTACGGTCACTCACTACAACCGTGGGAAACGTTCTGCGGAGTTCGATGGGCGCGTTGCCACTATCACCGGCGATCGTTATGACCATGTTTCCTTTGAGGCGCAAATGGCGTCTCTGCCCTACTTCGATGTAGTGATTGACATGATCGGCTACGCCCCGGAGGATGGACGGAGCCTGATACGCGCTTTCAGCGGCAAAACGAGCCATCTTGTTTTCTGTTCGACAGTGGATGTTTATGATCGCTTCGCCCTGCAAAAGAATCCCTGCTACCCGATCCCGGAGGGTGTACCGCTGGGCGGGCGTAACGATTATGGACGCAACAAGGTAATCTGTGAAAATATTCTACAGGAAGCGTCCGCAGGCGGAGCGTTTCCCCTGACCATTCTGCGTCCGGCGCACACCTACAACGATGGCGGGGCGATAATTCACTCCTTCGGATGGGGAACTTTCTGGATTGACCGCCTGCGCAAAAATCGCCCGATCATCGTCCATGGGGATGGCATGTCGCTCTGGACCGTTTGCCATGCAGATGATGTCGGGCCGGCTTTCGCAGAGGCTGCCGGAAACCCGGTTGCGATGGGCAAGTCTTATAATGTCGCCGGAGCGGAATGGCTAACATGGGATGAGATGTACCTTCTCGCCGCGCAAACTCTGGGAACGTCCACGCCGCGTCTGAAACATATCCCATCAGAAATACTGGTGCGGATCGCTCCTAAAGTCAGTGGTATTTTCCCGGAAAACTTCATGCATAACAATATATTTGATAACTCTGCGGCGCAACGCGACTTAAACTTTGGCTATACGGTCCCCTTTACGGAGGGCGTACGCCGTGTTGTTAACAATCTTGATAGCCGTAATGCGGTGCAAAATAGTGACGACCAACCATGGTACGATACACTCCTTGCAGATTGGGAACGGATAATTTCCAATATTCCTCCATTAGTATAACCATAACGCTTTTTATTAGGTGTAAAAGAGCATGATATATTCCCCCTGCCGGTCGTTATCATAACGCTTCCGTCTCCTCCCCCGACCTCAGTAAAGAGTATTCGTTTTGTAATGTGGTATTCTGGGTAGACTGAAGTAAAAATGATGTAACCAAGCCTCTCCTGTGGAATCAACAGAAAGAGTCAGGATGATGGGGCGTTCCGGCAACCGCTACAGGGGATTTATCTCTGGTTTGTGGTTAGCGCTATTTTTAACATTGTGGAGCGGCGTTGCCAGAGCGCAATGCTACAGCGCGCTCGAAATCGTGTCATCGCCTGAAATGGAGAAACTCACTTCTCCGCTTGCAGAAGCGATGACAGATGATTTCCCTCATCTCCCGAATGGCCCGTCACCATACTCTCTGACATCACTGGGCGGGTCTCGCACCCTTGTTCTCTATACCGATTCCAATAGACAATCCGTTGGAGCGTCCTATCTTGCTGGCGACAAACAGTTTCATGCCATCTTTTTGAATACACATGGTTTGTATAATCTGGGGACTCTCGGCGGGGATTACAGTATCGCACGGTTCATCAATTCTTCAGGGACTATCGTCGGCGAATCCACTACTTCTGGAAATAAAGAATTACACGCTTTCCTATATCGTAACGGTCAAATGTATGACCTCAATCGTTTTGTCAAAACTCGGGGATGGATCATTGAGGAAGTCGTTGGGTTGGAGGATGATGAGCGTATCACCGTCTTTGGCAGATACGGCGGAAGCCGCCGTGCCGCCATTTTACAGCCAATAGAACAACCTGTAACGCATATGTCGCCCCAGGCAGGGATTCTGGGAGCGTTAGCGCTGGGAGCAGGGGCAGCTTTTTTAACCAAGGAAACTTACCTGAATCCGATTGGACTTTCCTTCAATACGAGGCAAATTCCGTCGATTAACCCCTCGCTGAGTTCCGATGGCGACAGTCTATCGACTACGCTACCGAAACACTTTCCTCCTCTCCTCCTGCCAGGTGAACGCAATCCGCAACTGGCTACCGTTCCAGAACCGGGAATCCTGGTGTTTGCCGGAGTTTTTGTCGGGGCGCTACTCTTACCCGGTATTTATCGTCAAGTCTACGGTTTGCGACGCCCGATAGACTGATCACAAACCACAAACATACTTTCGTATCCAGCAGAGTTACTCCTGAGGCATCTTAAGAGGAGGCAAATGCGCTTCCAGTTCGCTACGGAACTTTTCATACTGTTCCGGAAGTTTCAAACCTTCACCCAGTTTCTCCGCCGGTTCGTCCGCCGCAAAGCCTGGCGGGTCTGTGGCAAGTTCGAATAAGATGCCGCCCGGTTCGCGGTAATAGATGGAATGGAAGTAAAAGCGATCCATCACCGGCGAGACATGAAAGCCTTGCGTCTGCAACTTCGCCAGCCACTCCTCCTGCGCTGCATCATTGGGAACACGAAACGCCACGTGGTGGACAGTCCCGACGCCATTTAACCCTCGCGCCCGCGGATTCGCCGCCAATTCTTCCGGTAAATCAATGACCGCCACACGGGCGAAAGACGCTCCCGGCTTCGCTTCAAAGACCTGTCCATTTTCGTTTTGCGGCGTAAATCCCATTATTTCCGTGAGAAGATGAATTGTCGGCTTGACATCGCGCACCGTCAAAACGACGCCGGTGATACCACGAATAGCGAATTCGGGGGGAACCGTTCCGCTCCCGGAGCCATCGCCCGGATACTCGCCCTCTTCCAGCGTCAGGCGCAACCCATCTGGATCCGCCAGTCGCAGGGCATCCGCTCCCGCTTCGGTGAACTCGATGCCTCGGACAGCGAGTCGCTCTCGCCAGTAGTCAAGAGAACCCTTTGGAACCCCCAATGCCGTTTCCGTCACCTGTCCGATGCCGACGCGCCCCGGACTGCCCGGCCCATAAGGGAAGAAGGTGAGAATCGTCCCGGGACGCCCCAATCCATCGCCGTAATACAGGTGGTAGGTTCCGGGGTCATCGAAATTGACGGTCTTTTTGACCAATCGCAGTCCAAGGACTCCTGCATAGAAATCCAGATTTAACTGTGGATCGCTGGCAATTGCAGTGACATGATGTATTCCGGTAATCACGGGCGAAATTCCTTCCAGTTGGAAATATCTTCCACAGTCTATATGCCCGGAACCCTGAGGAAGTTCCCGTCAGGTTTCGACTGTCAGGTTTCGACTGTCAGGTTTCGACTGTCAGGGTTGCGATCAGTCCTTCGATCGTGTAATCGCTGGCGATCCGATCCGGTTCGCGGAGCGACTCCCGGCAGGTCTGAGCCGTGACCGGTCCGATACAGACCAGTAAGACCGATGCAGGAATAGATATGTTACCGCCCAATGCCTCCGCAAAATTCTTTACGGTCGATGATGAGGTAAACGTGATCATGTCTATTTCACCTCGTTCCAGACGCTCGCGGATATCGTCCGCACCTTCATCCGCCCGTTCCGTTTTATAGGCGGCCACTACATCCACCGTCGCGCCCGCCGCCCGCCAGGTTTCCGGCAGAACATCACGCGCCTCCAGCGCTCGTGGAATCAGAATCGCTTTACCGCTCAGGTTCTTTTCAGGGAATTGTGCGGCTACCGCTTCCGCGACAAATTCCGTCGGAACGAAATCCGCGATAATTCCTCGCTCGCGTAATGCGGCGGCGGTAGCCGGGCCAATAGCAGCGACCTGAACGCGACCAAACGCGCGTGCGTCCCCTCCTCGTGCCGCCAGTCGGTCGAAGACATATTTCACGCCGTTAGCGCTGGTAAAGACCACCCAATCGTAATGGGATATACCCCCATCGTTGTTGAAAAGCGCCCTATCCAGCTCTTTATAGTCACCTTCCGACATTGGCATGATGCGAATCGTAGGAAATTCGATTGGTTCAGCGCCGAGTCGCAACAGTTTGTCACTAAGTTCGGACGCCTGCTCTCTCGCCCGAGTTACCACAATGCGCTTACCGAACAGCGGCCCAACATCGAACCAGCGTAATGCTTCCCGGTAATTGACCACATCACCAATGACGGTAACGGCGGGGGCGGTAATCCCTTCTGCTTTCGCCACATCAACAATGGTAGCGAGCGTACCTGTAGCCACTTTCTGACGTGTCCATGTACCCCACTGAACCAGTGCAACAGGCGTATCGGCATCGCGTCCGTTCTCGATCAACCGGGCGGAGATTTCCGGCAGGTTTTCCACCCCCATCAGAAAGATCAGGGTATCCGCCGCCCAGGCGATCCTGTCCCAGCGACGGCGCTGTTCCGCTGCGCCAGCGTCCCTTGTCCCGCTTTCCTTTGCATCATCCCGTTCATGCCCGGTAATAACGGCGAAGCTGGAAGAAGCGTCCCGATGGGTCACCGGGATTCCGGCGTAGGCGGGAGCGGCGATAGCGGAAGAAATGCCGGGAATAATAACGAACGGAATGCCGCGTTCCCGCAGGTACTCCGCCTCCTCGGCGCCGCGCCCGAAGACGAAAGGATCGCCGCCTTTGAGGCGCACCACCTGTTTTCCGGCGAGCGCCGCCTCCGCGATCAGGGAGTTGGTATCTTCCTGTTTGACATAATGGGTCGCGGACTTCTTACCGACGAAGACCCTCTCTGCACCGAGACGGCAATAGTTCAAAAGTGAGGGATGCGACAGACGGTCGTAGTACACAACGTCCGCACCAGCCAGCGCATCTCGCGCTGCTATGGTTATCAACCCCGGATCGCCCGGCCCTGCCCCTGCCAGAAAGACGGTTCCGATTTTCGCCTGATTCTCTGCTCTGTTCACAGCGGAATTGTATCGTAGAACCCGGATAAAGACCCCGCTTCTCCCACCTTCGCAATTTCAAGGGCGGTATAATTGCCTGTTCATAAAGATAGAACAGGAAGAAAGCCTTCCGAAAAAGAATTCAAACGACATGCAATACCGACCACTGGGAAAAACCGGACTTTCGCTCTCCGTCCTCGGATTCGGAGGGGCGCCGCTGGGCGGCGTTTACGGCGTGGTAGAGGAAACGGAAGCGATTCGGACGGTTCATGCGGCGCTGGATGCCGGAGTGAATTACTTCGATGTCGCGCCATTTTATGGAGATACCGCTGCAGAAGCGGCGCTGGGAAAATATCTTCAGGGCATTGCCAGAGAGAAATTCATCGTCTCCACCAAAGTCGGGCGCTACGGTAACGGTTTCGATTTCTCGGCGAGTCGCATCCGGCGCGGCGTCCATGAGAGCCTGGCCCGCCTTGGTCTGGATTACGCCGACATTCTCATTATTCACGATATCGAATTCGGTGATATCCAGCAAGTTATTGCGGAAAGCATTCCCACGGTTCGCGATCTCATCAGTGAAGGTAAGGCGCGGTTTATCGGATTTTCGGGATTGCCGCTCGCCATCTTCCCGCGCGTTCTGGATGCCGTTCCCGCAGGAACGATCGACTTGATTCTGTCCTACGCACACTACACCATCGCGGATACGTCTCTGGACACCCTCCTGCCTTATCTACAGGCGAAGGAAGTGGGCATTATCAACGCCTCGCCTCTGGGAATGGGCTTGCTGACGCCCAATGTCACTGCGCCGAAATGGCATCCCGCTCCGGATGAATTACGCGATGCCTGCCGGAAGGCGTCGGATTGGTGCGCCAGTGTGGGTGTGGATATCGCCGATCTGGCGCTGGCGTTCAGCGTTTCCCGTCCGGAGATTACGTCAACGCTGACGGGTATGGCGAAAATGGACGAGTTGTCCCGCAATCTTGCGGCATATGACAGCGTTCCCGCGCCGCACCTGTTGCAGGGCGTCCGCAAAATTCTTCAGTCTTACCGTGATCTGTCGTGGCCTTCCGGCTTCCCGGTCAATGACCCGGAATATGGGGGAAGTATCCGAGAGGGATCGCTCTGATCAACCGCTTTGCGCGAGTTCCGCTCCGATATAGAGGCGTCATCACCAACCGGCGCAAACGCAAATCACATCCATCCGGGTACAACAATACGCTATGTTAACCATCGAGAAATATTCTATCGGCGTCGGCGACCGTTTCGCGCATCAGGCGAAAGCGCAACTTGCCGCCTGTATCAAAACCGCCGAAAACGGCGTCGCCGTCGTTCCCGTCTGGAACAAGTCCAACCGAGAACACCTGACCATAGGTTCCGAACCCGAGTCCGTGCGAATCGCGGCGGATCGTGCGGTAAAAGAACTGGGTTGGACGCAAAATTACTACGTCGATGCCGACCATATCGGTTTACAGACGGTGGATCGCTTTCTGTCTCACGCGGATTTTTTCACCATCGATGTCGCTCATGCTATCGGGCAACCGGCGGATGTGGACGCCCTCAAAAACTTTACCGATAAGCATTCGGTTCTGGCAGAAACGCTTTCTATACCGGGAATCTCTGAGCCCTCCGATGTGACGCGGACGGATATAGAACGAATCGCCGGTAAGTACCTTGCGGCGGTGCAGGAAGCGGGACGCATTTATCGTTACATCGCGGAGGCAAAGGGAGTCGGGAATTTCATCACGGAAGTTTCGATGGATGAAACGGACGCCCCGCAGACGCCGCTGGAACTACTGGTAATCCTTGCCGCAATCGCCGATGAAAAGATCCCGATCCAGACTATCGCTCCCAAATTCACCGGGCGATTCAACAAAGGGGTGGATTATGTCGGCGACCTGGCGCAGTTCGAGAAAGAATTCAACGACGATGTGGCTGTGTTGAGCTTCGCTATCGCGGAATTCGGGCTTCCGGCAAGTCTCAAATTGAGCGTTCACTCTGGCAGTGACAAGTTCTCGCTGTACGCGCCGATCCGACGCGCCCTCCAGCGCTTTGATGCCGGCGTCCACCTGAAGACGGCGGGAACGACCTGGCTGGAAGAAATTATCGGTCTGGCGGAATCCGGCGGCGACGGTCTGGAGATCGCGAAAGAAGTGTACGCACACGCCTTTGAGAAAAGCGAAGCCCTCTGCGCTCCCTACGCCGCCGTCATCGATATCGATCTGGTGAAACTCCCCACACCGGAGACGGTAAATTCCTGGGATTCCGCGCAATTCGTCGCCACGTTGCGCCACGATTCAAAAAATTCGGCTTTCAACCCATCGTTCCGCCAACTGAT
>Ga0114963_10001514_pt1 | contig 16054 bp, 15 predicted proteins | sample C_131016_EF_Meta_FD_87019 | JGI IMG/M metagenome (GOLD analysis project Ga0114963, IMG submission 87019) | Freshwater microbial communities from Lake Croche, Canada to study carbon cycling - C_131016_EF_MetaG | ecosystem: Environmental > Aquatic > Freshwater > Lake | place: Lake Croche, Canada...
AAGTCGCCGATAACGAAGTCGCCGATAACGAAGTCGCCGATAACGAAGTCGCCGATAACGAAGTCGCCGAATCACTTGTAATAAACCGTTTTAGTCGAAAATATCCGAGAAATCCGGCCACTGCATGAAACAAAATGAACACATTTTCATTCTCGGTCCAACTATCGACGGAACATTGATTCAAAATTTGTGTAACTGGATTGTTTGTATCTGCCTGTTTCCAAAAGACAGACATGGCTTTGAGAGGGCGGAACCCACGATCGTAAAAGAGTTGGATTTTATGCGACATTTTTTTGAAAAAAACGAAATTTTTGGTTGTGTAATTAAAATAGGTGGTCATATTTTTTTTCACAAAAATTATGATTTTCCTATAGATACATTATTTGTATATCGGTCGAAATAATGTATCATGTGTTTTTGGTCAATTTTAAGAGCTTTTAAGAGCTTCTAGGTCGCCATTAATGGGCTTTGGTCGCCATTAATGGCTTTGGTCGCCATTAATGGCTTACAAATAGCCGCGACATCGTGTTCGCTTCTGGGTTGGTCGATTGTTGCATAAACAGCTGTTTCAGCATTGTGTCGTCGCGAAACCGGACCGTGTATTCTTGTTGCAGCGCGTTCCTCCCGATACGACCGATGGCTTGGATGGTTTTCTGTTGGGTCATGTTGTTCAGGTCTTTTCCTATAAATCCGTGGCAGAATTGGTAGTTTGTTCCATAGATATAATCCGAAGCAGCAATAATCAAGAACAGCGACTGGCGATAAGCCAACCGTTTCATAACCTCCATGTAGTCGGCGTCATTCGTATCACTCGAGAACACGCCGATTCCTAACATCAACAAGATTTTCTTATTGTTATCGACCGACAAGGCCATAATGTCGCGCACGTCGTCGTCGTCCACGTTCGGAACAAACGCGTTGCTAACGGGGCCATTGTTTGTCCAAATCGACTGATGCGGCAACGTGTTCGGTACGAAAATGGCCGGAAGCCTCACCACCTGGATTTGTTCGCGGCATTGCTCGATTTGTTCGTACAGCCTGCGCAACTCTTTCGTGGCCGGTTCCTTTTCCGCTTTGCGCGACTCGCCGGATTTTTTTTTGTTCGCCGCATCTTTGGATTCGGTGCCCGTTTTTTCCGCGACTTCGCGTTCCAACAGGGCCAATTGTTTCATGTACACATTGTTTTTGTCGATGGTTTCCTGGATTTTATGGAGGACCGTTTCCGGTATTTTGCTCTGCTGGATATAGAACTGTCCGATTCGGTTGACGTCTTCCGCCAAGAAAATCGTCGGCCCGTCCGTCAACGTGTGCGCATCGCGCGTCGTAATCAGGATTTTCTCGGGAGGACAGGTAGTTGTCTTATTCGGGTTCGGATTCGTGACCGGATTCAGCACCTGGACACTACTGGTGCGACGCAACGCTTGGCCTTGGTTTGTTCCATATCGATTCACCGGTTGGTCGACGCTTCGGCTATGCGTTATATTCGAATAATCCTTTTCGTTGACTTGGGCGAGAGATTGTTGTATCGCGGGCCATTCGACCGTAATGTTGCGTATCACCTCTAAATAATGTGTCTTTATCGAAAATAAAGTCACGTCGCTCATCTTCTTGAATTTCGACCGAACATGATATTCCTCTGGTAATGCCGAAGGCGTCGATTCAATGCGCTGAACCGTTCTCACAATCATGTCCACATCGAAATAGCGCAACAACGTCTTGTTTTGGTCGCAGTGGTCGATGCTGCGCACAATGTCGCGATAGGAATCAAACAATCGATGGGGTAACACGATGTCGCCCATTTTGTTCTGGAGCCCAATGGTTTTCTTGCAGTCGTAGCTGTCGATGGTATGGACTTCCGGCACCATTACGCCGTCTTCTTCTTGGTCATCGTATTCCGTGAACTTGGTCTTGAAATCATGGATGACCGGCGCGATTTCGTCGGATTTCGGAAGTGTCGCGCACGAAAGCACGAGTTTCCCAATTTGGTTTTCCCGCCAATTGCGCGAAATGGTTTCATGGAGGGCGTGCGATTCGTAATCCATGCTAATCGTCGGCTCGTCCCAGTAGGTGATGATGTGTTCGGGGTCGTGGAACGACTTCATGTAATACATCGCGACCAGGTAAGACGCCACGTCGCAAATCATGATTTCCACGCGACTGCCGTTGCTGTTGTCGACTTTGTAGATGCCGCCGGACCGTTTGTTCACGGTATAATCGGCGGCGGCGAAGTAGTGGAGGCGAATGTCGTCGGCCGTCTCGCACCCGAACGCGAAGGCCACGCGCTTGTTCACGCTGATCGCCGACCGCGCCAATGCTAGACCCACATGGCGCGCCACACACACAAATATGATGCGGTACCCCTCGCTCAGTCCAATCGGACTCAGTGTTTTCCCCGTACCCGTGGGCGCCATATAAAGCACCAGCCGGTGTGACGTCGACGATCTGAATACCGAATTTAGCGCAAAGATTTCGAACAACCGTTTCTGGTGACTGTACAACGTCTGGTCCGCGTACCGCATCAAGCTCGCATTTTGCTCGATACATTCCTTCGCATTCCAAATCAGGCATTGTATTTTCGCCGGGTCGTCGGGCTCATATGCGACGAGAATCGCGTCCACAAACGCGACGACATGGGGATTCAGCCTCTCAATATGTAATTTCCTATAGGATAATACGCTGTAGAGTGCCTTCGTTTGGCTGACCGATGTTACGGATGGGCTGATGGTTTCGAAGACGGCGTCGAGCAAGACGAACTCGAAAATGGCGTGGCGTTGCGTCTCGATGATTTGGTCTGCTTTCTGCATGCGGATCATGTCCGCCTTGTTGGGAGGTTTCGCCTTCTTGGACTCCGTATTGAATCTGCATAACGCGGAGTAGGCGTGCGCTTTGATTTTGATTTCAGGGAGGAAATATTTAGTGAAAAGATGGGCGTCCATTTCTTCGGAAACGGGCATTTTTAGGTAGTCGTAAAGGGATAAATGGGGATTGATGCAAATGTCGGGGTTCGAATACCCCTGTAATATTAACTGAAGAATGGATTTTTCCTGGTCGTCAACGGGGACTTCGACGGAAGCCCATTCCGATTTACTCAGTTTTTTTTGCGAGAGGTCCATTGTGCATTCAGTGTTAGGCGTTTAAATGGTAGATTGTTGATTGATTCGTTCACATATATGTGTATTTCTATCGACACGCGTTTATTTCCTTTCTATATAACTATTTATGAACAGTTTATATAGAACCATGTCCTCCAAATCTATGAATTCATTGAAAAAACTCGATATGTTAAGACAGAAATTGCAACAGGCAAACCAAGAATTGCACGACGCGAAACATGGACCTTGTTGCGACGAATTGGTCAAAACACAAGAAAAACTGAAAGATACCATGAGCGAACATGAAGACTACAAAGAAAAACAAGCGTTGCAATTTAAAGTGTACGATAAGTCGTTGGACGGGTTGAACCGTATCATAGAAAGAAACCAAAACAAATGCAAGAAACACATTGCGTATATAAAGTCACAGTACGAGTCTCAAATTGACGAATATAAAAAGATGTTTGGTATCCAATCCACGTTGCAAAAAGAAGAACTACAGAAAATCAGTCGAAAAAAATCCAGTAGTGGTATCAAAAAGTCGCAGTCAAGAACCCGTATTTCCGGAGGAAAACGTCGGACAAAACGTAGACAACGAAAGTCGTGTCGACGTTAACGTCTGGTCATATGGGCAACACAAAATACGACTAGACATTAAGGCGAGGCTGTCGCGCGGTATTTCAGTAAGTTGAGTTCCCGTTTCGTCGTGGGAAATTTCGCATCCCCGTAAATATCCTGGAGCAACATCCATTCGAACATTCCTCCGCGATAAATTTTGATTTCCTTTATCCCGAATCCGAGACCTAATAACTGTTTGCGTTTCTTGTCGGGACTCAAATCGCAGCAGTTGGCGCCATAGATAATACATTGGAAAGGAGGCGTGTTCGGTACGTATTTCGTGAGCGCGTCGTTGATGGCGCGTTCCTCCTGTTCGGCCGTCAAAGTTCCCCGGATCAAACAATCTTGTTGGTCGAGAGGTAGAGTGTTGATGAGAAAAACGGAACTGGACGAGGTCGTAATCGCTTTTTCCACGGCCTCGAACCCGATCCAATGGTCGGAGATTGAATCGTCCGCGGACGACGAAAACAAATAATTCGCGAGGATTTCCATTCGGTTTAGAAGTAAATATAGAATCAAACCATGGTTCTATATTTGTTCAGTTTTTTTAGTTTAGCGTCTTGGGTGGTTCGGTCGCCCATTGCACTTTCCAGTTTCCGCTATAATCGTGCCGCGCATAATCGCCGAACATCTGCCTCTGGCCGTTCGCCAACAGGAACATTGCATTCGGGTTCTCGTATTCCATGTACAATTTCGTGACGAAATCAGGTCCGGTGGTTTTATACACATATGTTTCGCTATTGTTCACGGTTTGAATATACACCTCTATGTTCGCATTAATTTGGTCAATCACACGTTTCAAAAATGGGTGGCGTGCGACACAACCAAATGCGTACTGGCCTAATAAAAACGGCTGGCCATTTTGCGAAAAGGACGAAAACCGCGGTATGCGCGCCATCATCCCGACAATGTATTCATCAACGGGGAACACAGCGCTATGGCTCCGGATGGATGTGTCGAGAGGCGCCAACGCCCAAACGTCCATGTCGAAATAGAAACCTCCATAGTGATACATAATCAAATACCGGAAAAAGTCCATTTTCTGGATGAAGAGAGGCAGGCGTTGGTATGTCGAATAATATTCCGGGTAGTTTTTCGTGAAAAACGGTTCCACGTCCGTTTCATCGAAAAACAGGTAGTTGAAATCCGGGTTCAACTTCCGGATTTGCGCGGAATATTGTTGTTCCTTTAGCGGGATTTTCGACGGATTGGCGGGGTCTTTTTGCACCCAGATTTGGACAATGGTATTGGGAATGGTTTCGACCGCGGTTTCTTCGCGATTTCGATGCGCAATGACTGCGTCGATGGACTGGACCGTATTGTTGGACTGGCTCATTTTGTCTAAAGGTGGTTGTTTAATAACCGAATATCCGTGGGCAACGACAATCGCTACGATCATTGCAACCAACCCATATCGCGGATCAACGGTGAAACATGCAACCACGATAAATATCGTAGCTACCCGTAGCACGTCGAATATAGGAACATTTGCATATTGTACGGCGGTAAATGAAAAAATGGCCAAGACAATGATAAAGAGGATGATATGTTGAACAGTGTTCATATGGATTCCGTTCAAAAAAGGTGTTATTCGACTAAGTATTAAGATATCAGTAGAATTAATGTCTAGTCGTATTTTTGTTGCCCATATGACCAGACGTTAAAAAACTAATTTTAAAAAACAAGTATAAACGTGTTGCGTGTATTTTGAATAGATACGACTCTATTATTCTCAAATTCGTTCTATTCATAAAACCATGTCCTCCAAACCCATTCTTATTTCGATCGAAGGCAACATCGGCGCAGGCAAAACGACGTTGTTACGGCATTTGAAATCGGTGTTTTCGAATCAAAATGACGAGCGTGCAGTCGTGTTCATGGAGGAACCCGTCGATTTATGGGAGTCCGTGCGTGACGAGACGGGGGAAACCATTTTGTCGAAATTTTATAAAGACAAGGAAAAGTACGCATTCGCATTCCAGATCATGGCGTATACCTCGCGCTTAGAAGCGTTCAAGCGCATCGTTCATGAAAATCCTGGATGCAAAGTGATTGTGTGCGAACGATCGTTGGAGGCAGACCGCCATATTTTCGCGAAAATGTTGCACGACGAAGGCACCATTGATTCCGTGTCGTACCAGGTCTACGAGATGCTGTTCAAGAACACGAGCTGGGAATTCGAGATTGATTTGGCGGTGTATTTGGACGCGGAACCTGGAAAATGCATCGAGCGAATTGGTAGGAGATCCCGAGACGGAGAATCAGTTATTCCTATCGAATATTTGGCTCAATGCAAAGAGTATTATGATACGTGGATGCAACATATGTGGGAACATACGGAGAAAACGGTGGTGCATATTGACGCAAATGTCGATACGGCCTATGATTCGAATACGGATATTGGAGCACAATGGGTGGAATTGGTGCAAAAATTGGTCCAAAGCTTCTTGTAAGCCAAAGGCGACACAAAAGCCACATGCGACTCGTAAGCTTGGCGACACAAAAGCCACATGCGACTCGTAAGCTTGGCGACACAAAAGCCAAAGGCGACTCGTAAGCCACAGGCGACTCGAAGCTTGGCGACACAAAAGCCAAAGGCGACACAAAATTGAACGTGACTGTGTACAATGTTTTTAAACAATATTCAAAAAACATTGCACTATTGATAAAATGACCACTTATGTTTCTCTCTATAAAAACCTCGACGCCTTGTCGGAATACGACCGCAAATTCGCGGAACAACGTCAAGAGGCGGTCCTGAAACACGGATATGTTCCTTTGAAACGATTTCGCATCGACGACCAAGAACACTCGCCGATCCAAACGAGTCGTTGGATACAACAAGACCGTCGCCATTTTGCTTTATGGCGCCTAAATCGAAAACAAAAAGCCGAACGTATTCGGCAACAAATGGATAAAAAACGTCAAGAATCTTTGGCGTTGTTGATCAATGTGGAGTACGAACTATTGGAAAACGCATTTTGGTTAGAGGCTCCGACCATGTTGCCTTATCAACGAAAATATTGGTTCGAAGCGCGATGGGCTGATTATTATTGGACGCATACCACATTGAAATCGGAAATAGCGGAACTGGAATCGGAATCCAAACTGGGCGAATTGTTATGGGCCGAAATCCCTTTTACAAATTAGGGAGTCACTGTACTATCCAGTTTATCTTTGAAATTTGATATTGCACCAGTAAGTTTTGATTTATAGCCATTGAATTGATTGGTTGTGTCTTTAATGAAAAATCCGTATTTCGTATAATCGGTTTCGGATAGTTCAGCGGATGTATCTTTGACCATTATTTTTTGAGGGTCGTATACGATGGAACGGGATACATATGGGAGTTTTAAAAGAGTTTCGAAGTTGCGATTGTAAAACGACTCTTCTAGTTCGATTGGTTCACCCGATGATTTGGTAGCTGGTTTAGAGGTTGCATTAGCTGATGTAGCAGTAGTATTTGGTGTTGCAGTAGCTGTTGTTGGTGTTGTAGAGGTTGATGCAGTTGGTGTTGATGCAGATGTTGATGCAGTAGCTGTAGTAGCTGATGTTGATGCAGTAGATGCACTTCCAGACGTTCCAGCTAATATATTTTGTGCGATGGTTATAGCTGCAGACACAGCCGAACCTTGTATTGTTGCCGAAGGTGCTGCAGATGCCGAAGGTACCGAAGATGCCGAAGCTATTATGGATGCAGCTGAACCAGTGGTCGTTATGTTCGATGGAATATATCTATAGGAAAATTCGCCCAGCATAAACCCATTGATACGATCATTACCATCGTTATCCGTTTCATACAAATAAGCCGGCGCTGATAAGTCTTCCTTCGGAACATCTGGATTTGTATAGTCGCGCTTATAATATGGATCTATTAAGGAAGCTGATGGGCCGGATGGTGTGGATGGTCCGGACGTTCCGGATGGTGTGGATGGTGTGGATGGTGTGGATGGTGTGGATGGTGTGGATGATGTGGATGGTGTGGATGGTGTGGATGGTGTGGATGGTGTGGATGATGTGGATGTTTTTTTTCTTCCTTTTGCTGCAAATTGGGTTGCAGCTGAAGCTATAGCTCGAAGAGCAGAACTGAATGATATTGATTTTGGTTTTGTAAGTGTACTAGATGAAGATGGTATACTCAGTTTTAATACTTGTGTTGCAACTGAAGCCGCAGTACCAACTGCATTACTAACTAATAAACTACTATTTGGTACAGTACTTGCCGTATTTAAACTAGTAGCTGGGTTACCAATCACGGATGCCGCGACCTTAATCGCAGCTGAAGTGGCTGCACCAAGTATATTATTGGTTGATGGTGGGTTACCAACCACGGGTGACGTTGGTATAACAGTAGCTGGGTTACCAATCACGGCCGACGCGACCTTGGTTGCAGCTTGAGTGGCTGCGTCGATCAATGATGTGGCTGGTTGTACCCCTGATGCAGATTTTCCAGTTAGTTGTTGAGCCACAGTGAATGCGGTTTGAGCTGCTTTAGGTACTAGGTCCGGAGATTCATCGTCGTCAGCAAAACTACCTAATGGATCATCTACGGGAGTACCTGTTATAGTAGTATCTTCGTCCGAACTCTCTTCTTCGTCTGAACTATCGTTGATTTTGGTTGATTTACTTAAATCTAATAATGGAGTATTATATTCGTCTTCATCGGATACTTGTTTGGTTTCTTCTGTTTTAGGAAGTGGTTTTTTATAGCCAGGAATGAATCCTCCTCCAATCAAATCGACTAAACCGAGTTGGTTTGTCTTAAGAAGAGGTCTTATTAAATGATGAAAAAAATGGGGATTTTGTTCTATAACGGTGGACATGAATACGTATTATATTGTGGGTGTATTTTGTTTTTGTGAACAAAAACAAAACATGTTCTACGAATATGCGCGAAAAGTAACGGACTTGGATTTTCGGGGTTTGGCTTTGCGGGAAGAACCTCCTCGTTTTGTTTTAGAGGTGGTTTTTGGAAATGTTCCATTGAATTGTGTTTCAAACTCTTTAAGCTTGTTTTTGAATTGTGTTTCAAAATATTTAAGCTTTTCTATAATAGGTGTGTTTCCTTCATTAATCGTTTTAGTATTGGTTTGAAACTCTTCTGTATAGTTTTTTGATTTTGCAATCTCATCTGGTGTTATTTTCGTTATTTTTTCTATATATGGTTCAATACTGTCTTTATTATATAATTCATATTCTTTGATTTGTGTTTTTACAAATTCTAAATATTTTTCTATTAAACTTATTTCAGCTTTTGTACTTTCAATAATTTTTTCTATTAAACTTATTTCAGCTTTTGTACTTGCAATAATTTTTTCTATTGAACTTATATCTGATTGTTTACTTATTTTTTCAGTTTTAGTTTTGTTTAATTCTGATAAATGTTGTTGTTTTGATAATAAATTTTGTTGTTTTGATAATAAATTTTGTTGTTTTGATAATAAATTTTGTTGTTTTGTTTTTAAATCCGTTTCAAGACTCGTTTTTTTATTTTGTAGTAAATCAAAAAATGTGTTTGATTGTGTTTTGATTGTTGTTAATGTATAGGTTTTTAACTTACTCAATTGTTTTTTTAAAGGTTTTAGTTCTAATTCTTTTTGTATCGCTTTTTCATGTTCTTCATAAGTGGACTGTGTACTATTTGACTTATTACTAGCAAACGTATTTATCCATGTTAATATTTTGTGTATTTTAGTGTTTGACTTTGGTAATTTTGTAAGTTTTTTTAATTTATCAATTATATCTTTAATTGGTGGTTTTGTAACATCGATATTTGTATCATATGCCCCTATTGCCCCTTTTGATTTATAATATTGTATCCATTCATCAATTGGTTGTATTAATTTGGTATCCAGGTTATCATCACTATTACTAAGTTGGTTAATATATTCTTTTGTAAACAATTCGGTTAATGATTCGGTTGGTTGTGATACTGATGATTCTGGTTGTTGGTGGGTTTCTTCCTCACCCGTTTTTATGATGTGTTGTTGTGCAGCAGCTAATGCTTGTTTAAGTGATTCTAATTCAGTTTTACATTTGTTTTCGTTATCTGTAATAGTATTTTCTAAATCTACAATTTTTTGTTTTGCTTCTCCTAGTTCTTGAGCTATTTTATCATTGGCTGTAATCGATTCTGTATTTTGTGTTACTATTTGAGTCATTTGTTCAGATAATTTACTAGTAATTTCTGTCGTTATTTTGTCCGGTTTAAGTTGTTCAATCAGCGATTTTAATTGTTCATTTAATTGTTTATATTGTTCATTTTGTCTATTAAGTGAATCGATTATTGGTTGTAAACTAATTTTGGGAATAACAGTGTTCGTTACATTTTCTATTAATCCAGATGCAGCTGTTCCAGTAATCTGTTTGGTTTCTAATTGTTTTTTTAGACCTTCATTTTCTGCTCTCAGTTGGTCTAATTCTGATTGTGTTGTATATTTTATTTCCGTACCATTCGATTCACACTTTTCTTTTCCTACGCGGTAAGCAACTTGTGTTTCACTACCATTATCATCACCATTTTTCATAAAATAAAACGTCCATGCGACTTGCACATCTGTACCATTGACGGTTTCAAACTCGATTTCTACCTCGTAGTACTGGTTTAAGTCAATTTGGTCTGGAGTAGGGAACTCGCTACTATCAAAGATCGATTTGATTTGTGTTAGTTTTATGTCGGTCATTTTTTATAGGAATACAAACAAAAATAATCAATCGGAAACACAAGTATGTATATAATAGGAATATACATACTTGTAGCGAATTTGTACATAATTCGACTAAACTGTTGAAACCAACTTGGCGAATTCGACTGCGGCTTTTTGTTCCTCATCGGAAAAGGGCGACCACGGTATTTGGTCGATGCGGTCCGTGTCGTCGAACAAATTATCGGTGGAAAACTGGGCTTTGATTATGTCTAGACCTTCTTCTTCTGTATAGTTCGTGAAAATTTGGTAGATTTTGTATGTTTCGGGTTTTAAGATGGATGCTGAACCAGTTGCAGAACTGGATGCAGAACTGGATGCAGAACTGGATGCAGAACTGGATGCAGGACTTGGTGCAGGACTGGATGCAGGACTTGGTGCAGAACTGGATGCAGGACTTGGTGCAGAACTGGATGCAGAACTGGATGCAGGACTTGATGCAGAACTGGATGCAGGACTGGATGCAGGACTTGGTGCAGAACTGGATGCAGAAGTACTAGGCATTGTATTTATTTTACTACCAATATATTCAATGTCTGACGGTTCGGGACTCATCCAATTAATACTACTGATCAACTCGGTATCATTTTTCGTATCGCGTTCTACGAACTGTATCGTATTCAACAAGACATTGTCTGTATTCGACGTGTCAACTTCCATTTTGAACAACATGTAAGTTTGACCAGGTTTCGACTCAGACAATGGTGAATTCAATTTGTCGTATAAATATTTAGGTTTTACACTTAAAAAAGTTGAAAATGGGTCCAATGAGTTACGATGAATATAACTGTCGATAACCATCTTTAATTCGTCTAATACCGATTGGTAGTCTATATCCACATTCTCAAAATCAATATCAGGCGATGTTTCAGGTACATAAAGGATTTTTTTATAGATCCATACTATTTTCGGGATGATTTGTTTGAGTTTTTTAGACTGTGTACTTGTTGCATTTTTTTTTATAGATTCTATATTTATAGGGTCTTGATTCTTTGTTAACATAAGGTCTACATAATTTTTGTAATAAACAAGTTGAGACAATAGCTCTAACATATAGGCTGCATCTACTATGGTTTCTTCTGGGTTAGTGATAGTTTTACTTAATGTGAAGTCTTGATTATCGACGATTTGAGACTTCATATCATCTAACCTTTTTTTGATTGGACCAGTCGGGTTCGTATATAACGAGTCCAGAACACTACCCGGTATTGATTTTAAAAATTTGGATTCATTAAATGTTGTTAGTTTGTATTTTGCTTTTTCGGAATTGTATTTTTCTTCTGCGGCACGGTATTCTGAATCAGTACCATTGTTTTGTACATCAACTTCGTCCAACTCAGGGTCAGTCACAGGTTTAGTCACAGGGTCAGTCACAGGTTTAGTCACAGGGTCAGTCACAGGTTTAGTCACAGGGTTAGACTCAGGTTTCGGCACTTTTTCTGAAACGGGGGTTGTAACGGATTCTGTTGTTGTTTTTAACTTTTCTGATGCAACTTTAGTTGATTGAGTGACTGCATCATTGACTAAGTTTGAAGACTCTTTATCCGAATCTATTTTTTCTTCAGTAGACTCATCATCCGAAACCATAGGCACCAATAGGGTTGGTGTAACCTCTTTGATATCAAATGGGGTATGTTTTTCTAATGCTGATTTAATCGCTGATTTCGTAAATTCGGAAGCTGTGGTTTTTATTTTTGCGTCTTTTATTTCTGCATTTTTTGTACCTTGGGTTATAATATCACCAGTAACCGATTCGGCCAGTTTTTTGGCTGGGTCTGATTCTGCGCCCTTTCCTACTGGGTCTTCTGGATTCGTTCCTAAATCCGTAATTATTTTATGTAATTCGGTGTACAAGGACGATTTTGCAACTTTGTTATTTTTTCCATACAAAAATTTGTACGCTTTAATTACATTTTGGACTGATGTATCTGCAGTAGTAGTAGTTGGGTTGTCTTTTTGTTCCCGAATATATGTTACAATCGTATCAATATGGACTTTGATTTGGGCGATTTCTCGGATACGTTCTTCATTTTCTTGTATTGAAATAGACGTAAAAGATACATCTTTTATTTTTGATTTGATCGACTCTTTTATATCCAAATCATTCGGTTTTATGGATTGAATAGAGGAATTGATAGTTCGAATCGCTTCTTCTACATTTGGTTTTGAAATAGCCTTTTTTAATTCTTTGTTTGAATTCACTAGGTCGGTAACTTTCTTTTTTACTGAATCTTTTACTGAATCTTTTACTTGTTGGTCTGTAGTTATACTCGTATCTGCACTTGAAAAAGCGCCGACAATCGCATTCATTGCCGCTTCAATAATTGCATTTTTAAATTCGGTTTCGGTTTTGAATTCGGATATAGATTCTTTTGATTCTAGTAATTTTAACATGTTTTCGATTTGAATCAGTTCACCACCCGTTTGTTTCCCTTTTTTGTAATTGTTTTTCGAACTGCGTTTGTGATTTCGGCTCGGACGGTTTGATTTGGTCATTTTTATAAACTAAACTATAGTCCTAAAATGTTTATTATAGAGAAAACGTAATGAAATGTCGGCGCATCTCCTAAACGTCTGGTCATAGCTCCCTTCGGGATGACTACTAGTAGTCATAAAAGGTCGTTGTTTATGTATTCAGGAATTGTAACAAAAATAGAATTCCTCAATTCAATATGGTTTGGTTATGGGTGTGTAGTCCATGTTTTAACATCATCGCATTTTACTACTGTTTTAGTAGCACCAGTAGCATCGATATTTACAAGACCAGCACCAGTACCACCAGCAGCACTAGTATCTGATACATAGTATGCATATGGTGATGGATCACCTGATTTTACTGCATATGTGTTAGTAGTAGTATTAGTTTCAATTGGTACAAACACAGCAATATGTGTGAGACCCGGTAAAGTTGTTGGATCTACACCAGCTGCGGCTTTTCCTGCTGCTGATAATGCTGATGTTGCTGCTGGTAATGATGCTGCTCCTAATGCTGCTCCTAATGCTGTCTTATCTACTGTTCCGTCTTCTTTCAAGTTAGTATATATTTTTTGTAAACCTTTGTACAAACTTGTATTTTGTACTTTTGGTTCTATACCCAATAACGCATTATATGCTACTATAGCTGGTTCTGTATCAGTTGCTGTTGCTGGTGCTGGTTTTGAATTTAAAAATGTAACCACCTGTTGGATATTTTTATTTATTTTAGAAATTGTATCCATAGGTGCGTCGTCATCACTGTTTATACTAGGTAGACTTATTCTAATACTTACAGCAGCAGCTTGAGCATCAGCAGATTCTGTTCCAATTACATCACTCGTTTTGCCACTATCAGCTAACAACGCTGTTATTTTATTTAATTCATTTTCTAAGGCTGGTGTAACTGTCCCTCCTCGTTGTTTCCTTCGTCTACTCAGTCCCCTACGTTTGACGCGACCATCCTTTCTATCATCACTTTTTTTTCGGCTCACTTTTACTAAAGAACGTCCCATTGATTTCTAACGATTCGATTTATATACTATAGGCACAAAATGTTCGACTATTCATCTGTGATTTTGCCGGTACCATCTTGGGCCAAATAATATTTTTCAACGATTGAAAGACCTCCACTTTGATTGTCTTTTTCAAATTTTACATAAACTTTGACTGTATTTTGTACTTCGGTTTTCAAACTTAGTAGTGTTTTATCCTCTCCAACAACATTCGTAAATTTGGATTGGTCTACAACTGTCGATGTATATATTATTTTATTTTGTTCGGCCATCTTTTTCTAAAAACTATATTATCTAATGAGGCGTTTTTTACTAATCGTAAACTTACAAATCTTTTTTGTCGACTTTCGAGCAACAACTCAACGATATCATAAAGGAACATAGATTCAAACTGACCCGATTGGATTTCACGTCCGGTTCGATCTCCACGTCGACTTTGTTATCCGACAACGCCTCCACTTTGGATTGTTCGGATTCGGGTTTGGGTTCCTCCGAATCAAAACCGTCTAAAGTCATCGGATCACCAATACATTCTGACCGGTCCATTTTCATCGGTACCGGCGCCACCATTTCCAGTTCAGGGGTGGTATTTTCGTCCGGATTACTGGTACATTGGACCCCCATACTTTTCCCTAAATTCAAAAAAGATTGGGAATTCCATGGTTTCAATTGTTCTTCCGTTTGATTTTCCATTTGTGTTCTATAGAAAATACTATATATTCAAAAGAACCATATAAACAAAAAACCGTATAAATAGATAACAAGCTATTAAGACACGAATTATTTGACTGTCTTTTTCGTAAATTCCGAACATGTTTTCTTTTCCTAAACCGGATACAACTACTTCTCAATCCCCCGTGGTCGAAGAAGTCCCGAGTCGTCCCAAATTCAAGAATGCCTACCAGTCCACGCCTTTCGACGGCGGCGAAACCACTTTTTCGGCCTTGGAAGAAATGTTGGAGCAAGAAAAGCAGAATAACAAGACGGAGGCCTGGAACAAGATCGATAAGACCATGAAAATCCAGAAGCTGCATGCCTACGCCGAAAAGTACGGCAAAGAACACGGGTTCCCCGTGAAAGATATCAAGACACTCAAAGCGTTTTTCGTGGAGGCGCTCGACAAGGGCAAGCTCCAGCGGACCAAGGACGTGGTGTACAGCAAAGACACGCGCGAAATCAGCGCCATTCCCGCGCTCCATTTCAACAAGGACGCGCATACCTTCACGCTCAAAAACATGGACACAAAACGCGTTTCCACGCTCAAATCCCTCACGCCTAAAATCCGCCGTTCTGACCAGCCAAATTCGGAACCGAATACGGCACCTGAACCATAGGAAATTCTCAATCAATCATCGAACCAAACAAAACGAACATAAACACAATGGGTGTGTTTATGTTAAATGGAATATTCCTTACCAGATACTGTGATTGAAACGGAGGACGTGGAAGAAAACAAGACGATTTTCTTGTTATCGAGAAAACCCCATTATTCGGGGGTCCACTTTAGCGAGCCGGAACTCGATGAAACCGCCGCAAATGAACCGATTTCGAAACCCGATTCGACATTGTATCCTATCGACCATCACCTAAATGTGATGGATTCGGACACGGACACGGACACGGACTCGGAACCTGAATCAGAACCCGAGTCGTTCATGGATTCATTGAGTGAAGAGGAATTGGTCCTATTACATGATGAATGTCTTCGTATGTTCGGCGAATATTTCGATGATCCCAACAATATGGCGAAAATGTCGTCGCCAATCATTGAACAGCTGGTGGCGACCGATATCGCCTATTCCATGTTCGAATTGTTAGAAGACCTGGATGACGACGACTACGAGGAACTGTACGTGTTTGTGCTCACGGAGGTGGTCGAGTACGCCTTCCAGAACGAACTCGGTGTCGTGCCGCGCCAAACGGGGGTGAATCGAGAGGCATCTGTCTCGGCCTTAGCCTTGGTCTCGGCCTCTGGTTGTTCCTTAGCCTTGGCCTCGGCCTCAGCCTCTGGTTGTTCCTTAGCCTTAGGTCGTTCCTTGGCCTCGGCTTCAGCCTTGAACAAAGCCCTCATCGACCAAAAACTCCATTTTATCGCCTCCTGTCCTGTCCAGGAACAACGCACCCAAGCCTGGTACGATATTCGCCACAAAGC
>Ga0114963_10001516_pt1 | contig 16048 bp, 11 predicted proteins | sample C_131016_EF_Meta_FD_87019 | JGI IMG/M metagenome (GOLD analysis project Ga0114963, IMG submission 87019) | Freshwater microbial communities from Lake Croche, Canada to study carbon cycling - C_131016_EF_MetaG | ecosystem: Environmental > Aquatic > Freshwater > Lake | place: Lake Croche, Canada...
GGTTTTCCCTGACAGGATGATTCTGTATAGTCGCGTTGGCAATTTACTTCCCACACTTACGGAAAACTCATGAATAAATTCATTATTGGAGTGGTGTCATTCGCCGGCCTCATTGGAGCAGGTGTCGCGACTTCATTTTATGCTGGGACTCAACTTGAGCATGAGGCGTTAAAACAGGTCCAGGCCTTGAATACAGAAGGCTCAATCAGAATCGCAGATTTTGAGCATCATCGTACGGCATTTTCCTCTGAAGGAAAGTTTCGCATTTTACTGGGCAATCGTTGCGCGACTGAGAAAATTGAAGGGGATGGGATGCTTGTGGAATACAAAGCCACCCACTTTTTCCCTAACCTCAATGGCCCCATGACGATTGATGCAACCGTGAAGCTTCCTGCTGCGGCAATGGAGTTTATTGAGTTAGCCAGTGGGAATGACGTATTGGTTCAGATGCAAGTGATGCCCACTTGGTTAGGAAGCACTAAGGTAGTGGCAGATAGCGCGGCATTTAAGATTCCATTCGATAGCAATTCAGGTTTAACCGTTTCAGGGAGCAAAGCCCACTTTAACGGTACCTCAAAAACCGGAAGCTATGACTGGGTGTTGCCCTCTGTTGATTTATTTGGGCCCAAAGCAAAGGGTTCAATCAAATCGATCTCAATGAATGGAAAAAGCGGCGACTTGTCAAAAGATGGCCAAAAATCTACCGGTCAATTTGGATTTGTTGAGGCCAGCTTTGATGGCGGAAAACTATCCGGATTCAGCGCAACAACGGATCTATCGCGTCATGAGGGCATGATTGATGCTGATGTGAGTTATAAGCTAGATCAGCTCGACCATCCCATGTTGAAAGTCAGCAAGGCCTCTGTGGATTTTGGCCTAAAAGGGGCTGATGCCTTGGCTCTAGAGCGTCTTGGTAAGGTATTACAGAACTCATGTGGTTTGCTTTCAATGGATGGTGCAGCCAAAGCCGCTGTGCAACAAGCTGTTCAGCAGATGATTGCCCGAGGTCTGACGCAAACCACCAAAATTGGAATGGGATTAGATCAAGGAAAGGTAGATGGAACGCTGGAAATTCACCTTCAAAAATCGCAAGGTCAAGCCGGTGATGCAATTCGACTGGCTGATATTTTGGGCTTGAAGGGCAGCGCTTCAGCAGCAGTTGGCTTGGCTGACAAAATGGGACTGAGTGAGTTGTTGGCCGATGGCTTTGCATCAAAATCGGGTGATATGGTCTCGACCCATTTTGAATATCGCGCTCACAACCTCATTGTGAATGGGAAATCCACTCAAGGAACAAGTCTTGGAATGGCCGCTGCGGGGATTGAGGCAGCGCTGGATGACCTACAAGGAAGCATTGATAGCGGAATGAAATAATCTCGTATCAATCCTGCCCTTACTGGGAGTGCTTGCTTTACTGATAGAAGCCCCTTTATCAGAAACTCAGTAAGGGTGATCACCTAAAAATCCGTCTGACTGCATATTCCAAAGGCGGGCATATAGGCCATCGCGCGCAATCAATTCGCTGTGCGTTCCATCTTCCACGATCCGCCCCTCAGAAAACACCAGGAGGCGGTCAAGATGGGCAACGGTAGATAAGCGGTGTGCAATCACGATCACCGTTTTTCCAACCATACGCTCACTTAAAGTCTCTTGAATGGCGCGCTCTGTGATGGAATCTAGACTGGATGTGGCCTCATCCAGTAATAAGATCGGTGCTTTTTTCAAGAGCGCACGAGCAATGGCAATCCGTTGGCGTTGTCCGCCGGATAGTTTTATGCCACGCTCTCCCACTAGCGCGCTATACCCCTCTTTAATTTGAGATATAAATTCATCCGCATGCGCGAGCTTTGCAGCATGCATCACCTCCTGATCGCTAGCCTCTAATCGCCCATAGCGAATGTTATCCATCAGGCTTCGATGAAAGAGGCTGGGGTCTTGAGGAATCAGTCCTACTTGCTCGTGCAAGCTATCTTGGGTGACGCGCGCGATATTTTGCCCATCAATCAAAATGACGCCAGATTGAATATCGTACATGCGTAACAGCAGGTTCACGAAAGTGCTTTTACCCGAACCTGAAAACCCCACCAATCCCACGCGTTGTCCCGCAGGGATCGTGACATTTAAATCTTTAAAAACCGTTGTGGCCGCAGTGTAACCAAAGCACACGGATTGAAATTGAATGGTTCCGGAAGTAACCCTTAATGCGGGACTATCTAGTGCGTCCTCAATTTCGTGTGGAGAAAGTAAAGTCTTTACCCCATTGTTGAGATTGCCCAGGTATTCAAATAACTCTAAAAAACGGCGTCCTAGATTGCGCGATTCATTCAAGATGAGAAGGCCTAGGGTGACCACGAGAATAAAATCGGCTAACTGGATGGCGCCTTCCCGCCAGAGTAAGAGCGCGTATCCCAGCGTTCCTAATTTCAGGGTTCCAAAAGCGATCGCTTGATTCCACCGAATACGCTCAGTGTAGCGATTGGAGTGTCGAATAGCCTTCAGTTCATGGTTCAAGGCCTGATCTAAAACCGAACGCTCATGTTGATGGCGCGCAAATAAATGAGCGCTTGAAAGATGGCTCACTGAGTCTACCAACACACCTGTTGAGCTGGAGCGAGATGCCGCCGCGGCTAAGGCATGGGGTTGGCTATTACGCGCTAGCCACCATGAAATACCTAAGAAGGCACAAGACCATACTCCTACGATCACCCCCAAAACCAGATGCACTCGCAGCAATAAAATAGTGGCAATCACCAAGGTCAGGACGACCGGCAGAAGATCAAACAAAAAAGTCCAAATGATTTGATTCACAGCCAGCGAAGTTTCGCCAATACGATGGGCCAGCGCCCCAGCGAAGTTACTGTTCAGATAGCGTTGTGAGTGACCCTGCAGCCACCCGTACAAGGCGCGAAGCGCAGATTGACGCTGAAGGGGCGCCAAATGTAACTGCATGGCGCCAGCTGCACGGCCAAAGATGAGTTCAGCAATCGTGAAGCTTACGAATAATATCAGGGCGTTCTTAAGTGTGTCGGAGGAGGCATTGGAAGCCATGCCTCGCACAATTTCTGTTAAAGCATATGGGGCCAGGACACCAATGCCTGAATGCAGAATTTCGCACAAGGCCATCGGACCAAATAAGCGCCAATGACGGCGAACAAAGTACACCACAAAGGATATGGGTTGTTTCGGTAGAGCTGGGTCATCCAAGTTCTTTGAGGTCAAACCAATTCTCCACAACGCGCAAAGGGCTGCGTCAGCTAAAATACAGAGTTTACATCCTCACCAGAGTCTTAAATGGTTCGTACACGATTCGCTCCAAGCCCCACCGGATACCTTCACATTGGAGGGGCACGTACCGCGCTCTTTAATTGGGCCTATGCCCGCCATCACGGCGGTAAATTTATTCTGCGGGTGGAAGACACGGATCTAGAACGGTCTACCGAAGCATCTGTTCAAGCCATTCTTGAGGGCATGACTTGGTTGGGGTTGGATTGGGATGAAGGTCCTTTCTACCAAATGCAGCGCCTGTCGCGCTATGAGGAAATCGCGCAGCAATTGCTGAGAGACGGTCATGCCTATTGGTGTTATGCCTCTAAGGAAGAACTGGATCAGATGCGAGAAAATCAGCGGGCGAGAGGAGAAAAACCCCGCTATGACGGTCGGTGGCGCGATAGTGCCGCCACTCCGCCTGCAGGCGTCAAACCTGTTCTGCGTTTTAAAAACCCTCTGGACGGTGAAGTCGTTTGGGACGACTTGGTAAAGGGGGAAATTCGTTTTGCCAATGAGGAGCTCGACGACCTGGTTCTTCTGCGTGCAGATGGGGTGCCTACCTATAACTTCGGTGTAGTCATCGATGATCTCGACATGAATATCACCCATGTGATTCGAGGGGATGACCATGTTAATAACACGCCAAGACAAATCAATCTGTATCGTGCTATTGGGGCTGATCTGCCCCGATTCGGACACTTACCGATGATTCTGGGACATGACGGCGAGCGTTTATCCAAGCGCCATGGCGCAGTCTCAGTCACTCAGTATCGTGATGACGGCTTTTTACCTGAAGCCTTGATCAATTATCTTTCTCGCCTGGGTTGGTCTCATGGCAATGAAGAGATCTTCTCTTCTGAACAGATGATTGAATGGTTTGAGTTAGATCACATCAGCCGATCGCCTGCCCGTTTTGATGGTGATAAGTTGTTGTGGCTCAACCAACATTATTTGAAGGAAGCCCATACTGATCGCATAGCTGAGCTTGTGATGCCCTTATTGCTTGCAAGAGAGTGCAACCCCAATGCAGGCGGCCCCCCTCTGACCCAAGTCATAGAGTTATTAAGATCCCGCACCCATTTGCTTCCTGAGATCGCTGATGCAGCCGTGTATTTTTATCGTCCTATTCGCGCGCACCAGGAACATATTGATCAGCATTTAACAGAACAAAATAAAATCATACTGAATGATCTTTTAAAGTCTTTTAAAGAGTGCAATTGGGACAAGGTGAGTTTGGGCCAGCTTCTTAAAGACACAGCAACCCAGCATGGCGTCAAGATGGGGCAGGTAGGCATTCCTTTGCGTGTTGCAGTGTGCGGAGAGCCACAAACCCCTGCCATTGATATCGTTCTTGAGATGATTGGCCGCAAGGAAGTGATTCAGCGTTTGTCTCAGGCGCTCCAGTAGGGGGAGTACAAGAGCAGGCACGAGGGATGGGCTTACAGAGGCTTACTGAAGTCCATCCACGTTTTCTTTGAGCGTAATCAGGCGGCCCTTCGTTTCGATTAACCCTCGGGCTCTGAGCTCAAATAACACTCGGCCCACCATCTCGCGCGATGCGCCCACCATGTCAGCAATATCTTGTCGCGTAATGTTTTTGGGAACAACGCGTTCCCCTCCATGATTTTCTGCAATATCAAGAAGGGCGCTTGCGACCCTACCATAGACATCCAGTAGTGCCAGGTTACCAATTTTCTTATTGGCTTCACGTAATCTTTGAACCAAGCAACTCATGATGGAAGTACTGAGCTGGGGGTTGGAGTGCAGGCAGGTATGAAAATCTTCCTTCCCGAGTTGCAGGAGTTCACTGGCTTCTGCGGTAATCACTGAGGCAGATCGGGGACCGCTGTCTAATAAAGACATTTCCCCAAAATAATCCCCGCCTTCCAGAATGGCTAAGACCACCTCCTTTCCTGTGCGGTTACTGATGGTAACTTTGAGGCGACCTGAGATCACGATGTACATGGCTACGCCAAGGTCGCCTGCCGCTACAATGGTGGCGCCCTTTTTATAGTTGGCGCGTTGAATCACATTGGTGAGTAAGGACAGTTCACTATCTGGCAAATCTGCAAAAAGCGGAACATTGCGCAAGAGTGTTGTGGATACTTTTGGTTTGACTGACATGCCTCAACCTTATCAAAAATTAAAGCCCTTCAATGCCTATCATGCCATCCCTCAAGAAGAGATCGATGAAAATTAGATCTTATCCGAGATGGCTTGTCAGAAAATGCTCTCTCTGCCTATAATCGATGTTCCTTGTGGGGGTATAGCTCAGCTGGGAGAGCGCTTGCATGGCATGCAAGAGGTCAGCGGTTCGATCCCGCTTATCTCCACCACCGAATAATCGGCTTCACTGCCGACAAAAAACCCGCCTCATTGGCGGGTTTTTTTTATTCTGGATGATGCCGCTTTTCTGCATGTTTGTGATGAAGATGCTCTGTCACTTTCCTCACATCATGAACTGAAATACCCGTACCCTTGGGTGGCATCTGAAGCAATTCAGGCTGTTCAAATATCCGGCGTGTATCTTCATAACCGCTGGTCCAATGCTCTCGCATTGAGGTGCCCGAGAAGTCGTAATCCTTAGCATGTCCTTCATGTGATTGCTGTTGATAAATCAACTGCAGCAAGGTGATGTCGGGCAAAGCCGAGAGTTCGCTGAGTAATTTTTTCTGCTGAGCATCCAGTTTGGCAGGAGGTATTTTGATCAGCGCTTCATACGCTATGTTTTTCCAATTACGCAGCTTCCGATACGAGTCAGTATTCGCGCGTGTGCGTGAGGAGTACATAATATCTTTATGTCTTGCCAAAACCTCAGGCATATCGGTGGGGATTTTTCCTTTGGCACTGAATAGATCAACCTGAATGACCAGAGAGTTCAGCTGATCCTCACGATCTAACAGGTGTGCCAGGGGGGTATTCGAAACAATGCCGCCATCCCAATACTTGGCGTTACCAATTTCAACCATGGGAAGTGCAGGGGGAAGAGCCCCGCTCGCCATAATGTGATCAGGTTCAATCACCGTGAAGCGGTTATCAAAATAAACAAAGTTTCCGCTCGTGACATTGACAGCGCCAACTGCAAATTGCACAGGACCATTGTTCAGGAGATCAAAGTCCACTAATCGCAGGAGGGTTTCTTTAAGAGGGGTGGTGTTGTAGAAGCTGGTTGAAGCATCGCCCCCAGCGTGAGAGAGCCAAGGGTTGATATGTCTTGGAGAAAAAAACCCGGGTTGGCCATGCAACAGCGCCATTAAAGAGCTGCTGGCGTTCCTGACCTTGCGAAAGATATCGCCGTCAGGCGTGAAGTGCCAAATTTTGCGCCCAGAAATGGTGTCCCAAAACTCGCGTAATTTGGGTAAGCGATCTTTGGGCTTGTTTCCAGCGATCAGGGCAGAGTTGATTCCCCCAATCGATACCCCGCTGACCCAATCGGGTTCCATGCCGTTTTCATGCATGGCTTGATAGACCCCAGCTTGGTAGGCTCCTAGTGCGCCGCCACCCTGCAAAACCATGGCGATGCGTTCGCATCCTTCAGGACGCCATCCACCTTGAGATGATTCAGAGGGAGTAGCACGGGTAACACTTTTTCTACGCGTAGCCATGAGGAAATCTCCAAAAAGAGTCTCCATCATGGTGCCCATTTAAGATGACAAATAAGCGAGGATTAACCGCAAGATCAGGTGAGGAGAATGCCCTCACCCGATCTCGTGGGATGCAGCCCAAATTTTGTCTTAAGACTTTTTCTTTTTGGAACTGCTACTTTTCGATTTGGGTTTTGAGCTGGCGGGGGCACTTCCCTGAATACGGCGAATGATGGCATCGGTAAATTCTGCGGTGGTCGCTTTGCCGCCCAAATCACCTGTACGCACTCCGTCTTCATTGACCGTGGCATGGATAGCATCACGAAGTCGCTTGGCTAAATCCTGACGCTCGACATGATCTAACATCATTGCAGCAGCATTCATGACGGCAATCGGATTAGCAATGCCTTTACCGGCAATGTCAGGGGCTGAACCATGAACGGCTTCAAAAATTGCAGCGTGCTCACCAATGTTTGCACCGGGGGTCATGCCCAATCCGCCTACGAGTCCAGCGATCTCATCAGATAAAATATCGCCAAACAAATTGGTCGTCAGTAATAAATCAAATTGCCACGGGTTCATGACAAGTTGCATGGCGCAGGCATCAACGATGCGATCTTCAACTTGCACGCGACCTTCGTATTCTTTGGCCACTTCTAATGCGGTTTCCAGAAAAATACCGGTCAGTGCTTTCAAGATATTGGCTTTGTGCACGATGGTGATTTTTTTGCGTCCGTTCTTAACCGCATAATCAAAAGCAAATCGTGCAATACGTCGGCATCCTGCACGCGTATTCACACCCGATGAAATGGCGGCTCCGTGGGGATCATTGTCGATCGGAATGTAGTGGTCAAAGCCTACATACAAACCCTCAAGGTTTTCCCGGATCAACACGATATCGATATCGTCAAAGCGACCCCCAGGGATGGTTGTTTTCCCGGGACGGACATTGCCAAACAATTTAAATTCTTCGCGCAAACGCACATTGATGGATCGAAATCCACCGCCTACGGGTGTGGTGAGGGGGCCTTTTAATGCCAAACCTGTCCTACGAATACTGGCAAGGGTGGCTTCAGGCAAGGGATCCAGATGTTCTGCAACCGCTGCCATTCCTGCGGTCTGAACGTCCCATGCAAATGGCGCTTCTAGTGCGTCCAGTGCTGCCACCGTGGCTTTAATAATTTCGGGGCCAATACCATCACCGGGGATCAATGTGGCGGGGATGACTGCTTTACTCTTGCTTTTAGCCATGTATTCCTCTCTGTTAGGGTGCCAATAACCAGTTTAGCGACAGGATGTTAAGGTTAAGCGATCACTGCGCCCACTGGCGAGAATACATGAGGCCGAAGCCGCTGTGCTGACGGACTGTGATTAAACAGGCGATAATCTTGCCCTATGATCCCTGTGCATCCTGCTCAAATGGACTCAGCCCGGCCTTGGTGGCAGGTGCGTTTAGTCCTAGCCTTGCTCGCCCTCTGTGTCCTACTGACCTTGGGCCACGTGCCGCTCATCGACGAAGATGAAGGGGAATACAGTGAAGTCGCTGCTGAGATGGCGGCTTCAGGACATTATTTCGCCCCAACTTTGAATGGCCAAGCCTTTTATGAAAAGCCGGCACTCTTGTTCTGGCTGCAAGCCCCTTTAGTCCATTTTTTGGGCCCTCAAGAGTGGGTTTTTCGTTTGCCCCCCTTGCTTGCAACGCTCACGCTCTTGATTGGGATGATGCTGGGCTGGCGCAAGCGTGTGGGTGAAAAAGAGGCATTAACGTCGGTCTGGCTTGCATCACTCACGTTGGGGATGACCATTGCAGGGCGGGCGGCAACGATGGACAGCCTCATCATGTTCTGGCTTTCGGCGACCCTATTTGATCTGTGGGGCTATCTTGAAAGTGGTGAGCGCATGCGATTGAGGCGAGCCGCTCTCTGGGCGGCCCTTGGGTTTTTAACTAAAGGCCCGATGGCGCTTGTCATCCCTGCTCTAGTAAGTATGTCATTTTTAATCTTCACTCCCGGTTTTAGAAGCCGTTGGACAGCACTGTATGACCCTTGGGCTTGGGGGATTTTTGCACTCGTCGCAGGCCCCTGGTTTGTGGGGTATAGCGTGTATTCCCAGGGCGCATTTTTTCACTATTTCTTTTTGCGCGAAAACTTAGGCAGGGTAGGGGGGGCATTACAGGGGCACTCGGGAAGTCTGGCTTATTACTTTGTTGTACTACCTCTTCTGATGCTTCCTTACTCTGCTGTACTAGTGCGTCTGATCCAGCGTTCTCGCTTTTACTGGCAAGCACCGTTTAACCGTTTTCTGATGATTTGGTTTGTGGTGGTCTTTGTTGTGTTTTCATTGGCAGGGACTAAACTTCCCCACTACATTCTGTACGGATGTGTCCCTCTCTTCTTGCTGGGAGCTTCTGAATTATTACGTCCGGGCGGCTTGTGGTGGAGGGTGGGTTTAGCGCTACCCGGTTTATTCCTGCCCTTTTTGGCTTTGGCCTTGCCAGTGGTTGCGGCCCATTTTGTCCAAACTGACCCCAATCCTTATATTCGAGAAATGCTGTCACGCGGCCCAGAAGTATTTAATGATCACTATCAATTTGCAGTGATTGCATGGGTTGTTTTATCCGGATTGAGTGCGGTTGCGTTGATTTTTTACGTCAGCCCAAGAATAGGTCATCGCTATACTGTTTTGATCCCTGGCCTACTCACTGCGTTTGGCGTATCTTGGATTCTGATTCCTGCCGTGAGTGGTTTGCAGCAAGTCCCTGTGCGGGATGCGGCGCTTTTTGCGCGAAGCTTAAATCTCCCAGTGGTGAGTGATAATCGCATGCCCAGTTTTTCTGTCTATCTGGGGCAAGCCACTCAACGTACACCCCTCAAAGCGGGGGATATTGCATTTGGGCGGATCGATCATCCAGATCAACTCGGAACACAAAATCAAATTCTTTTTGCCAAAGGCGGGGTTCGGGTTGTGCGAGTCCTTCAACCATGAGCAGATGTAGATGAAGCAGAGTTCAATGACGCACTATTTCAAAGTTTTAAATAAACCTATTCCAATTGTGCATGCAGTTTTTCCAGCATTGGCCTTGATTGCAGCTCTTGTGGTGTTCTTAACGCAAACAAATCTGCTAGCGTTTCAGATCACTCAAGAGACTTTATCTCCCTTGGGTGAGCCTTTTTGGACAGGGTGCACGCTACTAGGCGATGCCTTAGTGGGGCCTTTATTCCTGATTCCCTTCCTCAAAGAACGTCCGCGCTTAATTTGGGAAGGGACGTTGGCAGCCACCATAGCTACGATTTTTACCCACCTTATTAAACCTTTAGCGCATGTTGCCAGACCGCCGGTGACACTCGACATCGTTGTGATGGGACCCCGATTAATGGCAGGGGCGTTTCCCTCGGGTCACACGACCACGGCTTTTGCTGTTCTGGGCTTACTTGTGATGGTGGGTGTTTTAAGAGGGTTTGGCCCTGTCAGTATAGGATTTATGGTGGCCGCACTCGTAGGACTTTCGCGCATTGTGGCAGGAGTTCATTGGCCTTTGGATGTGTTAGTGGGGGCAGCTGGGGGGTGGGTATCCGCTATCTTGGCTATTTGCCTTGCGGAGCGCTGGAGTTTTGGTGCGCGCACTTGGCCCATTCGTTTCCAATTACTGGTTTTAGTGCTGATTGCTTTCTACGATTTACTGATGCACGACACCGGCTATCCCTCTGGATTAGTGCTTCAGCGACTGGTGGCCTTGTTGGGCTTACTCTGGTTGGCATGGGATGCAATTGAGGGGTATTATTTAACGGATCGTACTGCTTAAACTTTAGGCGGTATTTCCTAGAGGCCTCTCAAAATGGGCTTGGGTGTTTTAACTAACCTCACGTCATTTCAATCTCAGCAAGCGTTTAACCAAACGCAGAGTGCCCTTGCGGTCTCTATTCAGCGTTTGTCATCGGGTTTGCGCATCAATTCTGGGGCCGATGATGCCGCTGGTTTGGCGATGTCCAGTCAACTGACCTCACAAATCAATGGGTTCACTCAGGCGGCCCGCAATGTAAACGATGGGATATCTGTTGTTCAGACGGCCGATGGGGTCCTCTCTTCTATTTCATCCCAACTCCAGGAATTGCGTTCTTTAGCGGTTCAGGCTTCTTCTTCTACCTACAGTGCCGCCGATAGAAGTTCTCTCGATCAGCAAGCGCAAGATTTAGTGAATAGCATTAATACCACCGCGAGAAGCGCTAAATTTAATGGCGCTACCTTACTGGATGGGACTTATTTCAATCGCCAGGTACACGTGGGTGCATCCGCTAAAGACAATGTTGCGCTGACACTCCCAGACCAAACTCCCTATGCTTTGGGTAGCTATATCATCACGACTGGTTTGGTGACAGGAAGTCCGCTTGATTCATCCAATTCGATTACAGTGAATAACGTGACGACGATTGGCGCATCGGTGGCAGATAGCAGTAATGCTGGGCTCACAGACGGAAGTGCCTACGCACTCGCCGTTGCGTTTAATGCGCAGACCAATCTAACCGGGGTGACGGCAACGGCCAGCACCACGCTGAAAGGCGTCTCGAGTCCCACCGCCAGCACGTCCATGTCTGATGGCGATATTGTCATTAACGGGACCAGTATAGGATCGATTACGGGGGCCAGTTCTGACTACGCACAAGGGGTTCAAGTACAGACTGCCATCAATGCGGTTTCTGCTACCACGGGTGTGACGGCCTCTGTAGACAGTACCTCGGGATTACTCACACTGACCGCCAGTGATGGGCGAGACATCATTTTAACCCTGAGTGATAGTGCAGATACGGCTTCGGGCTTAACCTCAGGAACGGGAACGACGACGACCCACGGTCAGATTCAACTCTCATCGGCGCAACCGTTTTCGGTGGCGGTATCGGGGTCAACTGATGTCGCGAATTTGGCCGATGCCAACACGTCAACTTTGTCGGCCTTGAGTCAAATAAACCTTACTTCGACAACGAATGCCTCCAGTGCCATCGGAATCATTGACTCAGCGATCAGCCAAGTCGATACCACCCGAGGCACCCTCGGAGCCTATCAAAACCGGTTTCAATCCATTTCGAGTCAATTAAGTCAGGCAAGCGGCAATGCTTCTACGGCGCGCGGAAGGATTCGCGATACCGATTTCGCAGCGGAAACGGCAAACCTAGCAAGCCAGCAAGTTCAGCAGTCCATTGACGTTTCTATGATTACGCAGGCCAATGCGATTCCGGCTGCCATCGCTGCGCTGCTGAAGGGATATCCGATGTCGGACGCGCTCTCAACTTACAGCCCGAGCACATTTAAAATTGGGGCTTGAGTTCCCCTAGCGTCATTCCATCACGCATTACCCACTCTAAAACAAAAAACCGCCTTGCGGCGGTTCATGTTGAGTGGCGTCCCCACCGGGATTCGAACCCGGGTTATCGCCGTGAAAGGGCGGTGTCCTAGGCCTCTAGACGATAGGGACAGCAGGCCTGTAGCAAAAATAACAGCTAAACAGCGGGTTGAGGAGTCAGCATACACTGCTTTCTCATCAACTCAGCCCTGCATTATAACCAAGTTTTTGAATGTGTGCTATTGGGTCTTAATGGTTTGTTGCAGAAGCCAGGATCAGGTTGTTTTGTCTCTGGGCCAACAACAGTGAAGAAGCTTCAAGGTTGCTGGATATTGACGCGACCTGCAAAGATGCGTTCGCGTTACTCACAGCATTGTTATCGCTTGCATACTGCCCAAGCAGGAGTGACAGTGCACTGCTAGATGAAGAAGACACCGAGAGGGGATTCGATTGACTGGCGCTGCTTGATGTACTCGCAAGGCTCAATGGACTAGCGGAAGAAGCCAATTCACTATTAAAGCTGGTCATGGCATCGACGAGCGAGCTAACGCTGCTAGACAAGGCGCTCACAGTGGGGCCCGATGAAGAAACGGATGAGGCCGTAGCTGCCAGCGCGGAAGGGCTGCTTGTCGTGGCTTTAGGGGTACCCCCCACATTATCGACGGTAATTACATCTCCTGCCGACAGTAGTGTGGACAAGCTGACCTCGAAGGTGGTATCCCAGCTTTGCCCTTTCATGGTTCCCCAGGGATTGCGAATCTGCAGGTTGCCTGTTTTAGAGTTGTAGCCATAAATTGACATTGCATGACTTGCAACTAAAGTGGTCTTGCCTGCTGAATCTGTGGCGTTGGTATAGGAAGAAAGAATCAGATCATCGCCAGCGGCCAAATCAGAAACAAGGGTAGACAACAAACTGCTTGAAGAAATATTAGAGGTCGATGAGATGTAGTTCATCGATGCATTTTGAACGTAGCCGGTCCAGGATGAACCATTTCCATAAAAGCTGGTGATCGCCGAAGCCCCAGTAATTTCTTCTAAAGCGTAGGCGGGATAACCCCCGTTACCTATTGACGTAAAGGAGTTCGTGCTGCCGGCACGTGTATTACCTGTGACATTTCCCCCCGCTTGAAGTTGAGCATAACCCTGCTCAACAATGCTGCCCCAAATATTGGTCCCAGAATTAAACAGGTTGCCCCCTGCAGCGAGGGTATTGCTCACCGTAACATACTGAGCTTGGCCGTTCACATAAAACCGAACCCCGTAGGTGTTATTGCCATTATTGGTGATCATTGAGGTAATCGCAGAAGCATGTTGACTCGCGACCTCGGCTAAAGTGGACAACAGATAGCAGTCACCCAGATAGCCTTGATTGATATCGTTCACAGAAGGGCCTGATGCCCCGAATAAGGAGTTGGAGTTGGTTTGATACTGAAAAGTCAATTTGGTGGGCGACATGGTCACCGAGGAAGAGGGAAGATCTGTACCCAATAACCATTTGCCTGTCAGCTGAGACAGTTGAGTGACGGTGGACCCTACTTTCAGATTACCTAGGGTTGAAGCAGTGGTTGATCCGCCGGTCCAGTAAGCATTAGCTGCATTGCCATTAACGAGTGCGCCTAGGGTAGAGGTTTGGTAGGCTGAAGCCGTAAGTCCGTTGTTCAGATTCGCTGTGATGGTTTTCAGGTCTGCGAATTGGCTTGCTGAAAGCGTGGTTTTGGTCGAGGTTAACTCGCCAGACAAGTCCGCCATCATTTTAGCCAAGCCGCCTTCGGTAACCACACCGCTATTGGCAATGGTCGTCATGTCTGATTTCAAAACGGAGTCACTTAACGTTGCAATCCATGACGGTATTTTTGTCGCGGTCGTTGCGGCAGAGGTTGCACTGATGACTTTAGCGGGGCTGCTTGAAGGGGCTGAGACAGACACGGTTTGGGAAACGGCCGAAACGGGGAATAGTCGTCGGGGCGAAAAGGAGCTCACCACACCCATGTCGTCTGACGAAGCCGAAGAGCGAGCTGAAGAAGACGAACTGGATTCTCTCAAGGAGGAGGATTCATTTCGCCCACCAGAAAAATAGGAATTGAATCCAAAATGACCTAACCCAAAATCAGACGCATCCGATTCAGAAGACGATGATTCAGAACGAGACGTGTGATCGAGGCTTGAATGGTTCAAATCCAAGCTGGGAAGATCGAATTCATCGAGATTGACGGTGGTCATGATGTGCACCCTTTCTGAGGTATTAAAGAGTTTAGCTAAATAGGCTTTAACTTCAAAGGAATGCTACATCTGCGTGAATGCGCCTTGCTGTGAATTAGTTCTCAATTGAAATAATTTTATTTCAGGCCTTTTTAACGGCGAACCCAGGAAAAAAATCGATATTTGAGGATGCGATAGGCCGTTCTTTTGCAGGTGTGGGCCAAGATTGAATCCAACCCCAGAGTAAAAAAGGCTTAAAATCAATACCTCAAACTTTGCCTCCCTTCCTTATCTTGTGACTGACACCCTTTCCATTCTTCGTTTTGGCTCTTTTCAGGCCGCTCGTCAATTGCATGCAGCGCCAAAGGATCGGGCCGAGGCAAGATTGCATGGACATGGGTTTCAGGTTGCATTGAGTGCGCCTGAACAATCTTCAGAGCTAGGTCATGATTGGAGCGCATCACTGGATCGTTTGGATCATCAAGCCCTCCATACGCTGATGGATGACGCCAGTGATCGCGGTATTCTGAATTTTCTGACAGAAGGGTTTGGTTCGCAGCGGCATGAAATGGCCCTTTCAAGTATGCCCGCTCGCGGAATGAGACGGAATCTAGATGGGGAAGTCACCGCTTGGCGTGCCTACCGGTTTGAATCCGCCCACCAATTACCGCATGTCCCTCCCGGGCATAAGTGTGGTCGCCTCCATGGTCACGGTTTTCAGGCGGTGATTCACATTCCTGTGAGCGAAAACTCAACCGGCTGGAATACGGATTATCAAAAGCTGGATTTGGCATGGGCCCCAATTCACGCTCAACTGCATCAACATTATCTCAATGACATCCCTGGGCTCACGAACCCCACCAGTGAATGGTTATCGGTTTGGATTTGGGAGCAGCTTAAAGCCGTTTTGCCGGAGTTATCTTGGGTCACCGTATTCGAGACGGCCAGTTGCGGAGCGCACTACGATGGTGAGATGCATCGCATATGGAAAGACTTCACGATCGATAGCGCAACCGAAGAAGCAGGGATGACCTTGGGGCACACGTGGACCGTGCGCTTACATCTGAAAGGGCCACTTCATCCAACGTTTGGGTGGGCGATGGACTTTGCAGATGTGAAGCGAGAGTTCGATCCCTTGTTTCGTTGTTTAGACCATCAACCTTTAACCCAAGTGAAGGGTTTGCTATCACCGGATAGTACCGGGCTTGCACACTGGATACGCCTTCATGCCCATCTCGTTTTGCCCGCACTCGGTCGAGTGGATCTCTTGGATGGCTGTGGCGGAGGGGCCACCCTAGATTGGGGTGCAGGGGGCATTCAGGTTTTGGCACCATGACCTATCACGTCAAAGAGCTTTTTTACACCTTACAAGGTGAGGGCCTTCGCGCAGGTCGAGCTTCGGTGTTTATGCGTTTTGCTGGGTGTAATTTATGGAGTGGCTTGGAGCGCGATCGGGCCAACGCGCAATGCAATTTTTGTGACACAGACTTTATTGGAACAGATGGCGTAGGCGGTGGAAGATTTGAAACCGCACTAGAACTGGCGCAGGCTGCAAAGACAATATGGGATCAAGCAACGCGCTCTGCAGGGACACAAGAATGGGGCCGCCCCTATGTGGTGTGCACTGGGGGTGAACCTTTGCTTCAACTAGATCGCGCACTGA
>Ga0114963_10001517_pt1 | contig 16046 bp, 18 predicted proteins | sample C_131016_EF_Meta_FD_87019 | JGI IMG/M metagenome (GOLD analysis project Ga0114963, IMG submission 87019) | Freshwater microbial communities from Lake Croche, Canada to study carbon cycling - C_131016_EF_MetaG | ecosystem: Environmental > Aquatic > Freshwater > Lake | place: Lake Croche, Canada...
CGAAGCATCATCATCCTGCCCTATGCCATGCCTAGCGTTATGAGCATTATGATTTGGGCGGGTATGTTGAATACCGACTTCGGTGCTATCAACAACCTGATCGGTTTGATAGTTGGTCACCCAGTTAAATACACCTGGCTTTCTGATCCGAACCTTGCTCGAGCATCGGTGCTCTTAGTTAATCTCTGGTTAGGTTTCCCATACTTCTATCTAATCTCTACGGGAGCTTTGCAGGCCATCCCTTCTGAACTAACGGAAGCGGCTGCAATTGATGGTGCTTCTGGCGGGCAGATTTTCAGAAAGATCACATTCCCGTTATTGATGCAGATGTTATCTCCACTTTTGATTTCATCCTTCGCTTTCAACTTCAACAACTTCAACCTGATTTACCTGTTGACCGGAGGTGGTCCACGAGATGTGCTTTCTGGTCAATCCGCTGGTGCAACAGATATCTTGATTAGCTACACCTACAACTTGGCTTTCACCAAGGGAACCCAAGACTTCGGCTTGGCTAGCGCGGTATCGATTGTGATCTTCGTGGTAGTCGCTGGTATTTCACTTTATGGAATTAAACGTTCAAAGGTATTGGAGAGTTTCCTATGATATTCATCAAATGGGTCATAACTAAAGCTTGGCGTCATGCTATTGCTTGGGCTGTGTGTTTCTTTGCTCTGTTCCCCCTATACATGATTGTTTTGACGTCATTCAAGAAGACAACTTCTTTGCAGGTCGGTTCGTTTATTCCAACTGGCTTTTCATTCAAGAACTTCGATAGCCTGCTCACCAACCCGAACGTGCCTTTCTTGACCTGGGTTACTAACTCAATTTGGGTGGCAGGTTTTGTTGCTGTGGTTTCTGTCTTCGTAGGTGCTGCCTCTGCATTCGCCTTTAGCCGTCTTCGTTGGTTTGGAAAGAAGGCTGGAATCCAGCTACTTCTTTTGATTCAAATGTTCCCTGCGGTTCTTGCCCTTTCAGCTGTTTATTCGATCATGGATCGTGTTCACAGCTTTGCCCCAAGTATTGGTCTTGGAACCATCGGTGGTCTTGTTTTGGTTTACCTCGGTGGAGCTATGGGTGTGAACATCTGGCTTCTCAAAGGCTTCGTGGATTCCATTCCCATGGAACTAGACGAAGCGGCCAAGGTTGATGGTGCTAGCCCTATGCAGATCTACTGGAGAATCTTCTTACCTTTAGCTTCTCCGGTTCTAGCAGTGGTTTGTCTGCTTTCGTTTATTGGAACTTTCAACGAGTATATTTTGGCGAGCTTGTTCCTAACTGACCCTAACCAGCAAACACTTGCTGTTGGTTTGCATGGATTTATTGGTGGTCAGTTTGAACAGAACTGGGGACCTTTCGCAGCCGGTTCTTTGCTAGCTTCGTTGCCTATTGTGGTGCTGTTCCTATCGCTACAGAAATACATCGTCAATGGTCTTACCGCTGGTGCGGTGAAGGGTTAATGGCACTCAATCTGCCAATAGCGCTTTACCCACACCACGATGGTTCTGCTTTATACGTTCCTAACCAAAAGCCAAAGCTGCTTGAGAAGGTAAAGCTTCGGATTCGTATTCACAAAGCTTTAGGCAAGGTGAAATCCGTTCGAGTTCGCTTTAGTGAATCAGGTGAAGCTTTCCCAACACCACCGGCTAAATTACTTTCAACTTCTGATGGCTGGTCTTGGTTTGAAGCAGTAATCGTGATGCACAACCCATACATGAACTATCGCTGGTTTATTGAGATGGCTGATGGTTCAAGTTACTGGTTGAATGCCAGAGGTCTGAGCATTCTGGAACAACCCGATGTTGAAGATTTTAGAATTAACACTTTCTCGTCTGCTCCTGACTGGGGCAAGAGCGCTGTGATGTATCAGATATTCCCTGATCGCTTTGCTAGATCTGCTCATGCGGATAAGCACAAGACACCTAGCTGGGCCCTGCCACGAGCTTGGGGAGACAAAGTTATCGCTTCGGGACCTGGAACCAGTGAGCAGTTCTTCGGTGGAGACATCTATGGAATAACTGAGCACCTAGATCACCTAAAGGATTTAGGCGTGACGCTTATTTATCTGACTCCGGTTTTCCCAGCTCGTTCTAATCACAGATACGATGCCAGTAGTTTCAGTGAAGTGGATCCACTTCTTGGTGGCGATAAGGCACTTATCAAGTTGGTTGAGGCAGCACATAAAAAAGGCTTCAAGGTTATTGGCGACCTAACCAGTAATCACTCTGGTAATGCGCACGAGTGGTTCAAAGCTTCTTATAAAAAGCCTGGGGCTAAAGAATCTGAGTATTACTACTTCAGTAATAAGAACAAAGATTATGACGCTTGGTTTGGTGTTCCATCGCTACCTAAATTCAATTGGAATTCGAAAGAGCTTAGAAAGAAATTTATTTCTGGGAAGAATTCGATTGTTGCCAGATGGATTAAGAAGCCTTTCAACATGGATGGTTGGCGCATCGATGTTTCAAACATGACCGGTCGCATTCGCGAAGAGGACATGTATATGGAGCTTCAAGTTCTCATTCGGGAATCTATGCAGAAGATCAACAAGAACACGATTCTGCTAGGTGAATACACCGGTGATGCTGCCTACCAAATCCAAGGTGAAGGTTGGCACGGGGCTATGACCTACTACAACTTCACTAAGCCGGTTTGGCGTTGGTTCTATAACACTGAAGTGAAAGCAGAAGCTGGTTTCTTAGGTATTGGTAGAACCAAGATCTCTGGAACAGAGATGGTGAAACAGCATCTAGATTTCGCAGCAGGGTTCCCCTGGCATGTTCGTCTTCACAACATGAATCCTTTGGACACCCACGACATCCCTAGATTCAAAACCTTCACAATGCCTGGTGCTCAACGAGTTGCAGCTGGTATGCAGTTCACCTTCCCAGGTATGCCAGTAATTTGGGCAGGAGACGAGTTTGGGCTTGATGGCGGTAATGGTGAGGAGTCCAGAACTCCTATCCCTTGGAATAACGAGCGTCCTAACGATAAGTCGATGCTTGCTGACTACAAAGCTTTCTCCAAGATCCGCAAAGAGAACAGTGCTCTGCATGATGGGTCGATGCGCTTTGTTTATGTTTCAGATGAGCTGATTGCTTATGTTCGAGAGAACAAGAAGCAGAGCATTCTGGTGGTTGTTTCCAGAGGTGAAGACCCTAAGGCCACTATTCCGTTGGATGCTGTTGCTGGAATAAGAAGGGCTAAATCACTCTTTGGTGAAGGCAAGCTAAAGGTGATTGGCAAAGAGGTTCTTTTGCCAACCGAGCCTATGTCAATCAATATTTGGGCTTTACCTGCCACTAATTCAGACGATTTCGTAGTGGTCTCGATTGCCTAAGGTTTGCCTAGCCTAGGTGGCTAGTGGTAATCTTCATTAGTGCCTTGGGCTGTTTCTAACCTTGGTCACGCCCCGATAGCTCAGTGGTAGAGCACTTCCATGGTAAGGAAGGGGTCGACAGTTCAATCCTGTCTCGGGGCTCTGCGGCGGGGTAGCTCAGGTGGTTAGAGCACACGGCTCATAATCGTGGTGTCGCGGGTTCGAGTCCCGCCCCCGCTACCACGCAAAACCTGTCAAACTTAAGGCATGGTTAATCCAAATGTTCAGGGTAAGAAATACCCAGAGACCGATCCTTATCTTGTTGGTCGTGAAAGGATTCGTGAGTTTGCTAACGCAGTCTTCTCAACCAATCCTGTGAATCACGATGTGTTTGCAGCTCAGGCTGCTGGCTACACAGATCTGGTTGCTCCACCAACTTTTGCCGTTGTGATTCAGGAGCGTTCACTTCACACAGTGCTAGCTGATCCTGAAGCTGACATAGATTTTTCTAGAGTAGTTCACGGTGATCAAAGATTTATTGCTAACCGCGCAATCGTTGCCGGAGATGAACTCACTTCTGTGCTAACTGTTGCTTCAGTTAAATCTTTGGGTGCTCACTCGATGATTACTTTCGCTACCGAAATCTTTGATGCAAACAAAGAGCTTGTCTCAACAGCCATCAGCACACTAGTAGTTAGAGGTGGCGAATAATGGACATCCTTTCTTTAGAAGTTGGCCAAGAGATTGGTTCAAGAACTTTTAGTTTCACCAGAGATTCACTAGTGAAATACGCAGGTGCTTCAGGAGATTTCAATCCGATTCACTACCGTGATGACTTTGCTAAGTCAGTTGGCCTTGATGGTGTTCTTGCTCACGGAATGCTAACCATGGGAGCAGCCGTTCAGGTTGCGGTTGACTGGATCGGCGACAGCGGGAAAGTTATTGACTACGGAGTTAGATTCACTAAGCCGGTTTTTGTTCCAGCTGATTCTCTAGCTGAAGTTATTGTCACTGGGAAAATTGGAGCTATTGATCTAGAGAACAAAACTGTTCGAGTTGATCTAACGGCGAGTTGTTTAGATGTTGCTGTGTTGGGTAAAGCTCAGGCAGTTGTGAAATTCTAATAATGAGCTCACTTTCTAATCTCACAACCATGCGAGTTGGTGGTCAACCGAAAGCTCTTTTGGTTGCATCAAATCATGCTGAGCTTTTAGCTGGGGCAGTGAAGTTGTGGGCTGAAACTGATAACTGGGTTGTCTTAGGTGGCGGATCAAACATTGTTTTCGCTGATGATGTCAGTGACCTATCTGTGTTGTTGGTTCAGAGCAAAGGGATTGAAGATCTAGGTTCTGGCAGGGTCAGAGTCCAAGCGGGTCAAGACTGGAATGAGTTTGTGCTCTATGCCTGCAATAAGGGTTGGGCTGGGATTGAGTCGTTAGCTGGTATTCCAGGAACCGTTGGTGCAGCTCCCATTCAGAACATCGGTGCTTATGGTCAAGAGGTTTCAACGGTAATTACTTCCCTTGAATTCCTTGACTATAAAACCAGTGAATTACAAATTCTCTGCAATGAAGACTGCTCTTTTTCTTATCGAGATAGTTCTTTCAAACAAGGCAAACAAGGTGTTATCACCTGGGTTGAATTCCAATTCGGTGAAGAAAGTTCACACTCATTACTAACCAAAGCCAGCGATGTGATTAGCCAAAGAACAGCTAAGGGAATGGTTTTAGATAGTGAAGATCACGACACTTGGTCCTGTGGTTCTTTCTTCACTAACCCAATTGTTAGTGAAAGCTTTGCAAGAACACTTCCAACTGATGCCCCACAGTGGGAAGTTGATAATGACCTGGTGAAACTTTCAGCAGCATGGCTAATTGAAAATGCTGGTTTAGCTAAAGGGTTTAGGTTGGGTAATTCTGAAGCTGCTATTTCAAATAAGCATGCACTTGCTATTACCAATAGAGGAAATGCAACAGCAGAGCAGGTTTTAGAACTAGCTAGATTTATTCAAACTCAGGTTTCAAATAAGTTCGGAATCAATTTAGTTCCAGAACCTAACCTGATTGGTTTCTAGAACTTAGTAACAGCAAGGGTTATTGCAAGGCTGAACATCACAGCTGCAATAAAGATATCCAGTGCTTTCCAAAACATCGGTTTACTAACCAACACAGATGCTTTGCTTGCTCCAAAACCTAAAGCAAAGAACCAAATGAAACTTGCTGAAACAGCACCAAGTGCAAACAGCCAGCGGTTAGCTGAGAAAGTGTTTGCAATAGATCCCAAGAAGATGATGGTGTCTAGATAGACGTGAGGGTTGAGAAACGTGAGGGCAAGTGTGGTCACAGCAGATTGTTTCAAAGTAGTCATCGGTTTGTCGGCTGCTTGAAGTGATTCTGGTTTTTTCAATCGATTTATCGAGCTAGACCCATACCAAACTAGGAATCCAACACCCAGCCATCTGATAACTTCAATCAGCACCGGTATCGCTGTGATGAGAGAGCCCAGACCTAGAACACCTAAAGTAATCAGCAGTGCATCACTGAATGAACAGATCAGAACGATTGCCAGGATGTTCTTTCGAAGCAAGCCTTGTCTTAGAACAAAAGCATTCTGAGCACCGATAGCAACAATGAGAGAAAACCCAGTTGCTAGGCCCGCAAAGATAACGTTCATGGGTTTAAGGGTAATGGCTTGACCCTAGGGGCACTTAGTTTAGGTAGGCTTAAAAGGTGAACGAATTTCCTAGAATCTCTCATCGAATCGGCTCTATTGCAGAATCAGCAACCCTAAAGGTTGATGGCAAGGCTAAGGCTTTGCAGGCTGCTGGTAAACCCGTCATCTCTTATGCAGCGGGTGAGCCAGATTTCCCAACCCCAGCTCACATTGTTGAAGCTGCTGTGATTGCCGCTAGAGATCCTAAGAACCACCGCTACACACCAGCAGTTGGTCTGCCAGAACTTCGTGAGGCTATTGCTCACAAAACCAAGATTGATTCAGGAACTGAAATAACTGCGGCTCAGGTGGTTGTCACTAACGGTGGTAAGCAGGCTGTTTATCAAGCGTTTGCAACCTTGCTTGATCCAGGTGATGAAGTTTTGATGCCAACCCCGTTCTGGACCACCTACCCTGAGGCTATTCATTTAGCTGGCGGTGTTCCAGTTGAGGTATTTGCTGGCTCTGACCAGAACTATTTGGTGACCGTTGATCAACTTGAGGCTGCTAGAACCCCTAGAACTAAAGTTCTATTGTTTGTTAGCCCATCAAACCCAACCGGTTCGGTTTATTCTCGTGAAGAAGTTGAGGCTATCGGTAAATGGGCTTACGAGAATGGCCTTTGGGTTATTACCGATGAGATCTACCAGAACCTGACCTATGACGGTCTAAAGGCTTATTCAATCACCGAAGTGGTTCCAGAGCTAGTCGATCGAACCATTATGGTCAATGGTGTCGCTAAGAGCTATGCCATGACTGGTTGGCGTTTGGGCTGGATGGCAGGTCCGCTAGATGCCATGAAAGCAGCAGCCAATCTTCAATCCCACCTATCTTCAAACGTCTCTAACATCAGCCAGAGAGCGGCCATTGCGGCTCTAACCGGGCCTCAGGACGAGGTTTTGGCTATGCGTGAGGCTTTCAACCGCAGAAGACTGATAGCAGTTGACGAACTGAACAAGATCCCTGGCTGGCTAGCGCCAACCCCACAGGGTGCTTTCTATGTTTATAGCGATGTCACTGGTCTTTTGGGCCGTGAATGGGGCGGAAAGCTTATAAACACTAGCCTTGAGCTCTGTGACTACATCCTGGACACTGCTGAGGTGGCCCTGGTTCCAGGTGAAGCGTTCGGTCCTTCAGGCTATGTTCGGCTGTCTTATGCTCTAGGGGATGGACCGCTGGTTGAGGGTATTCAGAGGCTCCAAAAGCTCTTCAGCTAGGAACTTTCCCTTTGCATTTAGGGGATTTCGCCGATAAACTCCTAAGAGGTAGTTTGACAACTGCCCGAAGCCTAATCTGGCAAATTAATCAATTTACTTTTGATAGTTAGCCTTTGCCGGCGGAACCCTTTTAGGGCAGTGGCTCAATTGGTAGAGCAGCGGTCTCCAAAACCGCAGGTTGCAGGTTCGAGTCCTGTCTGCCCTGCAAGTTAGAGCAATTGTTCTAATGAAGTTAAGAAGTTTGAGGAAGAGAAATGTCAGAAGAACTAGAACAGCCTTCAGAAGATCTCGTAGAGAGAGCTAAGGTGAACCGTGCTGCTGCACGTGGCTTCATCGGTCGCATCATTCTTTTCTTCAACCAGGTGATTGCTGAATTAAAGAAAGTTAATCGCCCAACCTTCCAAGAGCTTCGCAACTACACAGGAGTTGTTCTAGGTTTCGTAGTTGTAGTTATGGCAATTATTTTTGGCCTTGATTTCGTTTTCGGTAAGGGAATCATTTGGCTTTACACATTCTTCGCAAGTAAATAAAAAAGGATAAACAGCGTGACTGATTTTGATTCAGAACAGAACCCGCTTGAAGGCGTAGACCTTGAAGTGGAGTCGTCAGACTATGCAGAGACAGATCCTGCCTACATCGATGACACTAACGCTGACGAGCCTTCAGCTGAAGAGTCAGCCCTACACATCGAAACTGATGTTGAAGTAGCAGCTGAATCTGAAACTGCTGCAGCACAGGACATTGCTGATGCAACAGTTGATGAAGATCCTTATGCTGCGTTCAAGAAAGAACTTTCTGCACAACCAGGTAAGTGGTACATCATTCACTCTTACGCAGGTTACGAGAAGCGCGTTAAACAGAACATTGAAAACCGTAAGCTAGCCGTTACCGGTGGTGATGACATTTTCCAGATTGAAGTTCCTATGGAAGAGTCAATCGAAATCAAGAACGGTCAGCGCAAGCTAGTTACCAAGGTTCGTATCCCTGGTTATGTTTTGGTTCGTATGAACATGAACGAAGACTCATGGTCGCTAGTTCGTGGAACACCTGCTGTTACCGGCTTCGTAGGTCACAGCGAATACCCAAGCCCACTGCGTCCGCAGGAAGCTTTCGACATGTTGAAGACTCTTTACGTTCTACCTGAAGAGGCTGCTGCTAAGGCTGCAAACAAGAACCAAGGTGGCAAGGCTAAGACTAAGGTCATCCCAGTTAACGTTGACTTCAAGCTTGGCGAATCAATCATGATCAAGGAAGGCTCATTCGCTGGTCTTCCTGGAACCATCAGCGAAATCAAACCTGAAAGCGGCAAGCTAACAGTTTTGGTTTCACTATTCGAACGTGAAACTCCAGTGGAGCTTGGTTTCGACCAGGTTTCAGCTCTGGTCTAAAGATTTTAAGAACCTAACAAAAGGAAAAGAAGAAATGGCACCGAAGAAAAAAGTTACCGGAATGATCAAGCTACAGATCCAGGCAGGCGCTGCTAACCCAGCTCCACCGATCGGTCCTGCTCTAGGTCAGCACGGTGTGAACATCATGGAATTCTGCACCGCGTACAACAACGCAACCGCAGACCAGCGTGGAAACGTTGTTCCAGTTGAGATCACTGTTTACGAAGACCGTTCATTCACCTTCGTACTAAAGACTCCTCCTGCAGCTGAGCTAATCAAGAAGGCTGCTGGAGTTGGTAAGGGTTCAGCAACCCCTCACACTGTGAAGGTTGCTAAGCTAACCCGCGATCAGGTTTTAAAGATTGCGGAATCAAAGATGTCTGACCTTAACGCTAATGACGTTGAGGCAGCAGCAAAGATAATCGCTGGTACTGCCCGCTCAATGGGTATCACCGTCGAAGGTCTATAAACAAAAACAAATAACTGGAAGTGGGAGAGTCGCGCGCGACTCGTTGAACCACAACCTGTGACCTACTAGAAGGAAAAGCAGAAATGGCAAAGCGCTCAAAGGCTTATTTAGCCGCAGCAGAAAAAATCCAAGAAGGCAAGCTATACACACCAGCTGAAGCTGTTGCCTTGGTTAAAGAAACCACAACCTCAAAGTTTGATTCAACTGTTGAAGTTGCAATCAAGCTTGGTGTTGACCCTCGTAAAGCAGACCAGATGATCCGTGGAACAGTTTCACTTCCGCACGGAACTGGTAAGACTGCTCGCGTTATCGTATTCGCAACCGGTGCAGCTGCTGATGCAGCTCGTGAAGCTGGTGCTGACGAAGTTGGTGGCGACGAGCTTATCGAGAAGGTTGCCGCAGGTTGGACAGACTTCGATTCAGCAGTTTCAACTCCTGAGTTGATGGGTAAGGTTGGTCGTCTAGGTAAGGTTCTAGGTCCACGTAACCTTATGCCTAACCCTAAGACCGGTACCGTAACTCCAGATGTTGCTAAGGCTGTTACTGAAATCAAGGGTGGAAAGATTGAGTTCCGCATTGACAAGCAGTCAAACCTTCACTTCATCATTGGTAAGGCATCTTTCACTAAAGAGCAGTTGGGTGAGAACCTAGCAGTTGCGTTGGATGAGATCATGAGATTGAAGCCTTCATCATCAAAGGGTAAGTACCTTTTGAAGGCAGCTCTAGCTACTACTTTTGGTCCTGGCATCACTTTGGACACCAGCATCACTAAAGTAGAACTCTAAAGAAACAATTTACTTAGCATTCAACAACGAGTGCTAAGGTCAAAGGACCGGAAGAAATCCTGGTCCTTTGTCATCTTGTAAGCAGTTCACAGAAATGTGAATGTAGACCGAAAGGTTGGGATATTGGCAACAGAAGCTTTTGGCGCAGCAACCCTGCTAGATACTAAAGACCCTATGGGTCTAAGAGCAACAGCTCCACTACTTGACGCGTGGATACGCGACATGGAGACAGACAGATCTCCTTTTCAAATCCCTGGCCACAAAGGTCGAACTAATCTAACCGGACCCATCGTTGATGGAGATATCCCTGTTCTGCCAGGTAATCACCCATACAGAATTTCACCTTCACTAATTCTTGAAGCAGAGAAACTTGCTGCTGATCTTTGGGGTGCTGACCTTTGCCGTTTCGGGGTTAACGGTTCATCAGGTTCTAACCACGCAGCTGTTATGGCTGTTGCTGGTCCCGGTGACAAAGTTATTGTTTCTAGAACACTACACAAATCAGTTTTAGTTGGAATGGTTTATGCAGGTGTAATCCCAGTTTGGGTTAGACCAGAAATTAGTCCAACTACAGGACTTCCTGAGTATTTACCTTCATCAAGACTCAAGGAAGTTATTGATGCCAACCCTGACGCTAAAGCAGTTCTTATCGGTGAACCTTCATACGTTGGAACAATGTCCAACATCCCTAGGCTTGCCAAGGTTTGTCATGATGCAGGAATTCCGTTAGTTGTTGATGCAGCCTGGGCTGCCCACTATGGTTTCCACCCAGAACTACCAGAGCATCCTCTGGCTGAAGGTGCAGACATTGTTGTTACCTCAGCACACAAAACTCTTCCTGCTTGGTCCCAAGCAAGCTTTGTTTTGGTAAGAGAAGGCCTAGTTGATCTAAAAAGATTCAACAAAGCCTTTGACTCAACCCAGACCACATCAATGTCGGGTCGTATCTTGGCTTCCATTGATGCTTCCCGTGCACTACTTCAAAAGCACGGCCATGACCTGATTGACCCAATCATCGATGCAACCGAAAAAGGCAGAGCAACACTAGTTGCCGCTGGCATCGATGTCATCGATGGTGAATACATCGACCCACTAAAGCTAGTTATCTTGCTGCCTAAGACTGGTGCCGATGGCAACCTAGTCGAACAAGACCTACTAAAGGCAAACATTGATGTTGAGATGGCTAACCGTGACCTAATCATCCCGATGATTACCTTTGCTGACACCCCAGAACTTATTGATGACCTAATTGCAAGAATCATCGAATCTGTTAACTTCCACAGGGGAGAGCCAAGAAGCATTGCAACAGCAGCTGCTTTCAGCATTGTTCCTGAGGTAGTTGTTTCCCCTAGAGAAGCTTTCTTCGCTAAACAAGAAGTGGTCAGAGCTCAGGATGCAGTTGGAAGAGTTTCCGCAGAAATGATCTGCCCTTACCCTCCAGGTGTTCCAGTTCTATCACCAGGTGAAAGAATCACTCAAGAAGCACTAGATGCACTATTTGAAGCAAGAGACAGCGGTGTGAGAATCGCGTTTGCTGCGGATAGAACTCTAGAGACTTTCGTTGTTCTGCCTGAGTAATTAGTCATCATAAAAGTCGCTCCGGTGACCGACTTTTAGAATCAACAGAGTTCGACTTTCGTCGAACACTTCAAGGGAAACTCGGTATTCCTGAACTCTTAGTCGATGCTCACCCGAATGATTCTCTCTGAGTTCAGTTAGAAGTTCTCTTGGGTTTGGACTTTGGCTTAGCCACTTTAGTTTCTTTAGGACTCTGAGCACTACGGACCTGTCTAGTCTTCTTAGCTGCTTGTCCGCCTTGATCGTCCATTCCAATGTCCATTCGGGTGAGGCCAACATGCTCTAAAACCTCATCCAACGAATATGTTTTAAAGTCACGTCGACCGGCTCTAATAGCTGCACGTATTTCCTCGAGTTCTCTAATTTCTTCCTCAAGGTCTGCAACGCCACGTTCAACTAGTTGGCGAATGAAGTAAGACTTGGTTCGACCGCTGCGCTCGGAGAGCTTGTCGATGCGATCCCGAAGTTCCTGTGGAAGCCTGATTGTTACCATGGCCATAAGTGTCTCCTGTCTTACTTGTCTTACATGTAAGACTAAATACAAATGTGGATAAGTTCAAGAAGATCTTGGATGTTGGGAACTAACAATCTGTCCAATAAATGACACTTAGATGGGAAGAAATGTCAGTGGCTCATGGTTTCATTGGGAGTCTCAAAACTTTTTATCAACGGCGATCAACTGGGAAGGCAAACTCATGAGTAATAAGGCAGCTAAGTTTCAAAAACAACAGGGCGGTAAGCATAACCAGAGATGTCGCGTTTCCCCAGAGAAAGCACGTTACCGTGACACCAAGGAAGCCCAGGCTGCCTTAAAGCGCCTTCGTGCGAGGGCTAAGCGTGAGTTAGCTGAACTTGGTGAAACCAAGTTCAAGATGGATCGCTATTACTTCTGTAATGGCTGTAACGGTTATCACACCACCAAAGAAGATATTGGTTTTGGCCGTGGTACTAAAACCCTTGATCTAACTTTGGCCACCTAATCCGTAAGAGCATCCGACAGGATTTCAGGGTTTTCTGTCGGATCTTGTTACGGATGTGAAGGATCCGGGAATAAATCAAATCAACCTTGAGTTGTTCTTTTTAGAACAAGACCTAACAAGTCAAAAAGTATTTAAATTAGCGGGAACGGCGTGTTCCGATTAAATGTCACTGGCTTGATAGACAATAAATCTCCAACTTATTTTTACCCAACCCCCAAAAGGCCTTATTTGGTGACCCCAATTAGCCGGAAACTTGGTGACACATGAGCTTTAACTTCGAAGACAATTCAGACGATCTCTGGAACGAATTCAATAACCCAAAGACTCCCTGGGAACGTAAAGTCGATATTCTTTACAACCTTGCTGGTTTAGAAGCCCGAGAAAATAACACAACACAGGAAATCATTTATCTTCGTAACGCCGTTGACATGGCCGAAACTCACAACCTCAGAGACCAACGCTTCAAGTATTTGAACATTCTGAGCTCCAGAGCAATGCATGGCAAATCAGATTTCAACATGGCATTGGAGGCAGCCAATGAAGTGCTCGATGCGCTTCCTGGCTTCAATGTTGAGATTGATGTTATGGAGTGGGTTGGCACCGCATACTGCAATAAGGGCCGTGCCCTCATGGAACTCAAGCGCTTCGATGAAGCCCTGCCACCACTAAGGGCAGCCCTGGATTACGCAGAACTAATCAACGACCTTCCAGAAACAGCACACACCAACCTAGGTCTGATGCGCTGCTGCATTGAGGTTGGGGATCTTGAACAGGCTAAGAAGTATGGAACGGTGGCCAAGGAGATCTATCAAGATAGGTCTCAGTTGTATTCGGTTTGTGAAGCAGACAGGCTCTTTGCCAGAATCAACATCCTTGAAGGCAATGCGATTAGAGCCAAGAATGAACTCTCCGAAATCAGAGCCTTAGAGCAGAGAATGTTTCATTCCTCAAACTCAGAGACCAAGATTTATCTAGGGATAGCTCACATGGAACTTGGTCAGTTTGATAGAGCAGAGCGGCTCTTTGACAAACTGTTTGATAGAAATCTTCAGCCATGGTCAAAGGATTTCTCGGTGGCCCTGCAAGCAGCCGAGCACCTGATCAAAGCCCTAAGAGGCCAGGATAAGCATGAAGAGGCAGCCCAAGTCGAACTGCAAAGATCAGCCTTAGCTAAGCGTGTTCCAGGTGCCAAAGTTGAAGACCTGCAAAGAAGGCAAGATGAAATTCGAGAGCTGCGGGCTAATGGCATGTTAGATGAAGCGGAGATGGCCAGTCTAGATTTATTGGCTGAAGCTAATGAGGCAGGACTTATCGAACAACGCTGGCAAGCTATCTGTGAAACAGCTTTGACCCTGCGTAAAAAGAAAGATTACGCCGGCATTGTCAAGATCTGGGATGAACAGCCACGTGAAGGCCTGGACTACCAAGACGAAATAGTTATTCGTTTCAAGAATGTGGTTACACATGCATTGAAGAAAGAAGGTCGTTACGATGAAGCGGTAGCTCTAAACGAAGAAGTTCGCAAAGATGCTAGAACTACTCAAGACTTTATTCAGCAGACCTACGCTCTTGATAATGCTGCAAGACTGAATCTTGACCTGCATAAAACAAAAGCTGCAAATAAGTTCAAAGAGCAAACTTTAGAGAACTACATTTCTAGAGGCATGAACGATAGTGCTTTGGAATTGATTGAATATTTCAAGAAGAAGCATTAGCATAAAACCATAACTAAATACAAAAAGCTGAGAAGCGAAAGCTTCTAAGAAGAGTGCAACCTGCCGCCCATCGGTAAGGTGCCAAAAAAGAAACAAAGCAGCCGATCAACACAAAAGTGTTGTGTAAACCAAGATGGGGCGAAATGCCCCGGAAACAACGAAGGGGCATTTTTCATGTCTGAAACAAAACTCAAATGGCACTATCTGCCAGCAGAAACCGATCTATCCAAACGACTAAGACTCACTGCACAAGAACACAAAAGAGCAAAAAGTGTTGTTGTTCACTGGGGCATCCAATCCCGCCAAAACATCCTAAAAGCTCTGCTTAAAGACCAAGAAGAGAACCTCCATTCATTATTGTTTGGCAAGAACACCTGCTCCTGCGGCCTTGTTCTAGAAGATGATGGCATGACCACGGTCCTCGATTTGGTGCTCTCTAACCACCACAGGAACCCAGTTACATTAGAGCCTGAATTCAACCCACACTTCAGAGGCTTAGTTGGAAAAAGACTCTTTGGTTTAGGGAACCAGGTTCAAACAGACAGGTTTTGGGACAACTTTGTAGTTCAAAATGTTGGAACAATGCTCAAAGGGATCTTGGTAGTTCCGTTGAGTTGGAGATTAGTCAGAGAGGAACAAGATAGCAACCAAACCAAATAACTAAATAGCAAATGTTGAAGAAGCGAAAGCTTCAAAGAAGAGTGCAACCTGCCTAACTCGGCGAAGGTGCCAAAGAAACAAAAAGAACGCAACAGACCAACAGTAAAAATAGAAAGGACATTTAACCATGTCGTCACAAGAATGTTTTAGTTTCCATCCTGGTCATCATATCCATCACAGCAAGATTGATACCTTCAAACAACCAAGATCCTTGGTTGATGTCTCTCACGTTATAGATAACGCATTCCTGATCACCCTAGATGGTGTTACCGAGTATTGGTTTCACCATAACCCTCAGAGAGTAATTCAAGCTCTTATCGAAAGCGACCCAGAAGGCATAGAGGTAACAGCAGATAAGAAGTTCCTCTTCATATACACAGGAAAACTCATAGAGAGATTCAACATGTCTCAAGAGAACATCACTAACTGTATTCGGGTAAACAACAGCGAAGTTAAACCAGTAATCGAATCCATTGTGAGAGCAATCCACGAACAAAACAAACAAAAACTAAACGAAAGAGGTATCAGTGCCTAACTGGAGTTATGTGACAAAGTATGAGAACCCAAGGTACTCAATGGAATCTAAACACTCCCATTCAGGTCCGTGCCAATCATCACCATGTTTTTTTGGTAAGTGGGCTTCAACAATCATCTACAAGATTGCCTATAACGATCTTCAAGAGAACCTTCATTCACTCATAGAGCTAGATACCTGCACCTGTGGCCTAAAAGTTGAGAGTAAAAGACTTATGGCAATAGTTGATTCACCACACCACAGAAACCACACCACCTTAGAACCTGACCCTAACCCTCAATTCAGAGGGTTAGTGGGCAGGAGATTACACATGCCCATGCAAGACCTAAACAAGATCTCAGCTGTTGATCTGAAGTGGGATCGAATTGCCAAACAACTAAAGAAAAGAGCAAAACAAAATGCCTAGAAAGAACTGGTGTTATGTCGACACTTGGGTTGACCCTAAAGCTCAGATAGCCAAGATAGCTACTGAGAGCCAATACGCAGCAGGAACCCCAAAGATCAGCTTCTATGCAAGGACAGTACTTCTAAGACCAGTACTCCAAGACCTTGAAGAGGGTCTTCACTCTCTAATCCAGGAGAACACCTGTTCCTGTGGTCTGAGAATAAAGAAGTCAGCTAACCTCCTAGCCATCATCGAATCCAAACACCACAGAAACCACATAACCCTAGAACCAGAACCTAACCCTAA
>Ga0114963_10001518_pt1 | contig 16041 bp, 15 predicted proteins | sample C_131016_EF_Meta_FD_87019 | JGI IMG/M metagenome (GOLD analysis project Ga0114963, IMG submission 87019) | Freshwater microbial communities from Lake Croche, Canada to study carbon cycling - C_131016_EF_MetaG | ecosystem: Environmental > Aquatic > Freshwater > Lake | place: Lake Croche, Canada...
ATTCCGGGCCGGGCAAGCCAGCGGGCCACCAGTGCGGTCTCCTCGACCAGTGCGCCGCCCAGTGGTGCCGGCTGCGGCAGCACCACCTGGGCGCTGCTGAGCAGGGCGTCGACCACCGGCATCGGAGGCACACCGCGGCGAGCACATCCGGCGGCGGCCAGCTGTCCATATCTGAGCACCGTCAGATGCCAACCGCCGGCGCCGTCGGGTGCGGCGGCGACGAGTTCGCCGACCTCGGCCAGGGAGCGCAACCGCTGTCCGCGCCACAGCATCTCCACGGTGTCGGCGGTCAGGTCACGCAGCCGTGCGGCGCTTTCAAAGCTGGCCTGTTCGGCCAGCACCCGAATCCGCTCCACCGCAGCGCTCAGCGCGGTGTTGTCGGCCCCGTCGATCAACTCCGCGGCCCGCCGGGGCGCGGCCGCGTATTGCTCGGCCGTCATCGCCCGCCCGGCCGGGCACGGTGCCACCTCACGCTCCGGGCAGGCCGGACCGTGAACGCCGCTGCGTCCAATCCGGGTGGCGCAGGTTCGCACACCGGTGAACCGTGCGATCAGCCCGGCGACGTCGAGGGCGTCCGCCCGGGACCGGAACGGACCGAGCGCACGGTCGTGGCGCGGCGTGCGCACCACGGATAACCGCGGGAAGGCCTCGTCGGTGAGCACCACCCACCACCATCGGTGGGGAAAGCGGGACCGCCGGTTGTAGGGCGGCGCGTGCGCTGCGAGCAGGCGCAACTCGCGAACGCCTGCTTCCAGCGGGTGCGCGCACTCGACATGCTCGACGCTTTCGGCCAGGCCGACCATCTCCTTGATCCGGTTCCGGGGATCGGCGCCGGTGAAGTATTGGCCGACCCGACGCCGAAGATCGGTCGCGGTGCCCACATAGAGGACCTCGGCGGACGGTCCACGGAAGAGGTAGACCCCGGGTTTGCGCGGCAGTCCGTGGGCGAGTACCCGCTTGCTGCGCTGGGCGTTGGTGACATTGGGCAGATAGGACTGCAGATCGCCTAAGGTCGTCACGCCCAGGTTGCCCACCCGTTCGATCAGCGCGTGCAGCACATCGACGCATGCGCGCGCGTCGTCGAGTGCGCGGTGCGTGGGTGTGGTGGCGGAGCCCACCAGTTTCGCCAGTGCGGACAGTCGCACGCTGGGCGCCTCGTCGCGGGTCAACACCCGTCGGGCCAGTTTCACCGTGCACAACACCGGCGGTTTCGGCCAGGCGATATCGCACTGTTGCGCCGCGGCGCGAAGGAAGCCGGTATCGAATCCGGCGTTGTGCGCCACCAGGATTGAGCCCCGCGCGAACTCCAGGAACATCGGAAGCACGGCCTCGATCGTCGGCGCATCACGCACCATCGCCGTGGTGATTCCGGTGAGTTCGATGATCTGTGGCGGGATATCGCGTTGCGGATCGACCAGGGTGGCGAACTCGCCGATGACCTTTCCGCCGCGCACCTTGACCGCGCCGATCTCGGTGATCGCGTCGCGGTATCCGTCCGCCGCGGCGTTCGCCCGCGACCCGGTGGTCTCGAGGTCGACGACGACGAACGTGGCGTCCCGCAGCGATGCCTCGGCGACGGCATCGACGTCGGCGAAGCTCAACTGATCGTCGGTGCGAAAGCCGGCCACGGTCACTGACGGTAGGGCTCACCTCCGACAGAACGGACCGCGCCACACCGGCCGGGCGAACGTGTCGGTGTCTGTCGTTAGCGTGCGGGGCAGCCGAGATTGTCGATCAGATGAGTAGGAAGAGAAACCGCCATGAGACGCACCGATTTGGGTCAACGAGAAATGGGTCACGCCTCGCCAGAACCGGGCGAACCCGTGATCATCGACTGCGACCAGTGTGCGGTCCGGGGGCCGGGTTGTCCGGACTGTGTGGTCAGCGTGCTGCTGGGCGTTCCGGAGAGCCTGCTGGAGGATGAGCGTGCAGCGCTGGAGGTGCTTGCCGAAGCGGGTATGGCGCCCCGGTTGCGGCTGGTGCCGGTGCGTCGGAATCCTGGCGCGGAACTGGCCGGCTAGCCGGGCCTGGTCAGTTACTGGTGTGACTGATGTGGCTGAGTATTCGCTGAGATCTTCGCCCTTTGGTTGGACAAAGCCGTTGCCGTTTCGTAACCTGACCGAGACCTGAACGCACTTCGGCGAGTCGAGTCGACGCAGTCAAAGGACGCGAAAACCTTGATGTTTGACCGCACCTCCCTCTCGAAATCCGCTGCTCACAAGTGGTTTGCCGGGGCCGTCGCGGGCGCCACGGTGCTCGCCGGCCTGCTGAGCACCCCGGCCGTGGCCGATCCGGCCCAGGACGCCGTGACCAAGATCGGTGAACTCTCCCGGCAGGCCGAGCAACTCACCGAGCAGATGCATGCAGCCGAACTTGACCTCGACAAGAAAGTCCAGGCCCAGACCGCGGCGGAGCAGTCGCACGCCAACGATCTGGCCGCCCTGGACGCCGCCAGACGTCAACTGTCCTCCTACCAGGGTTCGGTCAATACGCTGGCGGCCTCCGTATATATGGGCGGTCGCACCGACGGCCTCAATGCGATCCTGACCTCCGCGTCACCGCAGGGCCTGATCGACAAGATGGCCGTTCAGCGGGTCATGGGTATCGAGATGTCGGCCCAGATGCAGAGCTTCCGCAACCTCAGCGCCGAGGCGGTTCGGATCGAAGCCGCCTCGGCCACATCCGCGGCCAATGCCAGAACGGCCGCCGACGAAGCCGCCGCCGTGCGCGCCGACCTGCAGGGAAAGCAATCCCAACTTCAGGTGCAGATCGCCGCGGTGAAGTCGCGGTACGCGCTCCTGACCGCCCTGCAGCGGGCCACCCTGGCCGGCCCGGCCGCATTGCCCCCGGCGATCCTGGCAGCACCGGCGCCTGAGACTGCTCCTGAGTCTGCGCCGTCGAATGAGATCCTCGCGATGGCCGCGCTGCCCTCACCCGGTGCCGGCAGCGGAGAGGGTTCGGTCGCCGTGCAGGCGGCGTTAACCCGAATCGGCACGCCGTATGTCTGGGGTGCCGCGGGACCCGGTGCCTTCGACTGCTCCGGCTTGATCATGTGGGCCTACCAGCAGGCCGGAATCTACCTCCCGCATTCGAGTTACGCGCTGGCCGCCGGTGGGCAGCCGGTCTCGTTGGACGAGATGCAGCCCGGTGATGTCATCACCTACTACTCCGATGCGTCGCATGTCGGTATGTATGTCGGTGACGGGATGATGGTGCACGCCTCCACCTTCGGGATACCGGTGGCCGTCGTCCCGGTGAACAACGCCCCGATCTACAACGTCCGTCGGTACTGAGTCAGCAGGTCGCCGGTTTCGGCGGTCAGGCCCGGTGGCCGCAGTGCTGATCGCCGAGCTGGCCGCGGCATCGCTTCTCCTCGGCAGGGTGTCGCACCCGTCGACATCGTCCCCGCGTCCGACGCTCTCGGCCTCGGCTCCGTCGGTCCTCGCCGGCGGCCGGACGGTGCGCCTGCTCAGCCTCGGCGGCACCCGGACCGACGGCCTACTGACCCGGGTCGGAGCCGAAATGGGCGCGGCCGTCAGTGCGGTCGAGCGGTTCTGGGGCATTGACTGGGGGCATGGGGATGACCCTGAGATCACCGTCGTGGCCACCGACTCCGACGCGCAATTCCTCGACTATGCCCACCTGGACACCCGACGTCAGTGGGCGGATATCGCCGCGGTGTCCGTCGCCGACGAGGTCGATCTCGTCGGGCGCGCGACGTCCGGTCAGCGAATCATCTTCGCCCCCGGTGCGTCGGCGATGACCGACTCCGCACTGCGAATTGTGTTGACGCACGAGCTTTTCCATCTCGCCGCCCGTGCCGACACCGCCCTGGACGCCCCGCGCTGGCTGACTGAGGGGGTAGCGGACTTCGTCGCACGACCGCCGTCGGCGATACCCGCCGGCACGAGTGCCGAACTGCCCTCCGATGCCGCACTCGACGAGTCTGGGGTCGAACGTTCGGCGGCCTACGACCGGGCGTGGTGGTTTGCGCGGTTCGTCGCCGATACCTACGGCACCGGCGGACTTCGCCGGTTCTACACTGCGGCGGGTGGGCCGGACCACGGTGACCTCGCAGCCGCGGTCCAGCGATCGCTGGGCACCGATCTGCCCGCACTGGAGGCCGACTGGGCGCACTGGCTGACCGATGAGCAGCAGCGACGATGACCCGAATCCTGTTGGTGACCAACGACTTTCCGCCGCGGCGTGGCGGAATCCAGTCGTATCTCGAACAATTCGTGCGCCGGTTGGCCGCCACCGGCCAGCACGAGCTGATCGTCTACGCGCCGACGTGGAAGGGCGCCGAGGAGTACGACCGCGCTGCGCCGTTCACAGTTGTTCGCCATCCCGGCACGCTGATGCTGCCCCAGCCCGGCGTCGACCGGCGGATGCGAGACCTGATCCGAAGTCACGGTATCGAGACAGTGTGGTTCGGTGCGGCGGCGCCACTGGCTCTGCTCGCGCCGCAGGCTCGTCGGGCCGGTGCCGTGCACATCGTCGCCAGTACCCACGGACACGAGGTGGGTTGGTCGATGCTGCCGGGCGCGCGGTCGGCTCTGCGCCGTATCGGGACCCAGACCGACATCATCACCTATGTCAGCAGCTACACCCGTGGTCGATTCGCTTCGGCGTTCGGTGCCCGGGCGTGCCTGGAACACCTGCCGCCGGGCGTCGACACCGATCGGTTCGAGCCCGACCCGGTTGCGCGCGCGCAATTGCGGGCGCGGTACCACCTCGGCGGGCGGCCGGTGGTGGTGTGTGTGTCCCGACTGGTGCCGCGTAAGGGCCAGGACATGGTGATCAGGGCGTGGCCGGATATTCGTCGCCGGGTCAGTGGCGCAGCGCTGGTGATCGTCGGCGGCGGACCCTATGCCGACACCCTGCACCGGCTGGCGCAGGACTGCGGCGTCGACTCCGACGTGGTGTTCACCGGTTCGGTGCCCGGCGCCGAACTCCCGGCCCACTACGCGATGGCCGATGTGTTCGCCATGCCGTGCCGCACCCGCGGGGCAGGCCTGGACGTCGAGGGTCTGGGCATCGTGTTCCTCGAGGCATCGGCCACCGGTGTGGCGGTGGTGGCCGGAAACTCCGGTGGCGCGCCGGAAACCGTCCGCGACGGCGAGACCGGCCGGGTGGTGGACGGCCGGAACCCTGACGAGATCGTCGAGGCGATCAGCGATCTGCTGGCCGACCCTGCTCAGGCACAGCGCATGGGTGAGGCCGGGCGGGCCTGGATTGAGCGGGACTGGAACTGGGACGTCCACACCGCACGGCTTGCCGACCTGCTGCGGGTGCGGCCCGCGCGGCCCTTCGGGTAACGCCCCGTGCACTCCCCGGGCGACCGGGATATGTGAAGCTAGGCGCGTGAGTAGCATCCAGGTTGCCGACGAGACGTTCGTGGCCGCGAGTCCCGCCGCGGTGGGCCGGGCCGTGGGTGACCGGGCCGCCTGGCGTCGCTGGTTTTCCGATCTGGTGCTCGATGTGGTCGAGGACCGCGCTGACAAGGGCGTGCGCTGGACGGTCACCGGGGCACTCACCGGCACCATGGAGATCTGGCTGGAACCGGTGCTCGACGGTGTGGTGATGCACTACTTCCTGCACGCCGAACCCGCCGGGGACCCGGCCGCGCTGAACCTGGCCGCGCTGAACCACCGTCGCCGGGTGGCCGGCAAGCGGATGGCTTTCGAGGTCAAGAACAGCCTGGAGGCGACCCGGCCGGTCGGCGCGCCGCCGGTGGTTTGATACCCGGTTACCTCGCGGTGCGAGAGGGTACGGTTTGTGTCCAGGTTGTGTCCCGGCCCGGGTGCCGCCGACCACCTGGCGACAGCGATACCGGACTGCGAGCGAGAGCGATGGGGAAGCACTGACAGTGGCGGATAAGACGGCGCAGACCATCTACATCGACGCGGACCCGCGCACGGTCATGGACGTCATCGCCGACATCGGCTCCTATCCGGAGTGGGTCTCGGAGTACACCGAGGCTGAGGTTCTCGAGACCGACACCAAGGGCAACCCGAAAGTGGCCCGGCTGGTGCTGGAAGCCGCGGTGCTCAAGGACACCATGGTGCTCACCTACGAGTGGCCGGCCGACCGCAAGTCGGTGCGCTGGTCCCTGGTGTCCAGCACGCTGCTCAAGGCACTCGACGGTGTCTACATCCTCACGCCCAAGGGTTCCGGGACCGATGTCACCTACGAGTTGTCGGTGGACCTGATGGTTCCGATGATCGGTCTGCTCAAGCGCAAGGCTGAGCGTCGGTTGACCGATACCGCGCTGAAGGATTTGAAGAAGCGGGTCGAGGGCTGAGTGGAACCCGGTGATGCCGCCGCCGATGCGGGCCTGACTGATCTGGCCCGGATCAGTTTCTTCGTCGGCAAGGGGGGTGTCGGCAAGTCCACGTTGGCCTCGGCGACTGCGGTGCGTGCGGCACACAATGGCGAACGGGTGCTGGCGGTCTCGACCGACCAGGCGCACTCGCTCGGTGATGTGCTGGGTATACCGGTGCAGCCCAGCGGTGCGGCCGAGCCGGTCCGAATCCTGACCGAGGAGCGCGGCGGCGACAACGGCGGCGGGCACCTGGACGCCGTGGCTCTCGACACCCTGGCACTGCTGGAGTCCGCGTGGCACCCGACGGCGGCGGTGCTGGCCGCGCGCTTTCCGGATTCCGATATCAAAGACGTTGCGCCGGAAGAGCTTTGCGCAATGCCCGGAATCCAGGAGGTACTGGGTCTGCGGGCGGTGGCCGCACTCGCCGGTTCGGGTCGGTGGGACCTTGTGGTGGTGGACTGTGCTTCCACCGCCGACGCACTTCGGATGTTGACCCTGCCCGCGGCGTTCGCGATGTACGTGGAGCGGTGCTGGCCGCGGCACCGTCGACTCAGCGTCGCGATCGATGATGCGCGGACCGCAGCCATGGTCGCCATGATTGAGACTGTCAGTGCCGGCATGGAGTCGCTGTCGGCTCTGCTCACCGACGGTGATCGGGTGAGCGCGCACCTGGTTCTCACGCCGGAGCGGGTAGTGGCCGCTGAAGCCGTCCGAACGCTTGGCTCGCTGGCACTGATGGGTATGCGGGTTGACGAGTTGATCGTCAATCAGGTTCTGTTCCAAGATGATTCGTATGAGTACCGCAACCTCCCGGACCATCCCGCCTTCGACTGGTACGCGGCTCGAATCGCCGAGCAGAAATCGGTGTTGGACGAACTCGCCGATACGATCGGTACGCTGCGGTTGGTGTTGACGCCCCACCTGGCCGGTGAACCGATCGGACCCAAGGCGCTGGGGCAACTGCTTGACGAGGCGCGGTGGCGGGACGGCTCGGCGCCGCCCGCGCCGCTGCGGCCGGTGGTCGACCGGGAGTCGGGTTCTGGTCTTGATGCGGTGTACCGCCTGCGGCTTGAACTGCCGCAACTCAATACCGGTGCGTTGCGCCTCGGCCGGGCCGGCGACGACCTGATCATCGGCGTGGCCGATCTGCGCCGACGGGTGCGGCTGGCGCCGGTGCTGCGCCGCTGCCTGGTGACCGATGCGACGATGCGAGGAAGTGAGTTGACGGTGAGATTCCGGCCCAACCCCCAGGTGTGGCCGGCATGAGCAACTCGCACCCCGATATCGGCCCCGAACTGCGGCAGCTGGCCCAGGTGATCCTGGACCGGCTGGACCCTGCGGTGCGGGCGGCCGCAGCGATGGCCACCGACGCGCTTCGCGGACCCGGTCGCTGCCAGCAGGTGTGGTGTCCGGTGTGCGCGCTGGCCGCACTCGTCAACGGTGAACAGCATCCTCTGCTGACCGTCATCGCCGACAACAGCGTGGCGCTGCTGACGGTGATCCGTGCCATGACCGCAGACCAGTCGGCTGCGGCCAAGCCGATGCCGGACGACCCGGACGCCGGTGCCGACAGCACTGCCACCCCGACCGGCGCCGACAGCACCGGTAAACCGACGGGGTCCGACGGCCGCTACCACGACATCCCGATCATCGTCGAAACGGTCACCGCCGACGAGTGATCGCCGCGCCTGTGGATTGGCAGTGAACAGCGCGCCTGGAGTGGTTCCGGTGGCAATTGCTCGGTAGAGTCAGGCTCGAGCAACGCCCACGCGTGCGCCGGCGAGGGAGGTCCTATGTGGTACTGGCTTTTCAAGTACATCTTCATGGGCCCCCCGCTCTCGTTCCTGGGCCGCCCGAAAGTCGAAGGCCTGGAATACGTTCCGCGGTCCGGCGCGGCGATTCTGGCCAGTAACCACCTCGCGGTGGTGGACAGTTTCTTCCTGCCGCTCGTCGTCAGTCGCCGGATCACCTTTCTGGCCAAATCGGAGTACTTCACCGATACCGGACTCAAGGGGGCCTTCAAGCGCTGGTTCTTCGGTGTCGCCGGCCAGGTGCCGATCGACCGGACCAGCGCGGACGCCGCCCAGGCCGCCCTGGACACCGCCCAGCGGCTGTTGTCGGAGGGCAAGCTCCTCGGCATGTACCCCGAAGGCACCCGTTCGCCGGACGGTCGCCTCTACAAGGGCAAGATCGGCCTGGCGCGACTCGCATTGGAGTCCGGCGTTCCGGTGATCCCGGTCGCGATGATCGGAACCGACGTCGTCAACCCGCCGGGATCGAAGATGTGGCGGTTCGGCCGGGTGACGGTGAAGTTCGGCAAGCCGATGGACTTCTCCCGGTTCGACGGCCTGGCCGGTAACCGGTTCATCGAACGGGCCGTCATCGACGAGGTCATGTACGAACTCATGAACCTGTCCGGTCAGGAGTACGTCGACATCTATGCCGCGACGCTCAAGCAGGCCGGCGCCCCGGCTACCCCCGACGTACCAGGTCCGCCGGCGGCGCGGATTCCGGAGTCCGCAGCGGGGTAACGCTCGGACGGACCATAGTCAGGCCCGCGACCGTGATCACCGCCAGCGCCCACCACACGTACGACATCCCGAACAGCTGGCGCCACCACGCCGCCGAGGCCTCGCGGTGTTCGGGCAGCAGATCGATCGGCGGCCACACCATCAGCGCGGTCCCGGCGGCGCTAACAGCGGCCAGGGCGGCACTGCGATACCGGTAGCCGAGTACCGCGGTGACGATGACCGTCGGTACCGCCCACACCCAGTGGTGTGACCAGGACACCGGCGAGACCACCAGGCCGAACATCGCCACGCACACCACGGCCAGCGTCGCCTCCCCGGCGGCCAGCACGCGCCGCACCGCCCATACGGTCAGCGCGAGAACCAGGAGACAGCTCACCGTCCACACCACGAAGTGGGTGCTCGGGTCGAGACCGAGTCGGGCCAACGCCCCGGCGGCGTTCTGGTTGGTGTTCAGGGTTGCGGTGCCGATCCGATCGGTGTGGGCCACGGTGGACGTCCAGTACTCCCAGGAGTCGCGCCAGGCCAGGGCGAACCCGAGCAGGGTGGCGGCCACGAACGAGGCCACCGCGGTCAGTGCCGCACGGGTGTCCCGGCGCAGCACGAAGTACACCAGGAACACTGCCGGAGTCAGCTTCAGCGCGATGGCGATACCCAGCAGCACGCCCCGGGGCCACGGTGTCCGGCGTGGTACGCAGTCGGCGATCACCAGGGTCATCAGGACGGCGTTGATCTGGCCGAAGTGAAAGTTTGCCTGGATCGGTTCGAGCCACGTCATCGACATCGCCACCAGACCGGCCGCCAGCCAACCGCGTCGCAGCCACAGCGGGGCCACGCCCTGGCGAACAACCGGAACCTGTAGGCGGTTCACCACGATCCAGATCGACACCACCAGCAGCAGGCAGGTGATGACCGTGATGATCACACTCGCCACCGGCAGCGACACCAGGGCAAGCGGACTGAACACGATCGCGGCCAGCGGGGGATAGGTGAAGGGCAGGTCCAGTCCGCCCTCGGTGGCGAACACGGCGCCGTCGGCGTACAGCGGCCGACCCGTCAACCAGGCCTGCCCACCCATCCGGTAGACGTCGGTGTCGATCAGGTAGGGCAGCTGCCGGAAGAGGTGCCAGCCGGCATAGCCGACAGCCACACCGATCGCGATCGCGATGACGGCGTCGATGGCCCGCCACATGCCGGTCGGCAGGCGGTCGGCGGAGTCCCGCTCGCCACTACTGCCCCCGTCGGGTGCCCGCCACCTGCTCATCTCCCCACCAGACTATCCGGCCGAGGTGCCTGAGCAGTCGTGGGCGTAAGTTCCCTAGGCGTGCCAGCCGCCGTGCACTTCGACGTCATCGCCCCCGGACGGGTGCCGCTGATGTGGTGCCTGATCGCGTTCATCCTGACCTTCTTCGTGACCCGGACGATCACCCGCTACATTCGTGCGACGGCAGGCCGGACCGGCCCGCGCAAGTGGTGGCAGCCGCACAACATCTCCGTCTCGGCCAAGGGCGGCGGCAGTGGCGGTGGGGTACACATCCACCATGCCGTGTTCGGGGTCATCCTGTCGCTGTCCGCCGGCGTCGCCATGGTGACCATGGCCCAGGGCGGCACCATCCACCAGTTCACCGCGGCCGCAATCGTCTTCGGCATCGGAGCCGCCCTGGTGCTCGACGAGTTCGCGCTGATTCTGCACCTGCAGGACGTCTACTGGTCCGAAGACGGCCGCACCTCCGTCGACGCGGTGTTCGTCGCGGTCGCAGTGGCCGGCCTGCTGGTGATGGGGTTCAACCCGCTGTCGTTCTTCGACATCGGCATCTGGCGCGACGACACCTCGGTCCTGGCCCGGGTGACGGTGGTGCTGATGGCCGCGTTAACCCTGGCACTCGCGGTCGTCGTGCTGTTGAAGGGCAAGTTGTGGACCGGACTGGTGGGCATGTTCATCACACCGTTGCTGTTCATCGGTGCGATCCGGTTGTCCCGGCCGCACGCCCCGTGGGCGCGTTGGCGTTACCAGGACGAACCCCGCAAGATGCACCGCGCGATGGAGCGTGAGCGCTACCTGCGTCGGCCGTTCGTTCAGGCCAACCTCTGGTTGCAGCATGTGATTGCCGGCGAACCGCGGGTCCCGGCCGCTGCCGAGGTGGACGCCGAACTCGACCGCGAGGTTCATGCTGCGCCGCCACCGGCGCACGCCGCAGCGCCGGACCAGTCGGCACAGCCGGCGGTCGCGGGATCGGGACCCAGCTGATGCGGTACTTCTACGACACCGAGTTCATCGACAACGGCAGGCTCATCGACCTGATCTCGATCGGCGTCGTCGCCGACGACGGTCGCGAGTTCTACGCGATATCCACGGAGTTCGACCCGGAGTCGGCGGGCCGTTGGGTGCGTACCAACGTGCTGCCCAAGCTGCCGTCGCCGGCGTCGCAGTTGTGGCGGTCGCGCCGGCAGATTCGGGAGGGCCTGGAGGACTTCTTCGGTATCGACGACCCGGAGATCGAGGCCGAGCCCATCGAACTGTGGGCCTGGGTGGGTGCGTACGACCATGTCGCGCTGTGCCAGCTGTGGGGACCGATGACCAGCCTGCCGCCGCAGATCCCGCGGTTCACTCGCGAGCTGCGGCAGCTGTGGGAGGAGCGCGGCAGTCCGCGGATGCCGCCGCGGCCGTCCGACACCCACGATGCACTGGTTGACGCTCGGCATAATCGGCGCCGGCATGAGCTGATGACGACCGGCCGCGATCTCGGCCCGGGAACCTCGAGCGCGCATTCCGCGCAGGTGGGAACCGTCGGCGGTGGTGAGGAACCCGAAGTGTCCCGGTTAGGATAACCGGGTGAACTGGACCGTCGACGTACCGATCGAGCAACTGCCGGCGTTGCCGCCGCTGCCGGTCGACCTGCGTGCCCGGCTGGCGGAGGCGCTGGCCAAACCCGCCACCCAGCAGCCGAGTTGGGATGCCGAGCAGGCCAGGGCGATGCGAACGGTGCTGGAGAGCGTGCCGCCGGTGACCGTGGCCGCCGAGGTCGAGAAGCTCTCGAGCCAGCTTGCCGCGGTGGCCCGCGGGGAGGCGTTTCTGCTGCAGGGCGGCGACTGCGCGGAGACCTTCGTCGATAACACCGAACCGCATATCCGCGCCAATATCCGCACCCTGCTGCAGATGGCCGTGGTGCTGACCTACGGGGCCAGCATGCCGGTGGTCAAGGTGGCTCGGATCGCCGGTCAGTACGCAAAGCCGCGCTCGTCGGATATCGACTCCCTGGGTCTGAAGTCCTACCGCGGTGACATGGTCAACGGATTCGCCCCCGACGCCGCCGTGCGCGACCACGACCCGTCGCGATTGGTGCGCGCTTACGCCAACGCCAGTGCCGCGATGAATCTGGTCAGGGCACTCACCTCGTCTGGTCTGGCATCGTTGCACCTGGTGCACGACTGGAACCGGGAGTTCGTCCGCACCTCGCCGGCCGGGGCCCGGTACGAGGCATTGGCGGGCGAGATCGACCGCGGCATGCGCTTCATGGCGGCCTGCGGGGTCAACGACCGCAACCTCGACACCGCCGAGATTTACGCCAGCCATGAGGCTCTGGTGCTCGACTACGAGCGTGCCATGCTGCGACTGAGCGACGACTCCGGCGAGCCCCGGCTCTACGACCTGTCGGCGCATTACGTCTGGATCGGGGAGCGCACCCGCCAACTCGACGGCGCTCATATCGCGTTCGCGGAGGTGATCGCGAACCCGATCGGGGTGAAGATCGGCCCGACGATGACACCGGAACTGGCCGTCGAATACGTCGAACGCCTTGACCCGCAGAACAAGCCGGGACGGCTGACACTGGTCACCCGCCTGGGCAACCACAAGGTGCGGGACGTGCTGCCGCCGATCATCGAGAAGGTTCAGGCGACCGGCCACCAGGTGATCTGGCAGTGCGATCCGATGCATGGCAACACCCACGAGTCCTCCACCGGATACAAGACCCGCCACTTCGACCGCATCGTCGACGAGGTGCAGGGTTTCTTCGAGGTGCACCGGGCGCTGGGCACCCACCCCGGCGGGATCCACGTGGAGATCACCGGGGAGAACGTCACCGAATGCCTCGGCGGAGCCCAGGACATCTCCGACACCGATCTGGCCGGCCGCTACGAAACCGCCTGCGACCCACGGCTCAACACTCAGCAGAGCCTGGAGTTGGCGTTTCTGGTCGCGGAGATGCTCCGCGAATAGGCATGAGCGGAGATGCTCCGCGAATAGGTATCAGCGGAGATGCTCCGCGAATAGGTTCAGCGGCCGAGTAGTCCGTCCAGGTTGGTGCCGAGTGTCCACCCGGCGATGGCCACAGCTCCGGTGAGCACGCCAACGGTCAGCATCCAGAAGGCCAGCAGTCGGCGTGAGCGCTGCCGCACCCAGCCGAACTCCTCGATATCGATTCCGCCGAATTGCCTTGGTGGGGATGGGTGTTCGGCGATTTCGTCGTAGCCGTCGACGCCTGCGGTTCCTGCTGCGGCGGGTTGCCACTGTTGCGGTCCGCGGGTCAGCTGACGGGTCGGGTTCCGAACCGATGGTCCCGCGGCCGGACCTCGATCAGGTCGCCGGTTGTGAACAATGGTGGCGGCGGAGTGTTGCGCGGAGTTCCTCGGCGCCGGTACCCGGAATTGCGGCAGGGCCAACTCCTCGGCGATCGCGTCGAGTTCGGCGCTCATCGCGGCGGCGTCGGTGAACCTGTCATCGGGATCGCGTGCTGTCGCCCGAGCAATCAACGCATCGAATTGCGGGGGCACCCCGTCGATCAGTGAACTGGGCGGGGGCACGTTCTGGTCGAGGCGCTGGTTGGCGATGGTGATCGCGCTGTCGCCGTTGAACGGTGTTGTGCCGGTGAGGAGTTCGAAAGCCATGATGCCGGCCGAGTACACATCGCTGCACGGTCCGGTGTCGGCACCGAGTACCTGCTCCGGCGAGAGATAGGCGGCTGTGCCGAGGATGACACTGGTGGAGGTGACGCCCGCCTCGGCGATCGCGCGCACCAGACCGAAGTCGACGAGTTTCACCTCGCCGTCATCGGAGATCAGCACATTCTCCGGTTTGACATCGCGGTGCACCAGCCCGGTGTGGTGGGCGACTCCGAGTCCGCCGAGCACGGGCCGCAACACTGCGACGACGGCGTGCGGGGGCATCGGGCCGCGTTCGCGCAGGAGTTCGCGAAGTGTGCCGCCCTCGATGAGTTCCATCACGAGAAACGGGTGTGCGGGATCATTTCCCTGGTCGTAGATGGCCACCAGGCCGGGATGCTTCAGGCTCGCGATCGCGCGGGCCTCGCGATGGAAGCGGGTGAGGAACTGGTGGTCGCCGGCGTAGCGGGCGTCCATCACTTTCAACGCAACCGGCCGGTCGAGTCGAACGTCGAGGCCCCGATAGACCGTCGACATCCCGCCGGAGGCAATCCTGGCCTCGACGCGGTATCTGCCGTCGAGCAACGCACCGACGAGCGGGTCCGGCCTCACCGGATCATCCTAGGTCGGCGGGTCGTCGACGGGCGGTGACGACGATGCTCCGCTGACACCGCGCGTGTCCTGGTCGGTCACGGTCCTACACTTGCTGCCGTGAGCACCATTCCCGCCGGCGATGATGTCCTGGATCCCGACGAACCTGTTTACGACCTGCCGACAGTGGCCGACCTGCTCGGCATCCCGGTGACTAAAGTGCATCAGCGCCTACGCGACGGTCAATTGGTGGCGGTGCGCCGAAACGGCATCATGGTGGTGCCGCAGTTGTTCTTCACCGAGGCCGGGGAAGTGACCAAGTCCCTTCCCGGTCTGCTGGCGGTGTTGCGCGACGGCGGCTACCGGGACACCGAGATTCTGCGCTGGTTGTTCACCGCCGACCCGTCGCTGACGGTGTCCCGAGACGGCGTGCGCGACACCGTGTCGAATGCTCGCCCGATCGATGCCCTGCACGCCCATCAGGCCCGTGAGGTCCTGCGCCGGGCTCAGGCAATGGCGTACTGATCCGGCTTCGGGTCGTTTTCGCGGCGCAGCCAGTGCCACGCCGCCACCGCGCACGCCGTGGCCAGCAGCACGTGCGGCCAGGAGTACATACCGTGTGCACCGTCGGGCTTGAAGATGATCATGATCCAGGTGCAGGATCCCGCGATCAGGGCGATCGCAGGCCGCGACTGGGCCAGAGCTGATACCACCGCGAGCGGCCAGGTGTAGTACCACGGCAGCGCGGCGGGCACGAACAGCACGACGATCAGCATCGCCCACGCGATCCCCTGGAGCGCCTCGCGGTCGGTATGCCGAAAGCGCCACCACAGCAGGGGAAGCGACACCCCGATGATGCCGACGCCGACGGTGCGGGTGACGTCGAGGATGGCGTAGAAGTTGACCGGCATGAATAACCCGCCGATCGCACTGGCCAGGTTGGCCACCGCGGTCGGAATGGTCAGCCAGTTGATGATCCGACCCGAACCGGCCAGTGCGGTCAACCAGCCGAGGCCAACCCCGGCCAAGCCGGACAGCACCGCGAACGCCGCGACGAAGGTCGCCACCGACGCGGCGGTGGCAATGATGAACGCCCGCAGTCGGTTTCCGCTGAGATGCCGCATCCACACCCACACCATGAACGGCAGTGCGAGCACCGCGGTGGCTTTGACCGCGACCGCGATGGCAATCAACGCCGCACCGGCGATGTGATGTCGGGAGAACGTCAGCGCGATACCGGCCATCATGAGCCCGACCATGAGCATCTCGTTGTGTACCCCGCCCATCAGGTGCACGATCACCAGGGGATTGAGCACGCAGATCCACAGCGCCACCGCACCGTCGGCACCGACATGGCGCGCGATCCTGGGTGCGGCCCAGATCAATAGCGCCAGACCGGGCAGCATGCACAGTCGCAGCAGCATGGTCCCGGTCACCACGTTGTCGCCGACGACCAGGGTCACGAATTTGGCGACCAGGATGAAGGCCGGGCCGTACGGTGCCGGCGTGGTCACCCAGACCGAACTGACGTCGTCCAGTAGGGGATTCGGGTTGTCGATCGGACCCACGGCGTACGGATCGAAACCATCGCGTAACAGCGCACCCTGGGCCAGATACGAATAGGTATCGCGGCTGAACAGCGGGACACTGAGAAGCAGTGGGGCTAACCAGAATCCGGTCGTCGCGATCATGGTGTACTCGCCGACCTTTTCGCCG
>Ga0114963_10001519_pt1 | contig 16039 bp, 12 predicted proteins | sample C_131016_EF_Meta_FD_87019 | JGI IMG/M metagenome (GOLD analysis project Ga0114963, IMG submission 87019) | Freshwater microbial communities from Lake Croche, Canada to study carbon cycling - C_131016_EF_MetaG | ecosystem: Environmental > Aquatic > Freshwater > Lake | place: Lake Croche, Canada...
CCACGCTGGGCCAGGGCGCCACCCAGGCGGTTGAGGATGGCGTGCTGGCCGGCGCGGTGCTGCGCGCGGGCGGCGGGCCGGAGGCGGTGGCGCGGCTGCGTGACCCTCGGGTGGAATGGGTGCAGCAATTCAGCCTGGAGGCCAGCGACACGCTGCTGCCGGGCTTCTCGCCTTTGGCGCGGGAGGCGCGGGCGGGGTCGTTGGCGAAATCGGGGGTGGATTTCATGGCCAGTTTGCGCCGGCTTTATACGGATGTGCCTGGGCCTGAGGCGGTCAAAGCGGCGCTGGTTTAGCCGGCCTGCCGCCCTACCCTGCGGCCGATTTCCTGCGCCAGCCGCGCCTGCTCGGCCACGAAAGCGGCGAAGGCGGCGGGCGGCATGGCCACACCCTCCAGGCCCAGCGTGTCGAATTGCTGGCGCACCTCGGGGTCGCTGATCGCGCTCGCCACCGCGGCATGGACGCGGGTGGTGATGGCGGGGGCGACGCCGGCGGGCATCCAGAGGCCGAACCAGTTTACCACCTCGAAGCCGGGCAGCCCGGCCTCGGCCATGCTTGGCACCTCGGGCATGCCGGCCCAGCGGCGGGCGCCGGTCAGCGCGATGGCGCGCAGGCGGCCGGTTTGGACATGCTGCTGGGCGATCTGCGTGCCGACGAAGAACATGTCGACGCGGCCGGCGAGGAGGTCGGTCACCGCCTCGGCCACGCCGCGATAGGGCACGGAGAGGATATCGGTGCCGGTCATGCTCTTCATGATCTCGGCCGGGATATGGCTGGCGGTGCCATTGCCAGCATTTCCATAGGTCAGCCGGCCTGGGTCGCGCCGGGCGAGGGCCAGAAGTTCCGGCAGCGTGGCCACGGGCACCGAGGGGTGGACCACCAGCACCTGGCCGAAATTCTGCGCGGCGAGGGTGACATGGGTAAAATCCTGCACCGGGTCATAGGTCACATTGTCGTTGAAGGGCGGGATATTGGTGTGGCTGGCGGTGGTGAAGAGCCAGGTGAGGCCATCGGCCGGCTGGCGGGCGAGATAGGCGGTGCCCACCAGCCCGCCGCCGCCGGCGCGGTTTTCCAGAATGACCGGCTGGCCGAGGGCGGCGCTGAGCCTGGGGGTGAGGGCGCGCAGCACCAGATCGGGCGGGCCGCCGGGGGTGGAGGGCACGATCACCCGGATCGGCCGGCTGGGGTAATCCTGCGCCAGCGCCGGGCTGGCCAGCAGGGCGAGGGCGGCGCGGCGGGGGAAGCCGCTCACAGCCGCACCGGCCCGCCGCTTTCGATGGAGGCCATGATGGCGCCCAGCAGGGCCACATTGTGCACGGCATCGCCGCCGGGCAGCGCCATGGGGATGCGGGCCTGGATATGGGCGGCGAAATCTTCCAGCTCGGCGCGTTCGGTGCTGGTTTTGGGGAAGGAGATCACCTCGGGCGGGTTTTTGGCGCCGAGATTGGCGCGGTCGATCTTGCAGACGCGAAGGTACCACGTGGTGAGGTGCTCGACATCGCCAACCTCGACCCAGGCATTGCTGCCGAAGACCTGCAGCCGCCAGGTTTCGGCGCTGGCGATGACGGTGCCGAGATAGCCGGTGGCGCCGGAGGAAAAGCGCAGCAGCATCGAGGTGGTGTCATCCATGCCGAAATCCTGCACGAGGCGGAAGCTTTGCGCCGTCACCTGCTCGATACGGCCGGCGAGGTAGAGCATGGCATCGACCACATGCACGCCGCGCCCGGTCATGCCGCCGGCCGGGCCTTCCTGCCTGTCATGCCGCCAATGGCCCTGCGGGAAGCGATAGGCGCTGGGGCCGCAGAAATTGCCTTCAAGATGCAGCACGCGGCCCAGCGTGCCGTCATCGATCAGGCGGCGGATTTCGCGCAGCGCGGGCTGGTAGCGCCAGTTATAGCCAACGCCCAGGGTTACGCCGGCATCGGCGCAGGCCTGGGCGGCGCGGGCGGCCTCGGCGGCGTTCACCCCCAGCGGTTTCTCGGAAAATACGTGTTTGCCGGCGGCGGCGGCGGCGACGATCTGGTCGGTGTGCTGGCGGTGCGGGGTGGCCAGGACCACGGCATCGATATCGGGGTCGGCCAGGGCGGCCTCGTAGCTCTGCAGCATGCGCAGGCCATTGGCGGCGGCGAATTCGGCCGCCTTGGCCGGGGTGCGGGTGGCGAAGGCGGTGAATTGGATGGTGCTGCTAATGCCCTGGACATTGCGGACAAGGTGCTGCCCCCAAGTGCCCAAGCCGATAATGGCGGCGCGAATCATGGCCCTGTGCTCTCCCAGAAAGCGCCATCATCGGCACAGGGCGGGCATAGGACAACTGGGGTGGGCCTACCCCTGGCCGAAATAGGCCCTTTCCAGCCGGTGCGGCAGGCCGGGTTCCTGGGCCTGTGCCTCCAGCACGACATGGCCCTGCGCCAGGGCATAGACGCGGTCGGAGACGGAGAGCGCCTTTTCGATCAATTGCTCGACCAAGAGGACCGCCGTGCCACCAGCGCGCAGGCGAGAAACCACTTCCAGCACACGGTCGACCAGCACCGGGGAGAGGCCGGCTGAGGGCTCATCGAGCATCAGCAGCCGCGGCCGGCGGACCAGCCCTTGGGCCACCGCCAGCATTTGCTGCTGCCCGCCGCTGAGCGCGCCGCCGCGTTCGGCCCGCTTGGCGGCGATTTCGGGGAAATAGGCCAGTGCTTCCTCGACGCGGGCGGAGCGTTCGCCGCGCGGCAGATCATAGGCGGCGAGCAGCAGATTATCCTGCACCGAGATCTGGGTGAAGACGCGATGGCCCTCGATGACATGGACGAGGCCGGCGCGCGCCGATTCACGCGGGCCCTCGCCCGCCATGTCGCGCCCGGCGAAGCGCACACCGCCGGCACTCCAGGGCAGCAGCCCGGAAAGCGCGCTGAGCAGGGTGGTCTTACCGGCGCCATTGGGGCCGAGGAGGGCCACCACTTCGCCCGCGGCAATATGCAGGTTCACACCATGCAACACGCCGATCTTGCCATAGCCAGCCGCAAGCCCGCTGACCGCGAGCAGGGGTTCAGGCGCCGAGATAGGCACTGACGACCTCCTTGTGAACGCGCACCATCTCCGGCGCGCCGGCGGCCAGGATTTTGCCGAGATTGAGCACCGTCACCTCCTCGCAGATGGCGAAGATCAGGTCTGCATGGTGTTCCACCAGCAGCACGCCGGTGCCGGCATCGCGCACCGCCTGGATGAGTTCGCCCAGGCGGCGGATTTCCTCATGCGCCAGGCCGGCGGCGGGTTCATCCAGCAGCAGGAAGGCGGGGCGGAGCATCAGGGCGCGGGCGATTTCCATGAAGCGCAGCTCGCTGTGCTGCAGGCGGTCGGCGCGGAATTCCGCCAGCCCGTCCAGCCCCACTGCATGCAGGGCGAGGCGGGCGCGGGCTTCGAGTTCGCGCTCATCGGCGCGGTGGCGGGGCAGCGAGAACATCGCCTCGACAAAGCTGGCCTGGCCCTGGATGGTGCCGCCGATCATGACGTTTTCCAGCACCGAGGCCTCGCCGATCAGGCGTGGCGTCTGGAAGGTGCGGGCGATGCCATGGCCGGCGCGGTCGGTGGAGATGCCGGGAGGCAGGGTGCGGCCGCCCAGGGTCATGCTGCCCGATTGCGGCCGGTAATAGCCGGAGATCAGGTTCAGCGTGGTGGTCTTGCCGCTGCCATTGGGGCCGATGAGGCCGTGGATCTGGCCGGGCTTCACTTCGAGATCCAGCCCATCCACCGCGCGCACCGCCCCGAAAGCCAGGGTGACGCCGCGCAGCACCAGGCTGGTGGGCTGGGTGGCATGGGCGATGAGTTCGCGCACCGCATCGGGGCGGGGCGTGATGGCGCGGGCGGCGGGCAGCGGCTGGCGGTTGCGACGGTCCAGCAGCGCCGCGATGCCGCCGGGCACGGCGAGCACGATGACCAGCAGCAGGGCGGCGTAGAGGAAGGTGGACCAGGCGGCCAGGGGTGCGGCGATTTCCGGCAGCAGGGTGAGGATGATGGTGCCCAGCAACGGCCCGAGGATGGAGCCACGCCCGCCGATCAGCACCGCGATGAAGAACAGCAGCGAGAGTTCGAAGGTGAAGGCGTCGGGGGTGATATAGGTTTGCAGCGCGGCGAAGAGGCCGCCGGCCATCGCCGCCAGCGCGCCGGCCAGGATGAAGACCATCACCAGCAGGGGCGGCTTGGCGATGCCGGTGGCCTCGGCCGCGACATCGGCATCGCGCACCGCAACCAGCGCCCGGCCGAAGCGGCTATTGGCGATATTGGCGGTGATCCAGGTGGCGATGCTGGCGAAGCCCAGGCAGAAATACAGCAGGCCCCAGGTGGTGTCGAAAGGCTCGGGCAGGACGGGGCCGACCACGCCGATGCCGCCGCCGGTCACCGGCTGCCAGGCCAGCGCGATCTGGGTGACGATGGTGGCGAAGCCCAGCGTGGTGATGGCGAAATAGAAGGTGCGCAGGCGAAGTGCCGGCAGCCCCACCACCACGCCGAACACCGCGCCCGCAACGCCGGCCACGCCGAGTGCTGCCAGTGTTGGCATGGGCGCAAAGGCATTGCCGGCAGCCAGCACGGAAGTTGTGTAGGAGCCCAGGGTGAAGAGCGCGACATAGCCAATGGCCAATTGCCCGGCGTAACCCACGATGAGGTTCAGCCCAGCGATCAGAATCCAATAGACCGCGATGCGGGTGACGATCATGCCCCAATAATCATTGCCGGTCAGCGGCATGGCCAGGCCCAGGCCCAGCAGCAGGAGGAAAGGCAGCAGGCGCATCATCACACCCGCCGTGACGCGGTGGCGCCGAACAGGCCCTGGGGCGCAGCCAGCAGCACGATGATGAAGAGGGTGAAGACCGCAACCGAGGAGAAAATGCCCCCCACGGTGAAATTCGCCGCCTGCTGAAACAGCCCCAGCGCCAGCCCGCCAATGACGGCGCCACGGTTATTGCCCAGGCCGCCCAGCGCCACCGGGATAAAACCATAGAAATTCAGCAGCGGCCCATTGGCAAAGAAGGCCAGCAGCAATTGCCCGCCGGAGAAACCGGCCAGCCCGCCAATGGCGCCTGCCAGGGCGTAGCTCGCGATGCGAAGATTGCGCTCGGGCAGGCCCAAAGCGCGCGCCGCGAAATTATCCTCAGCGATGGCGACGAAGGCGCGGCCCACCAGGGTGCGGCGATAGAGGAATTCCAGGCCCAGAATGGTGACGGCGCAGGTGGCCACCGGCAGCCAGTATTTCTCATCCCAAGACCCGGCATTGAGCGCGAAGATGCGCGGGAAGGGTTGCGGCTCGGTGCCCCATTCAATGGCGGTGAATTGCTGCACCAGCAGCGCCACCGCCAGGGTGGTCAGCACATAGAGGTGTTGCTCGAGGCTTTTCAGCACCGGGCGGACCGCCACGATTTCAGTCACCACGCCGAGGGCGGCGCAGCCGACCAGCATGGCCAGAAAGCCCAGCCAGAGCGGCAGGCCCAGCTTGAGAATGAACAAAGAGCCCAGCACGCCGCCCAGCATGCCCAACTGGCCGGCGGTGAAACTCATAACGCGGGAGGTGGCGAACATGGTGTTGTAAGTGATACCGATCAGCGCATAGACGGCGCCGACCGCCAGGCCCGAGGCCAGGATGGATGCCAGCATATTCGCGCCCCCCGCTGGAGTTCAGCTATAGCCGGGGGCGAGGGCGAAGGCGCCGTCACGGGCCGAATTGGCCAGCGACATCACCACATCCTCCACCGGATAGCCGTCATGGCTGGTGGGGGAATAGGTGTATTCGCCGAAATAGCCGGGGTAGCGGGTCAGCGTGTTCCAATGGCCGATGATGGCGGCCTTGTCGGTCGAATTGGTGGCCTGCACGGCGCCGGCGATCAGGTTCACCGCATCCACGCCGCAAGCCACCCACCAGAGCAGGGTGTCGTTCAGCGCGACCTTGCCGCGCATGCTGTTCACGAGGCCGGCGGTGCGCTCGGGCAGGCGGCCCTGGCCGTCGAAGCTGCAGCTGCGATAGCCGATGGCATAGACCTTCTCCCAATTCGCCGGGCGGTCGATCAGCGTGGCGATCTCGCCCGAGGAGAGCGAGGGGTGGCCGACGAAGGGCACATCCCAGCCCATGGTGCCGCGGGTGTTGAGCATGCGGGCGATCATGCCGGTGGAGACGCTCCAGATCACGATGGCCTGGGCGCCGGCGGCGCGGGCGCGCAGCATGTCGGGCGTCATATCGGGCTGGGTGCTGTCGATATTGGCCTTATAGACCACCTCGGCACCCTCGCGCTGGAAGGCGGCGACGGAGGCGTTGGTGGCGCTGACGCCATAGCCCGTGGTGTCGCCGATCACCGCCACCTTGCGGGCATTGATGCGCTGCAGGCAGTAATTGCGCACCGCGTCATCCCATTGGGTGTTCGAAGGCGCGATGCGGAAGGCGTTGGGGTAGCGGCGGACATCGATCAGGGTATCGACCACGCAGGGGTGGATATTGGGCATATTGGCGCGCGCCATGATGGCGGTGGTGGCCAGGCTCTCGCCCGAATTGGTGGGGCCCCAGATGGCGTGGACGCGCAGCTGGCTGATCATTTCCTGGGTGGCGTTCACCGCCTTGGTCGGGTCGCCCTGGGTGTCACGGGTGATGATCTCGACGCGGCGGCCGCGCACGCCGCCGGCGGCATTCAGCGCCTCGGCCGCGAAGAGCACGCCGCGGTTAAAGCCCACGGCGGGGGCGGAGCTGGGCCCGGTCATGGCGGCGAGCCAGCCCAGGCGAATGGGCTCGGCCTGGGCGAAGGCCGATGGGGCGAGCGCGGGGGCGGCGATGGCGGCGCCGGTGAGGGCGAGGTTGCGGCGGGTGAGGTTCATGGCGTGCTTCCCTGGGGTTTTGTGATCGAGGTCGCGCGGGCTGCTCGGTCAAACAGGCCCGGGTGACGGCTCGCTCACTGGTCCGTTCGGACCGTTGATCGTTTCGAAGGAGAGGTTGGGGCAGCGATGAAGGGAGCGCAAGCGGCACGATGGCGGCATTCAAATGAATGTACTGTAATATTTTTGACGTGGCGACGCTGCCGCTGAGCCTTGGTGGCGCAAGCCGGGCAGGCGCGGGTTATCGGGCGAGAACAGAGGTATCTGGTGTAAGCCAGCCTTGGCGTGTGAGCTGGTGACCGCTCAAAAATGTAAGGAGACGCTTCGCCGGCAGCGGGTCTACCCCAAGAATCGTCCCAAACCCAGTGTCAGTTCTTGCCATTTCGTCGCGTCAAGTTCTAGTTTTGGTCTCGGTTTTTAGCGTCTACAGCGCCCAGCAGCGAACGACCCTCAGCGCATAGTCTTCAATGATATCAGAAAGTTGAATGGTGCCGCCAGAGAGGATCAAAATCTCAAACTCTCTGACACATTCCCATATTTATTGTTATTTTATGCGTATTTACCGAAACTAGCAGGCTCAAATTATGTGACATTTTGTGCCACCCTTTGCGCCGCATCGGACACAAGAGAAATGCCCTTATGCTGACAGCGAAGGCCGCCTCTTCCACAACTATGACGACGGTGATGTCCGTAAGGATGACGTCCAGCACCTAAGCCCGGCGCGGCGGGCTTAAGACAGCGCCACGTGGAAGACCCAGCGCCCGACCACTCAGGCCGTTTATCGCCGGGGTACTCAGGGGCTGCGGAGGCAACATAGCGAGAAGCCGATCCGCCTGATGACGCCTACCGGTGTGCGCACAATCCGGGCGAATCGCCCGGCGACGACGGCGAACCATGTCCTGCGGCTGCTCGGCATGTTGCTGCGCCATGCCGTCATGCTGGGCTGGCGGCCAGATGATCCGGCCAATCGGTCCATCTTCATCGGACGCGAAGCCCTTGTGGAGCTTGATCCACAGCGCTGCGACTAGATCGATGGGCACCTCAAATTTGCGAGCGCCCCATAAACGTTGCGGAGACGGCTCATGATTTCCATATTCCCAAGAATGAAAAATATTCTCCTCACAGCGCTGTTGCGTCGATTGCAAAATCTTCAAAACTCGTCATATCTCGGCTTAATGTCGCTGAAAATTGGATGAAATCGACATTGTGGACCAAAACGCCACTTTTGCGCACGCGACAATCAATATGAAGGGGAAATGGTTCCTCTTCTCTCTTCTTTATAAGGATAATACAACATGGCTACAATTAACGGCACCGCTTTTAATGACCGGCTTACGGATTATAGGTATCAAAACGATACCCTGACCGGTGGGGGAGGTGATGATTGGTTCCTGCTTGGGGGTGGATATGATACCATCACCGATCTGGGTAATGGTAACGATCAAGTCTATGTGAGCTATGCTGGTCACGTAACGGCCACTCTACTGGCAGATTGGAATCCTAAGGACGATTGGACTTACAATCTCGGCGAAGCGACTGTGAAGACCGCCGGGCACAACATCGATATGTCTGGGTCTATGAATCATGATGATACCTTCATAAATTACCATGGCTGGAACATTACGAACTCTGGCAGTTCTGTCGGAGTCAAAATGGTGGGCACTAAATTCAGTGATACGCTGACCGGTGGTACTGGTGACGATACCCTCGATGGCGGCTACTGGGGCGATGTTCGCGGCGACGTGGGCAATGATATCCTCACGGGCGGCGCGGGCAATGATACCTTCATCATCGGTTCTGGCACTGACCGCATCACCGACCTGGGTAACGGGGCGGATGTGGTGGTGGTCTCCAACGCCGGCACGGTGAATGCCACGCTGGCGAATAATTGGGCTCCTGATAGCAAGACTGCCAATTTCGGCGCCGCGACTGTGAAGACCGCAGGACATAATATTAATCTTTCTGGTTCTATTGGTTCAAATGGTTGGAATATTACGAACACTGGCAGTTCTGTCGGAGTCAAAATGGTGGGCACTAAATTCAATGATACACTCACTGGTGGTGCAGGCGTGGACAACCTATTCGGCGGCGACGGCAATGATATTTTGGATGGCGGCGACGGCAGTGACGTCTTGACCGGAGGAGGCGGCGCTGACACGTTCTTGATTGTTGGCGGAACGTATAGCACAGATACCATTACTGATCTGGGCAATGGTGGTGATGCTTTCCGGGTAATTGGTGCTAAAGTTATAGCCACTCTAGCTGCTGATTGGACTGCTGACAACAACACTTTCATTGGAAGCGGCGGCTGGGCGCGGATACTTGTTTCAGGGCACAACATAGATATGTCTCATGCTGATGTTCCCGGTACTTGCCAAATTTGGAATAGGGGCAACGCTGATAGTGTTCGTATGGTAGGCTCTAATTCAGGTATGGGAATTTCGGCTGGTGATCATGGTGACACTTTGGTTGGCGGCGCGGGTGTAGATGGCCTAATCGGCGGGGCTGGCGATGACGTATTTGTTTATAACAATACTAACTGGGGCCAAGATTTAATTGTCGGTTTTGTTCACGGTCATGATGTGCTGGATTTGAGGGGTTCTGGTCTGCATTTTAGTGACCTTGGCCTGCGGCATAACGGTGCTGGCACCATAGTGGCAATTCATAATGCCCCGGTTAATACTATTACTGTCAACAACACCGTCCAAATGTACGCTTCAGATTTCATGTTTGCTTGATAATGCTGTGTGTGTGGGGAGGGGGGGGGGATACTGTTTTCCCTCACTTCTCTAGCGGCTTTTATATACACTGGGGAGGCCTTCGGATATCCGGGGCCTCCCTTTTGCCATGAACATATTCATTCTCGACGAAGACCCGATAAAGGCAGCACGCGATCGTTGCGATAGGCATGTATGCAAAATGGTCACAGAAACTAACCCGCTGCTGAGCACCGCTCACCACCTCATTGGCGGCGATAGGGGGCCAGACAAAGCGGGTCGCTACAAAGCGGCGTTTGGAAATCACCCATGCGCTATATGGGTACGCCTGGCCTGCTGCCGGTTCGATGGACGCCGAGTTTAGCCTGGCCCGGCGAACGCCTCAAAATCCATAGGGCTGAGATAGCCGATGGTCGAGTGTCGTCGCCTCGGGTTGTAGAAGCGCTCGATGTAGTCGAACACGTCGGCGCGGGCTTGGTCGCGGGTGCGGTTGATGCGGCCGCGCATCCCCTCAAACACCCCAATTCTGGTGTCAGTACGTGCCATCGGGGCACGCCATATTGCGGGTTTGATCACGCTTTTTAGCGCCTACAACGTCCAACGCCGAGAACCCCTCAGCGCCTAGTCTTCAGTGATTTCAGTGGGAAAATGGTGCTGCCAGAGAGGATTGAACTCTCGACCTCTCCCTTACCAAGGGAGTGCTCTACCACTGAGCTACGGCAGCGATCAGATATTCCGACTAGCTTTTTGCCGATGAGGGCGCAACCCCACCCAGCGTGTAAACTGTCAGTGGCTAGGCTGGCAGCGCCTGTGATCCTGCCCGGGCGACGATCGCGCGGCGACGGGGCGGGCATGAAAAAGGCCGCGGAGGTTGCCCTCCGCGGCCCATGTCAGGGCAAGGCCGGGATCAGCGCGAGACTTCTTCCGCGTTGATATCGTTGTTCTTGCTTTCGCGCACAAACAGGATGCCGATCACCGCGCAGACCACGGCGATGACGATGGGGTACCACAGGCCGTAATACACATCGCCCGTCTGCGCGATCATGGCGAAGGCGGTGGCCGGCATCAGCCCGCCGAACCAACCATTGCCGATGTGATAGGGCAGCGACATCGAGGTGTAGCGAATGCGGGTGGGGAACATTTCCACCAGCGCCGCCGCGATCGGCCCATAAACCATGGTCACATAGATCACCAGCAGAGTCAGGATGCCGATGAGCACCGCTGGCTGCTCCCGAAAAATGTCAAACGGGCCGGACATCTTCACCACGCTCGGATTTGCCGCCACCGGGTAGCCCACCGCGGTGAGTGCCGCCGTGAGCTGCGCCTGGAATTGCGGGTTGTTGGTGGCATTGATCGGCGGCCGATTGGCGATGGTCACCATCACATCCGGACCCGGTGTGTTTTCAACCCGGTAATTGACCGAGGCACGGGCAAGAGCGGCCTTGGTAATGTCACAGGGCTGGGTAAAGCGCGCCGTGCCCACCGGGTTGAACTGGAAGGAGCAGCCGGCGGTATCCGCCCGCACCACCACCGCGATATTGGCATGCGCGGCGGAGAGCGCCGGGTTGGCCTCCGCACTCATCAGCTTGAAGAGCGGGAAATAGGTCACGGCCGCCAGCAGCATGCCGCCGATGATGATCGGCTTGCGGCCGATCTTGTCCGACAGCCAGCCGAACAGCACGAAGCCACCCGAACCCAGCAGCAGCGACCAGGCGATAAGCATATTGGTCGTAAAACCATCCACCTTCAGCACCGAGCCCAGGAAGAACAGGGCGTAGAACTGACCGGTGTACCAGACCACAGCCTGGCCCATGACGAGGCCGAGCAGCGCCAGCAGCGCCACCTTGGCATTTTTCCACTGGCCGAAAGCCTCGCCTAGCGGCGCCTTGGAGCGGGTGCCCTCATCCTTCATTTTCTGGAAGGCGGGGCTTTCCTGCATCTGCAGCCGGATCCAGACCGAGATACCCAGCAGAATGGCCGACATCAGGAAGGGAATGCGCCAACCCCAGGCCAGGAAGGCCTGTTCGCCGAGGTAGGAGCGCACGCCCAGGATCACCAGCAGCGACAGGAACAGCCCCGCCGTCGCGGTGATCTGGATGAAGCTGGTGTAGAAGCCGCGGCGGCCATGCGGCGCGTGCTCGGCCACATAGGTCGCCGCACCGCCATACTCACCACCCAGCGCCAGGCCCTGCAGGCAGCGCAGCACGATGAGGATGATGGCGGCCGAGATGCCGATGCTTTCGCTGCTGGGCAGCAGACCAACCGCGAAGGTGGACGCGCCCATGATCAGGATGGTGACGAGGAAGGTGTATTTGCGGCCCACCAGGTCCCCCAGGCGGCCAAACACCAGGGCGCCGAAGGGGCGCACCAGGAAGCCCGCGGCGAAGGCCAGCAGGGCGAAGATATTGCGCGTCGCCTCAGGGTACTGGCTGAAAAACTGCGCGCCGATGATCGCCGCCAGCGAGCCGTAGAGGTAAAAATCATACCACTCGAAAACAGTACCGAGAGAGGAGGCGAGGATGACCTTCTTCTCTTCCTTGGTCATGGGGCGGTTTGCCGCCTCCATGTCCGTGGCCATAGATGGAGATGCCATTATTTTTTTCCTCGCTTCCCAGCTGGCCGTTTTCACGCGGCACTTATGTCCTGATGGTGCGCTGAGCACACCCCGACAAATTGCTGGGGTGCTTGTGGAAATGCAATCTGGATAAAAATTGCTTTTTTGTCATTCTTTGGCTCTCAACCTTACCAAGCCGCCATCGGAGCAAATCCGGGAAGGCCAGGCCGATTCAGTCCGATTTTTATGCCTAGGCTACTTAACGATGATTTTTGCCTTAAAGCCTGGGGAATCCAAGCCCTGATGGTGGCTGGATCCGCGCCTTCGCACTGTAAATGCAATGCTATGCCGCCAAAGAAATTTAAATCTTAGGTTATGTTTGGCGAAGGCTGAAGCGATGACCTGCCCTGGCGATTGGGCTGTGGGCTTGATCCGCCTCTGGGAGGTATCAAGCCCAGCCATACCTCCTGCCTCAGTCGCAGCCACTCCAAGGATGGCGGGTTTGCACCACTGGCGCCGCGCTCAACGATTCCAAGGCGTGGTTTGCCACAATCTGCGGTACTCAGCCTCACGTTGGCCGAGGCGGGCGAACCAGGCCTCATGCGGCTCATAGGCCAGTTCGGAATAACGCTGCTCCAACTGCTGGCGGAATTGTGGGTCCTGCGCCACCGCCGCCGTCGCCTCACGCAGCCGGGCCAGGATGGGCGCGGGCGTGGCGGCAGGCGCCACGATGCCCCGCTCGGAGGCCATCTCGATATCCAGGCCCAGTTCCTTGAAGGTGGGCACGTCCGGCGCGAAACGGCTGCGCGTAACACCGGCATGCGCCAGAATGCGAGTATTTTCAGGATTGGCGGCCGAGGCGCCGAGGTTCAAGCCACTGATATCCACCTGGCGCGACAGCAGCGCCGTGCGCATCGGCGCATCACCGGCATAGACCACATTGGTGATCCTGGTGCCGGTCAGCGCCATGAACAGCACCAATTGCAAATGATCATCCGTGCCAACGCCGGGGCTGGCAAAGGTCAGCGCATCGGGGTTGGCCCGGGCGCGGGCGACGATATCAGCCACGGTGCGCAGCGGGCTCTGGGCATGCACCGTCATGGCCGAAGGGTCAGTCACCAGGCTGGCAATGGGGGCGAAATCGGCCAGCTTGAACTGCGCCATGCGCTCGATGGGGATGGTCAGCAGCCCGGGCATATTGGTGGTGCCCAAAGTCAGCCCATCCGGCCGGGCGCGGGCCACCGCGGCCAGCGCCACCTCACCGCCGGCGCCGGCGCGGTTGGTCACCACGAAGGGCACGCCCAGCACCCGCTCCATGGCGGCGCCATAGCTTCTGGCGTCCAGGTCGGTGCCGCCGCCGGGGGCGAAGCCTACCAGGATTTCTATTGGGCGTTCAGGGCGCCAGGGTTGGGCTATCGCCGGGGTGGCAAGACAGGCCAGGAGTGCTCTTCTCTTCATGTTTCTCCCTTCGACACTGGGGGAATGAATTCCCCCAGGCCCCCTTCTTTTCTTTTTATCCGTTTTTCGCTCGGTCTTGCTCTAGCCAGGCCATCAGGCGGGTTAGGCCTTCTCGCATCCCCATCTGCGGCTCCCAGTTCAGCACCCGCTTGGCTTCGCCGTGTACAATGTCGAAGGCACCGCCGGAGGTCAGCCGCACCTTGCCGGGCGTCTCGCCGATGAATTCGGGCTCGGGGCCGCCACCGGCAATCTCGGTCACCAGGCGCACCAACTCCAGGGTGGAGATCGGCTCGGGGCCTGAGGTGTTCACGGCCACATCGGTCGCCGCAGCCTCAAACGCCGCTGCATTGGCCCGCGCCAGATCACCGACATAGACGAAATGCTTGGTCTCGCTGCCATCGCCGAACACTTTGGGTGCGCGGCCGGCGCGCACGGCGTCATAGGTCTCGATGATGTAGAGCGCATTGGCGGCGCGGTAATGCTGCCGCTCGCCATAGACGGTGGAATAGCGCAGCACGACATAATCTTGCCCGTGCTTCTGGAAGGCGGCGCGGCAAAGCTGCTCGCCAATGATCTTGGTGGCGCCATAGAGAATGGCGGCAGGCGGCGCACCGGCAGAATGGAACGGCGTGCCCTCCACCAGATCGCCCTTAATGCCCGGGCCATAGCCATAGACGGCATTGGAACTGGCGAAGACGAATTTGCCCACGCCATTATGCCGCGCCGCCTCGAGGGAATTCTGCACGCCGCGAATATTCACATCCATGCCAGTCCAGGAATCGCGGTCCATGTTCAGCGTCATCAGCGCGGCCAGTTGCAGCACGCCATGCGCGCCCTTCTGCGCCGCCAGCAGGTCCGGCAGGCGCATCACATCGCCGCGGATGATCTTCAGCCGCGGATGGTCGGCAATATGCGCCAGCGCCGCATCGCCACCAAAGGCAAAATTGTCAAAGACCCGCACCTCGGCCGCGCCGCGTGCCAAAAGATGCTCGGCGGTGGCGGAGCCAACCAGCGAGGCGCCGCCGACGATGCAAAACACATTGCCCGCAATGGGGACAGAAATACTCATCGAAACACTCCAGGAAGCCACAGCGAGAGCGCTGGGATATAGGTGACCAACATCAGCACGGTAACGCCGGCGATGTAGAAGGGAATGCTGGTTTTGGTGGCCTCCCACATCGAAATGCCGCCCACCGCGCAGGCCACGAACAAGACGGGGCCAACCGGCGGCGTGACCAAGCCAATGCCCAGATTGAGGATCATCACCACGCCAAAATGCACCGGGTCCATCCCGAGTGCCTTCACCACCGGCAGGAAAATCGGCGTGCCGATCATGATCAGCGGCGCCATATCCATGAAGGTGCCCAGCAGCAGCAGGATGATGTTGATGATCAACAGCGTCAGCAGCGGGTCATTGGTGATGCCGCGCATCAGCGCCACGGTCGCGGCCGGCACCTGCAACAGCGCCATCAGCCAGCCAAAGGCGGTGGCGGTGCCGATGATGAGCATGACCATGCCGGTGGTGCGCACCGCCCCCAGCACAGCCTCGCGAAAGGCCGGCCAATTGAGGCTGCGATAGACCAAAAGCGTGACCAGCAGGGCATAGAGCACAGCCACGCAGGCGCTTTCAGTGGCGGTGAAAATACCGCTGCGCACGCCGGCGAAGATGATGACAATCAGCATCAGCCCAGGCAGCGCCGCCGCCGCCAGCCGGGCCAGCGCCCACCAGCCGGGAAACTGCTCCGCCGGGTAGCCACGCCTCACCGCCACCACCCAGGCCGTGAACATCAGCACGGCCATGAGCAGCATGCCGGGGATGATGCCCGCGGTGAACAAATCCGCCACCGAGATCGCGCCGCCCGCGGCAATGACATAGAGGATCATATTGTGGCTGGGCGGGATCAACAGGTCGATCAGCGCGGCATTGGCGGTGACATTGACGGCGTAATCCGGCGCATAGCCGCGCTTGCGCATCTGCGGGATCATCACCCCGCCCACCGCCGAAGCATCCGCCACCGCCGAGCCGGAGACGCCACCGAACAAGGTGCAGGCCACGATATTCACCTGCCCCAGCCCACCGCGCATATGCCCCACCAGCGCGGCGGCAAAGGCCACCAGATGGTCAGCGATCTTGCCCCGCATCATCAGATCGCCGGCAAAGATGAAGAACGGGATGGCCAGCATGGAAAACACGTTCATGCCGGAGGAGAGCTGCTGCACCACCACAATGGCCGGCAGGTCCAGATAAACCACGGTCGCCATGGCCGCCGCGCCAAGCGCAAAGGCCACCGGCGTGCCGATCAGCAGCAGGGCGGTGAAGACGCCCATCAGGATGGTGACTGCCATCTCAGCCATCCACCACATGCTGGCGGGGTTCGGGCAGGGGCAGGCCGCGCAGGCGGCAATGGATGCGCTCGGCCCCGAAGGCGGTGATCAAGGCGCCGCCCAGCACCATGGGCAGGTATTCCACCCCGCCGGG
>Ga0114963_10001520_pt1 | contig 16032 bp, 15 predicted proteins | sample C_131016_EF_Meta_FD_87019 | JGI IMG/M metagenome (GOLD analysis project Ga0114963, IMG submission 87019) | Freshwater microbial communities from Lake Croche, Canada to study carbon cycling - C_131016_EF_MetaG | ecosystem: Environmental > Aquatic > Freshwater > Lake | place: Lake Croche, Canada...
CCTGATCGTGCGTGACATAGACCGTTGTGATCCCTAGTCGGCGTTGTAGTGCGGCAATCTGGGTGCGAGTTGCAACGCGCAATTTCGCATCCAAGTTTGAGAGAGGTTCATCCATAAGGAAGACCTGTGGTTCGCGAACAATCGCACGTCCCATGGCAACGCGCTGGCGTTGACCACCCGAGAGCGCCTTTGGTTTGCGATCTAGATACGGCTCTAGGTCAAGTAATTTTGCAGCTTCACGGACGCGACGCTCACGTTCACTCTTGTCTACGCCTGCAATTTTGAGAGCAAAGCCCATGTTTTCGGCGACAGACATATGTGGATAGAGCGCATAAGACTGGAAGACCATCGCGATATCACGGTCCTTCGGAGCAACGTCAGTGACGTCGCGATCACCGATTCGGATCGAGCCATTATCGACTTCTTCTAATCCAGCAAGCATGCGGAGTGAGGTTGATTTACCGCATCCCGAAGGTCCCACTAGTACAAGAAATTCACCGTCATTGACCGTGAGATTCAGTTTATCTACGGCGGGCTTGGTTGTGCCGGGGTAGATGCGTGATGCGTTTTCAAATACAACAGATGCCATGTTCTTGGTAACTCCTTCTCCGGGCAGGTACGTGCCCGACGATCCGTAGGATGAAGGTACAGCTGCCACGAGCGGAAGCTCGAGGGTAGGCAAATACTAGCTAGTGATTGGCCCAATTGGTACTCGAAATTATGAAAAATTCTTTGGCGGGCTCGTTGGCGATACCCTTACGCTCATGGAGTCTAACCCCGCCAGCGCTACCAGCGTGAGCATTTCTACCCCGGTAATTGGAACAACAGGGGAGCTCATTCTTGACATCTCCCTCGTCTTCTTTTTCATAGTTTTGGCTGGACTTTTTGTGGCAGCCGAGATCGCCTTGATCTCGCTGCGAGAGTCTCAGTTGAGACAGATGGAGGCTAACGGGGTCAAACCTCGTCGGACCCAGAGGTTGGCGAATCTGACCAAAAACCCAAATAGATTTTTGGCTGCAGCCCAGGTGGGAGTCACCTTTTGTGGCTTTCTCTCGGCCGCCCTCGGCTCTCAACGATTAGGAACCGGTTTCGTCATCCCGCTCTTGCAACGGTGGGGCTTCTCCCTAGCTATGAGTACAGGGTTATCTCTTCTCTTCCTCACGATCGTGATCGCTTATGTCTCGCTGGTCTTTGGCGAACTAGTTCCGAAGCGTCTTGCCCTTTACCGCACTGAAAAAATTGCGCTTGCATCGGCCCCTTCGATAGATCGAATCGCGCAAATCTTTCGTCCAGCTATCTGGTTACTCTCCAAATCCACAGATTTAACCGTGAAATTGTTTGGAATTCGACCACAAGAAGTCAGGGGAGAGATTTCTGAAGCAGAGCTCGTTGATATGGTGACAGGGCACGCGGCGCTTTCGGATGAAGAGCGCGACATCGTTGAGGATCTCTTTAACGCCGGCGATCTATCGCTCCACGAGATAATGGTCCCTAGAACCCAGGTGGTTTTTTTGAACGTGAGCTTGACGCTCTCGGAAGCCAGGGAGCTCGCATCTACCTCGGTCCATAGTCGCTACCCAGTAACCCGTGGGACGAGCGATGAAGTAATCGGGTTCCTGCACGTACGAGATTTATTAAATTTACGTGACTCAGATTTGAATAATAACTTGATGGATTTTTTACGACCAGTAATTTTTTTTCCGGGAACCAAGGGCGTCTTGCCAGCTCTCACTGAATTGCGTGCAAAGCGCTCTCATTTGGCGATTGTCCTAGACGAGTACGGCGGTACCGACGGTATTGTGACTTTGGAAGATATCGTTGAATGCTTTATTGGTGATATTCATGACGAGTATGACATCGCCGCTCAGGAAGTAACCGCACAGTTGCGTACTGGTGATTTTGAGGTTGATGCGCTTATTTCACTCGATGATCTCAAATCCCAGACTGGTATTGAGCTCCCCGAAGGACCGTACGAAACGGCAGGAGGTTTCGTTATGCATTCACTGGGACGGTTACCCGAAACTCATGATGTCATCACGATTCCTAGCGCGAGAGTGACGGTATTGACGGTGGAAGGCAAACGAGCGGGTCAATTACTAATATCTAAATTGGAATGGGAAGATATCGTTCATGAGTAAACTGCGGGTTTTTTCGGGGATTCAGCCGACCAATGGTTCATTTCACCTAGGAAATTACCTCGGAGCCGTAAAACAATGGGTTGATCTGCAAGAGAGCCATGATGCTTTTTATTGTGTAGTTGATCTCCACGCCTTAACCTCGAATCCCGATCCACTAGAGTTACGAAAAAATACGCTGACCTCGGTTGCCCAGTTGCTAGCGCTGGGATTAAATCCAGACCATTGCACGTTATTTGTGCAATCGCATGTGGCAGCTCATAATCAATTGGCCTGGGTGATGGAATGTCTGACCGGTTTTGGTGAGGCGAATCGAATGACCCAATTTAAAGATAAATCACAGCGGACAGGATCAGATCGAATTGGGGTAGGTGTCTTTACCTATCCAATGTTGATGGCTGCCGATATTTTGCTCTATCAAGCGGATCAAGTACCCGTTGGCGAAGATCAACGTCAGCATATTGAACTGACCCGTGATTTGGCCCAACGATTTAACAGCACCTATGGCGATACTTTTACAATCCCAGAAGGTCATATCCTTAAAGCTGGCGCAAAGATTTATGATCTCCAAGATCCAACCGCCAAGATGAGCAAATCCGCAGAATCTCTAGCTGGACTTATCGAAATCCTCGATACCCCACAATCTAATCGAAAAAAAATCAAGAGCGCGATGACGGATGCGGGTCGAGAAATTAACTTTGATGAGAAAGAGAAGCCAGGAATTTCTAACTTACTCACAATATTCTCCGCGCTATCTGGCAGGGCTGTCACCGATATCGAGAATGACTATCTCGGAAAAGGTTATGGAGATTTTAAATCAGATGTAGCAGAAGTGGTCGTTGATTATTTGGAACCAATCCGTGCGAGAACTTTTGAACTCCTTGACGACCCAACACATCTTGGTCAGATTTTAGAAGCGGGAGCCCAAAAAGCTGAACTAGTTTCGCAGCAGACTCTGAGAGATGTATACGACCGAATTGGTCTTTCGCTACGGAGCTGAAAAAGAACTACTCTTCAATGACGCAGAGTAGTTGACCACTCGAAACCGTCTGGCCAATCCCAACTCCTAATTGCGAAATAACTCCAGATCGCGTTGCTAGGAGCGGTTGCTCCATCTTCATCGCTTCCAGCACGATAATGAGATCTCCTTCTACAACGTGATCGCCGTTATCTTTGAGAATTTTTACCACTGTTCCCTGCATCGGGCTTGATAAAGAGTTGCCGGATGCTCGAGCGATGCTATTACTTTTTACTTTATGTCGAACCTCTGCTGGGGCTTGCGAGTGAAGGACAACTTCGAATCGATGTCCATTTACCTCGGCTACGACTTTTTGAGAGGCTAATTTAGATGCGGTAACGCCCTCTTTGTAAGAAAATGGAGCGATCGTGTTGTCGAATTCATTTTCGATATAACTGGTATAGACCGAGAAATCTTCGGTGAAATGTGGATCTTGAACAATTGCACGGTGAAACGGAAGGGCAGTCGCCAACCCGCCGATCTCGAATTCGCGCAGCGCGCGACGTGCGCGTTCAATCGCTTCAGTTCTGGTTGATCCAGTAACGATTAATTTAGCCAACAAGGAATCGAAGTGTGAACCGATGATATGACCGTGATCAAAGCCGGCATCGATCCTGACACCAGGGCCTGAGGGAACCTCCCACTGAGTGATAGTTCCCAGCGATGGTAGGAAACCATTTCCAGGATCTTCACCATTAATTCGAAACTCGATACTGTGCCCTCGAATTATTGGATCAGTTGGATCAATTGCTTCACCTGCTGCAATCCGGAGTTGGGCACGGACTAAATCTATCCCGGTCACCTCTTCGCTTACCGGATGTTCAACCTGTAGTCGGGTATTTACCTCCAGAAATGAGATAGTGCCATCTTGGCCCACAAGAAACTCGCAGGTACCTGCGCCCACATAACCGACTTCGAGCATGATCGCTTTCGATGAAGAGTAAAGCTGTGCTATTTGGGCTTCGCTTAAAAATGGCGCAGGTGCCTCTTCAACTAATTTTTGGTGTCGGCGTTGTAATGAGCAATCTCGCGTACTAACAACAACCGCATTACCGTGCATATCCACCAAGCATTGTGTTTCAACGTGTCTTGGTTTGTTGAGGTAGCGCTCCACAAAGCATTCACCTCTTCCAAAACCGGTAATTGCTTCCCTCACCGCAGAGGCGAATAGCTCGGGAATTTCTTCTTTGGTGAAGGCAACTTTTAATCCTCGTCCACCACCACCATGAGCGGCTTTTATGGCGACTGGAAGTCCGTGTTCCTCTGCAAAAGCAATTACCTCTTCTGGTGTATCGACAGGATCTGCAGTTCCAGCCACGAGTGGTGCGCCTACTTTTGCAGCAATTTTTCGAGCAGAAACTTTGTCGCCGAGTTGCCGAATTGCTTCTGGCGGCGGCCCAATCCAGGTGAGGCCGGCATCGATAACGCGTTCTGCAAAGTCGGCATTTTCCGACAAAAATCCATACCCTGGGTGAACCGCATCCGCGCCAGATTCTCTGGCAATTATCAATATTTTTGCTTGATCCAGGTAGGTTTCTGAGGCGGACAAACCATTAAGGGCATATGCCTCATCCGCGGTGGCCACATGAAGCGAGTTTCGGTCTTCGTCGGAGTAAAGTGCAATGCTTTTCACGCCATGATCCCGACACGCTCGAGCGATACGAACCGCTATTTCACCGCGGTTTGCAATGAGGACAGCAGTTATCTTCTTTTCTCCCATGGAGGCTATGGTATCCGCCACTTAGATGACTCCTTGAGTGACTTGAGTGGGCACGATCTGCGACCACGTCAGTCCCAAATTGATGGTGATCTTGCGAAGAGTAGCGAGTGAGAGTCCGATGATTCCGCTTGGATCGCCTTCAATATGTGAAATGAATGGCGCGCTTCGACCATCCAAGGTGAACCCGCCAGCGACGTTGAGCGGTTCGCCGCTATCGACATACTGCTCGATTTCTTCTGAAGTCATTTTTGAGAATGTTACTTTGGAGGTTGAGATGTCGGAGACCTCTAGTCCTTGATCAGTGTCGATGATGCTGTGGCCGGTATGTAAGTAACCGCTTTTACCACTTAATTGATGGGCACGCGCAATTGCATTTTCCCGAGTGCCAGGTTTACCTAATGAGTGTCCTTCAAATTCGAACGTTGAATCGCAACCGATAATGAGTGCATTGGTTAACTCTGGGGAACGAGAATGGACTGCATGTGCCTTCAAAATTGCCAAAGCGATGACGAGATCAGCGGGCGGTAATGAAATCAGCTCCGGTGTTTCCTCATCGACCCCGCTAACACGTATGACCGGTTGGATTCCGATGGATTCCAAAAGTTTCTTGCGCGACGGGGATGCCGAAGCTAAGACAATAGTTTTCTTCATGATGGTGTGGTGCCCCACTTACGAGGCAGTGACTGAGTGATTTTTAAGCGAGCCCAAGAGCTTCGATATTTCGCGGGTGGGTTCGCACTCTTTTCGATTTCATCAATAGCTCGGGTCAACGCTAAGAGTTCGTTAGGAGTTGGGGTACCGGAATGTATCGTGAAACCTAGCCGGCGAAATTCGCGAGGGAAATCGCTATCTGCCATCAGAGTGGAATGTTTCCATGTTTGCGCGTTGGCAGGTCGACTCGCTTATTAGCTAGAGCGCGAAGTGCTCTCGTAATCTCTTGTCGAGTAGTGTGAGGTTCAATCACAGCATCTATGAAACCGCGATCAGCGGCTATATATGGATTGAGTAGCGCCTCTTCGTATTCGGCTATTAATTCTGGTGCTCGGCTAGGGTCATCAGCCACTTCTTTGCGATGTAACACATTGACAGCACCTTGTGCACCCATCACCGCGATTTGCGCGGTAGGCCATGCCAGATTGATATCCGCACCTAGTTGCTTTGATCCCATCACGATATATGCACCACCATAAGCTTTACGGGTAATCACCGTTACTAACGGCACAGAGGCCTCACCGTAGGCATAGAGTAATTTGGCACCGCGCCGAATAATTCCGCTCCATTCCTGTTCGGTACCCGGCAAAAATCCAGGGACATCGACGAGGGTAACGATAGGAATTCCGAAGGCATCGCACATCCGCAAAAATCGTGCAGCTTTCTCGGATGCATCGATATCTAGGGTACCAGCGAAGCTCTGAGGTTGATTGGCGATAATGCCAACCGAACGTCCTTCGATGCGACCAAAGCCTACGAGAATATTAGGAGCAAAGAGGGCGTGGACTTCGAGAAAATTAGCCTCATCCAAAATTGCTTCGACGATAACCCGCATGTCATATGGCTTATGTGGATTATCGGGAATTAATGAGTCAAGGGCACGGTCGGTTGGGCCGATATCGATTGATTCCGTTGCACGCAATTGTGGTGCATCATCCAAATTATTACTCGGCAGGTAGGAGAGAAGAGCCTTGACGTAGGTGAGTGCTTCATCTTCACTCTCAGCAAGGTAATGCGAGTTACCGGTTTTTGAATTGTGAGTAAGCGCTCCGCCCAGCTCTTCCATTGCTACTTCTTCACCGGTGACAGCTTTTATGACATCGGGCCCAGTGATGAACATGTGGGATGTCTCGTTGACCATGATTGTGAAATCAGTGATGGCCGGTGAATAGACAGCACCACCTGCACAAGGCCCCAAAATCACCGAGATCTGCGGAATGACACCGGATGAGCGGACATTTCGTTTAAAGATTTCGCCGTACATACTTAGCGATGCAACGCCTTCTTGAATACGTGCACCACCAGAATCGTTGAGCCCAATCATGGGGATTCCGCTTTTTAATGCAAAATCCATTACCTTCACAATTTTCTTACCCATAGTCTCGCCAAGGGATCCACCAAAGACCATGAAATCTTGGGAAGAGAGAGCGACGGTGCGACCATCGATAGTGGCATAACCAGTAATGACGCCATCGCCATAGGGGTGTGATTTATCCATCCCAAAATTCGTGGAGTGATGAGTTGAAAAGGCATCAAACTCAACGAACGATCCCTCATCCACTAGCTTCTGAATACGCTCTCGGGCCGTATATTTTCCTGCTGCATGCCGTTTTTCGATGGCAGCTATTGAACCGCTGTTAAGAGCTGCTTCCTGTCGCGTCCTTAACTCATTAATCTTAGCGGAGGTGGTTATTTTGGAATCAGTCACATCCGCACTTTACTAGTGAAGAGGGGCTTCGTGGAACGTGCACTGCTGGATGAAGTAAAAATTTCTACACTACTCGGTTCACTCAATTCGAATTACTGGCGAGTACGTGTATTAGCGGAGACGACTTCGACTCAAGACGAGTTGAAGCATGAACTCGTCAGTAATGGTGAATGTGTTGTCACAGAGTTTCAGAGCGCAGGACGCGGCCGATTGGATCGTCGCTTCGATTCGATACCCGGAGTTGCGCTTCTCTCTTCATTCTATATTGAACCTATTGAACCTATTGAACCTATTGAACCTATTGAACCTATTGACCATATTGAACCCATTGAGCCAAACAATAAAAAGATGCAGAGCGAAAAAGCGAGATGGGGAGCAATACCTTTACTGGTCGGGATTGCGATAGCACGAACTCTCAATAGCATGAGCGATTGCGATGATTACCTGATCAAATGGCCAAACGATATTGTGACTCGAAGCGGAAAAGTCTGCGGCATACTCTGCGAGAGGTTTAATAACGGGATCATTGTCGGAATCGGAATCAATGTGACGAGCACTCCCGAAGAGCTTCCGGTAGAGACAGCTTCCTCTATCTTCATTGCATCTGGGATGGTGATAGATCGAAATGAATTGCTTGTAAGTATTCTTCAGAGTTTTCACACTCTCTTTGACCTTTGGCAGCAAGGCAGAGATTTTCGAGGGAGTTATAGAGCGCTCTCTGGCACAATCGGTAAGGAGATAGTGGTGACCTTACCTGCGGGACATTCACTGCACGGCACGGCAATTGATATTACCTCGCGTGGTGAACTAGTTCTGGATTCGGGGGAGATTCTGAGCGTAGGTGACGTAGTACATCTTCGCTAAACTCGTATCGTGAGTTTTCCTACTGTTGGCGTTATTGGTGCGGGACAGTTGGCTCGAATGATGGTTCCTCCCGCAATCGACTTAGGAATCACATTGTCACTATTTGCCGCGACATCAACCGAAAGTGGTGCTCAGATTGCGCCTCATAAGGTCGGTGATCTACGAGATACCGCCTCGGTCATTGAATGGGCTCGCGCTTGTGATGTTATTACTTTTGAACACGAGCAAGTTCCACAAACGCTCATTAAGGCGCTACAGGATGCCGGAATTAAAGTTTTCCCTTCCGCTGATGCCTTTGCTTATAGCCAAAATAAATTCCTGATGCGACAGAAGATGGCAGAACTCGGAATGCCAAATCCACAGTGGCAATTGTTCTCAACAGAAACCACTTTTAACGATGTAGAGATAGCGTTTCCGTTGATTGCAAAAAGTGTGACTGGTGGTTATGACGGCCGCGGAGTCTTTCTTATTGATTCCTTTGAGGAGTTGGTTCAGCTCCACCAACAAATGAGCGCTAATCAGAATGACTCGGCTCTGCGATTGTTGCTGGAAGAGAAACTTGACTTTGATTATGAGCTTTCCGTGATGGTCGCAAGGTCCCCACATGGACAAGCGGCAACGTGGGCACCAACGTTAACGGTTCAACACGATGGAATCTGTGTTCAAACTATCTCCCCGATCCCAGATATTTCTGATGAGCTTTCCGAAAAGATCACTCATATAGCACTCACTATTGCTCAGGGAATTGATTTGGTCGGAGTAATGGCAGTGGAAATATTTGTTGTCGATGGCAAGTTAATTATTAATGAACTTGCGTTGCGTCCTCATAATTCTGGACATTGGACGATTGAAGGAGCACGTACCAGTCAGTTCGAACAACACCTTCGTGCGGTGCTTGATTTACCATTAGGTGAGACAACGATGATGGCACCCATAGCGGTTATGGGAAACTTGATCGGAATAGAGACAACGAAAAGTGGGGATCTATATCGCCCATACCTCCACCTCATGGCGCGTTGCCCAGGAATGAAGATTCATCAATACAAGAAGGAGTTACGACCCGGTCGTAAAGTGGGACACGTGACGTTATTGGGTAATGACCTTTTACACTTGTGCTCGGAGATAACCCACGCCGTGGACTATCTGATGGGAGCGATCGATGAGTGATGTTGCAATCGTTATGGGATCAGATTCTGACTGGCCCGTTATGCAAGATGCCGCAGAGATTTTGGATCAATGCGGAATTTCCTATGAAGTAGATGTGATAAGCGCCCATCGGACTCCAATTCAGATGGTGGAATTTGCAACTGGGGCGGCAGAAGCTGGCTTCCGAGTGATAATTGCCGGCGCCGGAGGTGCGGCACATCTTCCAGGAATGATCGCTGCATCAACAGTTTTACCGGTAATCGGCGTGCCAGTCCCGCTGAAAGTATTGGATGGAATGGATTCGTTGCTCTCGATTGTTCAGATGCCCGGCGGGATTCCGGTGGCAACTGTAGGAATTGGAAATTCAAAAAATGCTGGCTTGCTTGCTGCCCGAATTTTGGGGATTAGCGATAAGAGTATTTCGGAAAAAGTCGCTGAGCTCATGGAAATCGCTCGAATAGAATCGCTAGAAAAAGGAAAATCTCTTAACCTGCGTCGCAATCAAAAAACTGGTTTTTAGTTCTCTGATCGACCCAGCGCTCGCACTTTCCAACCAGCATCGCGCCAAAGTTCTCTATCCAGGGCATTTCGGCCGTCAATCACGATGGGTTGAGCGACATGATGAATCAAGAGAGTGGGATCAATTTCGCGATAGATCTTCCATTCGGTGAGGTGTAGCACCAGCTCCGCGCCAGCCACGCAACTATTGATATCTTCAGTAAACGACAGTGCGGGAAAGCGTTTGCGGGCATTGTCAATTGCTTTAGGGTCATGAATGAGTACCTCTGCACCGGAGGCGTGAATTTGGGCAGCGATATCCAGCGCCGGGGAGTCTCGTACATCGTCGCTATCCGGCTTAAAAGCGGCTCCGAACACTGCAATCTTTCTCCCGCGCAGATCATCTCCAAGTTCTTTTTTTACTAATTCGATAACTCGAGTTCTGGCATTGAGGTTGATGGAATCAATTTCGCGCAAAAATTCAAGAGCTTGGCCTGCCCCTAGCTCTTCGGCCCTAGCCATGAAAGCTCGAATATCTTTGGGCAGGCAACCGCCACCAAATCCGATTCCGGCCTGCAGAAAGCGACTACCGATCCGTGGGTCGTATCCGATGGCTTTGGCCAGGACGGTAACGTCACCGCCCGCAGCTTCACATATCTCTGCCATTGCATTGATGAAAGAGATTTTTGTTGCGAGAAACGAGTTCGCGGCGACTTTGACGAGCTCGGCTGTGGGTAGATCCGCCACAACCCATGGGGTCTGCATCGCTAGATTCTGGGCGTAAACCTCTTTGAGGATGGACTCGGCACGGTCATTTGTCACCCCAACCACAAGTCGATTGGGAGTGAGCGTATCTTCGACCGCAAATCCTTCCCGGAGAAACTCCGGGTTCCAAGCCAAATCGGTCTCTGGATTTATTGCTTGTAGACGATCGCGAAGTCCGGCAGCGGTTCCCACAGGTACGGTCGATTTTCCGACAACGAGCGAACCGGACTTAATAATCGGAGCCAATGCATCCAACGCGCTATTCACATAGGTCATATCCGCGGCAAGAGAATCTGAGCGCTGTGGAGTTCCTACACAGATGAAGTGGAGATCGCAATCAGCAACCGCTTCAAAATCGGTTGAAAAAGTTAATCGTCCGCTAGCCAACTCTTGCTGTAAAAGCTCTTGCAGGCCAGGTTCGTAGAACGGGATCGTTCCACCGGCCAGGGAGGCAATTTTTGCAGGGTCAACATCGATGCCGATTACCTCAAAACCAAGGCTCGACATGCAGGCCGCGTGCGTGGCTCCCAGGTATCCGGTGCCAATCACAGAGATTTTTAGTGCCATTGACACGATACTAGCGGGGAGTAACGGTACCTTGGGCAATGTATGAGCGAACTTTTGGATTTTTCCAGTCAGAGCACCCCGCGTCCGGGTGTTTCTGTGGTTTTGCCCATCCTCAATGAGGAGCGTTTCCTGGTCGATTCGATCACGGCGATTTTGGCTCAAGATTACGCCGGAGCGCTGGAGGTCATTTTGGCCTTGGGGCCATCGAAGGATCGGACCAATCTGATTGCCCAAGAACTAGCTGCCAACCACCCTAATGTTCTCTTAGTAGATAATCCGACGGGCCGTACCGCGACGGGTCTGAATGTAGCGATAGAGCGATCCCAATATTCGATCATCTGTCGCATTGATGGCCATGCCGAAATTGATCCTGGATACATCTCGCATGCGGTAAGCGTTATGCAATCGACCGATGCGGTGAACGTTGGTGGAATCATGGCGGCGGTAGGGCAGAATCCGTTTGAACGCGCAGTGGCTACGGCCATGCGCTCGCCGCTGGGTGTTGGTGCAGCCCGCTTTCATGTGGGAGGCAAAGCTGGGCCTGCCGACACCGTCTATCTCGGAGTTTTTCAGCGTGAAAAATTGCGGGAAGTTGGTGGCTATGACGAACGATTTACACGGGCGCAGGATTGGGAACTCAATTTTCGATTGCGTCAGGCCGGCGGAATTATTTGGTTCGATCCTGAGTTGGTTGTCACATACCGACCTAGGCCAAACTTACGTGCGCTCGCAAAACAATATTTTGAGTATGGGAGATGGCGCAGAGCTGTGAGCAGGAGCCACAAAGGCACGATCAATCTTCGTTATCTTGCGCCGCCGTTCACAGTAGTTCTCTCTCTGCTCTCTGTTCTCTTGGGGGTTGCAGTAGATCCGATCTTTTTCATACCGGCAGGGATCTATTTCATGGGAAATCTCGCCGCGTCGATAGCGATTGGAAAAAATATTCAGGAAAAAATCGTGCTACCGGCGATCTTGGCAACGATGCATTTCTCTTGGGGCGCAGGATTTTTAACATCACCAAAGAAGCTGGTCTCTTAAGTGAGGAGGTACTTTCTCGCGATCATCCTGGTGATCTCTTGGTTGATTGCCCCATCCCTTTCCGATCTTGCTATAGCAACCTCTAGTCCTGCACACTTCATTGTGACTGGATCTGGCTACGGTCATGGCGTGGGCATGAGCCAAATCGGTGCTGAAGGGCAAGCGCTCGAAGGATTAACGGCTACAGAGATATTAAATTATTGGTTTCCTGGTACAGCGGTCGTCCCAACCCCTGTTAATAAGAACATTAAGGTAAATATTGGTCATTCAATAAGCAGTGGTAGCTTCACTTTGAAGGCGGTTGATACCAGCACCGCATGGAGCGTGGGCGCACAATCACTTCCGATTAACTCGACCCTTAAATTTTCGATCTCTGGTAAATCGATTGCTCTCGTAGTGATAACACCGAAGCAAGCTACGCAGACGTTCTCAAGTAAGAGCCCATGGACTTTGAGCTTTAATGGATTATTGGCTACAAATATTCAAGGGAAGGTCATGAATCTGCGATATGGCTCAATCGGAGTGAAGTTAGTTGGAAGTAAAATCGAAGTGACCGATACGATGTCGATTGAGCAATATGTTCTGGGTATTAGCGAAGTTTCTTCTAGTTGGCCAACTGCCGCGCTTCAAGCACAGGTGATCGCTTCGCGTACATATGGACTGGCTCATACCACTATTCGATCAGCGTGTGATTGCAATGTCTACAGTAGTAATTACGATCAGGTTTACGTTGGTTATGCAAAAGAATCTGAGTCAACCTATGGTCAGTTCTGGAGCGCTGCCGTAACGGCAACGCAATCCGACGCGAACAGCGCCTTAGCGATTACCTATCAAGGTAAGCCAATTTCCGTCTTTTTCTTCGCATCAGATGGTGGCGTAACACAGTCTGCTGCAGAGGTCTGGGGGAGTGGTCAGCCATATCTCACCAATGTGAAAGATCCCTGGAGCTTAGATATTTTTCTCAATCCTTACTACGCACACTGGCAAAGAGTGATTTCTCAAAATGATATGGCGGTGGCATTTGCATTGCCAGATGTTGCCATCGCATCGATAACCTCCCGTGCTTCAAGCAACGCGGCAACAGTGATAACGGCCACCTCGAGTACGGGTGCAACAGCATCGCTTTCAGTCGGTGACTTTAAATCAAAATTGCGGTTACCTTCGTCGTGGTTTGAAATTGCACCACCCGGGTATTAGCTAATCATTTGTAAAACCTATACTTGTGTTGTCTCTGAAATCCTGGCTTGAACAAGATCTAAAATTAAATCTTCTTCAACTTTCCAATCGTTGGGAATCCCAATCGTCTTCTTTTTGAGATCCAGGTGCTTGAGTCGATCCTGGAATGATTCGAGTACAGCAGTGCTCCAAGGAGCAATCAGGATATGCTTTTTGGCAGCGCTCATGCCAAAGATGTAATCATTGCCTAGCTTGAGCATAGGCTGATTCCAGGCGATAACTAGCTCACTCTGCGGATACTTCTTTTGGATAATTGTGAATATTCTGCGCATGGTCTTTTCTTGCTCTGGTTCTATAGTTTTATAATATTCGTCGGGGGTTTCGAAGCGCTTCGCGGTAGTGGAGCCCCGCGAAAACATTACCAAGGCGTTTGCATGCGCTTGGGAGAATCCATAGTTCTGACGCAGGTGCGCGATTTGCTGAGGATATTTCTCATCCTTGATTTTTGACATGACTTCGAACCAGTATGACATTCTTTCGCCGTAGCGCTTTTCGATGGCTGGAAAATGAGCTTCTCTAGAGGGATCTTTGGACATGATAAAAGAATAGTCACTCTGATTTCTTTTGAAGGGTAGGCTCAGAGAATGCGCAAGTCTTTGATAGTAGCGATGGCGTTCATGGCCGTTCTCCAAAGTAGTGCTTATGCGGTGGGTTCGAATGAGAAATTTCAAGCCGCACAAGCTGGAGTCCACTACCAAATCTTTCAACCAGGATTCACTGGTGACTTGATCCTTCGCTCCTTCAACATGCAGTCGTGCGGTCCCAAAAATGAACGTTGGCTAGCTGCGATATACGGTGAAGAGCGTTCGGTACAATTTTTGGAAACCGATGCAGCCATCAAATGTTCTAACCCAGGTCTAGGTAAGAAGGTAGCGTCGGCGATGGTTAACGGAAATAAGGCAACAGTTGTTGCTTTCTGCGATCCCGCAAAGGTGACGCAATGGAAGAATTGCAAAACCTCAGATATCCATAATTATGGTGGCTACGCGATTTGGAAGGTACCGGCTACTAAGAAATTACATGGAACCGAAGTTGAAGTTTTGGTTTCAGGTTTCACTTATGAAAACTTACTCAAGTTGGCACGCGAGATGAAACCAGTAAGCCTTAAGTAAGAGTTTTTCTCTAGAGTTAAAGTTCGTATGGGTCTACGATCTGGGAATGGCCATGTTCGCTGATGTTGTGAAAAACTTTTCCTCTGATGATATTCCTGAACCAGATCTCCTAGATCCAAAAACGGTCCCCTCTCTTCGGTGGGGAATCGTCGGTGCGGGAGACATAGCTGATATTTTTGTGAATACTCTTCAAAAGCACACGAAGCAGCAAGTTGTTGGCATAGCTTCCAAAACCCCAGGTAAGGCAGAGGCGCTTGCCTCAAAATATGGAGTCGCTAAAACATACGACTCCTATGAAGCGCTATGTGCCCAAAAGGATGTCGATGTTATTTATATTGCGACTCTCCCAAACACTCACCTGGCAGATTCATTGATAGCAATCAATGCCGGTAAGCATCTCTTGGTTGAGAAGCCCTCCACGATCAGTAAGAGAGAGGCAGAAACTCTCTATAGCGCCGCAAAAAACGCTGGCGTCTTTGCGATGGAAGCGATGTGGTCTCGATATCTGCCGCAGGCAAGCATTCTGCGCAAAATGTTGGAAAATGGAACTCTCGGAACCATCGAATTAATTCAAGCTGACTTCGGTCAGGATAACCGTGCGATCGCTCGATTGTGGTTACCGGGAGCGAGCATTGTCCAAGATATGGGTATCTACCCCATTGCATTTACAGAGCAGATTCTGGGAACACCAACAAAAATTACGGCAGCAGGAAAGCTTCATAGCCCTCACTCTGAAGCAATGGCTTCAGCGATATTCGAATATTCCTCAGGGGCTCGTGCGGTTATTACAACAAGCGGATATAGCCACGTCCCTACGCGAGCATCAGTTTCAGGTACCGAGGGAGTTTTGCTTGTCGATTCTCCATTTTTCACTCCATCAGGCCTTGGACTCCGCGAGGCGGTATTCAATGGAACTGGGCCTAGCTGGAGGGACGGGACGGGCGTTGTAGGACATGAAGGGCTTTGCTACCAAGCGAACTATCTAGCCTCTTACATTTCACAAGGTCTCATTGAGTCGCCACTGCATACTCATCAGCAGACGGTAGCAATTATTGGGATTGGTGAAGAAATTCGCAGGCAGATCGGTGTACAGCTATAACAGTTAATATGGCTATACCTGAGTCCACGTATTCATTAATTTATTGATGAGAAAAATCTTTTGCCTGCGCTTTCAAGGAACGAGCCAAGCTGTCACGATTTTCGTGAAGATAGCGTAAGAGGGCTGGTGGCGCATCGTGATGCGCGGAAAGCCAGCTATCGGTTTTCTCCAAGACTTCCTCTGTAATTACGTGATGTGGATACATAGTCTTGACAATAGAAGCTGCCATTTCAAAACCATGCTCGTCCCAGGTTGGAAGTAGCGCTCCAAAATAGGGTTCCACAAATTCACTGAGCAGTTCGCGATGCGACGGACGTTGAAAGCCGCTCATCAGGGCCTGTCTGAGTTGAGTTCCAGTTTCCTTGTTGTAAATATCTGACCATGCTCGTTCTTTTGCTGCCAATGATGGTTGAGC
>Ga0114963_10001522_pt1 | contig 16025 bp, 16 predicted proteins | sample C_131016_EF_Meta_FD_87019 | JGI IMG/M metagenome (GOLD analysis project Ga0114963, IMG submission 87019) | Freshwater microbial communities from Lake Croche, Canada to study carbon cycling - C_131016_EF_MetaG | ecosystem: Environmental > Aquatic > Freshwater > Lake | place: Lake Croche, Canada...
AAAAAAAAGGGAAAAAAAAAAAAATTAAAAATATAAATAAAATCCTAGAATGGCAATAAAGGAAAAATAAATAAAAAAGAAAAAGTTTTAAAAAAAAAAAATGATAAAGTAATTAGAGATATAAATACCTCCAATGTATTCTTAGCAATTTTTTTTTTATAATTAATGAAACAAATATAAATTACTCCTAAAAAAGTTATTAGATATATGTAGGTAGATGGCAAAAAATTCCATCTTAAAATAATAATATCTAATAATTTTAAATTTGGAGAGTTACTTAAAAAATATTGTTTTATTTCACTATTGCCTGCTCCGACAAGTAGCTCAAATATCCTTCCATAATTAGAAAAATTATCAGAAAAATATTTAAAAAAAAACGTCTCTAAAATGTAAAATAAAATATAAAATAAAATAAAATTGATACATTTTTTCTTGTTGTAATATTTAAATAAAAATAATAAAATTCCCGGTATAAAATATAGATTAGTTTCTTTTACTCCATATAAATAAAAACAAAAAAAAACAAACAATATAAAATTAAAATTTTTGTTTAAAATATTTTTTTGCACGCAAAAAATTATTAAAGAAAGTGGCAAAAAAGTTTCTATTGTAATATCCGCCTGAAACCCCGACCAAAGTATAAGATCATTAAAATGTGTGATAAATAAAAAAAAAATAGAGGGAATTATTCCTGAATATTTAAATATTATATAAGAAAATATTATTAATGAAATGTGGAGTACTAATAAGTTGTGAATATAATATGCTAAAGGACCATTTTCAAAACCTTGAAAAACTAGAGTAGTTATCCAACCGCCCCATCTCATACTATGATGTTGGTTTGTTATATAAGAATTTTCGACAATTTTTTTGGCGGCGGACCATTTTGCCATTTCGTCATAGCCATGAATTAAAGGTGTATAAAATATAAGATTAATAAATAAAATTATTAGAGAAGCTAAAATAATAGTTATTAGTCCATTGCTAATTTTAAATATTTTATTTCCTTTATTAAATGAATTCAAATAAAAATTAGATTTTATTTTCATAATTTTGATAAAAATTATAATTATTCAAATTGAGGTTTATCGGAATAATTTTTATCTAACCATTTTTGAAAAATAATTATATTCCATAATTTATACCCATAATTAAACTTTTCGTCTTTGTGATTTTCCCATAATTCTTTAACAAATTCATACTTAAGAATTCCAAATTTTTCTATTCTTTCTTTGTCGAGAAAATAGTTACATTTATTTAAAAGTATTGTTCTTAGCCAATCATCAATAGGAATACCAAAGCCAATTTTTTTTTTACTCACTAACTTTTCAGGTATTTTATTTTCTAGCAATTCTCTTAAAATAATTTTTTGTTTATTTATATTTAATTTATATTCACATGGTAAACCCCAGGCAAATTCTACAATTCTATGATCTAATAAAGGCACTCTGACTTCCAAAGAGTAGTGCATGCTTGCTCTATCTACTTTAGTTAAAATATCATCAGGTAAATAATGCATGGTGTCAAAATACATAAATTTTTCGTAGTAATTTTTTATTGAATCATTAAATTGATCAGAATTAGAAATATCCTCGTAGTATTCTGATCTTACAATATCATTCAAGTCTCTAAACATAACGAATAAAGCAATATATGTTTCTCTTAGATCCTGTTTCTTATAATTTCTTACTCTCTCCTTTATATTAGGAACTAAAAATAATTTTTCAATTTTTTCTAGGCTTGAATCCGAAAGCTTATTCATTATTTGAGTCAACTTACTCTTAAAATCTAGATTATGTATTCGTTTGAATGGTTCTGTATATCTATTGTAACCGCCAAAAAGTTCATCACCTCCGTCGCCTGATAAAATTACACTTACAGATTTTTTTGAATATTCTGAAATCAAAGAAGTTGGTAATTGAGAAGAATCAGCAAATGGTTCGTCATAAATTTCATCTAAAGCATCAAAATGTGTAATGATATCTTCATTGGAGAAATAAATGCTATGATGCTCGGTACCAATATAGTCTGCAATTTTTTTTGCCTCCTCGGATTCATTAAATTCTGATTCTTTAAAGCCTACTGAAAAAGTTTTTATTTTTTTTTTAGAATTTTTATTTGCAAAATATGTAATTATGGAAGAATCGATGCCGCTAGATAAAAAACAACCTAGAGGAACATCGCTTACAAGTGTTTTTTTAACAGAATCGTCGATTAAATTTTCAAGATTATTCAAAGATTCTTTGAAATTTAAATTACTTTCTTTTAAATTTTGATTTTTTATATTTTCACTTAATCTCCAGTATTTATTTTTGGTTATATTAATATTATTATCTACTTCAATAAATTCCCCAGGTTCTAATTTATAAATATTCTTATAAATACAAAGTGGGGCGGTAATAAATCCCCATTTTATAAAATAATTTATGGCAGCTTTGCTTAAAATATTTTTGAAGCCAAAAAATTTTTTTATAGATTTTAATTCAGATCCAAAAAAAAAATTATTCTCAATTTTGCCCCAATAAAGAGGTTTAATGCCAATTCTGTCCCTTGTTATAAAAAGTTTATCTTCTTTTTTGTCGTATACAGCTATAGCAAACATACCATTTAATTTTAGAAGCGTTTCTTTAAAGCCAAATTTAGAAATAGATTCTAGAATAATTTCTGTATCTGTAGTTGATTTAAACTTTACTCCTTTTTTAATTAATTCTTCTTTAAGTTCTAAGTGCGAATAGATTTCTCCATTATAAATTATCATGTATCTATCGCAGGAAGAGAGCATTGGCTGATTGCCAAGTGAAGATAAGTCTCTTATAGAAAGTCTAGTATGACCAAGACCTACCGTATTTTGATTATTAATCCATATATTTTGAGCATCAGGACCTCTATGAATTAGAGCCGATGTCATTTCATTTAGATTTTTTATTAATTTATTCCTATCTGTTGATTTGTTGGATAAAAAAAATCCTGCTAAACCGCACATAAAATTTTAATTATTTTTAAAATTATTATTTATTGTAAAATATTTTTTAGTATTTTTTATACATTTATTGTAGACTTCAAATATCACTGTCTGTATCTTTGTTGAATAAATTTTTTTTAAAGTTAATTGTAGACACTTAATTTATTTATTAAAATAATCTATCATAAATGAAAAAAGAAATAATATCCTTATATCAATCATTAGCTAATTTTGATCTTTATAAAGAATTGGCTGATGCCAAAATGCGTGCTAGGTATAACAGAACAGTTCTCGGACCTTTTTGGGAAATTTTTGGTGCGCTTATATTATTATTATTATTATCTTTTTTATGGTCTAAATTATGGAAAGTCACATTCTTAAATTTTTTTAGTTATTTATTAATCGGTTACACTTTGTGGAGAATAATACTGTCCACAACAACTGATGCCTGTCAGCTCTTTTCAAACACTTATACCGGCGTTTTGAAAAACGTTAAAATTAACCCATTTATTTTAGCAATTTCTTGTGCGTACAAAAATTTTTTGACGCTGTTACTTAATTTTCCCGTAATTGTTTTTATTTTGTATTTAAACAACCAATTACATTTTGCTTCCATTTTTTTTTCAATTTTTTTTATGTTTTTATTTTTTTTATCATCTATCGCAGCAAGTTTTTTGTTAGCAGTTTTATGTCTTAGATATCGTGATCTGGAACACACTATTGGCGTTTTGTTAGGTATGGTATTTTTTTTTACACCAATTATTTGGAATACTGATCAACTAGGTGATAAAATTTTATATATTAAACTAAATATTTTGTATCATTATATTCATTTTTTTAGATCGGGACTTCAAAATGGAGAAGTAAATTCTTTATCAATTATAGTAGTAGTTATTACAACAGCTTTTTTAATTTTGTTAGCATTATATGTTGCAAAAAAAACGCGTAAAAAAATAGCTTATTGGATAGATTGATGCACATTAAAGTTGAAAATTTATCAATAACATATTTTTTAAAATCTATTCAAGATGGATTTGTAAGAAAGAAAATGATCAATAAATTATTAAAAAAGAAGCAAGAAGAAAAAAAATTAATTTACGCATTACAAAATTTAAATTTTGAATTAAAGGAAGGAGATCGACTAGGAATTATTGGTCCCAATGGTTCCGGTAAAAGCACATTAATTAAATGTTTATCAGGAATTATTTTTCCCAACCAAAATTCTATCATAGATATTCATGGAAAATGTTTATCAATTATTGACCCAGGAGCTTTAGCTGAATCTACGGATACAATTTTAAACAATATAATTATTATTGGCTTGCTATTAGGTTTTAAAAAAAAAATTATTCATCAAAAAATTAATAGTATTTTAGAATTTAGTGAATTAGATGATTATACAAATCATAGATATTCAACCTTATCTAGTGGCATGAAATTAAAATTGTTATTTTCAATTGTATTTATTTTGGATTCTGAAATTTTTTTAATTGATGAATTCTTAACTACAGGTGATGAAAAGTTTAGGAAAAAAGGTATTCAGTTATTAGAAAAAACTAAAAAAAATTCAATATTAGTTTTATGCTCTCACGACCGGTCTGCAATAAAAGAATTTTGTAATAAAATACTAGTATTAAATTATGGAAAACAGGAATATTTTGGCAATATTGAAGATGGATATAAAATTTATGACAAATTAATGGGCGTATAGATATATTATGAAAGTTGTTGTTACAGGTGGCGCGGGTTTTATAGGAAGTCATTTAGTAGAGAGACTCTTAAAAGATAAAAAAATTAAAAGTATAGTTATTATAGATTACTGCAAAAATGGTATTAGAAATATAAAGCATTTACTTAATAATAAGAGAATTAAATTAATTAAGTTAAATATTATTAATTTAAAAAAAAATAACTTAAATTTTAAATCAGCTGATTGTGTTTTTCATTTGGCCGCAATAGCAGATATAGTGCCATCAATTACTGATCCAATAAATTATTATCACACAAATGTTAATGGAACATTGAATGTTCTTGAGACAATGAGGTTCAATAAAATTAAAAAGATCGTTTATGCAGCATCATCATCGTGCTATGGAATACCTGAAAAATTTCCCACATCAGAAAATGATAAGATAGACTTAAGATTTCCATATTCATTAACTAAGTACACAGGCGAGCAGTTAATACTTCATTGGTCTCATGTTTATAATATCAGGTACGTTTCTTTAAGACTATTCAACGTATACGGTTTAAGATCCAGAACCTCTGGAGCATATGGAGCTGTAATGGGAGTTTTTTTAAAACAAAAAATTGCAAACAAACCCTTAACAATTGTAGGCGATGGCAACCAAACAAGAGACTTTGTTAATGTAGTTGATGTAGCAGAAGCTTTTTATAGAGCATTTTTATTAAGAAAAAATAATAAAATTATTAATATTGGATCTTCTTTGCCTATTAAAATTAATACTCTTGCTAAAATGGTAAGTGATAATTTTACTTATATTTCAAAAAGACCAGGAGAACCCGATAGAAGCCATGCAAATATTTTAAAAGCAAAAAAAATATTAAATTGGAGACCAAAAGTATCTTTTGAAAAAGGTGTTAAAGAATTATTAGATAATATTAATTTTTGGAAAGATGCACCTTTATGGAATAAAAAAAAAATAGAAAAAGCGACAAAAGTTTGGTTTCAATATTTGAGAAAATAAATGTTTAAAAAAAATTTAACATCAAGAAATTTAAATAGCGCACTAAATAAAATTAGGTCAAAAAATAAGATAATAGTTCTTTGCCATGGAGTATTTGATTTTTTTCATCTTGGCCATTTAAATTATTTTCATAGTGCCAAAAAATTAGGAGATATATTAATTGTTTCTATAACATCGGATAAATTTGTTAATAAAGGAGTTAATCGCCCTTATTATAAAGAGCAAGATCGATTAAAGGTTATTTCCTCGCTGCAGATCGTTGATTATGTTATTTTAAGTAATAGTCACAATGGAGAGTTCGTAATTGAAAAGATTAAACCAAATTTTTATGTAAAAGGGCCGGATTATAAAGATAATACTAAAGATCTTACACAAAACATCTATAAAGAAAATGCTTTAGTTAAAAAATACGGAGGGAAAGTTGTGTATACTAATGATCCCACTTTGAGTTCCAGTTCACTTATAAATAATTATTTTAATAATCTTAACGAATTACAAAAAAAACATCAGCAATATTTAAAAAAAAAATATTCATTTGAATTTATAAAAAATCAAATTGATAAGATAAGTAAAACAAAAGTTATAGCAATTGGAGAAACAATTATTGATGAATATATTTTTAGTGAGTCAATTGGAAAATCAGGAAAGGAACCCCATTTAGTTATTAGAAATTTAAATGATGAAAGTTATGCCGGTGGAATTGTTGCAATTGCTAATCACATAGGAAGCTTTACCAAAAATGTATCAATTATTACAGCTATGGGTGAAGATTTTAAAGATATTAAATTTATTAAAAATAATTTAGCAAAAAATACTAATTTTAATTTTATTAAAAAAGTTAATACACCCACAATTAAAAAAAAGAGATTTATTGATAGGCTTACTAATCATAAACTTTTGGGTGTTTACTCAATAAATGACAGGGAATTGACGCAATCGGAAAATAAAAAATTAGAAAAAATTATCTTTAATAAAAAATATAACTCAAATGATTTGATAATTATTTCAGATTATGGACATGGTTTTATCTCGTCAAAAATGGCAAAGAAAATATGCTCAAAATATAAAAATATTTTTTTAAATGCTCAGTTAAATGCCGCAAATATTGGTTTCCATACTTTAAAAAATTATAATAATTTTAATAGTTTAGTTATTAACGAGAGTGAGCTGAGACATGAATTTAAGGATAGATATTCAGAAGTGAGAATTTTAATAAAAAAACTAGCCCAATCAATTAGGGTAAAAAATATACTAGTCACAAGAGGAGCAAATGGAGCTCTTTATTATAATGTTTCTAAAAATATTTTTTATGAAACTCCTGCTTATGCCTCAAAAATTATAGACAAAGTGGGTGCTGGAGACACACTGTTAGCTATCTTTTCAATTTGTTTTTATAATAAAATACCAGCAGATTTAAGTTTGTTCATAGCTTCTTTGGCGGCATCTTCAGTTGTAGAGAGCATGGGAAATTCTATAAAGATTGATAAAGTCTCTTTATTAAAATCTATTCAGTACTTTTTAAAATAAATGGTTAAAACTTTCAAAGCTGCGGTTTTGTTTAAGCAAAATCATCCATTAAAAATCATTGATTTAGAGTTGCCAAAAGAATTGGAAAAAGGTCAGGTGGTAGTCAAAGTTATTTCAGCCGCCATTTGTGGAGCGCAAATCGGAGAAATTAAGGGCATTAAAGGAAAAGATAAGTGGTTACCACATTGTATGGGACACGAAGGTTACGGTACTGTTGTTAAAAAAAACAAATTTGTCAAAAAAGTAAATGTTGGTGACTATGTGATTATGCATTGGCGAAAAGGCAGTGGATTAGACTCGAAGCCAGCAAGTTATAATAGCAATTATGGAAAAATTAACGCTGGTCAGGTAACTACATTTCAGCAGTATTCTGTAGTTTCAGAAAATAGAGTTACGAAAGTTAATAAATTTAATTTAAAAGATTCTATAATCGCTCCCCTGCTTGGTTGTGCAGTTCCAACAAGTTGGGGAATTTTACATAAAGAGTTAAAAATAAAAAATACGAATAAAATTCTAATATTTGGAGGTGGTGGAGTCGGTGTTACTTTGGGTGCTTTATCTAAAATATTTAAGTGTAAAGATGTGATGATTATAGATAAATCTAATTATAAAAAATCTATCTTAAAATTTTTTAAAATAAATTTTATTAACATTAAAGATATTTCTAGAATTAAAAATATAAAATTTGATAAAGTAATAGATACTACAGGCAGTCCAGATATAATGAGTATTGCTTTCGACCGTGTTGAAAAAAATGGAACTTTAATTTTTGTTGGCCAACCAAGAAAAAATTCTACTTTAAAAATTAAAGACCCATTGAAGCTTTTTAATCCTCCTTCGGATAATATAAAAATAATCACTTCAGACGGTGGTCTTTTTTCCCCAGAAGAAGAAATGAGAACTATTTACAATTTAGTCATTAAAAATCGAATGAAATTTAGAAAAATTATATCTCATGATGTTAATTTTTTAGATATTAACAAAGGTATTTCTCTAGTTAATTCTGGAAACGCTATAAGAGTTGCAGTCAAATTTTAATTTTTTTGTATAAAAAAAACTAAAATTACATTATTAATTTTTTATGACAGAATTAAATAAAAGATCCAAAAAATTAAGATTAGATATTATTGAGCTCTCTAAAGCTAACGGAGGCTATCATTACGGCGGAAGTTTTTCTTGCGCAGAGATTTTGATATCTCTTTATGACAAATTACTAACTGAAGATGATCGATTTATTTTAAGCAAAGGTCATGGATGTTGGGGTTATTATGTTTTATTAAAAGAAAAAGGTTTCTCACCTCTTCTGGAAGGACACCCACATCTTGATCTTAAAAACGGCGTTCATTGGACAACAGGTAGTGAAGGACATGGATTTCCTGCTGGAATTGGAATGGCCTTGGCAAGGAAAATTAAAAAAAAACCAGGAACGGTCTATGTAATTGTTGGTGACGGAGAGTGCCAGGAAGGAACAACTTGGGAGTCTATTTTAATAGCTAGTCACAAAAAATTAGATAATTTAAAAATTATTTTAGATTATAATAAAATTCAGGGTTCGGGATTTGTAAAAGATATACTTCCGATTGACCCAATTGGTGAAGTGGCTAAACTCTTTGGCTGGGAAGTTTCTAATATTGACGGCCATAATAATGAAGCCGTTGAAGAATCTCTTAAAAAAAAAACATCGATGCCACATCTAATAATCGCGAATACAATAAAAGGAAAAGGGGTAAGTTATATGGAAAATGCTCCCTCATGGCATGCAAAAGGCCCATCGGAAGACTTACACAGACAGGCTATTAAGGAGCTTTCAGAATGAGAAAAGCTTTTGGTGAGACAATCGTTGAACTGGCAGAAAAAGACGAAAATATAATTTTAATTTCAGGAGACGTTGAACATGAAATGGAGATCTTTAAAAAAAAATTTCCAGAAAGATATATAAATATTGGTCTATGCGAGCAATCCATGATTACTATTGCTGCATCAATGGCCCTAGAAGGTTTGCGTCCATTTGTTTATTCCATAACACCTTTTTTGATTGAAAGGCCGTTTGAGCAAATTAAAATAGATATAGATGAACATAATTTACCGGTTATATTAATTGGATATGCTGACTATCCTACACACGGCCCAACACACAGACCCCTTAACGCTGAAAAATTAGTATCTATATTTAAAAATATTCAAGGATATTTTCCAAAAAGTTCGGAAGAAACAAAAAAAAATATCTTAGATTCTTATAATAGCAAAAAACCAGCCATCATTTCTATGAAAAGAGTTTAGTATCTTAATGAAAAAAGAAAAACTTTCCGTTGTTATACCTTTTTTTAATGAACAACAAGAATTACCAACGTTATTTTTAGATTTAATTAAATTTGAAAAAAAAAATAGCAATTATGTTTTAGAATATTTATTTATCAATGATGCTTCTACAGATAATTCAGTAAAAATCATTACAAATTTAAAAAATAAATTATCTATAAAAATTAAAAGAAAAATTAAAATATTATATAATAAAAAAAATTTAGGTTGGTCTAAAACAGTTCAGAGAGGTTATAAGGAATCAAGAGGAGAGTATGTTTTATTTATACCTGGTGATGGAGAAGCTAGATTAACACAGTTTTTAAAAAGAAGTTTTTTTTCTAAAAAACAAGAAGTGGTAATTTTTCAAAGAAGTTCTATGCCAGGAAGGCCCGTAGTCAGAATTTTAATTTCACATATTTATCGAGTTTTAATTTCATTAATATTTTTAACAAGAGTTATGGATTATAACGGTCTCATTATCCTTAAAAAAGCTATAATAAAAAAAATAAACGTTTCATCAAATTCATTTTTTATAAGCGCCGAGATTATAGTAAAATCTTTTAAACTAGGCTTAAAAATTGACTATATGAACTCATTTCAACTTTTTCCAAAGAATAAATATAAATCCACATCATTAACTTTAAGTCAGTTTTTAAAGATTTTAAAAGATATTTTTATTACTTTAAGATTTATTAAACGTATTTAATATTAATGAATAATAAATTTTATTCAATTTTAGATTTGCACAAAACATTTATTTTTTTTTTAATTTTTTTTTTCTCATTATTCTTTTTTAGAGGTAGACTTGGATCAGATGATCTAGAAGTTTATAATTTTGTATTAGCGTTTAAAAATTCTCCGCTTAACTTTGTTGATTTTATTTATTTTTTAAAAGAAAATTATACGTCCACTAAATTAAACTCTGAATTTTTTTTTGATAAAAATCAATTGCCTGATTATAAAACTTGGAATCAAAGATTTATTTGGGTTTTTCAAACTTACTCAATAACTACCTTAATAAATTTTTTGCCATTTAAAATAGAAACTTTGAAATTTTTATCAATGTATTCCAGTGGTTTTATTATTTCTTTTTACGCCTGTTTAAGTTTTTATTTATCTTATTCTTTTTTTAGAAAGATGATTTCAAATTTTGAGTCATTATTTTTAACCATAATTATTTTTTTTGGTACAGGTATTATTGCTTTTTTTTCAGGAGCTTACATTGAAAGTTTGATAATCTTACTAATAGTTATAAGATTTAACATTGAAAATAAAAAAATAAATATTTTTTTTATTGATCTAGTAATTTTGTTAATCAAGCCATATTACTTTCTAATCTTATTGCCTTTATATTTGAAGAATTTATCAAAAAAAAATATTTTAGATAAAGTCTCAATTCCTTTTATTTTATTTGTTTCTATTTTTAGTATTAGACAATCACCATTATTTAATGCGTCGTTGTCAAATTTTACCAAAAATGAATATGCCAACTTTTCTTTAGACGTTTTTAAAATTTTAAGTAATTTATTTGATCAGTATTTTTCATTCGGTTTTGGAATATTTATAACTTCATTTATACCGATTATTTTTATTATTTATGGATTTAAAAAAAATGATACAATTTATAAAATTATATTTTTTTTATTTTTTTCATTATTCTTATCATTTTTTGAAGGCAATCATGGCCAAGCGCCAGGTGGAAGATACATTCTTCCTTGTTTTTTTATTTTTCTTAAAGAATTTGCAGTTGGATTTAAAAAAATAAAAGAAAAGTATTTTTTTCTTTTTTTCTTTATCTTTATTTTTACTATTTTAAACTTGCCAACTCTAGAGTATCGTAATTTTTCTTTGCCTCATTACAAAACAAACTCTGTTATATCGGGCAATGCAGCAATTTTAGAGAATAAAGGTGGGTTTGTAGTTAAAGGCACATTATTCGATTATCCTCTTAGAAATTTATTTTTTAATCATACACTTTTTGCAAATAAAATTTTATTTGCAAAAATATACAATAACCCCATAATAAATTTTGGTGATATAATTGTTAACACGGCAGCAGTTTATCCCATGACTGCTCCTGCAAGAGTTCTTTATATATTAGAAAATCAGAAAACTATTTTTATAAAAACCATGCCTTTATTTATAATTAAATCCAAAGTAGCGATTAAGTTTTTATATTATACGACGATTGTATTTTTTTTATTAATTTTTTCTATTTCTTTTATTAAATCTTATATAAGTTTTAAAAATGATAATTTCTAAAACCCCATTCAGAGCGAGTTTTTTTGGCGGTGGTACAGATTTCCCTGAATTTTTTGAAAAAAAAGACTCTATAGTTATTGGGTCTGCAATAGATAAGTATTTATTTTTATTTCAAAATAAATTTTTCTCTCAACTCTTTAATCATAATTTAAGACTTTTTTACAAAAAAAATGAATTTATTAACAATATTAGAGATATTAAACATAAAGTTTTTAGAGAAGTTTTGCTTCATGAAAAAATTTTTAAAGATTTTGAGATACATGTATCTTCAGAATTGCCATCTTTTGTAGGCTTGGGTTCTTCTTCATCTTTTACTGTTGGACTGATCAATCTTATAAAGCACTATAAAGGCATAAATTTATCAAAAAAACAGCTAGCAATTCAATCAGTTAATATCGAAAGATATAAGCTTAAAGAAAATGTTGGATTGCAAGATCAGATCTTAGCCGCTTATGGAGGATTTAACTCAATTAAATTTTTTGAAAATAAATTTAAAGTTAATCCAATAGAAGTTAATTTTTCGTTAAAGAAATTTTTTAATAAAATTTTCTTAGTTTATACAGGAATTCAGCGTACCGCTTCTAATATTGAAAAAAAAAAATTTAACTCAGGATATATAAATAATGCTCATTTAAATACAATTCGAGATATTGCATTTGAAGCTGATAATTTGTTTAAAAAGTCAAAAAATGATAATTTTTTTGGGAAGTTAATGCACGAAACTTGGATTGCAAAAAAAAAAATACACAAAATTGTGTCAAATAAAAAAATTGATGATTTATATCAAAAGGCTTTAGATGCGGGGTCTAGTGGTGGCAAGCTTTTAGGGGCAGGAGCCGGAGGATTTGTATTATTTTTTGTAGAAGATAACAAAAGAGAGAAATTTACTAAAGCTTTTACAAATCATCCGTATATAAATATTCAGATTGATTTTGAAGGAAGTAAAATTATTAAACTTAAATAATATAAAGGAAATTTGAATTGAAAATTTTAGTTACAGGTGGCGCAGGTTATATAGGGTCGGTTCTTACAAATTTTTTGGCTAAACTAGACCACGAAGTAACTGTTTTTGATAACTTTTTTTTTAAGCAAGAGCACATCAAGTCTAGATTGCTTAGAAATAATATAAATATTATTCACGGAGATGTTAGGGATGAAAAATTATTATTTGATGTAGTAAAAAAAAATGATGTTATTATTCCTTTGGCATGTTTGGTGGGAGCACCTTTATGTGATTTATATCCAGAGGAAGCAGTGCACATAAATGAAAAAAGTATAAAAAGTTTAACAAATATACTTAGCAAACAACAGATTGTCATTTTCCCAGTTTCTAACTCAGGCTATGGTATTGGAAAAAAAAACGAACTATGTACAGAAACAAGCAAATTAAATCCCATCTCTCTTTATGGCAAAACAAAAGTGCACGCCGAAGAAATTATAATGAGTAGAGAAAATTCAATAGCTCTTCGATTAGCCACCGTTTTCGGAATGTCCCCAAGAATGAGAGTAGATTTATTAGTTAATAATTTTGTTTATCAGTCTCTTTTAACAAAAAATTTAAAAATATTTGAAGGTAATTTCAAGAGAAATTACGTTCATATTGAAGATGTTGCTAACGTTTTTATTTTTATGATTAATAATTTCAACAAGCATAAAAATAATGTTTTTAATTTTGGTTTAGAGGAAGCCAATCTGTCCAAATTAGAATTGGCAAATAAAATTAAAACTTATATCAATGATCTAATTATACAAGAATCTGAATTTGATAAAGATCCCGATAAAAGAGATTATATAGTTTCTAATAAAAAAATACTTAGCACAGGATTTAATTTTAAAAAAAATTTGGACAATGGAATTCAGGAGCTTATAAGTGGCCTGCTCGATAAAGAAACCGTAATATCAAAAAATGTATAGAAATCAGTGTTTGATTTGCCAAAAGACTAATAGATTTCAAAAAGTTATAGATCTTGGATTTACTCCTTGGAGTAATAATTTTATTAAAAAAAAAAAAAGAGTTAAAGAATATCCATTAACTCTGGTTAAATGCCAAAACTGTTTATCTGTTCAACTTAATTATTTTGTTAAAAAGGAAATCATGTTTTTGAAACATGATTATCTTACTGGTGTAAATTCAGAATTAAAAACTCATTTTAAAAAAATTGCTAAAAATTTTTTGTTAAAAAAAACTAAATCATCAAATGTTCTGGATATAGGTTCTAATGATGGTACTTTTCTAAAAAATTTTTCAAAACGACATAAAAAATTTGGATTTGATCCATGCAAACAAATTATAGTTAAAGATAGAAGTATTAAGACTTTTAAAAAATTTTTTTCATATGAAGAATCAAAAAAAATTAAAATTGACTTCGATATTATTCATGCTTCTGGTGTATTTTTCCATTTAGAAGAACTTCATTCAGTAACAAAAGGTATTAAGTGCTTATTAAAAACTGATGGAGTATTTATAATTCAGTTTTTATATTTAAAAGATATTATTGAAAAATGTCATTTTGATCAAATTTATCATGAGCATTTAGTATATTATTCAATAAGTAGCTTAAATATGATTTTGAATTCTTATGATTTAGAAATTTTTGATATTTTTAAAAGTGAAATTCATGGAGGTTCATTAGTAGCTTATGTTGGTCATAAAGGTCTTAAAAATAAAACAAAAAGATACAAAACTTTATTTGAGAAAGATATTCATTTTATAAGAAATTTTAACGAAAAAATTTCAATTTTTAAAAAAAAAATTAAACTTTTAAATGTAAGAATAAATAAGTTTATTTTGTTAAATAAAAAAAAGAATAATAGAATTATTGGTTTAGGCGCCCCAGCTAAAGCCTCAACTTTGTTAAAAGTTTTTAATTTAAACAACAGTAAAATAGATTTTTGTTTAGAGATTAACAAGAAAAAGATTGGATCTTATTTACCAAATACTAGCATTGTTATTAAAAACCAAAATAATTTTAAAATTAAGAAAAATGATTGTTTTATTCTTTTTAGTTGGAATTTTAAAAAAAGTATAATTCAAAATTTTTTAAATAAAAATAAAAAAAAAATTACTATTTTTAATCCTCATACACATGCATAAAAAAAAAATATTTATTACGGGAGGCAACGGATTTCTTGGTAGACATCTTATACCGATCTTAAAAAAAGATAATTTGGTCATATCCCCATCTTCAAAAAAAGTAAATTTAATGAATTTTAATGATTTAAAAAAAATTACTACCAATTTTGATGAGATTTACCATTTGGCTGCATGGACGCAAGCAGGTGATTTTTGTCTTAATAATCAAGGGGCACAGTGGATAAATAATCAAATAATGAACTCAAATATTGTCAAGTGGTGGTCTACTACTCAAAAAAAAGCTAAATTAATTTTTATTGGCTCTAGTTGTTGCTATTCTGAGTTAGGTAATTTTAAGGAAGAAAATTTTATCCATGATATTCCCCATGCTAGCCTAATGTCTTATGCAATGACCAAGCAAATGTTAGCACAGGGGGCTAGAGCTTGCGCAAAGCAGTATAACTTAAAATGGCTCTGCTTTGTTCCTCCGACTCTTTATGGAACAAATTATCATACCGATGAAAGGCAGTCACATTTTATATTTGATCTAGTTAAAAAGATATTAAGAGGAAAATTTTATAATAAAAAAGTTATACTATGGGGAAATGGGAAGCAAAGAAGAGAAATAATGCACGTTAAGGATTTTGTTAAAAACATTTTATTAGTTAATAAAAAAATTAACAATCAGATTATAAATATAGGAAGCAAAAAAGACTACTCAATTAGAGAATTTGCAAAGACTATAAGTAAAATTATTGGCTATGATCATAAAGATATAATTTACGATCTTAGTAAATATGTTGGCGCGAATAAAAAAAAACTTAATATAAAAAAAGTAAAAAAAATTGTTCCTGGATATGAAAAAAATCTTATTAATATAAAAATCGGTTTAAAAGAAGTTATAAAATGGTACCTGCATAACAAAACTTATAATGCTTAAATTTAGTTTTTTTTGCATAATGCCAAGTTATTTTAATAATGAAGGCCATGAAAATTCATTCATTAGGTGTTATGAGAAAATTAAAGATAAAAATATTTTTTTTATAGTTCCAAAAGCGAACTCTAGTAAAGAACATAAAACATTAAATAAAGTAATAAATAAAAAAAGAAGTAATTTTTTTTTTATAAAGATTTTTAGTTAAATTATTTTTTTTTTTTTATATTTTAAATTAATATTCTTTATTATATATAT
>Ga0114963_10001523_pt1 | contig 16019 bp, 20 predicted proteins | sample C_131016_EF_Meta_FD_87019 | JGI IMG/M metagenome (GOLD analysis project Ga0114963, IMG submission 87019) | Freshwater microbial communities from Lake Croche, Canada to study carbon cycling - C_131016_EF_MetaG | ecosystem: Environmental > Aquatic > Freshwater > Lake | place: Lake Croche, Canada...
CATTTCTTGCTTTGACTGATCCAAGAGCTGATCCCACACAAAGGGGGATTGACGCCAGGCACTCCCGTCCCAACTTGTGTATAACGTCTGAGATTGTAACATTTTGAATCAAGACTGAGGGGGTGGGGTTTGGGTGGAGTTCGGCGGTCGAACTCCCAGGGGGGAGATCATCGAATCACCAATAGAGTACGTTCTTCCCCCCCAAACATTGTTATTCACCGTGGAATACCAGTGAGAATCGGCGTAAGAAACAACAGGGCCGTACTCACCTGCCGCCGCTGACCAGAAAATCTCTCGACCGTAAGTTTCAACGTCGTTGGGTGAAGCTCCAAAGGGGATGGGGCCGAACTCAGGGTGGTCCCAAATAAGCTGGATGTTTTCTCCCGAAGTGTCAAACTCGTACGGTTGTGAACAAAGATATGCCATAATTTATGTTTGTCTCAATAGAATGGTTTTACCCTCAGACTAAATCGAGGGGGTAGGGTACACATAGTACCAAGTAACTGCGACCCGTTTCAGTCCGGAAGTTACCAATTGCCCGCAATGGGGGAAACTCCAGTGAGAGGGGAAAATCAGAGCCTCTCCGGGATTCGGTTTGTACACCCCATCGTGAAACTCAGTTCCCCCGCCCTCGAATTCAGAATTCAAGTATAAAACAACCGAAACCGTTCGAAAGTAAGTTTCCTCTTTTCGGTCCCAATTCATGTCAAAATGGTACCGATATTCTTGACCGGGGGTATACTCTAGAATCTGGATTGATTCCCGGTGAGACCGAGTTCCGGTCGCTCCAGGGGCCAGGTTGTTAATTAACGCAGGATGTGCCTTGCATAACCGGCCCCGGTACTCGAGAAGTGCTTTGTTTATTGCCTGTCCAAGCATATTTGTAAAAGAATTTTCCTCCCCAAGGTGAAAACCTTTACTCGACCGAACAGACAAATCTGCGGAGAAACCCTTGACCCCGAACACAGTATTTTCTAGTCTACGGTCGCCATTAGTATCCAAGAAGTGGTTTAACTCCCTGAGTTCCGCGGGTGTGAGTGTGGGAATGCTTTGAATTAGTGGGTTTACCATGTTTTTTCTTTACTAATTTGTTTAAGCTATTCGTTGAAATAGGGTGAAACCTAAGGAATAGCCACCACCAGGCAAATAGCCCCCATTAGCTAACCACGTACCGACGATAGACGTGCCGCCCACCTGAACTATTGCTAAAGATCCTGTTCCGCCCCCGTCAGTATACCCTGAAAGAGTAATCGATGATGTAGGATTTGGTCCGGCCGATGGAGCACTTCCGAAGGCGTATGATCCTACCGCGTTGTAGTAAACGGGTGTCCCGCTGGGTCCGGGGGGACCTGGCGGACCATCCCCGCCAGTCGGTCCGGGGGGTCCGGGGGGTCCACCCCCGCCGGTTGGCCCGGTTGGCCCGGTTGGCCCGGTTGGACCAGTTCCCCCGGTTGGACCCGTGGGACCTGGAGGTCCTGCCGGGGGTAGAAGTTGCCAACTACGAATTCCACTGGCAGTACTAACTAACCCGTAACCGCTAACGGCCGGAACACCTAGATTCGGCTCAGTGTCGCTTAACCCCAGAATATTGTACCGGTCTGGGTTCGAGTCTGTGGGGGGAGTTGGAATTACCTTCCCGTCAAAAAATCCTGCCATGGCTTAGATCAGGGTTTCAAGGATACTTAAAGTGAACTTGAGATTCGTCGATGTGCCCGAAATCGCAAGAGTGTCGCCAGTCTGAAGGACCAGTTTTCCCGCTGTTCCACCAGAGGCGATCAGAACCTCGTTTGGGGGAATTGTGTATTCGTAAACAACCGGTTGCCCGGTAGCGTCACGAATCAACGTCATGGAGAAATCTTGTGCTGCCACATCTGTGTTAACGGTTTGCGCGGTCAACACGATTGCGTTATAACCCGTCGGCGCAGTGTAAACTTCAGTCTCAATCGCGGGAACATCGACTGGGACAGTCTTAAAGATTGTTAAGGGGAGTGCCATTTTATGAGAGGGCGAGGATGTAAGGAATTACGATCGACAAGATCGATTTTCTGAACGCTTGACCAGAAATCGTTCCGGTATTCTGGTTGATAACTAAATCTTCCCCAACCCGGAAATCTCCCAGTTGGTCTGTACTTGTCACCGCAACTCTACCGCCATTCGCCTGAATAACTTCGTTGGCTTGAATTGCAGTACCACCGTTAAACGGAATAGCAGTGTTGATGTCTGTTCCGCTACCCACGTACTCCATACAGTGAGAGTTCGCAATGATTCGACTAACTCTCCAGAAGTTAACGGTGTCGCCGGGGGATGGTGTGTACGGAAGATTTTCCTGGATTATAATGGAAACCGTTCCGCCAATTCCTGTGAAATCTTCCGTTATTCCCCCCACCGTGTAATAGACAGGGTTCTTAAGGGCAGAAGCGGCAGCACCGATTCCTCCACCCCCTGTAATCGACACAGTAATCACGTCTGCTTCGGTGTAACTTTGACCCGAAGAGGCAACCTCGATTGCAATGAGCTGCCCGTTCTTAATAACCGGAATCCCTTGAGCTCGAATAGCGTTCGGACCGGTTCCAATCGAAACCACAACAGTCGGTGCGCTTGTGAAGCCACTTCCTGGGCTAGTGATCTCAAACCCGCCAACATTATAGTACAGTTCTCCGACAGTAATTACCTGACCGACGTAAGGAACTTGAGAAGTTGTTAAGTTTTCAAGGCTGAAGATGCTATTGTTAAATGTGGACGATACAAGATCTCCCGACTGCTCGAGTGGACCCGTTCCATCTGCGTACAACGCATAGTTTCCAAAGTCAGAGTTACTGTTTGTAACGCTAACGTTTCCCCCGGTTTGAGCAAGAACGGATATATCTGAGCAGATTGTGAACATGCTAACAACCTGACAATAGCCACGGTTGTAAACTTTCACACCAAGCCCATTCGGGTTGTATTGGGTGAAGCTGTCCAGGACCATACTCTTAAGTCCACCAGCGTTAGCTCCGTCTACATTTAGTCCGATGCTGTTGTCAACGAAGTTGGTACAGTTCTGAACATACGGGCTGTGCGATATATTTCCCGACCCGGTTGGCCAAAACGACATGATACCCTTCGTCTGAATAAGCTCCAGGGGATTTAATGGATCGGGGGTCTGAGTTACAGAACCAAGGAACGAGAAATTCTGAACGTAACAGCCGTTAAGAACCTGGAAAAGATCGTCATCGTTCATCAATGAGATAAATGACGCGCGAAGATCAGCTCCAACGATCGACACGAATGGCGAAGTGAAAATCAGGGGATTGTCTTCTTCGAAATTCCCCGGAGAAACACGAATCTGTGTGCCTTCGGTCGCTTGGGCAAGGGCATTCTTGATAGTTCTTTTTGCGGTCTGCGGGCTAGTTCCGTCGTCGTCGTCGTTACCGTTGATATCCACCCAAAGGGTATTCGAAATGGAGGTAACTCCCCTCCAGCGAGTCCCATCGTAAACAAGAAGGCCGGGAGCGTTAGGGTTCGTAGTGTTCAACCACTGCTCACCCAACGTGTTTCCTGCAGGACCAGGGGGAACAGCGCCCGTATTGGGGGCAAGAGGTCCAACCGCGCAGGGTCCTACCTTAAAGAGTTCACCCGCTGCGTCTGCAAAGAAAAGTCCAGGCTCAAACTCATTCAGATTTACTGCGGGCTGACCCGGCAGCAAAAGCCCAGGATCTGGCCTCTGGTGAAGTGCTTGCGAACGCAGTAATTGTATTGGAGTCGAATTGGTCATTACTTATTCTGACGAGATTTCGAGATTGTGGTTTGCTGCGATGTTTAGTTTTACCCTAACAGTCACGGCGTAGGGTCAAATTACCCTGAGTCCTGTGAAAAGTTTTACCCTGGGACTAACGTTTCTACAACTGCTGGTTAGCTGTATTCACCACCGGGTTCGACTCCGTGTAGAAACGGTTAGTCAATGTTTGCCTCTGAGTTCCGGCTAACATATTGTCCCCCCGATCAGTCACACCGGTAACAGTAATCCTGCCACCCCATAACGTCGTAGCTTGAAAATCTGCGGAAAGTTTCCGAGATATGTCGTTATTCTGGTACTTTGGTAATCCGCGGGAGTAGTCAATGTACCCTGGATAAGCCCAAGTATGTGTATTCGCCGTGACGGTGGAAGCTGTGTTGAACTCTAGTGGCCATCTTTCCGTAACCAGCGCATAACCCTGGGAGGGTGCGAAGGGAAAAGATTTAACGGGAAGAGTACGCTCACCCCAGTACCTTGGACCCAGATAAGGCAGAATTTCTGAGTTCGGGTATCCCATGATTTCAAAGAATCGGAGGACGGATTGCTTGGTGTTTCCCCACAACGGGTCATACGTTTCAGGGCAGGGGGTTGGGTTAACCTCGCAAACGTTGATCGTTGTCCCTGACGGCCAAACTTTCCCAGGGGACGTTGGATCGACATAATAGCTGTTTGATCGGTTCAACCGAACAGCAAGAACAGAGTCACCGTCGAGTCCTATCACTTGCATGTACTCTAAGTCGGTTCCGTCCTCAAACGCAACAACAGAAAATTCAGTTAACGGGTCCAAAATAACTGTCGGATTGTCTACTGAGAATTGAACAACTTCGGGGCGAGCTCTTCTCAGAGTGTCCGGAGTTAAGGGGGTCTGTACTACTAGCACAGCACTTGTTGTTTCTGTTGATGTGGCGGTTGGGATATCTGTCAAACAGATTCCAAGGCTAACGGAGCTATCGTCACCGTTAAAATAGGACTGAGTGGAGTAGGAAGTGTAAGGGTAAGTGAAACCGCGGAAATAGGTGTCGTTTTCAGAGTACAGGGTACTGCCCGCATACACGTCACCGGCGTACGCTCCCTGGAAAGTGATGGAGACAAGTTCTTGCCGTTCTAACACACTTGTGTCAACAAAAGGTGAGCAAGACTCTGTAGGTGCAATCTTAAGAGGTCCTTCACCTGGGCGGAAAGACTCGGCATTTCCGTAGTAAAGAATGTCCCAGTAATTGTTCTCCGCAGCGTACCAATTCCTTTGTTGATACGTAACCGCTGAACCAGTGGCATTGTTAAACTCTTGCACCCAGGGCCGTGAGTAGTCCGTCACAGTTGCAGTGAAATAGTAATTCACGTTTTCGTTGCTGTCCCCGACCACGTAGTTGAATTGCGGAGATTCTGCAAGGGCGGCTGTAAAAACTTGATCCACAGAGAAGATTCTTCCCCACCCACCCAAGACTCCTGGGTCAAACTGAACGTTGGGCCGAAGAGTTCCAGGGTTGATCGCCTGGTTAGTTTGGTTCAGTCGCAAAACAGAGCCAATCTGAGGGGGAATAACTGTTGGATAAGTGTTGGACACTTTGAAGCTGTATGCCCGGTCAAACTCTTGACGAGGATCAACAAAACGGCGAATATACGGAACTTCAAGAACAGTAGCAGTTGTGGCAAGGGGAATAGAACTGTCTGACGCCCGAACACGAAGCGTTGAAGTCGTTCCACCAGAACCGGGAGTGAATATAACAGTTGGTCCCCCATCAATCGCAAAGAAACCGCGATACGTGTCCCCGGTCTCAGGGTTTTCGACCCATACGGCGGTCCCAGGGTCAAGGGAATAGGGAAGAATATAACAGGGAGAAAAAACTGAGCTCAACCTAATCAGTTGAATACCAAGGTCCGTAGGATCCAACGTCACAGATTCAACTCTGGCACCAAGGGAGAGAATTTGTTTGTTGGAATTTGTTGATGCTTGCGATTTGGTCAAAGCCAGCGGCCTCTGAATTCCTTCGAAGAGGAAACCAGTCTGATTGGTCTCCGCACCCCTGATGGTGTTGATTCCGTTGAATCCTTCGGCTTTCATGGAAACTGACCCGAAATTGGTTGTGCTGTTAGTGTTAGTAATTAATCCACCGTTCAGGGCCCAAACGCCAACGGCACATCCGATTGTGTAGATGGATTGAAGTTGAGCGTAAGCACCGTCACTAGCCCGGAACCCGAAGTGACGAAAATCTCGTTCGGTGTTTACAATTCCAATATTCTCCCCGTTTTCTGCTAGTTGATTTTCGTAGTAGTACCGGATATTTTTGATTTTTGTTGTGTTCAAGAGCTCAAGCTGGTCCTGTACTGGAACGAGGTTGATCGATCCCGGACGTTGATCTAGAGGTAAAGAGAGGTAGGTAGCCCTTGCAAGAGTCCACCACTTTTGTTCAGTAATATTTGTTACGGGGTTAAGCAAAGTTGTGTAGATTTCGTAAGCTGCGGGATCATTCTGAAGTGAAACGCAAGTGCATTCATTTGCGATCAAAGACTTAAATCCTTTCAACTCACTACCGATAATCTCACCCCAACACATTCCGTAATCTGAGCGAAGATTGACAGATTCCGCATAAGCAGAAGAATTTTTGGTGCTGTTGGTGTCAAGGTTATTTGGGTAAGCACTGTTCGTTGGTGCAACGATAACATACTCCGCTTGACTGACAAGTAAAGAACCGCTAGTAACTTGTCCCCCAAAATAGTCCGGAAACGCTCTTTGAACTTTCGTGTAATAATCTGCGAGTTCGTCGAATGTAACGTTCAACGTTCCGCGTAGTCTGTGCGCTGATTTTAATTGATTTTCAACGTAAAGTATAGTAGAAATCGTTCCCGCGATTATAGGTATGGATGAATAGTCAATATATACGGAGCCACTCAAAGGTGATGTCTTAAGAAAGAAGGAAAAAGTATCAATCGGGTAAGCGTAGTAGATACCGTCGCGAAAAGTTCCAGAACTTTGATTTACGTTAGAAGAAAAGGTAACAGTAACCTCGTCGTTGACCTCAAGCCCGTGGGGTCGACTGGAGTAAAATACTGCGTAACCGACAGAGTTGGCTTCAATCCTGTTGATATCCCTAGAGTCTACTTTATCCAGGATGGAGAATTTATTCAGATACGTGTTTCCAGTCCATTTCAGAACAGACGTGATAGGACGGTCCTCGTCCGAATAAATTCCGTCGGGAAATGCTGGATTCTTGTAGTTAGGGACGTATGTCGGAGTGATAATACACTTCTTAAGGTCAAGGCCGACAATCGAAATTCCTCGGGGAACAATGATTCCCCCTGTGACGCTGTTGAACTGAGTTAGTTGAGTAGTGGTTACCTGCGCTTCAGGGGATGCCGAAAAATCAACGGTGAAATCGTTTAAAGTTACGCCGGGACCGTTATTTGCCGTGACACGCGAAGGTGCGAAATAAATCGTATATTTGCTATTTTCGCTCGCCGCTGTGGCACCCGCCAGGATTGCATTAATCGTGATCTTACTGAGTTCTAGAATGGCACGCGTCAGAGTCTGGAAAGGAAGGGCTTGACCATCATTCAATACGGAGTCAGTTGATGCATGAAACTCCGGAGCAACGAAAACGACATAACCTCCACCACCAAGATACGGCGCAGCAATTGCCTGCCACTGCGCTCTCGCATCTTTGTAAACACCGGCATTTAGAGTTCCGTCTTGCGTATTCAGCCAGAGTTCACCTTTAGCCGGGGTATTCGTCGGGGCAGCAGGAAGAATTGCGGTCGGTCCGACTTTTATTACGGTGTCGTCGTTAGTTTCAAAGTATAGGCCCGGCTCGTTAGCATTCGTGTTGAGACCAATCTCCCCCACCTCAAGGTTCGAGCTCGTCGGGCGCTTTCCCGGAATACTGGAACGCTTGAAGATGATTTTTACTGCGGACATTTGCTAAAGAGCGAGTTGTAACGCGTAAGGACGCTACAACTGTTTTACCCTAAAGGTAAGCCCCGCCGATGATTGCATCTTCGCTCACTCCGCCTTTCTCCCGAAGTTTCATAGCGGCTTCGAGATAGGGCATAGCTTTTTCCCCAAGCTCCAGTCGCCGCTCTTTGTATCGGGACATCAGTGCGATATACATTTCGTCGTGTTTACCCATTAGACTCCCTCGTAGAGTAAGTTGATATACTTTTGAGCTTGATCATTGGACATTCTTCCCCAGACACCTTTCTCGTAAGTCGTCATTGATGAACGTATTCCATGATCCATTATGGTGGCGATGTCATCGTTCGTAAACCCGTCCCTTTTCATTTCAAACATCACGGCTGCTTTGTTATCGACAACTTCGGCAAGAACTGGAGCTTTCTGCCGCAGAGCAGCTCTTCCTGCAGGGGTTGCTCCCCTTCCTTGCCCCCTTGCTAACAACTGTCCCCCTGACCCCTCCCACCTTCTCACTTGCCAATCCCCTTGACCTTTGGCACCAGGGGCGCGGGTAGCCGTTGCACCAGACGGCCGATCAAAAGCACCCATTGCTTCCGCAAGTGCGGCTTTCGGTGAGTCCTGTGACAGACCCATATCCACGAAACGTCCTTTACCCTTTCGGTCAATAAAGACGTTTTCAACGTGCATATCGTTGTGAGCAATCCCCATCCGGTGAAGTTGAGCACGAGCAATCCAGTAAGCGTCTGCAACTTTTACGCCATTGATTTCTTCGTCCGGTGCTTTAAATTTGATTGGTGATCCCGGTAAAACTGACATTGCTATTCTTCCTAGCTTGGAACCGGGTTCATCACCTGCTCCGTCAAGCTGAGCCGCAAGAAGTTTTGGGCCCAAATCAACTTCGCCGATACGTTTAAGGAGGGTTGGTTCATTCTTTCCGATATCCCCCCGTTTCACGGCATTGCCCTTGTTTGGCTCCCTGAGAACAGTGCCGAATGCCCCTTCACCAAGGAGTTTTGATCCGGAACGATATGAATCATCCCACCCGTACTTTTTGTCACCGAGCTCCTTTGAAATGCCCTTGGCGAGGATAATACCGTCGTGATATCTGGCATCCTCTCGAGCGTACTTAACTTTTTCAGTGGCTGCAGTGATTGGCCCAACGATTGCCCTGTTTATTCGGCTTAACTCACCTTGAAGCTTCGGCCACTCTGCGGCAGGCGCCAACGCGAACTCTTGTTGTTTTCGTGCTCTCAGGTCTTTTGCTTCGTTGAGCAAACCTTCTAAATCGCGACCGACTTCTTTCCGACTCAGCGCACCCATACCAAGTACAGATTGCAGCTGGGCAATTTGCGATTTGTTGATCGTTCGCAGGTTCGCATCCGAGACGATTTGCATGTGAACGGGGTCTTCACCGCGAAGAATTCGCGAGATGTCATCCATCACATCTTTCGAAAGACTGGCCTGACGCGGTGCCGGTTTAATTTGCGGGTCTTTTCCCGCAAGCTCGTTCAATTCTTTTCGTAGATTTGAGGGAACGGGCATCACACCGACACCCCCCGCCTCTTCCTTACGCCGTTTCAACTCAGCCAGGGCCTGGTCGATCGCATCTTGATACTCAGGTTTCTTCTTTGGTGCCTGGACAGCTTTGCGGAAGATTTCCCCAGCATCCTCCTGAATCTTCGCAGGTTTTGCAGACGCGCCACCTTTGCCCGGAATAACACCAGCTTCAACCAAGCGGCGTTTTAGCTCCTTTGTGTCTTCCCCGGCGCGAATCATTCGCCCAAGTTCCTGACGAAGTTTCTTCCTTATCTTTTCAAATCTTGCAGCATTCCCTTTATTCCCGCCGGCAGCCGCAGCCCGATACAACTCTACCACTTCAACTTCGTTGGATGCTTTCTCGAGTGCTCGATTGACGGCGGTGGGAAAGTTGACTCTGCAAAACTTTGCGTTGCTGATGCATCCAGCCCCGCAAGATTTGCTCCGGGTGCACCTTTTTCTCATCCTTCGTTTCCTTGTAGCGAGTTCAGTCTGGCTTCGAGTTGAGCGATGCGATCCCCCACGGAATCAATCCTCTCGGAGTAGGAGTCGTCGTGATCCATTGTTTGATCGTAGTCATCCATCTGCTTACGGCCAAGGTCGAGCGTGGCCATCTTAGCGTCGATTGCTTCTTTCGTTTTGATTAGATCGTGCATCTTCTTCATCTGAGCCTGCAGACCCTGGAAATTCCCGCGCATGCGAGAGATTCGCATCTGATTCAAAAGCTCGTCAATGCTCAGATTGAGTTTGCCCTCTTGTTGAGAAAGGTCCTCGTACTGGCCGCCATCCCGAACGTTTTCAGGAAGAAGTTCGCCAAACCGGGAGTTGATCACGGACGTTTGTTCGGGCTCCAGCACCGTTCCACGAGCGTAATCGGTGGATTTGTGGGAGTAGTCAACGATCTTGTGACCGTGCTCCGAATAAATCAGGTAGGCTTGTTCAATAGCCTTGTTAGAAATAGAATCTTTCCGCATGTCGAAACGGACACGTTATAAAAAGGTTTTACCCTATCAAGTGTTTTCCAGGGTTCGTCTGCCAATCTCATTGACTGCCTGTTGCCTATCTGCGCCGCTGGCACGGGGATTGGCCAAAGGTGCAGCGGGGGCTGAAGGAGCCGCCGGTTGAACACTCTTTGGGCGAGGAGATTGACTCGGTTTCGGAGGTTTCGGACCCACTTTCTTCTCACCCGCAACTGAGCCCCATTCCACAAGAACGGGTTTGCCACCTTTTACGGCCCAGCCCATCTTGCGATTGCCGACCATGAGGGGTTTATTATTTTTTACGTCCGACCCTTGCTTCTTAGCCTCGGCTTCTCCGGCTTCCTCCTGTTTTGTTTTCTTGCTGGAATCGAAGTCTTTTTCACCAGTTCCACCACCAACTTTGCGGCAGACGCCAAATACCATCTTTTCGCCTTCTTCACAGCCTTGGCCGTCAGCGAAGTTCCAGTCGATAACGCTGTAGTGAACACCTTCGATCAGGTGATCTACGTTGGGGAAGTTAAAATTGCTTTGCATGATTGACTTTTTAAAGTTTTACCCGATGGATTTCAGTTTAGAGCTCTTGGGAAGGTTGTGTTCACCCAACATGTGTTTATTCACATGCCGAGCAATGTTGGTGTACCCGCATAGGGGGCACTCCCAACGTTGTTTGTTTGTTTTGGAAATTCGGTTCGAGTGTTCTTCAGGTGGTATGCCGCAAACACCTGTTCTATTTTGTTTATGTTTTTCCCCGGAGCAAATTCCTCCTTTTTGACTTGCTTGTTTTTTCTCTTCGGGTGACATACTTGCTATACCTAGTCCGTTCTTGTAGTTCCTGAGAGCGATCTCGCGGAAGTCCTCGGACGATAAAGAGAAAATGCCAAGTTTACGGTCTCTAACTGCAGCACCTCCTAATTTTCCATATTCTGCCCGGTTTTCGTATAACCACCCCCCTGGCGACATCGCCTTTTCCCCGTACTCCTTACCGATTCTCTGAATGTGGCCTGACTCTCTGTTCATTGCACCCGTTATTTTTCCACCAAGAACGAGTCTTCTTTGAATTATTTCTTCTTTCGAGTAATAGCCTGATAGTCCTTTCCAAGCTATGAGGTCTTCTACTTTGTTCCAAAGCTGCCAATTCGCGTAGTGCCACATCACATGGTTGGCGGTTTGTTTATCACACTCTGTGGCTTCAACTGAAATTACGTTTCCCTCTACGTATTCCCCTCCTATATGTCCGGGCAAGATTCTGTGCTTGTGCTTCACAAATGATTTGCAACTAGGTAAATTATACCCTTACCACTTGGCCTGCTCAGCCCATTTCCACTTGTTTGCCCAGTAGGCGGCGGAAGACGGTCCTTTGGCAATGTTTTTTGCATGTCTTGCCTTGAACGATTCTCGTCGTTTGCGGTAGGCTTCTGACTCGCCCTCTTTCTTCGGAGAACCTTTCACTCCAGCTTGACCGAATCGAATCAGTTTCCCACCCCCCGGAGCGCCAGGGTAGCACGCTTTGACAACGTGACTGTGACCGCCTTGCGTGTCCGCTTGAGGTTTATTGCAGGCTAAGTTTGCCTTCTCAGCGTAATCTTCCAAGAAAGCCTCTAAAACACCCGGAGCGAAAGATCCCCACATTAGCCTTCCTCACCGAAGCGAATATAGTCACCGACGCTTGCTAGAGCACCACCCGCATTGGCAATCTTTGTGGCAGCCCAGGGGGGAAGATTGTCGTCGGGATCTAACATATCAAGCATTATTTCAATCTTCTCCAGAGCCACACGAAGCTGGGTGATAATCATCGCCCCATTGTTCTCAGTAGACTGAACAATTTCGGAGTACATTGAATCGTTCACGGAAGCATGCATGGCGAGTTGAGAGTTTTTATTGGCTGCTTTCTTGATGACTTCCATTCTGGGCATTCGAATCGGAGATTCCTCAGTCATTTGGGGATTTTTCTCGTCCCCTTCGCCCGGTTCTTTCGGAAGAAAGTTCGGTGTCATTTCCGCGGTAGAAATGTCGCCCTCGCTGTGTTTGCTGTCGATCTTCACGCAATTTGGAACCATTCTTCCGCCTTTCGGTTTAAGACCATATGCTTTATAGCCCACCCAACAGGCATCTTTTAGGTCGTCTTTTACGCTTTCTTTGAAACCAAGTCCGTCAAGACGGTTCCAATCGTAATTTTCAATCATGGCTGAGTCTCCTTGTGTTTCCACATGACGAGTTCGGTTTGAATACCATCTACTTTTTCTGAGAGGCGAAGGTGATCTTCACGAAGGGTGTACTTGAGCGGAAGATCTGTCCGAAGATTGTCGAGAACAAGCTCCATCTTTTCCATGTGACGAATGATCGTGCTAAATCGATCGTCGATTCTTTTTCCATTTCTTTCCAGAACCCAACCGATTCCGGAAACTGACGTAACAATCGAAGCTAAAACGCTCAGGAGTGTAACTGGTTCCATGTTATTCCGGCAAACCTGATTCACCTGCAGTCAGTCGGTCTTTTACGGTCTGAGGCAATCCTGACTCCCAACCATGTTTCTTCGCGATTCGAATGATGTTCGCCATAACCTGGCGGGGATTACGAGCGCGGCCAACCGACGACCACGCCGCCGCAACGTCCTCGGAACTCGAGATTGGAAAAGACATATCTGGCCCAGCGAACTCGCCGGACACATCCCCTGACTCGAGCTTCTTACGCTTCTCGGTGCTCCATTCGCGGTACTCAACTTCTTTCCGCTTTTTCTCACGGCAAACAGCGCAAGATCCACCGCATTTGCACTCAGCCATTGCGAATGGTTGGGGCATGGACATGAGTTCGGTGTCTTGAGAATCACCTTCGGAGAAGCCGTACTCCGCACGCTTCATTTCCTTGAAAGAGCCCATGCGAGATTTTTTACGGTCGAAAATCTCTTTCATGGCTTTATTGCCATCGCAATTCTCGTTATACTCGCGATTAACAAGATTGGCCCGCTTTTCGCGGTTGGCTGCATTCATCTTCAGAATGCTTTCATTGTGGTGGGACATCCCGCCAGTAATGTCGGGAGCCCACTTCTTTCCCGAGGCGTTCATTTCTTTAAGCCTTTCCATGCCTATTGCATTCGAGGCGTTGATTGATCCGCCTACGCCGGGAAGCGAAACGTCGGAAAAGTCGAGTCGAGATCCGTACATATAGGGTGTGCTGCAATAATTGTTTTTACCCTTCCTCGATGTTGAGTTTTACGCAGGATTTTCCGGATCTTCCGCAGGTTTTTTGCGACGGGGTGTCGTCTCTGTTGTAGAACTTCCGATAGTTGCTGCGGGAACAAGCAGAGCAAGAAGGGTTGTCAATGCGAGTTTACTTGTCTCAGCAAAACTTGAATTAGCCTGATTGCAGATCAAGTTTGACTTTTCTTTGTCTGTTGAGTTGTTGGAAATCTGGAAACAGTTTGAGAGTTGAGCCCCCGTGGAAGCAAATTGAATCAAGAAGATAACAACCAGGCTTCGAATCAGAAAGCGCCGCTCATTAAAACTATTCGTAGTCTTCGTTATCAGACCCATTTTCGCTCTCCCCTGTGTCAAGTTCGTTAAAGATTTCATCGATAAGTGCGTCGATTTCCTCGTCAGAAAGTGCGCCTTCCTCGTCATCCGACTCGTTTATTTCCTCATCGTAATACTGATGGGGGTTAAACGGTTGCTTCAGGTCGTCATCCGGACCCTTTCCGCTCGGGTATTTCCAGAGCCCAGTGTGCTCAATCCACGGAGACGTATTTGAGATTTCGCCAGTTGGAAGCCCGGTTACCAGGTCAACATCTTGATCCTCTGGAGTCATCAAACGAGACGCGTACGCATCACGAAATGCCTCAACGGCATCCATGTCAAAATCTCCTCCAATCCTGTTAGTCATTTGCTAGTTGTAGTGGAACTTTGGTTATTTTACCCGTCTAACGCTTCTGGATTTTACCGGTTATATCTTGTAGCATCTTCGAATTCCCCATCAACTTTTCTTCGTACTCTCTCACCTCAGTCTTCACTTCGGCTTTCATTCGACCTTCCTGCAGAAGCTTTTCTTTCTTAGACTCAAGAATCTCGGGAGAATGTGGTGCGTTCTTTTCCCGCTCCTTCTTAACCTTTTCCTTCTCTTTCTGCATTTCCGTGGCAGTCTTTTCTTTCTTCGCGAGTTCGCCTTTGTGCACCAAATTTCCGTCTTTGTCAAACTTGTGGTCTTTCGGAGCTTCGGGACGAATGTACTCAGGGTGAATCTCGTGCGCTAAGCGATCAAGAAGTTTGTCATACGAGTCCTTCAAACGGCGCCTGCAGACAGCTGACGCAGCTACAGTCATTGGGCCGCAAGGGACGCGATGTTGAGTGATTTCTTCGTGGGCGTTCATATTAAGCTCCCGATCTTGGGCGGATTCGACCTTCGTTGTGGCCGTCGTAATGAATTCCCTCCCGCTTTTCTTTTCGGGGGTTCGGGTCTTTGCGGTTGCTTTCGCGCATCGACTGAATCATTGTGTCGCGCATATTACGAAGCTGCTCGCGTGGCAGTGTGCAATGATCGCTGTCACGATAGGAGCGATACCAGCGGCAAACTTCCGACGGGTCGTCAGCCCGCAACATCATATTCCAGACTCCCAGGGCTTGAGCGTCGGCCAGAGTTCCAGGTTTTAGTTTGGTTTCAATTTCTTGCCGCTCGGGGCGTTGGAATCGTGTGTCTTTGCGCATTGCTATAGGTATTTTTTCACTTCCCTATTGACTTGACTATCCACGTAATAAGGATGTGTGACTTTGAAACCATCCTTTGTTTTTTCCACTTGAAAATTATTGTCTTTATGTTTCTTGGCAAGCTCAGCTGCAATCTGTTTGGCTCTTTCCTCTGAGAGCACTGGGGTATTGGGTTTTGGTTGACCTGCAGCCGGTGTTTTCTGAAGGTATTTTTTCACTTCCCTATTGACTTGACTATCCACGTAATAAGGATGTGTGACTTTGAAACCATCCTTTGTTTTTTCCACTTGAAAATTATTGTCTTTATGTTTCTTTGCGAGGGCCGACGCAATTTCTCGTGCCTTCGACTCAGGGAAAGTTGTGGAACCACCTGAACGTGCTGGGGGAGTTTTTTCAACAGCGGCAGACTCCGTTCCGCTTTTACACCTACCGCGAGTTCCGTACGCGCTGCCGTTTGGCCGCACGCAACGGGTGAAATCGTATGTGTCACCCTCCGAGAAATCGGCGGATTGCGTTTGAGAAACAAGGTCAGCGAACCGATTTAGAGCTTCTTCTGAGAAATGACCGTTCATAATAGGGTCGAAGATTGATAATGAATTTTACCCCTAAGAACTACAGATTCTCAATTTCTCTAGTAGCTTCGTTGGTCAGCCTCTCCATAATTGCCCTAACTTGTTTTGTGGATTCATCGCCGAGTTTGAAGGCTTGTTTTCCTTTGTACGTGTAGTTCGCACCCAACTCACTGGTAATAGCACTATTAAGACTTTTATTCACCACTCTATCCATAATTTCTGCCATTTTTTGAACTTTACCTGATTCACCTTTCCCCTCTAACTCAAGAATTTTGTTTACCACGAACCTAGCAAACTCTGGATTCTCATTCCCAAAGTAGTACCAGCGTTTGTATGACCGTCCGTGTGATTGAACACCTCCCCCGGCAGTTTCAGCAAATTTTAGATTGTGTTCAAGGAGGAAACCAAGTGCTATTTTATTTAACACCTGAAGTTTCTCATCTGGTTTCATTTTGGATGCAACAACAGAGGAAAGGAATTCTCGAATTGCCTGGACTCTTTCAGGCCCCCTTCCGTAATAGGAAAGCGCGAATCCTTCCCGTTTAGCTTCTTTAA
>Ga0114963_10001525_pt1 | contig 16011 bp, 14 predicted proteins | sample C_131016_EF_Meta_FD_87019 | JGI IMG/M metagenome (GOLD analysis project Ga0114963, IMG submission 87019) | Freshwater microbial communities from Lake Croche, Canada to study carbon cycling - C_131016_EF_MetaG | ecosystem: Environmental > Aquatic > Freshwater > Lake | place: Lake Croche, Canada...
CAGGGGGCATGTTAACTGGGGCATTTATTGCTGCAGATCGCCGCACATCGGGTACCTTGTTAGAAGATAAAGAAATTATCTTGCGTATTGAGAATCGCATCAGTGCCAAGTATAAGGATGATGCGCATATCAACGTGAATAGTTTTAACCGCATCGTTTTGCTCACTGGCGAAGTCAAAAATGATGAAGTTCGAACTGGTGTTGAGCAAATCGCCAAGGCTGCAGAAAATGTGCGTAGCGTGGTCAATGAGTCCGCTGTTGTCATCACCAGTTCGTATGCAGATCGTTCGCGGGATACTTACCTTGCAGAAAAAATACGAGCTCGCTACATCACGGATGGTCATTTTCAGGCATCGGTAGTCTCAACCGTAGTTGAACGCCAAGAAGTCTTTTTAATGGGATTGGTAACGCCTGCTGAGGGTGAGGATGCCGCTCGGGTGGCGAGCTATACCTCGGGTGTTACAAGGGTGGTGAAGCTATTCGAGTACCTGGATCCTAAGAAGATGCCCCCTCCCCCCGCTATCCAAGATAGCGCAACCTCAGCAACGGTTGCTGTCCCTGCGGCTTCTGCCCCTGCAGTTACATCAGCGCAGGCCCCAGCTCAAGCAGCAAGCCCTGTTCCTGCTCCTATCGTTACTACCCCTGTCGCCCCCACCAAATAGTTTAAGGATCAACAAGTAGTAATAGACTCTATTCGGTTAAGAATTTAATTAGTCTGCGCGCAGATGAAATTGAGACACATCGGTAAAACGCATATCGAACCCTACTTCACAGTAAGTGAGATAAAAGCGCCAAAGTCTTTGAAAGCGTTCATCAAAACCTAGTCCCCGCACCTTTTGCCCTGCTTCATCAAAGGAGGTGCGCCAACGCCGAAGGGTCTCAGCATAATCATGACCAAAGGATCTCCGCCCTGCTTCTAGGAAGCCCGCTAAGTTTGCTTCCTTAACAAAGCGGCCAGGGGAGGGGAGCAAGCCACCCGGAAAAATAAATTCGCGAATAAAGTCGGTGGTTCGGCGATAGAGATCAAACTTGTCTTCGGCAATCGTAATCGTTTGGATAACCGCCTGCCCGCCAGGTTTAAGACGTTCTTTTATGGTTCGGAAATAGATCGGCCAGAACTCTTCCCCTACAGCTTCAAACATTTCAATCGAAACCACGCCATCAAACTGTCCTAATACATCTCGGTAATCAATCAGTTTGATTTCAACTAAATGCTCTAAATTCGCTGACACAATGCGAGCCTTGGCATACTCATACTGAGCTTGAGAGATGGTAATTCCGGTAACGTGCACTCCGCGAGATTGAGCAGCATGTTCTGCAAACCCTCCCCAACCACAGCCTACCTCTAGCAGCGTTGCCCCTGGAGCAAGGTTAAGTCGATCAAGGATGTGGTCATACTTTGCAATTTGCGCGGAGGTAAGGCAGCTATGATCGCTTGCATCCGCAAAAAGGGCGGACGAGTAAGTCATGCTCGGATCAAGCCACTCTTGATAAAAAGCATTGCCTAAATCATAGTGGGCATGAATATTACGGCGGCTGCCTTGGCGCGTATTTTTTCTAAAAAAATGCATACGTCTTTGAATGCGCATGATCAACTTACCTAGAGGAATCGCTTCTTCAAGAGCAAGATAATTCGTGGATAGCACGGCCAAAAGTGAGGTGAGATCGGGGGTTTCAAAGAGCCCATCGCGATAGCATTCAGCAAACCCAATTTCGGCACCTTGCAAAACTTTACGGGCAAAGCGCCAGTGGGTGATATGGAGTTCTGCGTGAGCACCCTGTTCTTTCCCTTGAAAATCAAGAATTTGCCCATCTGGCGTGATTAAGCGCAGGCTGCCCCAGTGCATATGCTTCAATATATTGGCAAGTAGAAAAGCCTGAATTCCCTTGGGGGCATTCGTTACAGGGAAAGCAGCTTGATGATCATTTACGTTCAACTGATATTTCCTCTAAGGGCGGTTTTGGTTTGCCATAAAACTGAACTCCTTTTCGCCATAACAGGAGGGCATGCCAGTGTATCCGAGATAAAACGGTAAGTGTTTGAAACGGATATTGTACAAAAGCCATCAATAAGCCAGAGTTACACATGGCATTGGCGCGGCCATACATATAAGCAAGCAGATCATTCCCCTTCCCATCTTGATACTTTATTCTGACCTGAAGTTCCTTTGTCGAATCCTGAATTTGAAACTGATACTGACCTGCAACAGGGAAGAAAGGGGAAACATGAAAAACCTTTTTTGCCAGCAGTTGATCCGTACTTTGAATCTGCCTGGCGTCAGAATGAGCAACAAGGTAGCTATGATGTTCGCCAAATGTATTGTTAACCTCGGCAAGCATGGCTCTTAACTTACCTTCATTGTCTCGGCATAACCAAAAACTGGCTGGACTAAAGCCCAGTCCAAACACCCGGGGGAAGGTATGAAGTGAGACAGTGCTTCCACACTCAGTTGGCAGGCCGGCATTGCTGAGCACCTCCCGAATCCATGGCCCTAGGAGGTTCCCGTTTCTCGGACCATGGCTTTGATGGCTTACAGACAATAAATTAAATCGATTGACTGAAAACAGCCAAGGCCATCGGGGGCGTTCTCTTGGGTTGGTAAGCTTGGATCGGTCTAGGGTATCAATATCTAAGCCCATAAATAAAACCCGGTACGTGAACCTATGTGGCGCGGGGCTATTGCGAAAATGACCGATCCGCCCAAGATAAAACTGTTGCGTATTTCTCTCCTGACTCATCGGGAGGTGCTGTGCCAAGGGGGCGCAATCCCCAAGCCTCTTGCAACTGCAAGGCCGGACATCACGCCGTCTTCATGAAAACCATACCGAGTCCAGGCGCCTGCAAACCATGTATTGTTTTTTCCTTGAATCTGATCAAGGTCTCTTTGCGCAGCGATGGCATCACCATCAAAAAGAGGGTGTTCATAATTAAACTGAGCAATGATTTTGTTTGGATTGGGCAATTGCAAAGGATTTAATGTCACCAACACGGGGGTTTTGATGGGTAAGTCTTGAAGTTCATTTAACCAATAGGTCACACTGGATTGATCGGTACCTTGATCGCCGACATGATAGTTCCATGCCGCCCAAGCAGCGCGCTTCTTGGGTAGGAAGTCCTGATCAGTATGTAAAACGGCAAGGTTGGGTTGATAGCGTACTCTCGATAAAACAGAGCGTTCATCTGTCGAGGCATCGCTGAGAATCGCAAGTTGCTCATTGCTATGGTTGGCAAGGATGACCTGATCAAAGCTTTCTTCTGGGCCATTGGCCAACTGGAGCCATGCTTGATTGTCAGCCCGACGAACGCTGGTTATCGGCGCATTTAAGCGAATTTCTTGAACTTTAGAAGCCATTAGCTTGACGTATTCGCGGCCACCCCCCATTACTGTGCGCCATCGCGGACGGTTGTAGACGCTTAGCAGCCCATGGTTGTAGCAAAACCTGGCAAAGGTTGCTACCGGGTAATCCAGGGCACGCGAGGGCGGCGTAGACCAAATCGCAGCAGTCATAGGAATCAAGTACCATTCCCGCATTGTCTTCCCGAACCCTCTTTGGTCAAGCCAATCTCTGAGCGGTTCATCTCCGAGCGTGCCTGCAAGATGTGCTGCAGTAAGTTCTCGATTACAGCGCAAAATATCCATCAGCATACGAATAAACTTAGGGCTAATGAGGTTTTTGGGTTGGGCAAAAATCGTTTTAAGATCCGTCCCGCACCATTCCATGCCCCCCTGATTGGCTTGTACGCTAAAAGTCATACTGGATTCATGGGAATCGACTCCCAGCAGCTTGAATAAAGCGATGAGGTTGGGATAGGTGCGCTCATTAAAAACCAGAAAACCAGTGTCAACAGGAAATGTTTTGCCCTCCAGGTTCACCTCTACAGTATTAGTGTGGCCTCCAAGGCGGTGTTGTGACTCAAATAAGGTCACAGAGTGGCTCTGAGCCAAGGACCAAGCGGCGGTAAGGCCAGAGATCCCTGAGCCAATAACGGCAATACGCATGCAATCAACCTCTAAAAACAATTAAAACTGTCAGCAGCGGTGCTAAGACGGTTTCCATCACTGTGATGGAACTAACATCTTAATTCAGTTATCCTACTCAGGATTACATCATTACTATTAAGGCTCGCTCATGCTCTATCCGGAGCTCTTTAAATCGCTCGAAAAAGCCCGTTGGTCTATGGACGAAGATATCCCTTGGGATAGTTTTGAGGCCAACAAACTCACCGATGAGCAAGCTGAAACCATCCGTATGAATGCGATCACGGAATGGGCTGCTCTGCCTGCTACCGAAATGTTCTTGCGCGACAATGTGGGCGACAGCGACTTCTCTGCCTTCATGTCTGTTTGGTTTTATGAGGAACAAAAGCACTCTCTGGTTCTGATGGAGTACCTGAGACGTTTTCGTCCCTCCATGATGCCAACCGAGGAAGAACTGCACGCAGTGCGATTTGAGTTCGATCCTGCTCCAGCATTAGAGACCTTGATGCTGCATTTTTGCGGAGAAGTGCGTCTCACTCAGTGGTACCGCCGCGCTTCTGAATGGCATACCGAACCCGTGATTAAGTTCATTTACGATACCATTTCGAAAGATGAAGCTCGTCATGGTGGTTGCTATTTGAAATACATGAAAAAAGCATTAGAAGCCAGAGGCGCTGAAGCCAAGCAGGCATTTGCTAAAATTGGGGTTTTGATGGCGAATACCAAGGTTGCAAAGGCCTTGCATCCCACTAATTTGCACGTTAATAAAGATTTGTACCCTGGTGACACAGTGCAGAGCCGTCTTCCTGATCCCGAGTGGCTTGCCCATTGGCTAGATAACCAAATCAATTTTGATAAGGTTTGTGAGACGCGGGTAGTGCAGATGATTTTGCATAATCTCTCTAACCTTTTTGATAGAACCTTTGAAACGGTGCAAGACCTCAACCGTTTCCGCAAGGAAGATTTAGCGAGTGCCTGAGGGACTGTCACCCCCAAGTTTCGAAGCTAAAATTTGTCATCCGGCAGCGCTCATCGAGCGCTGCCAATTTCTTCCCCGGCCCCTTGTTTTCACAAATGGCGTCTTTGACATCCTGCACCGCGGACACGTCACCTATTTGTCACGTGCACGAGAGCTAGGATTAGCCTTAGTCTTGGCGTTGAATTCAGATACGTCAGTAAAGCGCCTCGGTAAGGGTGATGACCGCCCAATCAATACGCTGCAAGATCGCATGGCAGTGGCCGCTTCCTTGACTTGCGTTGATCTAGTGACATGGTTTGAAGAAGATACCCCCCTTGAAACCATTCAGCTTGTCATGCCTGATGTCCTTGTGAAGGGGGGAGACTGGGCCGTCGAGCAAATTGTAGGTAATCAGTTGGTGTGGGACCGCGGTGGCAGCGTGGTCGCCATCCCTTTCGAGCATGAGCGCTCCACTACTGCCCTCCTCAGCAAAATCCGCTCCTAACGTTTCTGCCAAGTGTCTTTAAGCGTCACGGCAAGATTGAATACGGGTTTGCCTGGCTGGGAGTCTTTGGTGTCCACACAGAAATAGCCCTTACGCTCAAACTGCCAATGGCTGCCTGGTGCGGCATCAAGTAAGCTATGTTCAATTCGCGCCCCCTCTAAAACAGATTTTGAGTTTGGATTAAGCAGTGGCCTAAAATCATCTGCACCGGCAGGGTTTGGATCATTGAACAGACGATCAAAGACTCTGACTTCAGCTTCAATACTATGTGCATCAGATAACCAGTGGATATTGCCTTTCACTTTAAATGTATCTGAGCCAGATGTGCCGCTTCGGCTTTCAGGGAAATATTCAGCTCTAATTTCATTGACCTGCCCATTTGCATCGGAGCTAAACCCCGTGCACTTCACCACATAGGCATAACGTAGCCTCACCATTCCCTCCGGCACCATGCGGAAGAATCCCTCTGAAGGCTCGGCCATAAAATCCTCGCGCTCAATCCATAGTTCTCTTGTAAAAGGAACAGGGCGATGGCCTAAGTCTTTTTTCTGTGGATGGTTAGGGGCGTGACAGACCTCCTCGTTATCCTGGGGGTAGTTTTCTATCACCAGTTTTACTGGATCTAAAACTGCAATACCGCGCAGTGCATGTTCATTCAAATCATCGCGAACACAATCTTCTAACACCGAGACATCAATCAGGCTATCTGCCTTAGATACGCCAATGCGCTCGCAGAATAATCTCAGTGCGCCTGGGGTATATCCGCGCCGACGCAAACCCACTATGGTGGGCATTCTAGGGTCATCCCAACCTTCCACCAGGTTCTCTTGTACCAATTCAAGCAGCTTGCGCTTACTCATCATGGTGAAGGTTAAATTGAGCCGCGCAAACTCATATTGCCTGGGCCGATAGGGCACAGGACAGTGTTCAATCACCCAATCATACAAGGGGCGATGGTCTTCAAATTCTAAGGTGCAAATAGAATGGGTAATTTGTTCGACAGCATCAGAAACCGCATGGGCATAGTCGTACATGGGGTAGATGCACCAGCGCTCTCCCGTTCGCCAATGTGGATGATGGCGAATGCGAAACAAGGCTGGATCACGGAGATTCATGTTGGGTGAAGACATATTGATCTTCGCGCGCACTACATGCGCACCATCGGGAAATTCCCCTGCACGCATACGGCTAAAGAGGTCTAGGTTTTCATCCACGCTGCGATCGCGATAAGGACTAGGCTTCCCGGGCTCGGTTAAGGTACCTCGATAGGCACGAATTTCATCTGCAGAGAGAGAGTCAACATAGGCCAAGTTGTGCTGCATCAGATAAACAGCATAGTCATAGCAATGTTCAAAGTAGTCAGAGGCATAGTAAATGGTCTCGCCCCAACTAAAGCCAAGCCACTTAACCGCATCCAAAATTGAGTCAACGTATTCTGTATCTTCTTTGGTAGGGTTAGTGTCATCAAAACGCATATGGCACTCCCCCCCAAAATCACGCGCAATACCAAAGTTTAAACAGATGCTTTTGGCATGACCAATATGCAAATATCCATTAGGCTCGGGGGGAAAGCGCGTTGCGACTCTTCCTTGGTTGGTATTGGCTTTAAGGTCATCGCTCACAATGTTGCGAATAAAATTTGTTGCAGGAGCGTTAGTAGGTGACGTTTTCGACATGGTAAAAAAGAAGAAATATTTGCTTTATGTGGCTGAAGATCAGGCTTTCATCTTATGCTAGAGCCTGTAAGTTTGTCGCGGCCTTCATTTTCCGAGGTCTAAAAAAATTAATATGCTGACTCAGAATACTATCGCACTCGTATACGACTTTGACGGCACTTTATCGCCCCAGCCCATGCAGGAATATACCCTGTTGCCCAAGCTTGGGATTACTCCAGATGAATTTTGGGGCAGGGTAGACCGTGAATCAGCTGAAACCATCTCAGAAAAAATGCTGGTTTATATGCGTTTGGTGCTGGAATTGGCTGCAGAGCGTAAGGTCAATATCTCACGCAAAGATTTTCTGGAGATGGCTTCAGACATTAAATACTTTCCGGGTGTTGAGCAATGGTTTGCGCGCATTAATGACTATGTGGCAGAGCACTCTAATCAACAAGTCCAGGTTCTGCACTATGTGATTTCTGCTGGAATGCGGGAAATTTTGGATGGCGTATCTATTCGTCCTTTCTTTAAACAAATTTACGCGTCCGAATATCACTTTAATGATCAAGGTGTAGCCACCTTCCCCAAAGTCCTCATCACCGATACCTCAAAAACACAGTACCTATTTAGAGTTAACAAAGGCAGAGAAGCGCTGACGGAATCTATTAACGAACACATGCCTGAAGATCAGCGTCCCATCCCTTTTCACAACATGATTTATATTGGTGATGGAATGACAGATGTACCGAGCATGGCGCTCACCAAGAAAAACGGAGGGCACACCATCGCGGTTTATTCAGATCGGGGGCGACATGGTAAGGAAGTGTGCGTAGATTTGCTCCGTGCTAAAAGGGTGGATTTCATTGCGCCTGCTGATTATCAAGAAGGAAGCGAGCTTTCAAGACGCACGCAATTACTTCTGGATGCCGTGATCAGCGGTATTGCCTTCCGCAATGAAGCGGCTTTGTGCTTGCAAGAAAACGGTTTGAAGAATGATGCCTGAGAATCCTCAACAGGATTTACAGGGGATTTCTGAACGACTTGAGGCTTCTCTTCAATCTACCTGTACAGATTTCCCCGTTTTTGTTGTTGCTGAAACAGAATCCACCAACACAGATCTGTTGCGATTGGACTATCAGGCTAATTCAACATTCTGCGCCCTCCTTGCCATCAATCAATCGGGGGGGCGAGGCAGACAAGGTCGCGCTTGGCAAAGCGATGAGGGTTCTTTAACGTTCTCGGTGCGCTGGCAATTCAAGCGATCTGCCGCCACCCTGAGTGGCCTGAGTCTGGCAGTTGCGGTAGCCACCTTAGCCGGTCTTGAGTCTTTAGGGGTGACCGGTGTTGCTATTAAATGGCCAAATGATTTGCTGATAGGCTCGGGTAAATTGGGTGGTATTTTGCTGGAGATTGGAAAGCCCCTGTCCGATGGATTAACCCATGCTGTTATTGGGATAGGTATCAACATAGGACCTCTAGCGGAGTCTTCCAAAACCGATCTTAAAGCGGCTGCACTGCTAGAAGATCTCAAGCCTGAGCAGATACACAAGCAACGCGAGACCATTTTGGTCGCTATTCTTGAGTATTTAATCCCAACGCTTATTCAATTTGACGAGGAGGGCTTTGCAGCATTCAGACAGAATTGGATGCGCAAAGCGGCTTGGCTTGGCGAAAGGATTATTTTAAGCACAGGTACAAAAGGCACCCTAATTGGAGTGGATCAAGACGGTGCTCTATTGCTAGAAACAGAACTGTGCATTGAACGATTCTTGTCCGGCGATATATCTTTACGACCTGCAGCGCTTTAGCCCTTCATCCAACGCCCATCTTTTTATGCTACTCGCCTTAGATCTTGGAAATAGCCGAATTAAATGGTGTGTTTTCAACAAGCAAGTACCTAAAGGGCGTGGCTATTTCCCCACGGAACAATTCAGATCTAGTGAAGATGATCACTCTGTTTTAGAACTCAATAATAGTGGCGGAGAAAACGCTACTCAAATGTCACCTGGCAATGCTTTAAGTACAAAAGAACTGATGAATCTGATGGGTTCGGTGACGCATTTGGCACTGTGTTCAGTAGCAGGAAGGTCTGTAGAACAGGCCTTACTGTCCCATCTTTACGGGCTCGGTTTAGCCTCGTCCATCCCCGTTTTTCGCGTTGTATCTTCTAAACAAGCATGCGGGGTGATTAATCATTATGATCAACCAGAACGACTGGGTGCGGATCGATGGGCGGCCCTGATTGCAGCACGCGCTTGGTCCGTATCCCCCTTAGTGGTGGTCATGGCAGGAACAGCCACTACAGTAGATTCACTTAAAATAGAAGGGCACTTTCTAGGCGGAACAATTTTGCCTGGAGTAAGACTGATGCCAAAAAGTCTTTACGAACGCACTGCCAACATCACGGAGGGGGATGGAAGCTGGGCGGAGTTTCCCACCAATACGGCTGATGCAGTTGCAAGTGGTGTTCTAGCGGCTACAGCCGGTGCCATTGCAGGCATGATCCATAATCTTCAACAGATTCAAAAGCAACCTGTGCAACTGCTTGTATCTGGCGGCAACAGTCCATTGCTGTTACCAAGATTGTCTGCTCTGGGTTTTTCACCGCACTACGAGCGCGATCTTGTCCTTCAAGGTATTGCGTTGATCAGCGCTGGTTTTGAAGAATAATGAAGATAAAGCGCTGGTAATCAATAAGCCCGCAGAAGCCGGCTTATTGATTGAGCAGATAAAGATCAGATGACAGGGTTCTTGATTTTATCGCGCTCGATGAGGGCGTAAGCAGAGTGATTATGGATCGATTCAAAGTTTTCTGATTCCACAACATACGAATCGATTCGAGGCTCCATATTGAGACGGTGAGCAATGTCTCGCACCATATCTTCAACGAACTTGGGATTGTCATAGGCGCGCTCAGTGACGTATTTTTCATCGGGACGTTTAAGAAGGCCATACAGTTCGCAAGATGCTGACTCTTCGCAAATGCGAATGATTTCTTCTACCCAAATGAAGGCATTCACCTTGGCTGTTACAGTGACATGTGAGCGTTGATTATGTGCGCCGTAGTTAGAGATTTGCTTAGAGCAAGGGCACAAGCTCGTAACGGGAACCAAGACTTTGACCGTGAAAGCATGTTTACCATCTTCAATGGAACCAATGAAGGTGATGTCATAGTCGATTAAAGAAGTGACGCCTGAAATCGGCGCAGCCTTATTCACAAAGTATGGGAAGTGCATTTCTACATGGCCTGCCTTTGCTTCAAGCAGTTTCACCATTTCTTCCAACATTGAACCGAAAGACTCAACCGAAATTTCGCGTTCGTTGCGATTCAAAATTTCAACAAAACGAGACATGTGCGTGCCCTTAAAATCCTTGGGCAAATGCACGTACATATTGAAATTTGCAACGGTGTGCTGAACGCCACCTGTTTTATCTGATACGCGCACGGGGTGGCGAATACCTTTGATGCCAACTCGATCGATATCGAGTTGTCGGGTGTCAGGAGTGCTCTGTACATCTGGAATAGGCACTAAGGGATCTCTGGTGTTCATGGCGGCTCCTGAAGTCAAAGGAATGGCGCAAAAGTTAATAATTAAGTCGTTGGGAGCTTAGTGTAAACATACTCAACTGTTTCGGATACAACACTCACTCAATACGACTCATAGATGAAGCGATTCGTTCCTCAATACTTCTCTTAATCCCGGGAGCATCTAGCCCAACGTCCTTTAATAAGTCGGTGGGGTCACCGTGATCTATAAAGAAGTCAGGGAGACCGAGTTGGAGTATTTGGGGGCGCAAGCCCATCATTGCAAGCGTTTCTGCTACTGCGCTACCTGCGCCACCCATGATTACATTTTCTTCAACGGTGACGATTAAATGGTGGGTTTCACCTATATATCGAATCACATCTGAATCAATGGGTTTGACAAAGCGCATATTGACCACGGTAGCATCTAGCAATCCTCCTGCTTCAAGAGAAGGAGAAAGCATTGAACCAAAAGCCAGTATGGCAATTCCTTTTCCTGTCCGTCGGATTTCTGCCTTCCCAACGGGAATAGGCGTCATCTTGGTTTCTACTGCTACTCCCGGTCCGCTACCTCTGGGGTAGCGCACAGCGACGGGTTGGTTAAGGTTGTAGGCGGTAAATAACATTTGACGACACTCGTTTTCATCCGATGGAGTCATCACTACTGTGTTCGGTAGGCAACGTAGGTAGCTCAAATCAAAGCTGCCTGCGTGGGTTGCGCCATCTGCACCCACAAGCCCGGCCCGATCAATCGCCAGCACAACAGAAAGGTTTTGCAGAACGATATCGTGAATAAGCTGATCATATGCACGCTGCAAAAAAGTAGAATAAATCGCTACAACTGGCTTAATGCCTTCGCAGGCAATTCCTGCAGCAAAAGTAAGAGCATGCTGCTCAGCAATACCCACATCATAATAACGATCTGGATATTCACGAGAATAGCGCACCATACCTGAGCCTTCTCGCATGGCTGGGGTAATGGCCACCAGTCTCTGATCTAGCGCTGCCATGTCGCACAACCAGTCTCCAAATACTTGGGTATAAGTGACTTGATGAGAAGGTTTAGAGAGGATGCCTACCTTGGGATCGAATTTCCCTACGCCATGATACAAGATAGGATCAGCCTCAGCGGGAGCGTAGCCCTTTCCTTTTTTGGTCACAACATGCAGAAATTGAGGGCCTTCTAACTCACGCACATTCGACAAGGTTGAGACCAAGACATCAATATCATGACCATCAATCGGGCCAATGTAGTTGAATCCAAATTCCTCAAACAAAGTGCCTGGAATCAGCATGCCTTTCATATGCTCTTCAAAATTTCTCGCCAGTTCCAACATCCCTGGGGCGATTCCGAGCACTTTTTCCCCGCCTTTTCGTACTGCAGAATAAAAGCGGCTGGACAGTAACTTGGCGAGATAATTATTGAGTGCACCTACAGGAGGTGAAATCGACATCTCATTGTCATTCAAAATGACCAGCAAATTTGCCCCGGTATCCTTGGCGTTATTCAGCGCCTCAAAAGCCATTCCAGCCGTCATGGCACCATCACCGATGATGGCGACCGCTCTTTGCGCACTGTTCAATTGCTTGAATGCTGCTGCCATACCTAAAGCGGCGCTGATCGAGGTACTGGAATGCGCCGTTCCAAATGCGTCATAGGGACTTTCATGACGACGGGGAAATCCAGAAATTCCGTCTTTCATTCGCAAGCCCTGCATGGCTTCTCGTCTGCCCGTTAGAATTTTATGGGGATAGGTTTGGTGGCCCACATCCCATACCAGGCGGTCGTTGGGTGTTTGAAATACATAGTGCAAGGCGACGGCTAATTCAACGGTGCCTAAATTTGACGAAAGATGGCCACCCGTTGAGGCGACTGATTCGAGTAAAAAAGAACGTAACTCTTCGCACACTTTCGGTAATAGGTGCTTATCCATTCGCCGAAGCGTCTTGGGATTGTCGATTGAATCAAGCAACGGTGTGGGGGTAAACATGTTTAGAAAAATACTTTTGAAATTAGTGATGTCGATCGACAATAAAATCGGCTAATTCCCCCAGGCGGTGCGCTCGCGCTCCAAGAGGAACTAAGGCTTCTCTTGCTTGAGTATGCAGGGACTGAGAGAGACTTCTTGCCGCATCAAGGCCAAGTAAGCTGACGTAAGTGGGCTTATTCGCCGCTTCATCTTTGCCTGCTGTTTTACCTAAAGTAGCGGTATCGGCTTCTGTATCCAATACATCATCGATCACTTGAAAAGCTAAGCCAGCAGCGCGCGCAAAACGATCCAAGGCTGCTTGAGTTTCGGGTGAGTCATCACAGCCACAGCGCGCACCAAGCAGAATCGCAGCGCGAATCAATGCGCCAGTTTTGCGAAGATGCATGTTTTCCAGCATAGCAATGTCAAGGGTAACATTTACTGATGCAAGATCGATTGCTTGGCCACCGGCCATCCCGTCTGCCCCACTCGCCTCAGCGAGAAGTAAAACCATCCCTAATTGTTTGCTAGGCGAAATCGCCATAGGGGTTTTAGCAAGCAACTCAAAAGCCAGTGTTTGAAGGCTATCCCCGACCAATAAAGCCGTTGCTTCACCAAACTCAACATGACAGGTGGCGCGTCCACGACGAAGCACATCATCATCCATGCAAGGCATATCATCGTGAACCAATGAATAGGCGTGAATGAGTTCAACCGCGCCGGCAACAATATCTAAGTCTTCAGTTTTCGCCTCAGTCACCGCCCCGGCGGCATAGGCTAAAAGAGGTCGCATCCGTTTCCCTCCGCCTAAAGCGCTGTAACGCATCGCTTCATGCAAGCGACCAGGAATAGATGGATTCAATGGAATTCGAGCGTCCAACCACGATTCGATGCGATTGGCATGGTTTTGCATCCACACTTTAAAATTAGAAGGGTTCATCACCACCAACGGCGTCAACAAGGCTTTCACCTTCTAAGATTTTGACCTGTTGCTCGGCCGCTGCGAGTTGCCCCTGACAAAACTTGAGCAAGTTGCTTCCTCTCCGGTAAGCGGCTAAAGATGATTCAAGATCAAGCAGCCCGCCTTCCATTTTTTCGACTAAGCCTTCTAGTTCCTCTAATGCAGCCTCATAACTGACCGCAATGGGCTCAGTAAGGGTAGGATCAACATCAGCAAGGCTCAGTGAGGAATCTTCAGTGTGGTGTTTTTTGGACATGACAATCAGGGTTTCTAGCAAGGTTAACCAAGGTAGCGCCCAACCATAGCCTACCTACCCCTTTGGGTCAACGCGTTGCCATCCGGCTTTTAGGAGAATGACTTGCATAATCAAGGGTTTTGCCCTATTCTCCCCGGTCGATTTTTAACCCAGATTGAAGCTTAAATCACGAAGCAATGACCCACCTTGGTAATCCCTCCCATCTGGCGCGCGTGTCTCCCCAGTTGCCGTTAAGCTGGTATTTCGATCAGGCCATCCTAGATATCGAGATGGAGGTGTTGTTTCGTCAGGGGCCAGGCTATGTAGGCCATCTTTTGCAAATCCCTGAACGCGGGGACTTTCATACTCTGTCCTGGGAAGACCACGGCCGCGCTTTGGTCAATGGCTCTGAGGGCCCTAAACTTATTTCGAATGTTTGCCGGCACCGTCAAGCCATTATGTTAGAGGGGCGAGGCAATACGGGAGCTTCTATTGTTTGTCCCTTACATCGCTGGACTTACGATACCCAAGGAATACTACTTGGCGCACCGCATTTTCCTTCCCGCCCTTGCTTAGACCTTCCCGAAACCCCTTTGCAGGAATTTCAGGGTTTACTTTTTGAAGGCCAGCGCCCTGTAGAACAGGATTTAGGTAACGTTCGAGCATGGAAGGATCTCAATTTTGAGGGCTATCGTTTTCATCAAATGCGTGTGGAAGAACATGCGTTCAATTGGAAAACGTTTATTGAAGTGTACCTTGAGGATTACCACGTTGCTCCCTTCCATCCTGGCCTTAATGGATTTGTAGACTGTGACGTTTTGGACTGGGAGTTTGGTGATTGGCATAGCGTGCAAATGGTAGGTCTTCAATCAGGTCTTCAGCGACCGGGGAGTGATACTTATCGTAAATGGCATGAGAGCGTGCTTAAAGCGGGCTCGGGCGAAATGCCAAAGCACGGAGCAATTTGGGCGGTGTATTACCCCAATATTATGGTTGAGTGGTATCCCAATGTATTGGTTGTTAGCACTGTTTGGCCGCGCGGACCTGAGCGATGCGTGAATGTGGTCGAATTTTATTACCCCGAAGAAATTGCCTTGTTTGAGCCAGGATTTATTGAAGCAGAGCAGGCAGCCTATGTTGAAACAGCCATCGAAGATGATGAAATCTGCACGCGTATGCATCGAGGCCGCAGAGCCTTATACCTAAAAGGTATTGAAGAGCAGGGCCCCTATCAATCCCCCATGGAAGATGGGTTGATGCATTATCAAACTTTCCTTCGTCGTCAGATTGAACCCGCTCTATCAGATCGTGTGCGTGGCTGAGTTCCTTCTCTTTTATCTGGCGTTCACACATTAATAAAAGACTTTCCTTCAATGCCCTGCCTGCTTTAGGCGCAGGCTGGATGCTGGTTGCTGCCTTTTTTTTTGCTGTGATGGGTTTTCTGGTCAAGCTGGAAGGGGCGAGTTTTAGTAGCACTGAACTTGTTTTTTATCGGTCTATTACGGGATTTGCGATTATTTTCCTGTCTTTCATTACGCGGCCACAGGCCCTCATGACGCGTTTTTGGCGACTTCATATTCAGCGCAGTCTGTGCGGAATCATTTCACTGTGGCTTTATTTTTATGGCCTTACCCACCTGCCACTGGCTACAGCCGTCACCTTAAATTACACCTCACCCTTGTTCCTGGCCTTGATTATGGTGGGGGTGTTGCGCGAGCCCGCCCGCCCCGCCTTAATTGCTGCATTGAGTTTGGGGTTTGTGGGTGTGGCCCTCGTTCTGAAACCGCACCTAGGCCCTGATCAGTGGGTGGCTGGGTTGGCAGGATTACTCTCTGGACTGTTCGCTGGGATGGTGTTTTTAAATGTGAGGGCCATGGGGGAAGTGAAAGAACCTGAATGGCGTATCGTGCTGTATTTCAGCCTACTGAGTACCGCGGTGAGTGGGCTATTGCTTATAGTCTCATCTACTCCAAGCCATTTCGGTATCGCTGAGACTTGGTTACCTGAGGCTCCGCATTCCTTAAGTTGGGATCAAGTGCCTTTACTTCTGGCTATCGGGATCAGTGCATTGTTTGGGCAGTTGTGCATGACTCGAGCCTACAAAACAGGGGCGGTCTGGCTGACCAGTAACTTTGCTTATTTCACCATCGTCTTTTCGAGTATTTTGGGTGTACTGTTTCATGGTGAATGGTTGTCCCCGATGGCTTGGGCCGGTATC